>Ga0316204_10011652_pt1 | contig 10946 bp, 11 predicted proteins | sample 6monrhotite_MG_2_FD_205661 | JGI IMG/M metagenome (GOLD analysis project Ga0316204, IMG submission 205661) | Microbial mat bacterial communities from mineral coupon in-situ incubated in ocean water Damariscotta River, Maine, United States -... | ecosystem: Environmental > Aquatic > Marine >... | reverse complement strand
AATACTTCACTCCAATTACCCTGATCAAAACTAACTTCCACATGGCCGAAATCATAACCAACTTCAGTGTCACATAAATGATTGAAACTAAGCTCTAAACTTTCTGCACCAGTAATATTGATAGCTTCTGAAGTCATTGATTTATTAATATTGTTTGAATAATTAGTACCAGGACTATCAGTCCAAGAATGAGTAGGACTGGAAGCTTGTTGTTCTACAATAGCCCAAGGATTCTCTGCTGACCATGCATTTATTCCACTTTCAATATCATCATTGAAAACGGAGCAATAGGGCTCAAGCTGTATATCTTGAACAATGCTTTGTTGCTGAGTGATGACAATGTTATTAAGTGTTTTTGATGAAAATCCACTGGCTACAACCGTTAAATCAGCTGTTGTTGGAGGTGATAAAAGCGTATATTGACCTGATGGATCTGAAAGCGTACTTGAACCGTTAATTCTCAATTGAGCACTTTCAATTTCTTCACCAGTTATTGCATTGGTCACTTTTCCGCTGAGTGTGCCTACAGAATCCGTTGTGACCACGTTAAGAAATTGTGAGTAGATAGACCCTACATTGTTGTTTGTATCTGTTGCGACCGCATATACAATGTGTTGTCCTATAGGTAGTTGTGTTGTGTTAAGAGAAAGATTAAATTCTTCAGTTGTTGAATCAAAATTACCATCTGTGGGATTTGCATTCAGGGAATTGAATTGAAGCCATGGTAAGTCATTAAGATATACATCAACTTTTTGTATAGGCTCAATAACTTGTGTGCCATTAGATTGGTTATATCGATCATCATTGGCACGCCCTTGAACCTTGGCACTTTGATTAACTAATATATAATTTGGAATAACGTTTAAGTTTTCTACATCTGGCCCTAATGGTGCTATATAAGGTGTTCTTGCTACACGACTGACGTATAACAGTGCTTGAAGATTGTCTGGTAATACAGAGGATTCAAACTCATCACAGTCTTGAAAAAATTCAGTACCTAATTCAAAGGCTAAGGAGGCTACTCCAAGTTCGCCATAAATGGTATCAATTGATGAACCATTGGCAATGGTTAAATCAGTTATTGGTTCTGGTGTATAAGCATTGTAAAAGGCAACTTTTCGACCCAATGCAGCTAGCTGATCCACATTGGGTGCAGGTGGATTTGTTGTAAATCCCCATGACCAAAGAACTAATTGACTAAAACTGTGTATATCCAAGAAAACACCTGGTGTGTCACTAGGCGCAGGGTCGGTTAATAATTCTCCTCGGTTATCATCGTAAATACCATTTAAGTAGCTTAATAATGAACTCACTTCAGGCTCTGATGCAGGTGATGCTCCAGGAAAACTGTCTGAACATTCATTACTATTACTTTGCCATTGGAAAGTATAGTTTCGATTCAGGTCAGTACCTCGGCTGTCACTATTAGGAGAACAATAAGCCTGATTGGTGTTTTTTCGCCATAAAAGTCCTGTTTCTGCTTTTTTTCGACCATCTGGATTGGTGTGTAATAACAATTGAATTTCCTGATGGTCAAGCATCCATTGTACATCTGAGTTAATTGTGTATTGAGAAAGCAAATACTCAGCAAATCGGCTGGTTAATTCTGCAGTTGCATACTCTCTAGCATGTATTGCAGAGGTGATAAAAACAATGGGTTTATCTTTTGAAATGTTTTGATTGGTTATTTTCAATACTTTCAGGTCATAACCATTGGAAGCATTCATAGATTTTTCCCAACTGTCTCCAATATCAACAATTTCAGCAAGGTTCGGATAGTTTGTGACCATGTTATCCATGCGTGTGAATGTCCCTTCAACCGTTGAATAACAACTAAATCCAGCTATCGTAGAACTACCTTTATTATGAGCCTGCGGTGACAAAAGTTTTTTATTTTCTGTGATGTATTTTTTTTGTAAGTTTGAGTCAATTCGAATTTTTAATCCTAATGCGATAATTTGTTTGAAATGTGATTCGTTTTGAATCATCACTACAGCAAATTTTTGCGACTTGTTTACTTCCCAAATTGTGGTAATTTTACTTAATAATTGTACTTGTTGAATATTTTCAAAATACGCCCTAACAATCCAAGGTGCATTAGTTTGTGGCGCTTTACTTATAAGTGCAGTATCAATGGCGAAAACAGAAAAGGAAAAAAATAAAAATAATATTGGAACAAGTTTTTTCATTGTAATAGATGCGGTCATTCAAATTGGGCTAATATTATAACGGAAAACCTAAGAAGAGTTTGTTAAATATACAAGAAGCGAAATGTTCTCAACAAAACAGTGAATTAATATTCTCAAAGAAAGCTTTGAGTTTTTGTGGATCAAGTTGGTTATGTGTTCTTACTCCACTACATAAGTCAAGACCATAAGGTCGGACTGTATCAATGGCTTGTTGCACATTATCCGGATTGAGTCCACCAGCTAAAAATACTGGTTTGTCTATCGAATCACGAATTTCACGGCTTAATTGCCAATTGTGGGTTTTGCCTGTGCCTCCAAGTTCTTTAACTTCAAGATTAGGGTTGCCACTATCTAATAAAATAAAATCAACATGTTCAGAAGCCTCAATAGCCTGTTTAATACTAGTCTCATCTTGTACATGAATGACTTGAACTAACTCTACATCTGGAAGTGCTGATCGAATGTCACTGTAATCACCCTTGGTTAACTCATCGACAATTTGTATAGTTGATGTTTTGACTTTATGGTAATGATCAATTATAGCCTGAGAACTTGTTTCTGATGTCAGTAGAAAAGTTGAAATAGCCTGAGAGGTGTTTTTGGCAATTTCTTTTATTAATGTGTTGTCAATAATACCAGGTCCACTAGGCATGGGGCCGACCAAGCCTAATACTGATGCACCATAATCTATCGCAAGTTGGGCTTCAAGTTGAGTACTTATACAACAAATTTTTACTTTCGGTGGTTTATCCATGATGACTTGTTAAAAACATGAGCCTGATAATTGTAATTTATAAATTATTGTTTCTTATGTATAAGTTTGTTTTAAAGGCAATATTATTGACAGGCTAATAATGATTATATGATTTTTGGTGTATTTAATTTATTAATTTTTAGCGTTTTATTGTCTTTAAGATATTCTGCAACTACTTCCCAAATTGGAGGGCCTTCGGCTCTAGAACCCACTTGTGACCAACCAGCGACTTTATAATTTTTATTGGCTTGAATAATTTCGCCATTATCAAGCGTCATTTTATTGATTCTGTTACCAATATCAGCATTTACATTACATTCATAATCCAAACCACCCACTCTGACCATATCTCCGCCTTGCTGATAATAGGGGTCTTTATTAAATAAATTATCACAAACATCTTCCAAAATTAACTTAATTGTATCACCGGTCATTTCTCTCACATAAGTTTCTGGATAGGTAATAGCCGTTTGATCCATTAAATGTTCCATCGTTATATCTTGACCGGGTAATACTGTTGTACCCCATCTAAATCCAGGTGAAAAAGATATTTGCGCATCCAATACATCGCGTTGAGCATCACAAATAACTTGGTCGAATGTGCCATTAAAATTCCCTCTTCTATAAAGTAATTGATCACTCACAGCTAATTTTTCGGACAGTATGTCTTTATAAGGTTCTCTTTCCTTATCAATTAAAGATTGCATTTTTAAATCTGGTTCCAACAGGTTTGAAAAAACAGGTAATAATTTATAGGAGTAATCCTTAATATGGCCTTTACCAATATCTAAATCTAATACAGTCAAAAACTTACCATTTGAACCGGCATTTGTGACTATAGTTTTACCTTGAGAATTACTGACTTCTAATGGGATTGGCACGGCATCATGTGTATGCCCACCTAAAATTACGTCAATACCTGCGACTCTAGATGCCATTTTAATATCAACATCTATACCATTGTGGCTTAAAAGTATAACTGCATCAGCGCCTTTAGCTCTGACTTCATTAACAATTTTTTGTAAGGCTTGATCTCTTATGCCAAATGTCCAATCAGGCATAAACCTAGACGGATTTGCAATAGACGTATACGGGAATGCTTGGCCTATTATAGCGATTGACTTACCATTAACTTGTTTGATTGAATAGGGTTTAAATGCGTGACCAGTGTCTTCGTCAAATGCAGGAGCATCATCAAACAATGCCTCTTCTTTTACTAAAACATTTTGAGCCAAAAACTCACCTTTAAATTTTTGAATATTATCAATGACTTGTTTGTCTTTATAGGTAAACTCCCAATGACCTGTCATTGCATCAACGCCTAGAAGATTACATGCATGGATCATGTCTAAACCCTTAGTCCATAGTGCTGTACCTGAACCTTGCCAAGTGTCTCCACCATCTAAAAATAGTGTATTTTCAGGGCCATATTGAGATTTTAATTCATTTACTAATGTTGATAAATGTGCAAAACCGCCAACTTTTCCGTATTTAAGTGCGGCATCTGTATAATTGATGTGGCTGAATGCATGTGACAGCCTTCCGCCTGTTGGTACATTAAAATAATCTAACATTTTCTCACCTACCAAATGTGGAGGTCTGCCATAGGCTTCACCGACACCAATATTAATATCAGGTTCTCTAAAATAAATTGGATTCAACTGTGCATGAGTATCTGTGATATGAAACAACCTTAATTGACCAAAATTATCTAATTTGTAAAAATTTTTTTCAGGTTGTTTTATACCATATTTTGAGCAACCTGGAGACAGGCCTGCAACGGCGCCCACAGCTAATATATTTAAAAACTCTCTTTTATTCATTTTTTTTCTTTTTTAGGGACAAGGCTCTGCCAATTATTTTTTGCATATTCTTGTTGTTCTTTCATAAGCTTACTTTGATGAATGACTTTTTCTGCTAATTCGATACTCAATACATATTGACCTTCCAATAAGGCAGTTTGTGACTCTTGAATTATTAAATGTGTATCTCTCCAATGGAACTCTTCTGCTATATTGTTGAGTGAATTTATCGCATCATCAAGTACTTTTTTAGCTTTTATTGAATGGTCAGATAGTGATTTATTTTTGTTTTCAGACACTAAAGTAGAGTCACCAGAATTGTCATTTGTACAATTAATCAGAGTCAGTGTTAACAATAGTATAAATATAAAATATTTTATTTTCATGATTATTTCCTTGAACCTGGGCCATTTATGGGTAAGCCATTACTTATATATGTAAGAAAGTATTCTAAATTTCTATAGGTTTCGCTTTGATACTCAAGTTGTTTTGCTCTGACTTGGCTATTACATTCTCTAATTCTATGATGAATGGTTCCAATTTTTTCCCATTTAGATCTGTATACAGGCCAATTTGTCACTTGACCTAATACTGGCCCTGGGGTTTCGTATCTTAATTTAAGATTTGATGCGGCTAAATGACAAGTTACACATGCCATATTTAACTGTCCTCTTCTAGAAAAGTAATATTTCTTTCCAAGTAAGTATGATGCATACGAGTCGCCTTTAGGTTCTTCAATATCTATAATTTCACCTCTAGAGGTGAAAGCCATATAGGCAGATATCATAGCCATGTCGCCTAGTCCATACTTTAATGGTTTTTCTCCATTATTTTCTCTACATTGATTTATTGCTAACTCTAAGGTGATGACTGTTTTTTGTGACTCACTCCATTTTGGGTAATTATGTTTTACGCCAATTCCTTTATTCTCAAAACAATCAGCATAATATTTACCATTTGCAAATGGCGTGTCAAATAACACTTTTCCTTGATCAATATCAAATTCATAGGGCGGAAATTCTTCAATTTCCATCCACTGTTCTTTTGCTTTTGCATCAAAAATATATGATCCATTTATATATTCACTCAATGCAATTGTAGGGAATTTATTTGAAAAATAATCACGAATTAATTCCCTGTCATCAGCTGCCGTATTTTGTGAAAATACATTAAATGAAACCATTATAAAAACACATAATAAAACTCGATTTATGGATTTCATAAAGTAACTTCCTTAACCTCAGTTGCACCCTTTAAATCTACCCATTCGAACTTTAATATATCGCCAGCCTTCCTATTAATTAATGTAAATTTAAGAAAAGGATCTTTAGAAACACCAGTACCAAAATTACCTTGAAATACTTTGTTATTATCTACGTGGCAAGTTAATGTTTTGATAAAATTTGCTGGGATTAACTCATTAGTAACAGGATCTTTAGTCCTGCCTGTATGCATTGGGTGTTTTGCCAGTAATTTAACTTGAACTTTATCGCCATTTAATTTTGCTTTTATTTTCATTTTAGCCTCCACATCCGCCAATTGTTACTTTAACTTCTTTTGTTGTTTTGTACGCTTTACCATCAGAAATGACTACAGCCATAACTTGTGATGTTGCTCCCATTCTTATTCTTAAAGAAATTGAAGGCAACATGTCTTTAGTTATATCAAATTGACTGGTTAAAGGCGTAGGGTTCTTTTCTACAAACAGACTGATAGATGTGACATTTGGTAAGTCGGTACTTACTGTGACAGGCACAATGGCACCATTTTCAGCAATTTCTGGAGTTTTGAGTGTGATTAAATCACTTTCCTCGAGGTCGCTTGCTCCAACTAAATTTAATGCTTCTTTCATATCAGTGGTAGTAAATGCCCCTTCAATCCATCCTGCCATCAAGCTAAATGGAGTTAAAAGTATCAATGCACCTGCGCTGATATTTTTTAAAAAATTACGTCTAATCATATTTTACCTCATGATTTTTATTGATTGATTTATTATAGTGTTAGTAAGTAGCTAACGATTTTTTCTATTTCGCCTTTAGTCAAAATCATATTTTTTCCAAAAGGCGGCATTGATGTTAATGGATTCTTTTTAGTTGCATCCCATATTTGATTAAATAAGACTTGTCTATCAGGAAACCTGGTTTTCATTGATACAAGTGGTGGTCCATAATATCCTGGGCCGTCTTCACCAATAATAATATGACAGGCTAAGCAATTACCCATTTTTCTATTTTTTACCAATTCATACCCTTCTTCAATCATTTTGTTTTTTTCTTCTTGTGCTTGAATAGTGGTTGATAAACTAAATAGTAAAGATATCAGAATAATTAGTTTCATTGTTTCTCCATTTGTAAATTATTTTTAATTAAAATATATTCAACAGCATCATTAACTTGCTTTTCAGTGAGTTGACTTTGTCCACCTTTTGCAGGCATAAAGCCATTTGTGCCTTGGAAACCTTCATTGGCATGGGCAAAGAGCTGATCTATGCCTTGTTTTAATCTTGCTTCCCAAGCTTGGCTGTCCTCAATTTTTGGGGCTCCAGCTACGCCTTGATCATGACAGATTTTACAAGCTATATCGTATGTTTCTTGTCCTAAGGTTTTTTTGATTTCCATAGGAGTTTCATCTTTTTGTGAATTTGATCCACCTGATGTATATTGATCGGCATCCTCTGCACCTGAAGCATACCCTAATAAAGCTACTTTAATAGAAATATCTTCAACCTTTTTACAGTTCTTCATGCATCTAATGGCATGGACATCGGGTCTTTGGTCAGTGACGAAATTACCAAAGTTTGGCATTTTTACGCTAGCAAAGGATTCACGGTTGAAGATAAAATCTTCTTCAATGATATCATTTAAATACAAGACATAGGCAGAAATGGCCCAAGTTTCATCCCAAGATAACGACTGAGGCTCAGTAAAAGGCATGGCTCGATGTATGTAATCAATCAAGGTGGATGGAGAGGCCCAAAATGTTCCCACAGTTTTTTCTGGACTTATGCCCGTTTTAATACTGCTATGTTCGCCAATAAGCTTAGGCCAGGAACCTTCTCCTTCTCCAAAAGTACCATGACATGAGGAACATTTTTCATCATATAAATCTTCTCCATCTGCTGCAGTGCCACTCCCGTCTGGCAAGCCATGCCCATCAGGACGAACATCAATATCCCAGCCTGCAATTTCTTTTTTACTTGCTGTTTTTCCAATATTAAATAATTTTGATTGGTTAGTATTTTTTTCTGTATAACCATTGGCATACAGGGTATTAAAATATAAAAAAAATACCGATATCAACACTAATGTATTAATAATTCGTAATAATTTTTGGTTTTTGATTTCTATAATCTTATTCATCATCACATCTACAACTTAATTGAACACTTTGGACTTCGCCACTTTTTAATATACGCCAAGTATGTATAGCATTGTTATGGTAAACACTGTTTACACCTCTTGCACCTCTAAGCTGATTATATGTGGGTTGAACATAACCAGTATAATCTATTGCTCTTGATTGAATGAGTAATTCTTGGCCTTTCCATTCGAATGGAATTGAAAACCTAGTCCAGCACTTATCTAATACAGCTCCTTTCAATGGTGCTTCTACCCAATTCACTCCTCCGTCAAATGAAACATCAACGGCTTTAATTTTACCAGTACCCGTCCATGCTATACCTTCTAATATATATCTACCATGACTTTTCAATGGTTTTTCGGGGCATGGAAATGTAATAACTGATTTTGCTTCCATGGTAAAGCTGAACTCATAAGCTTTACCCTTTAGGTGTTGTCGGTCTTTATCATAAGGATATAATAAATCAGTATATTTAGATGTTTCTTCTCTTTGATAATAAGGTTTATCTCCAATTTCTAGCCTTCTTAACCATTTGATCATTGTATTACCTTCCCAGCCAGGATTAAATAACCTAACAGGATAACCTTGTTCAGGTCTAAGGGGTTCTCCATTTTGTGCATAGACAATGATAGAATCTTCTAATGCTTTTGATATGGGAATACTTCTACTCATTCCTGCGCCATCTGAACCTTCTGCAAGAATCCATTTTCCTTCGGGTTTTAAACCCACTTCTTCAAGAATGTATTTTAAAGGGACACCTGTCCACTCACAACAAGAGTTCATGCCATGGGTAAACTGTAACCTGCCCATTTGAGGGCCTTTCCATTCCATACCTCCGTTTGCAGGACATTCTAGAAAATGTATATGAGACTCTGATGGAAATCTCATTAAATCATCTAAGTCAAGTATCAAGGGCCTATCTACTAAACCGTGAATCATCAGGCGATAATCATCAGGATTAATGTCTGGAACTCCACCATGGTCTCGTTCAAATACAAGTCCATTTGGAGTGATTATTCCTTTTATTTCAGCAAGAGGGGAAAAACTAATTGAAGCAATATTGTCTGGAGTCAGCCAAGGGACCCTTCTGCGTACCACATTTCCTGCATACTTAGAAGGCAATCCATAAGGGTTAACATTGACAGCTCTTCCAAGCTTTTTAGACCAGCTTGGAATATTTGGAGGAAGGTTACTTGCAGACAATAAACCTGCGCTAGACACACCAGTTATGACTGCTGCCTTTCTTAAAAAACTTCTACGATCAAGTGGCTTTAATTTTTTTGCTTCGCTTTTAATATTGTTTTTATCGATAAACTTCATTTGTATTTAATCATTTGCTAAATTAACATTTGCTAATATTAACAGAAGAAATATATCTATGTCTAGTTTAAATATTTTTTAAAATGTAAATTTACATATTTAATATCAAATTATAATGTTTACGAAAATAAAATTGACAATAAGTAATGAAGATAATATTATATTAGATGTTTCTAATTTAGAAGTTAGTTAATTAAAATATTGAGGTATTACATGAAAGAAAATTGGGGCTGGTTAAAAAGTGGTTTAATTCTAGGGTTGGTGTTTTTAATCGCTGTTATTGCAGTGAAACCTATTGGTGTTTCTACTCAATATGTTATCGCTGATGCAGCGATATTAAAAGTTGCTAATGATAAATTAATTAATAAAACCGTAGAAGGGGATAAGAAAACATATAGTAGCAATAATGCATACCTTAATAAATCAGGGGGTAAGTATGCGAAAGCTGCTGATAATCCATTCTCAACTTATGGTTTTATTTTTGTATTAGCCATGATTTTAGGTGGGTTTATATCTTCTAAATTAGGTAGTAATAAATTGGATGATAAAGAAAAGTCAATCCCAAAAGTTTGGAGAAACTCAATGGGAGACTCTATTAATAAAAGAAGGCTATATAGTTTTATTGGAGGTGTTTTTATATTATTTGGAGCACGATTGGCGGGAGGCTGTACGAGTGGTCATATGATGAGTGGTATGATGCAAACATCGATTTCAGGGTATATTTTTGCCGCTGCAGTATTTTTAATGGCGATACCAGTATCACTAATAATATATAAAAAATCAGGAGAATAAAATGAATTCTATAATTTTAGCATTAATTATTGGTGGTCTTTTCGGTTTCGTATTACATAGAGTTGGAGCCAGCAACCCACAAAAAATTATTGGGATGCTTAGGCTAACAGATTTCCATCTAGCAAAAGTAATTTTATTTGCTATAGGAATTTCAAGTTTAGTTCTCTTTACATTGATGTATTTTGGGGTAATAAGCAATGAACATTTGTCGATTAAATCATCTCATTGGGGTGTGGCAGTGGGAGGTCTTATTTTTGGACTCGGTTTTGCTATAGCTGGATATTGTCCTGGAACGGGTTTATGCGCACTAGGAGAAGGCAGGAAAGATGCAAAATGGTTTATATTTGGAGGGTTGGTTGGTGCATTTCTATTCATGCTTATCTTTTCATATATTCTAGATACTTCAATACTTAATGAATTGTTTGGTGGTAATACGACTCTTGCAAATACAGATAAAGAAGGTGCAATTGCATTTGTTGATAATATATCAGGAGTTTTTGTTGCTGGCATTATAGCGATAGTATTTATGCTATTAGCTTTTATACTTCCTACTAAAAAGAACACATAATAAAATATAAATAAAAAAGAGTTTTGAAAAAACTTGCATTGTTTGGAGATTTTTTCATTTATTTGTCCATTGCTCCAGACTTATACAAAACTCTTTAATATAATCTTGCTTAATTAATTTTTGGAATTTATATGGATACAATTAACTTAGAAGAAATATCA
>Ga0316204_10011651_pt1 | contig 10946 bp, 5 predicted proteins | sample 6monrhotite_MG_2_FD_205661 | JGI IMG/M metagenome (GOLD analysis project Ga0316204, IMG submission 205661) | Microbial mat bacterial communities from mineral coupon in-situ incubated in ocean water Damariscotta River, Maine, United States -... | ecosystem: Environmental > Aquatic > Marine >... | reverse complement strand
TTTACCATTAGCAACTGTACCAACATGTTTCACCAATGGATTACTTGCTAAAGCAACATCACTATCACTATAATGACCATTTAAAATTAAACCAATAACACTATTGGTATCTGCACCACCTGTTTTAATAGCATATTCGTACTCGAAAATATAATCAGTATTTGGGCTTAATATAACAGCTTGATACGCATATCTAGTATTATCAGCTACAGGCGCACCATCTATATCTGCCGCACCTTGGCTAGATGACCATTTTGCTCCTCTTGTCTTTTCTCCATTATCTGTTCCATCATAATTTGTACAAGATCCATCAGAACTACGTCCAAAAGGATCACTCTTACCAGATGCTGGATTCGCAATTTTCCAAGCAGCAGACATCGCAGAATCATTCAAATTAAAATCTCCATGTATAATTTCTGGATTAATTGGCCCTGCAGGTCCTCCAACAGTAACTTCTTTTGTAATAGAAGTAGTTTTATTCAGAGAATTTGTAGTTGTTAATGTAACCATATACGTCTTCTCAACACCATCATCTATATAACTATGTGTTGGATTTGCTTCTGTTGAGCTATTACCATCTCCAAAATCCCAACTATAACTAGTTGCAAGTACAGAAGCATCAGTAAAAGTAACATCAAAATCACTAGCTATCTCATCAAAAATAAAGTCAGGTACTGAAAGTGGTTCTCTATATAAATAAATGTTATCTACATTTAGAGTTGCCTCATTACTTGCTGTACCACCTGTTCCTAATTCAAATGTTATGTCGTCAATCTGAGTAATTCCTTCAGAAGCAACATCAATATCTACACCTGTCCAAACATTATTTTCTAAAGTTTGCTCAAAAGTTTTTCCTCCCATTGATATTTTTACTATATCAACTCCTATTTCATAAATAGAATGAAGGTCTAAGTGAATATAATCAGCAGAAGCACCTGTTCCAAAAACATCTGCAATACTAATAGTAGGACTAAAACTGATGGATGCGGTATTCGTGCCGTCAAGTCTCGAGTACTGAATGACATTATTCTTTATATCTCCAACTGACACTTCATTATATTCGGCAGTACTAGCATCAAAATTAGCACCTGAAACTATGTTTGAATACCCATTTAAAGCACCATTAATTTCAATACCATCACTAAAAATAGCATATACGTTCTCATCAAGAATAGTTGGCGAATTTGGAGTAGATGATACAGCCGTAACTTCATGCTCAATTGTAATATCTGTTGTTTTTGTAACATTTTCAAGACCTTTGTCTGAAATCGCGGTTACTGATATTGTATATGTAACCTCTTCTTTATCATTAGGATAATCAAAAGATGCTGATCCTTGTACTCCTTCAATAATTACTGGAGCATCTATACCAAAATCTACTGAATATGAAGTGGCTCCAATTGCTAAAGGTTTTACGGTAACATACGTACCGTCTTCCATACCATTTTCATCTGGACCTACGGTTGCTTTAAAGCTTGAAAACGAAATTTCAGTAAGCCCAGTTCCCGTAAGGTTTTCGTTTGGTTGAATAATATCATATTCATCATCACAAGATAGTATGAAGCTTGTGATAAGTAAGACATATATTCCTTTTTTTAATAAATTCATCATTTTTATGTTTTTTATTTTTTAATGTCTCTCAAAATTATTTTGCTGCATAAACTTTAACATTGTCAAGGTATAAATCTACATCAGTCACAGCGTAAAACATGATAGCCATCTCACCACTTCCATTTGCGGTAAACTCCATTTCTACTTTTGTATGTGATGTTTTACCTTTTGCTTCATCTCCAACAAATTCTTTAACAGGAGTGCTTACAACTGCATTAGCACCGTCTGCAAAGTGACCATCTAAAACAACTGAAATAATTCTATTACCTCCTGGAGCTACACCTGCTTGTTCTTCAGGAGTCTTAATTGCATATTCATATTCTAAAATATATTTAACTTCACGGTCTACCAATGTAGGAGATACTATAATTGCTTGATAAGCATATCTGGTATTAGAACTTAAATAAGCTCCAGCAGAAGTTGACTTCGTCCATTTTGCACCTTTTGTTTTAGCACCATTATCTGATCCATCATAATTTGTATAAGACCCATCAGAACTTGAATTAAAAGGATTTGTATTTCCTCCTGTAAAAGAAGCAAATTTCCAATCAGAAGAGCCACCATTAAAATCTCCATTTAAAATGGTTACTGGAATAGGTACAAATCTATCTACAACATCCACATCTATGGTTACAGTAGTTGATGCATTATTTCCATCAATAGCAGTTAATGTTACTGGATAAATACCTTCTCCTGCTTCAAATGTGTAGGTAGGATCTTTCTCTGTTGAAGTATTTCCGTCTCCAAAGTCCCAAAGATATTTAATTGATTCTGTTGATAGATTATTAAACTCTATTTTTTTGAAATTGACTGCATTTGGAATATAGGCAAAATCAGCTGTTGGTAAAACAGTATCCTCTATAGAGCCAGCCTCTGGTAAATCAAACTCGAAAGCTTCTTCACAGCTTACCGAGAACATTAATACCGATACGCTTAACACCATCATTATGGTGTTCTTGAATATATTTAATTGATCTTTCATAATTTTAATAGTTTAAATTGTTATTGAGGGTTTTGAGTTAAAAGACCGTCACTTAAATTAATCTCCCTTGCAGGAATTGGCAGTAATAATCTTCTAATATTATAGCTCGTATAACCCATAGTAGCTGCATGAGTACCTAATACTTCGTGCGCAACTCCTAATCTTAGTAAATCAAAGAATCTATGATTTTCAAAAGCCAATTCTACTCTTCTTTCTAGTAATAAAGCATCCTTAGTTAAAACTGCAGGTCTGTCAGCAGTTGCATCGAATCCGGCTCTTACTCTAACTTCCATAAAAGAATTGATAGCACTTCCATCAGCAGTATCTCCACCAGCCATTATTGCTTCTGCATGCATCAATAACACATCCGAATAACGTAAAATTATCCAATCATTACCTGCATTTGCAGGAGCTCCTCCATACGTAGGAAGGTTCGTATCAGAAATGTCAGAACCATCTGGTAAAAACTTAATTACTTCTGCATTTTCCGGTATTGGAAGATTAGCATCATCTCCAAAAGCAGCATAAGATTCGTTTGTTCTATTACCTCCACTTAGAATAAAATCTTCAACAAGATTCGTATTTACAATATTCAATCCATCCTGTCTTCCTTGACGTTTATATGATGTAAATTCAGACGAAAAACCTTGACTTTCATCTGGATTTCCAGACAAGTATTGAACTGCAAAAATAATTTCGTTATTTAATTCATTATAGAATACATCTCTAAAATTAGCTTCTAAAGCAAATCCACCACCATTAATAATATCTTCACATAATTGTTTTGCTCCTGAATAGTTTGGAGTTGGCTGAGTTAAATACACTTTTGCTAAAATCCCTTGAGCTGCGGCTTTAGAAGCTCTAGATTTATGTGAATTATCTAAATAAGTAACGCCTTCTTGTAGGTCTAAAACTATTTGTTCATAAACAGTTGCTACTTCAATTCTTGTAAAAAGAGCTTCTTTATCATCAGCACCTACTACTTCAGTTACCATAGGTACAGCTCCATACAATCTCACTAGGTTAAAGTATGCATAAGCTCTTAAAAATTTCGCCTCTGCAGCATATTTTTGAATATTTGAAGCATTAGCTTTATCAACATATTGTAATACCGTATTAGCTCTAAAAATAATTTCATACATAGATTGATAATAATCTTCAGATTGAACATTATCAGGCTCAACTATATATCGGTGAAAATCAGCTCTTGATCCTTCAAGCGTCTTACTTCTAGTATTATCAGAACGATGCTCTGTTAAAAGATATTCTAATTGAACTCCTCTATTAAATCTAATTGAACTAGATTCAGTGTTTTCATTTACCCCTTGTAAGGCATCATAAATCCCAATAAGACCAGCTTCAACATCTTTATCAGACTCGAAAAAACTATCTGCAACAATCGCAGAATCTGGTAATGGATTTAAAAATTCATCTGTATCACAAGAAACAAACATTGAAGCCCCTGTAATAGCAAAAATTAAAAATTTTATATATTTCATAATAACTATTTTCTTTGATTAAAAATTAACGTTTAACCCAATTGACATGGTACTAAACAATGGAGTACCTGCTCTTTGAGCACCATAAGATTGCGGAGTATTATTTCCATCAATAAATTCAGGATTAAACCCGTGATAATCATCAGAAGTAATGTATAATAAATTCTGACCTGTAGCATAAACTCTAAGAGATTGCATTCCTAATTTTGCCACAATATCTTCTGGAAAAGTATACCCAATATTCACATTTCTCAATGAGAAATATCCTGCACTCATAACAACATCATTTGTTTGAACTCTAGGCTGAAGAAAAGAAGCATCAGGAATAATTCCTGCATCAACTACAGCTTGTTCATCTGTTGTTGCACCTGTCCAATGTGTATAAAAGTATTGGTCACCAATATTTTTCACTTCAGCACCTTGACTTCCCTGAATCATAAAAGAAAAATCAAAATCTCTATACGTAAACTCATTTGACAAACTCCAAATAATTTCTGGATATGGATCTCCTAAAATGGTTTTATCTCCATCAGTAATTAAACCATCACCATTTAAATCTCTAACAATCACATCTTCAGAAACTCCATTGATAGGAATCCACGGAGAATCCCAATACTCATCAGATAATTCTTTATCTACAACATACCCATAAAAAGATGAGATAGGGTTTCCTACAGAATTTATCCATTGTGAATTTCTACCAAACCCATCTTCTGTTAATGCTCCATTAGATTCTCCATAATCTAATAATTCATTTTTGTTTGTAGAAGCTATTAAAGTAGTTTTCCAAGAAAAATCTTCAGAAGAAATATTTCTAGTTCTTAATTCAAATTCCCATCCACTATTTTCTACTTTACCTAAATTTACGATACCATTATTAAACCCAGTAACATAAGAAACGGGGTTGTTCAATAATAATTGGTCACTTGTTCTAACGTAATAATCTAACGAACCAGAAATTTTACCATTTAAAAATCCAAAATCTAAACCTGGGTTAAATTCTTCAGAAGCTTCCCATTGTAATAAAAGGTTCGCAATATTTTTAGGAGAAACACCTGCAGTAATACCACCGTCAGTAATAGCATTGGTGTTATCTAGTTGCGCTAAGTATGGCCAAGCATTTACCAAGTCGTCTCCGACATTGAAATTTTCTGCTCCTGTAAGACCATAACTAACTCTAAACTTTAATTTACTTAGCACATCACTTTCGCTTAAGAAATCTTCATTATGAGCATTCCATCCTGCCGAAACAGCAGGGAAGTTACCCCATTTAGAGTCAACTCCAAAAACAGAACTACCATCACGTCTAAACGAAGCATTGAATAAATACTTATTTGCATATGCATAGGTTATTCTACCAAAATATCCAATTTTATTTTTTTCAATATTGAATTCACCTTCTGAAACAATTGTAGTTGCACCTTGTAAATTTTTCAACAAATCGTTAGAATAACCTGTACCTACAATTTGACTGGTTTCATACTTTCTTTTTTGGAAAGTCATCCCAGCTAAAGCACTAATTTCGTGATCACCAATTTCTGTGTTATAAGATAATGTATTATCAGAAATTAATCTAGAGCTAAATCTATTTTGTAATAAATATTGTGCTCTACTTGCGCCACTGGCATGGTGCAATGTTCCATCCCATCTGGTTCTTTTACGCTGCTCTAAAGTTACCCCTAAAGATGACTTAGCAATAAGCCCATCCATAATTTTATAACTCAAATAAGCAGAACCTAATAATTTAGTGTTAAATTCATAATGCTCTCTCTCAACATACTGTGCATAAGGGTTTGAATCTCCAGATGTACGAGGTCTACTATCACTACCATTATTATCTAAATCTAATTCAACCAAATGATTCTCCATAAAATAATCTCCCACTCCAACATTTGGATACGCGTCTCTATTAATAAATTGTAAGGTTTCTTCAGTGTGATAAATTGGCAACCAAGGAGATTGCCTCATAGGGTTGTGTATAGATGTAGGTAACGCTCTTCTTTTCGAATAAGAAGGTGTAGCACTCAATCCAAATTTCACTTTTTTACCAATTTTACTATCTAATTTCAATTTTGCAGAATATAACTTATAGTCATCTGTAATTACAACACCTTCATCAGAAAGGTATCTTAATGAAGAGGTAAATTTTGTATCTTCAGTACCTCCACTCGCAGATAAAGAATGACTTGTAATTATACCACCATCAAAGAAAACATCTTGCCAATCTCTGTCAATCCCTGTTACTTCAACAATTTTTTGTGCATACTGGGTTGATTCCGAAAGTTGACCTGTAGCTGCTAACTCTTTAGCTGCCCATTCCGATACACTCTTTCTGTAATCATCACTTCCAAAAGCATCTTTATAACCCGTAAAGGTATTGTACGAAAATTTAGTTTCTCCAACTTTTCCAGTTTTTGTAGTAATTAAAATTACACCATTAGACCCTTCACTACCATAAATAGCTGCTGAAGCTGCATCTTTTAAAACTTCAAAAGATTCAACATCATTCATATCTAAATTCCCTAGGAACGCAGCATCAACAATTATTCCATCAACTACTACAGCTGGTCCAGAATCAGCAGTAATAGATCCAAAACCCCTTACTGTAATAGTAGGAGCAGCACCTGCTTCTGCAGAACTTGCCTGAATGTTTACCCCAGAAACTTGCCCTATTAAGGCATCATCAACTCTGGCTACAGCGATTTGATCTAAATCTTCGTTGACAACTTTAGAAATTGACCCTGTAATGGTAGATTTTCTTTGAGTACCGTAACCAATAACAACTACTTCATCTAATTGACTAGTATCTTCTTCTAATAGAATAGTTACTGTTCTTTGATTTACAATAGGAACAACTTTAGTTTTAAATCCCATAAATGAGACTTCTAAAATATCCCCTTCCTTAACATTTAAATTGAAAATTCCATCAAAATCTGTTGATGTTCCTGTAGAACTTCCTTTAATTACTATACTTACACCGGGAATTGGTGAATTATCTGTTTGAGATAATACTGTCCCAGTAATAGTAAAGCCTTCCTGAGCTATTAAATTAATGTTAACCATCAACATTAGAAATAGCAATAGCCTAATTTTTAAATTCATAATTTATTAATTTATGTTTAAAGTGTTAATTGTATTAATACTTACCGTATTAATGGATTAAGATTTTCATCTTATGTTTAAAAATCACTTTGTAAAACAGTAGCTCTAGTAAAATCAATTGTTTTTAGTATTTTTGCAGAATTCATGTTTTATGTAAAGTGAATCATGTTTGTTTACTTCCCTCCCATAAGAAGTAATTTTTTTTAAAAAAGGATAGGTGTGCACCTATCCTTTTTTTTGTTGTCAATCGTTATACTTCATTTATAATTATTTTTTTTAATGATTAATTTTGGTTGACCAAATTGGTAAACCAGTTTGGTCAACCAAATATATGTTAATTAATTCTTAAAAAAAAATATTTTCATAAATATTTTAAATTACCTTATTTATTTGCTAATTTACCTCTCGTAAAATTGATTCTGAATAGAAAAACTATTGGCTATTCCTATACTTAGACTAAACATTATTCCATAAAATCATCTCAAATTGGTCTAACAAATTTTTATTATGACTCTTTATCTCCAAAATAAGAAACCTCATCACCACTTAAGAAATCTTCTCTCACAGGACTAAATGTGTCAATTAGCATCCCTTCTTCTAAACAAATTGCACTATGCAATAAATTAGGTTCAATATACACTCCATCTCCTGCTTCTATAATTTTCTTTACCCCATCAATATCAAATTCAAATTTACCTGAAACACAATAAGTAGCTTGTGTGTGAAAATGTTGATGTGGAGCGCCTAATGCTCCATTCTCAAATTTCACTTGTACCATCATGATTTGATTATCATAACCTAAAAACTTTCTTGATACTCCTCCTCCTAGCTCTTCCCATTTCATATCTTTTGTAATAATATACTTTTCACTAAATCGTTTCATAATTTTATAATTTATATGTTTTAATTATTATTTATTTCTATTAAAGTATAAGCGCCTTTCCAAGCGACTTCTTCGTTATTAATTGTTAATTGATGCTCTACTTTTGGATCATTATTAGTATTCGATATCACAAATACTTTAGTTTTATTGTTGTTAGTTTCAATCTGAATAGCTGTATATGCTTTTGAATCGCTTACAACTGAAATGTTTTTTATATTGCTATAGGCGTTTACTGCAAATTCCGATACGGGACTATAGGTACCATGTGATTCTATAATTGAAGTAAAAACAACATCTTTTGTATCCTTTTTTCTCAGTATTAATACTGGTTCACTGCGTAAATTGTATGCTGGGTCATTCGCTCCTATTCGTGCTAAGATAATTTCATCGTTTTTTGATGTAACAGAAGAATATGAATAAAATTTATTATTCAATAACCAATTTAGTTTTAAATTTTTGCCATTTGAAACTGCTTGAGCCTCTTTAAATAAATGTTGATAACCATTCGATTTACCCAAAATTTGAGGTGTATCTAATTTTGTATAATCAAAGCTAGTTTGCATAATTTGTCCTAAATAATAAAAAGGTAAATCGTATTGATTTGTTTTATTAGAAGTCACTTTCATAATATCTAACACATAAGGATTTGGATAATCTTGATCCTTAATTGTAACCATTGTTCTGTGCAGTTTCGTTCCCGGGTATGCATTTTCATCTATTGCACTTGCTACTTTAACGTCATCAGCATCTGCACTAAATAAATATTTTTCTGAATGATGTTTGCTTCCAATTTCATATTTACCTTGAAAATGAGAATTTTCATTTTGCACAATTGTATTATGTGCGATAGTTTGTTTTGCCCAAGTTTTATTTTCTTTTAAATAATTTCCTCCTCCTTTTTGCTCAATATTTACGTAACGCGCTAAACCATAATCTTGCACAACCTCTTCACCATCATCAAATAATGAATATGACAATTTATCAAAATGACCATGACTTAATCCGTGAGCTGAATATTTATAAACCAATTCCATTGGACCACTTCTTAAAATGCCAACAGCTCCTTCATCTCCATTTGCACCATCAGATAGTTCGATGGATTTTTTATCGAAAGGTTTTGCTTCTCCTTCTTTTAAACCAAGAGCAACCGCCAATCCGGCATCATCAAGAGTTACTTTATGCTGCTTTTCAGCAATACTCAATAGCTCCGGATTGTTTCCTCCAAAGTGATAAGCAATATCAACTGAAGATACCAATGATTTTGAGTAATATGACATTCCTTTTTGAGCATCATTTAGCGTAAAAAATTCTCCGTCAGCATCAGACAGATTAATTAACGCATCAACTCCTTTTAGCAACACACTATCTTTATATTGAAAGATATTTAAATCTGGCTTATTGTTATGCAATGCTTCGGCAAAAATTAAAAATGGATACATAGCATAACGCTGATAATAAGGACCTTCTGTATAATACCCATCAGGTGAAAATGGCTCATCTAAATTAGCAAAGAACCCTACTTTCTGTCCTTCTGTTTGAATAAAACCGCCATCATTATCTTTCATTCCCTTTTGAAGATTGTCAGTTTTTAAACCATATAAAGCTGCTTGTAATAAAGAGTCATCGTCCATAACTAGAGCAATCATACCAACTGCTACATTTCCCCACGTACTATGGTTATGTACTCTATTAAAAAACTGTGGATTGCCTTTAGAAATAAAATCTGCAAATGGTCTAAATAAATCAGATTCTAAAACAGTACGCTCTTCTTCTGTCAAATAGTTATAAATGCAATCGTACGCTTGACTTGTATATACTAACCAATTAGAATCGTTTAAACATTGCCAAAATAATTTTCCTCTCGCATACGACCGCGTTTGTGGATGAACTGGCAAGTTAGGATACATTTCAGCATATTCAAACAACATATTTTTAACATACTCAGCATATGTGTCATCATCTAAAATCTGGTATAAAACTCCTGCTTTTTGCATCATCAAGAAATTTTTCTTATGCTGTTCATGAGTATAGCCGCCCGATAAATCTTTAGGAATAGGAACTTGAATGCCAGCAATTATTTCAGCATCAATTTCTTCCTTTGCTTTTGCCAAAGTTTCATCAAACAAAGGAATATTTCCTAAATTTTTTCGAATAGTTTGTACACCTTTTTTAGTTAAAACAAGTTTTGGATGACTACTATCTTTGCCTTCTTTCGGTTGGCTACTGGAATTATTCGTACATGAAAACAATGTTATTTGCACAAAAATTAGAATTATAATTAGATAGTTATGCTTTGATAATTTACACATATTTAATTGGTTAACCAGTTTGGTTTACCAAATATATGGATATTTGTTTGTTAATCAAAGGTTTTGATAAAAAATAAAATATGTTTAAAATTAACAGCTGAAATAAGTATTGTATTTCATTAGTAAAAAATAAGTTTAAAGCTATAAAAAAACAAAGCCCTACAATTTCTTGTAAGACTCTATTCTCTTTTTCAATATAACAATTTTCCTCTTATATCATTTCAAAAATAATAAGATTAAAAGAATCATATTTGCGGATATCCGTAAACAGTAATTTTTTTTCTTAAATCATATATCTCTTTTTCTAAGTTCAAAATGTAGCCTTCTTAAAAAACAAAACCTTACGGCTTTGCGTAAGGTTGTGTACTTTTTCTCTTTTCCAATTATTGAATAGCAAATTCCCTAATAATTTAGTCAAATGTAACTTCATAAAATAAAAAATACTTACGGGTTTCCGTAAGTATTTCAATAAAATGAATATTTTTTAAACCAGTCCCAAATCTTTTGCTATCGATACCAAATGTGCTGGATTATTAGCGTTAAAATGTTCTCTTAAAAAT
>Ga0316204_10011649_pt1 | contig 10946 bp, 16 predicted proteins | sample 6monrhotite_MG_2_FD_205661 | JGI IMG/M metagenome (GOLD analysis project Ga0316204, IMG submission 205661) | Microbial mat bacterial communities from mineral coupon in-situ incubated in ocean water Damariscotta River, Maine, United States -... | ecosystem: Environmental > Aquatic > Marine >... | reverse complement strand
ACTTCTGATATTTTCCAAGAAATTCACTTATTTGACGTCTATACTGGTAAAGGTATAGAAGATGGTCTAAAAAGTGTCGCTTTAGGCTTGATTTTACAGGGATTTTCCTCCACTCTTACGGATGATGACGTGGAAAAAGAAATAACAAGAATTATCACCGTCTTAAATGATAGATATGGTGCTACACTACGGGAGTAGAAATGGCGTTAACCAAAGCAGATATGGCTGAGCGACTGTTTGAAGAATTAGGGCTCAACAAACGAGAAGCCAAAGAGTTGGTTGAACTGTTTTTTGAAGAAGTGCGTGAAGCACTGGAAGATACCTACAACGTAAAACTTTCAGGTTTTGGTAATTTCACGCTACGCGACAAAACACAGCGTCCGGGACGCAATCCGAAAACAGGGCAGGAAATTCCTATTTGCGCACGACGCGTAGTGACGTTCCGCCCCGGGCAAAAATTAAAACAAAGAGTTGAGGCCTATGCTGGAAGCCAGCAATAATAACGAATTACCTGTAATACCCAGTAAACGCTACTTCACCATTGGTGAGGTTAGTGATTTATGTGGTGTTAAGCCTCATGTGCTGAGATATTGGGAACAGGAATTTACCCTGCTAAAGCCGGTAAAACGTCGTGGAAATCGTCGTTACTACCAGCGCCATGACGTTATTCTGATTCGTCAGATTCGCAGCCTGTTATATGATCAGGGTTTTACCATTGGTGGTGCGCGTCAGCAGCTCTCCGGTGAAAATGCCAAAGAAGATGTAACACAGAGCAATCAGCTGGTGAAACAGATCAAAACAGAGCTTGAAGAAATTCTTCAAACTTTGAAGAAATAGCTTTGGTGAAACAGGCCTGGGTGATCAGGCCTGCAAATATTCTTTACAAATATCCCCTATAAATAAATTCACACTTTAATCGAATTCCCACACAGTGTAGAATTCACCTCCTTCGGGGCGTAGCGCAGTTTGGTAGCGCACCACACTGGGGGTGTGGTGGTCACAGGTTCAAATCCTGTCGTCCCGACCAAACATAAAAAAAGGCCACCTGCATAGGTGGCCTTTTTTTATGTTTCGGCGGAACGCCGGGATGCGTTCGTTAGCGGCGCTGCATTTAGCGCCGCGTATCGGTTCAAAAAATCGCCTGGAGCGATTTTTAACGTGGTGGATGTTTTTTATCCACCACGGCCCGCAGGGTGAAACACAGGGATGTGTTTCATAAATCCAGGGTTCAGAATGTTTTGAAAATCAACGAAGCTAATAACCTCCAAAAGGCCACCTGCATAGGTGGCCTTTTTTTATGTTTCGGCGGAACGCCGGGATGCGTTCGTTAGCGGTATAGCCTTCCTAATTCCTATAATCCGCGTGGGAATGTTTAGCTAACCTATAGCGAAGCAGGGTGGCTGAGAAGGCGTGTAAAGCATCTCAATCCACAAATATAGCGCTCCAGGTTAAATTGCTGATACAGTTGGGTATGCAGGGAAATAGTTCTATATAATTATTGATTATGGGATTCATTAAGTAGCTACTATTGGCTTTAATGGTTGAAAGCGCAGAAGTGGCAATAATTAAACCAGAAGGATTCAATATGGACAAAATAACTGGATCAGTTGGACGCTCAGGCGTTAACCGTGCTGCAGATGTCACCTTAATTCAAAAGCTGCTTAATGCGCAGAAAATTCCCGGTGAAACTACCCAATTAATAGTGGATGGAAAAATTGGTGCTAAGACAATATCGCGTATTGAAGCATTTCAGAAAAATATTATGAAAATGATTAATCCGGATGGGCGTGTAGACCCAGATGGAAGAACGCTTAAGACGTTACTTGAGAACCAGGGTCGTCCAGGTGCTAAAGCGGCCAATCTTTATAGCTTTAGTGTAAAAGGTATAAACCTGCTGAAGTCGATTGAAGGGCTCGCCACTAAACCCTATGATGATCAGACAGGTCGAGATATTAGCGCCTGGGTTAAAGGTGCGACCATTGGATATGGCCACCTGATATCCAGTGCCGAGTGGTCAAAATATGAAAATGGAATTACCGAAGCTCAGGCACAAAGTTTGTTTCAGGCGGATTTAAACCCTTATGTGAATACGATTAAAACCAGGGTAACAGCGATGGTTACTCAAAATGAGTTTGATGCTATGGTGCTGCTTGCTTTCAATATAGGCGAGCGGGCTTTTATTGAATCCTCGGCATTAAAACTGATCAACAATCCCGCTGCGACTACTGCCTATACGAGCCTGGAAGCAGCGTGGAAAGCCTGGAATAAATCCCAGGGTGTGGTTAGCCGTGGGCTAATTAATAGAAGGCAGGCTGAGTGGAATATTTACAGTAAGGGTGTCTATCAGAAATGGTAACGAAAAATAAAAAATTAAATTTGATAAATGTAAATATAGTGTTGCAGAGTCTGTTGATGGTCGTGGTTAGCTTATTTAATCCGGCCTGTGCAATCGATAACCCAGACGCTGTGGATTATATTGGTGAGCTTGAGCAACGTGAGCAAGTTTTTTTAGAGTCGATAAATAATTCCAAAAACACTACGCGTGATTTTCTGATTGCCTATGATGAATATCAGATATTTCTCGATAAGGAATTGAATCAGGCTTATCAGTTAATAAAGTCAAAATTACCTGAAGCTCGCCAGCAGGAGCTAAAAATTTCTCAACGTCAGTGGATAAAATATCGAGACGCAGAGTTCGAGCTGATTAAAAATAACTGGAGCAGAGAAAACTTTGGTAGTTCGTCCGGAATATCAAGAGGAAGTTATCGCTGTAAAATTATTAAAGACAGGGTGTTGCAGTTATTACATTATGCGATGAATTATTAATCGTTCAATACTTATCTGCAGCCGCTTACTGCTTCACAAAACTTAAGAATAAAAAACTATGTCATCCGGATCTAAAAAAGTCATTATTGCTGCCTTAATCGGTAATGCACTCATTGCTGTCACCAAGTTTATCGCTGCTGTTTTTACAGGCAGCTCTGCCATGCTCTCTGAGGGAATTCATTCTCTGGTTGATACAGGAAACCAGATATTGCTGTTATACGGGATGAAGCGAGCCAGTAAGCCGGCTGATGAAAACTTTCCATTTGGGCATGGCAAGGAAATTTATTTCTGGAGTTTTGTTGTTGCTATTTTAATTTTTGCATTGGGTGGAGGTATTTCATTATATCAGGGTATTCAGCATGTGATTCACCCGGCTGAAATCATTAATCCGATGATTAACTATGTAGTGCTGGGTTTAGCAATGGTATTTGAAGGTGCTGCCTGGTATTTTGCCCTGCGAGAATTTAATCGAACCAAAGGTGAAACGGGTTATCTTGAAGCGGTTTCTCGATCTAAAAACCCAAGTGTTTTTGTTGTGTTATTTGAAGATTCTGCAGCTATGCTGGGGCTCATGGTTGCTTTTTTAGGGGTTCTTTTAACTCAGCTAACCGGTGTTTTATATCTGGATGGTGTAGCCTCGATTATTATAGGTTTAATATTAATAGGTACGGCTGTCTGGTTGGCATATGAAACTAAAGGTTTATTGATTGGTGAGTCTGCAAATAAACCTGTTGTAAAGAGCATACGTGCAATTTTACAAGCTAACGAAAATATCCGTAGCGTTAATGAAGTGCTAACTATGCATATGGGGCCTGATTATATTCTGGCTAATATCAGTGTGGGTTTTGATGCTAAATTAGGCGCGTCTGAAATCGAGAGCTGTGTTGCCGGGGTTGATCAGCAAATTAAAAATACCCATCCATTAGTGAAGCGGATTTTTATTGAGGCTGAAAGGTCAAAAGCTTAAAAGCCATCGTCCGCGAATTAACGCAAATGCACGCTATTTAAAATCTATCATATGGTGTAGTGCTACGCAGTCGCACAAACTAAAACATTGCGTATATTGGCGTTTATTTGCGGACAACAGTTTTAGTTTTTAAGTGTTATGCATTCAACACCCTGTCAATATCACTAACCGCCTGAAACTCTTCTATGCTGATGCCAGCTTTTTTAAAATCCATGGCGTTCGGGTAAGCGCTGGCTTCTTGCGCCAGCTGTTTGACTTCTTTAAGCCAGTTATCAGACCAGATCATTAGCAGTCGAATATCATCATCACTAAGTTCACCGATTGACACCTGTAGTATCTGGTAAAAACCATTTCGGGATAAAGGAGTGTGGATTTTTGCCAAGGCATCCGCATTACATTGTTTTAGTGCCTTAATTAATTCAAATGTGTTTTTTTTCAGTACAGCCTTTTGGCTATTCTCAGTGATAGCTTTAATGGTTGATTCAATGACCTGATATTCTTTGGTGCCGTGACTGGCTCTACCAAATAAAGAGATAAATGATTCCAGGGTGATTAAAGCATCGTGAGTTTTAGTGATGTCCCTTGAGCGTTTTAATAATTCCTGACAGAAATCTTCAAGTTCTGAAGAACTGATATTAATCGTGATAGATTTGGAGTCGTTCATAAGTTTGAATGTTTTTTTGTATAACTATTGCGTTTTAATTAATTACCGACTGCATATTTAATAATGTTTTTAATTGATCAGGTTTACGCTGTAAATCCGCAATTGTGTACTGATCCAGAATATCAATAAATGCATTAGTTGCCTGCTGCAAAATAGACTTAAGTGTGCAGTTCGGTGTGAGTGGGCAGGGTGATGGTGCATTACAGTCAATCACTTCAAGTGTGTTTTCCATATGCCTGACTACTTCACCAATATGTATTTGATCTGCGGGAACCTGTAGACGTAAACCACCGTTTTTTCCACGTGTCGTATGAATGTAATTCAGTTGACCAAGTTTATGTACAACTTTAACCAGGTGGTTTCGTGGGATTTTAAAGTGATCCGAAATATTGGTGATGGTTAAGCGCTGCCCTTCCTCCTGTAATGACAGAAAGATAAGGACACGTAGGCTGTAATCGGTATAACGGGTTATTTGCATATGTTTGCACGTTGTTAAGTGTTCACTCCATCAGCGGCAATAATAAACGGGTCGGAGTATATATTTTTCATACTGGCTCCCGCGAGAAACATTTTTGTTTTTAACTTGTTAACTATGTCCGCATCACCGCACAGATAAAATTTACTTTCAGCTAAATCAGAGCCAGCAACGTCTAATAGTTGTTGATCTATCGATTGGTGTTCAATGGATAAAAGGTTTTCTGATTGTAATACATTTGTATGGTAATGAAACTGATTATATTTTTCAGCCATTTTTAGCAGAGTCTGGTGCATATACAGGTCATCAGCAAATCTTGCTCCATGAATCAGGTGGATTTCGCCTTTGTGACCCTGTGCTAAAGCGTCTCGAGCTATACCTATGAGTGGTGCTAGCCCTGTACCAGTACCCGCCAGTAGTAATTTCTGCTTACTGGAGCCTGGTGTATAAAAGCAGTCACCGGTGGCCGCCTGAATCTGTATAGTGTCTCCAATACTGATTTCATCACATAACCAGTTGCTAACGACACCATTTGGAATACGACGGATATGTAGTTCTAGAAAATCATCCAGCTTATCGACACTGGCAAGTGAATAACTACGAGATATTTTTTTATCCATCCAAAGATTAATAAATTGTCCTGCATGATAATAATATGGCTGTTCAATTTTGAGCCTTAAACGAAGCACATAATCGTTAATAAACTCATGTTCTAAAACACGGGCCGAATACTGTTGCTGATTATTTTTACTATCAACAATATGCAGAGGGGTTTCTGGCTTGCAGCTACAGGCCAGGAAGTAACCCTGGCTTTTGAGAGTATCTTTAAGTCCATCCTGTGCCACAACCGGCACTTCACCGTCTGTGGCCTGCATTAAGCAGCTCTGGCAAACACCTGCACGGCAACTGTTAGGAATATCGTAACTGTTTTCAAGAAGGGCAGACAATACAGTCTGCCCCTCTTTGATTTCGATACGTGTATCTTTATAAATAATATGTGTCACGAATACTACCGGTTTAATATATCATCACGAACACTATTGGCAATATCTGCAACTTCCTGAATATCTTCAGCTGCCACGCCAAGTTCCTGCAGGGTATTGCCCAGATTCTCGATAACCGCATCAACGTGGCTATCATTCAGGCCATTGGCTACAAGGTGCTTGTGACCTTCACGCATATCCTTACCTGTATATTCATTAGGGCCACCAAATACCATTGTCAGAAAACCTTTTTGCTTATTGATTTGCTGCTCCATGTCAACGCCACCGAAGAAACCGTTGATACGGTCATCACTTAACACTTTGCGATAAAAAATTTCTACAGCTGCGTCTACTGCGGGCTGGCCGCCGATACGTTCATACAAACTACTCATTGTTTTTCCTTTTATAAGTCACTCAAACAGAGTGAAGGGGGTGAAAGAAAATGGACTATATCAAAGATGTATTTATAATACATCTTATAAAAATCAGGGTTTAATCATAAATATCAATAAGAGGGCGTTGGGGTGCAGGTCAATTGAGTCTAATAAAAAGTAGAATAAAGCGCTTTCTACGGTTTATGGCACTTGAAACAGAGTCGATTAGTGCCGCAGAAAAACTGGTAGCAAGCCTGGGGGGAATGCTGGGTATAACCTTGATTAGTCTGGTAAGTTATAAAATTACCGGCGCGCAAGGTACTGCTCTACTGGTGCCTTCAATGGGGGCCGCTGCGGTACTGGTATTTGCTGTACCCCATGGAAAACTGGCTCAGCCCTGGCCCTTAATAGGGGGGAACCTGGTGTCGGCTGTAGTTGGTGTTACCTGTTTTAAATTAATTCCTGATCCATTTTTGGCGTCAGGTCTTGCGGTAGGCCTGGCGATTGCCTGCATGCATATCCTCAGTTGTGTGCATCCGCCGGGAGGTGCAACAGCCCTGGCAGCGGTTATCGGTGGTCCGGCGATTCATGAGTTAGGTTATGCTTATGTACTTAGTCCGGTTTTAATAAATGTGCTGATTATTTTTATCACAGCGATCGTATTCAATGGTTTTTTTGCGTGGCGTCGTTACCCTGCAGCAAGCATGATGCGTTTTACCGATGTGCAGACATCAACAGAGCCGCTTGATGGTGTTGTTGATAAGCAGGCGATTGAAAAGGCCGTTGCTGATATGGACCTGGTGTTGGATGTGACGACTGAAGATTTACAACGTATTATTAAACTTAGCCTTGATCATGCAAAACATCAGCAGTTATTCGTGGAGCAAATCCAACTGGGACATTTCTATTCAAATGGTAGTCATGGACCAGACTGGTCAGTACGGCGGATTATTGATGAATCATGCTCTTCAGATCCCAGGAAAGATATGGTTATTTTCCGTGTTGTAGAAGGGCAGCGTTTTAATACTGCTGATAGTTGTACCAGAGAAGAATTTGCACGCTGGGCTGCAAGAGAAGTATTCCCTAACAATGCTTCTGCAGACAGCAATTAATTCTGTATATAATAGGTATTTAGTGACATGCTCGTTTATCAGTAGTGATTGCTAATATGCTGGTAATATTTCATATTTAAGGAGGAAGCGGTGAAAAAAATAATAATGCTTTTAATTTTGATGGGTCAGTCTTTATGGGCTTATGCAGAACAGCCATTAACTCAGGATTTGCTGGAATCCTATGTAGATGTAACAAGAAAAATGGCTGAGCTTGAAACTCGTTATCCTCAGGTGATGGATAAATCTGACCAGTTTTCAATTTCCGAAGATCGTCCATTAATCAACTTTTTAAAATCATCGGCCGCTTATCCTGATATAAAAAGAATACTGGCGTCATCAAGATTTAAAAGTCTGGATAATTACTTTTCTATCTCGCAGAGAATCATGGGTGGTATGTATGCTGAACATCAAAAACAAATGAAACAGCAAACGGGTATTACTGACATGAGTGCAATGATGGAGCAAGGACTGCTGGCCATGAAGCAAAGTGGTGCACCAGCAGATGTTATAGCGGATATGAAAAGAGAAATGGAAAAAGAAAGAACAGAAGTAAAGGAAATGGAAAAACTGGCAAGAAATACCAGTGAACAGGATAAAAAATTTATCAGAAATAAAATGAACTGGTTGATGCAAAATTTACCAGAAGATGAACAGTAGTTTAGTGTTATTTTATTAGATATAGGTGGGTATTTTTTAGATTAAAAGGTAGCTTGAATGATTAATAAATCATAACAGAAGTTTAGTCAGTTATTAATTATTATCGTTCCAGTAGAAAGTTATTTACTGGTACCGGTTAAGTGTGCCAATCAGTATCTTGCACGACACTATACGGTCATTGGCGGAAGCTATGAAATCACGCCGCTACTTATCTAGAATATCGATTATATTTTTGAGAGTTTAACCAAGTAGGACTGCCCGTTTATAAAAAGATGGAGTCAAGTTCGTTTCTGAACCTGACTCTTTTAGATTAATAAATGGTAGTTTAACTTTTTTAAAGAACTTATTTATTTTGGCAGCGGTGTGGTGAGAGCGTATCGATAGTTATAGTTTTGTTACTTCCAGGTTGAGTCTTCTTTAGTTCGATATTGTATATGTTGTCTAAGTAGCTCAAATCCAGTTTGTAGGTATAGCCCTTATCAGGTTTTATCATCATGTCCTGAGACATGCTGCTAGTGCTAGATGCCCAGAACGATGATGTTGTAAAGCTGACAACCAGATAGTTGTCTTCATTGTTCTTTAGACCTATCTTGTTTTTGCCTTGCTCTAGAGAAACTGTGCCTTTGTAAATATACTTACATGCCTTGTCTACCTGGTAAATATCAATGCTTGATTTTACGTCATTATCTGTTTTTGAATTTACAAAAAAATTATTTTTGTGAGTAGCCTGATATGGTTTTATGTTGGAGCAGGCAGTCATCATCAGGCTTATAAGTAGTATTTCGATAATTTGTTTAATCATTATTTGAACCTGTGAAATGCGTTATTATTTTGTCAGATCGGGACAACCCATGTTCTTGCCCGTAGCCCAGCCCTTGATTGCTTTTGTAATATTATCAACTGACATTGATGGGCCATAATAATCTATTCTGGTTTTGTTTTTTGACACGGGTACTGCATCAACCACCATTAGAAAGTAACCCTTTTTAGGGACTTCAGAAACATGCATTACTCCCTGTTCATGCATCTGCTGTAAGTGTAACTCGGTGCGACCTTTTGTTACTTTAACTGTCGGATTGTATTTTGTGACAATAACCTGATAACTCGTATTCGTTCTTGATTCTGTTCTGATTCTAGCGCTCAGGCATTTAGGCGCCTGTTTTTTGAAGGCTTTTGAAACCTTGCTGTATGGGCGGTTAACAACATAGCTTTCTTTTTTTGCCAGGAATGCCGTGGGAGCTGCCAGGCGGAATTCATCAGCACTTTGTGGTTGCTTTAATGAACAGCCTGTTAGAAGAGTCATTAAGCTTAGGCTAAGTAATAGGGTTAGTCTTATCATAAAAGTTACCTGTTTAAAGTCGATAATCTATTTTTTTTATATCGTATCTTACATACAAATTATAATTCTTATACTTATTTTTTATTCATTTTATACTTAATGTAGACACTGAGCAGTGAGATCACGGATATTATTATCAATGGGCCATAGGTTGATACACTCAAGAGTTCATCCAGTGATGCGGAGCTTGTTGCACTATATATCACTTTTGAGTAGACATAAGATTTAATACCAACTCCCAGAAGCGCTGCTGCTATAAAGTGGCTTATTTTGACATTTAGAATACCTGAGCTGTAATTAATAAAGGAGTGGGGGAATGCCGGAAATATTCTAAATGCAAAGAGTGTAAAAAAATTATCATGTTTATGCAGTAATTTATAGGTATGTGAATTCTCTATTCTGGTTATCCACTCATTGGTGAGTTTTTTTGAAAAAATGTATGCACCGATACCACCAAGTGTCGCTCCAGCTGCGAGAATAAATGCTGACAAAAGTGGTGGATAAATTGGTGCTGCTACCCATAAGAATACTGAACCGGCCAATGCGAAGGTGAATAAAATAGCCTGTATTAATATAAGGACGATAATTAACCACCAGTTATCGCTATATTCTCTGGCAATATTGAGTAGTTTACCTGCTTCAAGCAGGCCAGTCAGTTCAAGTGCTATCCCGGTGATGATCAGGGTAGAGATGATTAGTAGTTTTTTTATATATACCTGCGCCATGTACGCTCAGTGTATATTAACTTGAGTCTGTATTATATATCTGAAGTATAAATTACAGGTTAATGCGGTTTAAATTTGAAGATGCTTTTTACCGGGGGGCTGGTTTACGGGTGTTACTATCACCTGTAAACCAGAACCGGTTTATAGCGGATTTTTTATGAGTCTGTTGTTGGGCTGGTTTGCGGAGCCGCATCAGATGCAGGTGCTGCTTCAGGCGCAGCGGCAGGTGCTGTTTCGGTTTCAGTGGTGGAGTTTTCATCACTAATCGTTTCTACACATGTCCAGCCCCAGCTTACCTGCTTTTCTACAAAGGCTTTGGCTTTTTCTTCACAGTATTCTGCATCATTGGTTGCGTTCCACAGAACCTTGTCTTCAACGCCTTCGGTTAACTTTTTATAAACAACGCTACAAGGAAGCGGGCTCGAGGCTGATTCTGTTTGAATATGTATTTCACGCACGTCATTGCCGTGTCTGCAACTCCAGGACTCGGCCTGAGAGCTAAAAGGAATGGCAAGCAGTGCAATAGCTACAGTTTGGCTAAGTAGACTTAGATTCTTCATTTATAGGACCTCATTAATATTATGTAATCATCTGAATTGTAATAAGAATATGAATCATACTCCATATTTCTTCAGGATGAGAGTACGATTGACCTATTTTAGTGCATTATGAAATAATTAAATTGAGCTTCAATCCAGAAAATTGTACCCCTGAGGGACAACTACAATATTTTCTTCGGTTACCGTAAAGCGCTTTCGGTCTTTAATAAGGTCTATGCCAATAGATTCACCATCGGGAACGCTAACATTCTTATCAATGATGCA
>Ga0316204_10011648_pt1 | contig 10946 bp, 10 predicted proteins | sample 6monrhotite_MG_2_FD_205661 | JGI IMG/M metagenome (GOLD analysis project Ga0316204, IMG submission 205661) | Microbial mat bacterial communities from mineral coupon in-situ incubated in ocean water Damariscotta River, Maine, United States -... | ecosystem: Environmental > Aquatic > Marine >... | reverse complement strand
TGGTTTCCTTTTCCAATTCCCTTGAAGAACGTACCCTGTTCAGGTAGCCATAAATGTAGAGCTTCAACAAATCTTTGGGATGGTAGGCCGGGCGGCCATTTTCGATAAAATCATTTCGAAACCCCATGCTGTCAATATCCAGGCTGTCAACAAACAAATCAAGAAAGCGAACTTCATGATTTTTGTCAATGGATTCATCCAGGGAAACGGGAAAAATACTGATCTGATTTCTGTTTTGACCTTCTATATATTTCATATGTAAATATACAGATTATCTGCGTATTAGCCATGAAAAAAGGCTTGTTTTTTTGTAGAAAAAAACGTGAAAGTTATTGGGGGTTTTTAGACAGTCTGACGTTTGGCAATATGGCCAGTGGCGGTTTGCGGGCGACTTCACTATCCACCGTTACAAACTTAGATGCGGGGTAGGATGTTTCAAATTTCCACCATCCCCGCCATTGGCTATATTGCGTGTGCAACGTTTTTTATTGCTTAATTTTTAAATCCGGAAAATGGTCTATTTTACTTTTCAGAAACATTCTCGGTATAACACCACTTAATAATATAGTGAAAACTGTCGGAATAGCGATATTCAAGATTGTATTCAGTTTGAAAAATTCTTGGACAATTAAAACTCCCCAAAATATCGAAACTATAAAAGCAAATAAAATGGCAATTTTAGAGGTTGAAATGTTTGCTCCGCTTGTTGGTATGAAGTAATTATTTTGGGTGTTTTTATTCGCAAACGTGAAATATACTCTTTCGTCTTTTTTTAAATCTAAATCTTTTTCTTCACATTCATTGACCAAAGTGATGAAATTGATATTCCAATAGTAATATCCTTTACTTGACCAATACCAAAGTAACGATGTGAAATATCCCAAAATCAAAACCATTTTAATTGGTAAACTTGTGTCTTTTTCTGCATTCAACAAAGTGCAATATCCAACAAAAAGTGCACCGATTGCGATGTAAAAATAAGTAGTCCATTTATTGAAATTGTCATAATGAAAATTTCTTGCACGAATTAAGTATTCATATCTGTCCTTTACTGTAAAGTCATCTTTTTTGCTCATTTATTTTATTTTTTACTGAAAAGAAGCTGGGTCGAATTTAATTTCAGTCTCATTATTGATTAGAAGCCAACCTCGTGCATCTAATTCGTTAATTACTTCACTTAAACTTTCACTTTTTGCTTTTGAGTCAATTTTTATTATGTAATTCCACAAATCAGTTTTCTTTATATTCATTCGACCTTTATCAGATTGAATTTTCCCATATTCCATTACTTTGTCAAGAAGTTCATTAGGTCCGAGCATATTTTTATTTTTAAGTTTAAATGTCTAAATTTAGATTGAAGTTTGTTTTTCGCAAATGTTGCACAACGAATGTATACCCACAACACTAGCGTTTATCCCCTTATTATCCAAACCATGCGTTTATGCCTAAATTGCAGACACATAGGTAAATACCATGGCTTATTGTTTCTTTTTGTCATGATCGGTGGTATGTTTGGGTCTTTCAATTTATCCCAAAGGTAAAAAAAATTTTATCCAATTGATCCATTGAACCTTTAATTTTGAAAAGATATGCTTGCCACAGGGCTTTCGCTTGTAGGCGGGCTCAGAGTTTGATATTCAAATACAGGCTTGGGGTGCGTGGCATGGCTTCTGCAAAGATGTTGATGCTATTACTTTGATCTAATGGTATTCTCTCGAAATTAGAAAACTTAATGTTGTGCCTGTTCAGGACATTCATCAGCGATAAACCGGCTTCTCCTTTTACTTTCTTATTCAAAAAGCGATAAGCAACAGAAACATCTATCCGGCTATACGTTACGTCAGCCTGGCTGTGGCCTTCAGTGGAGATGTTGGCAGGGAATCCGGAACCATACACATAATTGGCAGAAACAAAAAGAGGATTTAAGTTGATCAATAGCGCTGCCTTAAGCTCATGTCGCTGATCCTGAGGCGCTCTATGGTAAGTTTTTTTAAGGAAATAATCAAAGATCTCTTCCGTTCGGCTCAGCGAATAGGCAAGCCATGCCGAGCTGCCTTTATATTCCTTTTTTATCATGATGTCGAGTCCGTAACTGCGACCTGTGCCGTGATAGATGTTGGGAGGAATGAGGTTTTTATAGCGCACGAAACGCGTGAGCCCTTCTATGGTTTTGTAATAAGCCTGCGTATTGAAAGTGAAATTGTTTTTAAAGAAGGTGATCCCCATCACCCGATGCACCGAACGAAGAACAGGAACATCCAGATTGTCGGCTACTGCCCACACATAACGGTAATTACCCTCATCATCGAGGACTGATGATTTGGCGATAAACTGATGATATACGCCCCATGCAAAATTGATTTTGCAAATAGAATTCGGTGTAATATGCAAGGACAGCCGCGGGTCGAGGTAATTTCTTTGAAGGTTAATGGCGTATTGGTTGCGTCCTCCGATTTTGAATTTAAACTTTTGTCCCAGCTGTATCACATCTTGTGCATAGAAAACCAGTCGCCTGCCTGTCATCGAAAGATGTAAACGTGCAATGGCAAAGGTGTCTTCGGTATTCTGGCTGCTATTTATTATGTATGCCATTCCATATTCCAATTGCTGACCCGGACTAATGGGTAAACGATTGTCGAGTTTGGCCGTTAGCTCTTTCATTTGGTTGGTAGAGGTGAGGCTTCGACGGCTGTCTACGATCTCTCCGGTTTTTATCCTTTCAATTTTCACCTCATCAGCGTATTCATTGTCTAAGTTAGAAAAGCTTAGCGTTAGATGGCTGCTACCTCCTTTTGCCCATTGCCTACCATAAAAAAAAGAACCTCCTATTTGTTGGTTTTGCTCACCCGTTTCTTTTAAAAAACGATGCTTATAAATATCCTGGCTCACATGATAAGTAAAATGATCGGAACCTCCATACAGACTCAAATAGTACAAATCGTTATTTTTCGTTGTCCCCGAGTATTTAATATTCATATCTCGAAACATATAATTGGGAATCACCGCTAAGTCAATCGTGCTTAATTGATTAGTTGAATCTCTTCGCTTTAGGCTGTATTGAGTGGGATTGTAAAGATTGAAATAGGTATGACGCAGTGCCATAACCAGCGAGGCTCTTTTGTTAACAGGGATTTCAAGCAATGCATTCAGGGTCATATTGTTGATGTTTAGCGAAAAAGATGGTTTTTGCCTGTTGCCGTTGATACCTGTGATGTCGATGATGCCGCCAATTCTACCGCCATAGCGTGCATCAAAACCACCCTTCATAATCTCTACATCCTTGGCCATATATGGATTAAAAGCGCTGATGTTGTCGTTGAAATTCGTTAGCCCATAGATGGTGAAACCATCAAAAATAACTTTGCTTTGGCCTTCATAACTACCCCAAATAATTAAGTCGTTGGTTTGTTCGCCGGAGGCAAGGATTCCAGGCTGTAGCCGTAATAAATTAAAGATGGAGTTATCGCCAAAGCCCGGCAAGTGGTTGGCTATTTGGCTATTGAGTTTCGTTATGCCGGCTTGTTCTCCCAATTGTGAACCAAAGTCGATGAGGTGCCCTGTAATTTTTACTTCCATGAGTTTTACGGTGGACGGATGCAAGGCAAAGGCTTGCTCAAAGCTTGCGGCCAGTGTTGTATCAAGCACGTAATAACCCAACTGTGATATGCGAAGATGATATAAAGAATCAGAAGTCGGTAGCAGCATCGAAAATTGTCCGCTAAGATCCGAAATCACGCCTTGGCCATTGATTAGAACATGAGAATAGGGCAGGGGTTCCCCGGATCGAATGTCGAAGATATGGCCTGAGAACAATTGATTTTTCTTCTGAATGAGAACCGCATGGGAAATACGAGGGTAGATAACAAAAATGTCGCCCTGTTTTTCATAATCCAGCGGAAAGTCTTTTAGTAAATACCGAATAAGCGTTTCCTGATCCGGAAAGCTTTTGTTGACCCGGATTAAATATTGAGAAAGTAAATGATCATCAAAAGATGTCTTTAGATCGTATTGCCCGCGTAGTTGAATCAGCAGATCATTAAGCTTCACGTTTTGTGCATTGACGTGAAAACTTTGGGCGTATGTACCCAATGACATAAATACAGGGAAGAAGAATAACAGGATACTTTTTTTCATCCGGGCAATTATTGAAGAATTTCAAAGGATTGAGCTGACTTTCGGACAAAGGTAAAGCCGAAAGGTTTACAAATCAAATTTAAGGCTTCTTCAATGGAGATTTGGTTTGGGATAATGCCGCTATAATAATAGGTCTTGTTGATATTTAGGTTGATTTGCACGTTATAACGCTTCTCAATACTCTCCACAACGGCTTGTAATGTGCTGTGAGTGAATATGAACTGTTGCTTCCAGGCGATACTCGCGCGGGCTTTCATTTGTGCGTGATAAGTGATATCACCGGAGCGTTCCACTTCGGCACTGTTGTTTGGATTTAGAATGACCTGCTGTTTGCTTTTACGGGCCACCACTTGTACGCGACCCGTGAGGCAGGTAACGCGGTAGGTATCTCCACGTGCGTAGATATCGAAACTGGTACCCATCACTGTGGTTATGCCCGCATGGCTTCGAACACTAAATTTTTTTCCTTTTTTTACTTCGAAATAGGCTTCGCCGCTAAGTTTTAACTCTCTGGAAAAAGACCACCACAGCGGATAATAACTTAATCTGGATCCTGTGTTGAGATAAGCCACAGAGCCATCCGGCAATTGGATGTTAGCGGTTGTTGTTGTGGAAGTAAAGGTTTTGCTATAAAAACGGATCAGGAAGCCACTTCCAAATAACAGTAATACAGAGGCTGCCAATACCAGGCGGTAGCCACGAAGCGGACGAATTAGATGTTGTCGTTTGGGCTCGGCAGGCAATTGCTCCTCCATCTCCTGCCAAATGGCATCTGCAGATTTGGCATAAGGAATCTCCAACTGAGCATGCAGCTTGTTGATGTCTTCCATATAGGATTTGGAAGCTGTTTTTCCGTTTTGTGTGTTATTAGCTTTCACTTGCCTCAAGCTCCTTTCTTAAAAATCCCAGTGCCTGCGTCATCCTTTTTTCAACTGCCTTTAAGCTGATTCCCAGGTTTTGGCCAATTTCTGTGTATTTCAGCTGATCTATCCTACTCATTAAAAAAACAATCCGTTGTTTCTCGGGCATGAGTTCCAGGGTCTTCTCATAGCGCAACTGCAATTCGACAAAATGCATTTCATCTTCAGGTGTGTTTACCGTTTCATTATTATAGGATAGTCGGTTAAACCGCAATGAAACCTTAGATTTCCGATAATGACTTACAAATAAATCACCAGCCATTTTATACAGAAGTCCTCTGGGATTTTTGTTATGTAGCCGGTCTTGTTTTTCCCAAAGTTTCATAAATGCTTCCTGGGCAATGTCTGATGCCAGCTCTGCATCTCCCGACCGATACCAAATGTAATTTCTCACGGCATCATAATGTTGATGAAACAATGTTTTAAATTCAGTTCTTGTCAAGGATTTCTGGTTTCAATTTTTGTAAAAGTATTGAAAATCCGGATAGAAACGGGAAAGCCCTGGCGTTAGCCTGGGATTCCCTTTTCTATCAATGCAATCGTTCTGGTTATTCGTGAAACTCAAATTTTAAAAGCGAAGCGCATTAAAATTTGTAAGTTGAATCCCGATTTATCGGGAATAGCGCAGCGTATCGGGATAAATGAGCATAATACTCCGTCCGCTTGCGGCGAGGTATTATGCTCATTTCCTTAGATGAATGGTATGTACTTCTCCGTTTACGGTAACCGTGGCCAGGTTGTCACATTCGCCGTTTCCGAAATCAAGGATGCGTTCCGGCCGGCCTTCGGGTTTAATGCTTATGGTTCCTGAAACAATAAAACGACAGGCAAGCTTCGACTCCAGGGCTTTGGTGATGGTACGTGTCCAGCTGATGCCGTTTATGCGGGTGCCGTTAGCTGTTCCGGTAATCATATAGATGTCATCCCAGCGGTCGCGTGGTGTGTCGAAACCAGCGAACCATTCGCGCTGGCGTTGGGCGTTCCATTGGATGGTTCCGCTGTCGTTGGCGAGGGTGATTTTTCCTTCGACATCCATCGTCCAGTACATATGACCATCGCCGTTTAAGCCTTTATTAGTAACTACTTTGGTGCCTTCTACCTTATTGTCATTTACATAAAAACTGTCGAAGGTGGTTGTACGGATAGTGCCGACTTCTCTGTATCTTCCTGTAAAAGAGATGATGATTTTTCCCCGACGATATTTGCCATCATTACATAGACAGTTTTCATTGCCGAAGTCGATGGTAAGCGTACGAGGAAAAGCTGTGGTGTCAAGGCTTATGTTGGCACATGAGCTCAAAAATATACGACCTTCTGTCGATTTAAATGTGGTTTTACTAATGTCGTAGGCTTCATCAGCGAGATTGGTGACATTGTCAAAAGTACTTTCGGCAAAGGCATCATCAACCGATATGGTCAGATCTGTGGGTTGGGTACTTTCGGTTTTTTTGCAGGAGGATACCAAGGCTGTAAAACTTAGGAATCCTGCGGCGATTAATAATAAACTGAATTTTTTCATAAGATAAATTTTAAAGTTTATCTATATACCGTACAAAAAGGCATTTACCCTACCAAAAAAGGAGAAATATTTTTAAGAATCGAAAATTACTATCGCATGGACTTGCATATCAATTACTTCTGCTGCTATGGGAAAACTGTCTTCAGGCGTCATTTGACTTAGCCGTCATTCGATGACCCCATCCATTGGCTAATTGGTCATTGGTTAATTAGCTATTCTATTGGTCATCCAGTCATCCAATCATACGACATGTATTCCGGTTTTCACTTCATATTCAATTAATTAAAATAGTTTTAATAAAAGCCATGTTCGCATTGTCAGAGGGTTTCATATGCTCCCCTTGCCTTACATACCAGCAACAGAGTCTGACAACTTTAATTGCTGAGGCAGCAAAAAATAAAGCCTCTCTTTACTCCGGATGATGGAAAAGGAATCTCGCAATGGACTCAGCATGTGTGAATTTTGTAATTTTTATCAAGAATTGTGTAATGTTTTTATAGTTAAAGGAAATTATCTTTAAGTCGTGAAAATACATTCACAATTTAAATTATCTCATATGAAAAATTTAACACTAGGCTTGATGACAGCTTTCATGCTGTTTTTATTTTTTCCAAGCCAAATGAATGCTGAAACTAAAAACAGCAAAAAATTAACTGCCACAGCCGTTGCTCTTAAAACGAAAGAAATCAACACAATGATTGTCAGGTTAAAAGAAATCAAAGCGATGGATTTTTCAACTCTTAAGCCAGTAGAGAGGAAAGAACTCAGAAAAGAAGTGCGGTCGATACGACACGAACTCAGATCAACTGAGAATAGCACTTATGTAGCAACCACTCATAACGGTCGCGGCCTTTATATTTCTTTGGGGGCAGCCATAATCATTGTACTGCTGCTGATTCTTATACTTTAAAGCAACCTGTTTAACAGGACATGCTTTTGAAACAAACCAGTCAATAAATTTCAACCGGCATCATTCATGAATCCCAAAAAAAATGAATGTAATGCAGATTGATATTGCCTGGGTTTGGTATAACAATGGTGCGGATATCACTTCTGCTGAATATTTATAAAGTTTATCAACTACCTAAATATTATTAAAATGGGAAACCTATTATACATCATTGCAGTTATTTTAGTCATAGCCTGGCTTATTGGATTTGTTGGTTTTCACGCCGGGGGGATCATACATATTCTGCTTGTTATTGCAATCATTGCCATAATACTGCGAGTTATTCAGGGCAGAAATATCTTGTGAAAACTTTCAACTTTCCTTATATGCCATTGCTTTTCCCCAACAGTTTGCCGGGTTTGATATCAACCACAGTTGACAGAATGCTTCATTAAACAAAACCCATTCTAATAAAATAAGAAAATGAGAAATAAAACATTAGGAATAATTATGGCAGCAACCGGTGCCCTGATGATCGTTTATACCGGATTCAATTATGTGACAAAAGATAAAGTAATTGACGTTGGGTCGATTGAAATTAATAAAGAAACGAGTCATCCTGTGCAATGGTCACCCATCGCTGGTGCAGTGCTTCTTGTGGGAGGCATTGTTGTCTTTGCCACAGGTAAAAAATCCAACAAGAAAAATGGGTACCTGAAGTAGATAGAATAACGCATCAAGTGAAATGGCATGACTCTCTCTGGAATAATTAAGTTCGACAGGATAGGATCGTGGTATTTTCACGCCACAATTAATTTCCCTCCGGCTAGCAGCGGAGTACCATTAGCCTGCCGGATTTGTCTGTCAAAGGCAAATCTGACAGGTTTACCTCATTTATCCCGGTATCCAGAAAGTTCCCGGAATATCGGGATTTTTATGTGCATCCCCTGGTTATATGGCAGCGAGCGAGCCCGCCGAAAGCAGGAAGGTGTTCAACTTAATATTTTTCCTGCCTCCACTTGTAAAAATTTCATTTCAAAAATAACAGCAGATATATTTTGAATTGAAGAATTTTCCACCTTGTTGGAGACACTATCTTTCCGGATCTGAAGTGTAGATAATATCCATCTGCCAACTCATAGCCTTGCAGCAAACCCTTTCTATGATTATTGCAGAACAACGATTCAAAGGTTAAACTGTGGTATTTCACAGTAAACCTTACCGTGACAGACGCGTTGCATCAAAGTGAGTAGTGATAAAATCAGGCATTAAGGAATGATGTAAAAAAAAGCAGAGACCACTTTCATGGCCCCCGCTTTCACCAAAAGTATGCGGGATAAACCCGAAATGATTAAGGTTGTGGAATGATATCAATGATCACTGTCCGGTTATAAAAACGTTCCTCTGGAAATTTATTTTCAAAGGGATCAGCTTTTTGGTCACCACCGAAACCATACACTTCAAATTTTACATCACTTCTGTTAGCCTCCGACAGGGCCTGGCTAATAATATTCTTAACTTCATTTGCCCTTTCCAGTGACAATGTTTGATTATATTCAGGATTGCCAATGATATCGGTATGACCGTGAATAATAACCGTCGCATTTTTGGGAATCTTGGGAGTTACAACATCTGTGAGGTACTTCCTGTACATATTGATGGCTGTTGATTTGTTGAATTGAAAAACAATACTAAATCTCACGCCTTCTGTGGTGGCGGGAGGAGTCCACAGTGCCATGTTAACAGAAGTGTCTTTTCTTACCTCATTTCCGTTCATGGTTGTCCCGATCATCGTCACTTTATAGGTTCCTCCAGGACTACTCCCCAAAATATCTTTTCCCGGAATACTCACCTGATCCTTTGTATAAGGGCCAAAATATTGCACATCTCCTTGTTCTCCTGCGACTTCCAGCTTCCATGATGAAAATGCTTCTTTAGCGCCCGGAGCATTAAAGGTAACATAACTGTCAAGTGGTGCTTCCTGCACAACATTCAATTCCACTGGTCTCAGCGGGGCAGATGGACCATTTTGAAACTCCATCACTAACGCTGGCGAATTGGTTTCAATAGTAACCCTGCGGTCTTCCTGGCGAAGGAGTACTAAATCCTTGGTACCACCCGGCTGTTCTGACGCCACTTTAGGACTATACTGTCCTTGAGCTCTAATTCTTGCAGGATCAATACCAAAAACATCAACCAAATATCGCTTAACCGACTGAGCCATTTCACGGGCATTTTCAGGCCCTTTTTCCGACGATCCGACCAGAATAATGGTAGTCGTTGGATTCTTCACCATACGGTCACCTAAGATGTTCAAAACATTATAATAGACAGCCAACTGGCGGGCAGAACGCTCTGATGCGTTTTCAGGAGCGAACGTTTCAGGCTGATCAGCTTTGAAGTCCGGCACCTGCTCCTTTGTGAGCGTTATATAGCGGTTCGGAATCTCTGTGGATCCTAAATCGAAAAACACTACGTTAAGGAGCGGGAATATTTCAACCACCCTTCGCTGGGCGGGAATGTTTTCCGGTGAGTTAACGGTAAATGCAATGTTGGGAACCACTGGAGGCAACGCTTTCACTTGTCTTTCAGGTACTATTTCATGCCCGCTTCCAAGCTTAAAGGCAGCGCCAATTCGCACTGTTGTCAGGTTCCATGTTTCAATTGAACGTGGATCCTGTCCAAAATAAGGATGGAAAGAAACAAAAGGAGAAATCACAAATTGAGTGTGCCTGCCTTTTTCAGTAAGATGAATATCATATCCGGCTCCGACTTGCATCGAAATGAGACTTTGATGGATATTACTAAAATCACCTTTCACAATCGGAGATGCCACTTGTGCCGGATAATCAGGATTGGTGCCTTGCCTGTACGAGAATCCCTTTGTAAGATTGAAAGCAAGGCGTGGACCTGCGAACAAATAAAAATCTGGTCCAAACGGAGCAACACGCAGGTTAAGTTCAACAGTAATATAACTGAGATCTGTATATAAATCTGCAGGGCAATTACAAGGAGTTGTTACCTGATTAAAATTACCTCTACGACTGTCGTACCCAGCCTGCAACATAACACCCAAAAGGGAATTAGCAGGACGGTATTCAATAAGAGGGGCAGCAAAAAGTCCTATCCCGAAGCCGTTATGAAAAGCAGCCGGGACAATAGAAGTTGAATTCAATTCCTGGGTAGTGCCACGATAGTAATTGATATTTCCACCTGCAGCAACACCAAAATACCATGAAGGTTGCGAATATTGAATAGAATCCTGAGCCTGAAGAGGCAATAGAAAACCTGTTAAGATAAAAGTGCTTACGAGAAGACTTTTGATAATCAGGCTATAATGGGACCACTTCATTCGTGATCCTTTTTTAAGAAGAGTTTCATTTTTCATTTTTTTCAATTTATAAATTATTGAATATTATTGTTTTAAGAATATCCCCCCGAAGGGGGATAAATTCCATTTTATTTAAGGTTTAGTTACTATACT
>Ga0316204_10011647_pt1 | contig 10947 bp, 12 predicted proteins | sample 6monrhotite_MG_2_FD_205661 | JGI IMG/M metagenome (GOLD analysis project Ga0316204, IMG submission 205661) | Microbial mat bacterial communities from mineral coupon in-situ incubated in ocean water Damariscotta River, Maine, United States -... | ecosystem: Environmental > Aquatic > Marine >... | reverse complement strand
CTATTCCCGAGTCATTACAATCATGAAATAGGCGAAACAGTTAATGTGAGTATCGAAGCTGAACACGTGGTTGCTTTTGCAAAAGATCAGTAGCTATAACAATAGATCATCAGCCGAATAAAAATAATTACACTGACCAAAACCTGGCTCAAGAATCTCGTCAAATTCAATCGAGATAGCACCACTTTTGCTGAAACCAAAAATCTCTTTTTGATCATCTGCTAATAAACGATTACTCCAAAAGGTCATATCGGGCTCATGACCAACACAAGCAATGCTTTTACAATCCAGGTAAGCCTCTAACCGCTTGAGCAAAAGGTGTAAATCAAAACCTCCATCCAGCTCAGGCACTTCAATGACGGGTACCTCTCCAGGTAATGCATGCGCCGTAATCCAGGCTGTTTGCTCAGCACGTAACCGTGGGCTACACAAAACCACATCAGGCTCAAAACCACGTCGATGAAGTTCTTTCGCTACTTGTTCTTGCACTTGTCGCCCCTTCTCAGTAAGCGCGCGAAGTGAGTCATCTGCGTAACTTGCTGCAGAACGAGCATCAGCATGTCTTATTAAAATTAACTCCATCTGTATACTCTATCGTATTTACCCTTTCAGTATAGACTATGAATTAATTCTTACTATCTTGCAATATATCGCTTTTAGTATTCTCTGGGTGTAATCCAAATATATATTAATAAAAAAAGCCTGCAAGAAGCAGGCTTAGATTAACATTATATATAAAGTCTAGACTTTAAAGCTGCCAACCAACTCATCAAGGTAAGCTGATAGCGTAGCTAACTCATCACTTGACTCAGCAATTTTCTGCATACTTCTACTTGTTTCCGTTGCAATGTCTGTAATATGTACAACATTTTGATTGATTTCTTCTGCCACACTACTTTGCTCTTCTGAGGCGCTAGCTATTTGTAAGTTCATATCATTAATTCGTGCAACTGAGGATGAAATTGAACTTAATGCCGTACCTGAATCACTTGCGAATTCTACAGTTTCGCTAGCACGAGATTGACTAGCCGACATCACATTCACCGCATTATGAGCTCCTTGCTGCAATTGTTCTATCATTGCCTGAATTTCTTGAGTTGACGATTGAGTGCGTGATGCCAGCGTTCTAACCTCATCAGCAACCACAGCAAAGCCTCGGCCTTGCTCTCCTGCACGTGCAGCTTCAATCGCTGCATTTAATGCCAATAAATTAGTTTGTTCAGCAATTCCCCGAATAACATCTAACACAGAACCAATTTCTTCACTATCTTTCTCAAGTTGACCAATTACATCGGATGCATTGCCAATTTCATTCGCCAAAACATTAATGGAACTGATGCTATCCGTAACAATTTTATTGCCGTTTTGTGACTCAATATTTGCATCATTTGCGGCACTTGCAGCCTGCTCAGCATGATTAGCCACTTCTTGTACAGTTGATGTCATTTCGTTCATCGCAGTGGCAACCTGCTCTGTTTCCATCTGCTGCTGAGAAATACTACTGCTTGATTGAGTAGTAACCGCAGAAAGCTCAGCTGCAGCACTAGATAGTTGCGACGTTGAGTTCATTACCTCTGAAACCACCCCATGGACTTTAATAGCAAATTTATTAAATGCTAAACCTAGCTGAGCTATTTCATCTTTGCCATTAGCGCTTAAACGTCGTGTCAAGTCACCATCGCCTTCAGCAATATCATTCATGGCATGAACAGCTTCTTTTAATGGTTTAACCACAATACTACTAATTAAAAATGCACAACCTACCCCGACTATTAAACCAACAATAAATAGAACCACCATTACGTTCCTTGCATCCAGAACTCTTTCAAGTAGAGTCGTGCTTTCCTGAGCTGAATTTGTTTGCATATTGGTAACTAATTTACTTAAATCAGCTTTTATTTGTCCTAACAATGGACCTAACTCTGTTCTGATAACATAGGAATCAAGACGCCACTTTTTGCCTCCATGCTCTGCAATCACTTTATTAAGATGTTTTTGATAGGTAGCGACCACTTTCTCTAATTCAGCTAAAGCGTCAGTTTGCTCAAACCCAAGCCCGTCACCATAAGCCTTAAGTTTCTTGATTGATACATTCATTTGCTCGGTATACAAATCCAGGTTCGCTTTCATTGCATCTGCACGTGAAAATAAAAACCCTCTCAATTCTGACAGCACATTCATATAAGCGTAACGTAGATTATAAATATCCTTCGTTATTTCCTTAACAAGCTCAGCATCATCCGTTTCTGGTTCAGCATCCAGCATTTGCCCCAGGTATTGCAAAATATTTCTGGCCAGTGGATTTAAATCATTACTTGTTATTGCTACAGCAGGCATATTATTAGCTTGTGCCTCAGCATATTTAAACATTTGCTGTTGATAAGCCTGATATTTTTTAATCTTTACTTCTATACCTGTTATCAATTTTTGTAACGATTCACTTTGCAAAACAGTCTGCTGTTTTTTAAGGTCAGATAATACCTTATTCACCTCTTCCATATCTTTCAAATAGGTTTTTTTATGCACCGATTCCTGACTTAAAAGGTAAAAACCCAGTGCCTGCGCAGAGCTTTCTAATATCTGCTCCAGTTTCATCGCCACAACTAATGTTGGCTGCACTTCATTAACAACGCGCTTAACACTTGTTTGAGTTGAAGAAAGACCCTGAATGCCTCCTAGAGCAACTGCTGTTAAGATAATCAGTATCAGACCAAATCCAGCCCAGATCTTCTGCTTTATTGTAAATTGTGCGAATAACTTACCCATTTCCGTTTTCCTTGAATTACATTTAATATACTTACGGACATAACAACGACCATTTTTTAGTTTTATTTACCTTTTTTTATGAGTGGGAATAGGGAAAATAATACTGCTGGAAATATCTTATAACCAGCTGTTTAAATTGAATATTTTTATTTTTAATCATCAATCTAAAAAAAAATACTTAAACTTTTTTTGTATGAAATATAAAAGGCGCCTCGATCGGGCGCCTTTTTATTGGTTATTTATTTATACTTAACTTAACTAATGCCCTTCATTTTGAAGACGTTTTAGACGTATACCTGCCAGTCTTGCAGCAGAACTTTTAGGATAGTTTTGCATAACGCCCTCTAGCATTTCACGTGCTTTACCCCACTGCCTAAGTTCATAATAGGTAAAACCCAATTTTAACATAGCGTCAGGTAATTTCAGACTGTCGGGATATGCCGATATTACCTGACTAAATTCTTTTACCGCTCTTTTATATTTTCGTGAAACATAATTAGCTTCGCCTAACCAATATTGTGCATTCCCCGCCAATGAACTTTGTGGAAACTTGATTAAAAAATCTGCAAACGATTTGATAGAGCGATCATAACGGCCTTCCTTGAGAAGATTCCATGCACTATGATAACTATCTTTTTCAGCGCGGGTTGGAGTCGAAGATTTAGTACCCGTTTTCTGATTAGTCGGCTGACCTGTCTTAACCGTGCCAGTCTTAGTCGGCAAGCTTGCAGTTGTATCTGGCTTTTTAACGCCAACCAATTCTATATCACGTAAGCGTCTATCCATGTCCAGATAAAGTTCACGTTGCCGATGTTTTATCCCTGCTAATTCATGATTAACGACCTCCAGATCACCACGAAGCTGTCGAATTTCTTTTTGTAATTGATCAAGCTTATTCAATAATTCAACAATACTTCGATTCATCGACGGTCTTTCAATCGATGTACCTGATGTTGAAGTAACAGGTTGCGCTATTGTAGCCGGGCCTGCTTCTTGAGCGAATAGTAATCTGGAAACCAGTAATAAAACTAATCCCAGTAGATAAAACGTTTTATTCATTTTCTACCTCTTATATATAATCTCAACACGACGATTTTGACCATAGTTCATTTCATCTCGACCTTCTGCTACCGGTTTCTCTTCACCATAACTTACAACTGTTACTTGCTTATCAGATGCGCCCTGAAACAATAATAATCGACGTACAGCCTGAGCTCTACGTTCGCCAAGCCCTATATTATACTCACGTGAACCACGTTCGTCAGTATGACCTTCGAGCGTGACACTGCTGTTTATATTTTCTGCAAGGTAACTACCATGGGCAAGGATACTCTCCTGATAGTCTGGTTTTATTTCACTACTGTCATAATCGAAATAAATGACCCTTGTTGCTAATGGACTCGAAGGATTATCTAACGGGTCACCTTGAAAAGCTTGATTATTAGCCAAACCAGATGTACTAGCACCACCATCTTGAGCACCAGTTAACCCCCCATCGGATGAACGATCTTCAACGACAGTACTACCATCTGAGTCCGATTTAGTATCACCGGTAGAACTACATCCGCCTATAAAGGATGCACTAAAAAAAATTACTAATAGCCATTTATTAAACATTTAATCTCTCCTTAAATTAACCGTGTTTATGGTTTTCTAAATGGTGCCCATGCCGGTTCTCTGACATCACCTTTTTGTAAAACCAGTTTCTGCTTAACTTTGCCGTCAATTGATACAATGGATAATATTCCATGATCTTTATTTGAAGCTGCGTATAAAACCATTTGTCCATTCGGTGCAATGCTGGGAGACTCATCAAGCCTACCGTCTGTAAGCACATCGATAACACCAGATTGCAAATCGAGGGTCGCAATTTGATAACCATCAGATGTTCCATGTACTAATGTGATTTTTTTACCATCAGGTGTGTATCCAGGGCGAGCATTATAGTTACCTAGAAAGGTTAATCGTTCTGCACGGCCGCCATTTGCTGACACCCTATACACCTGAGGGCGACCACTTCTGTCTGATACAAATACAACTGATTTACCATCGGGTGACCACACAGGTTCTGTATCGATTGCTGTATTGCGCGTCAAACGGCGTAACCTTAATTTTTTAACATCAAGCCTGTAGATTTCTAGGTCGCCATCGCGTGACAAACTTAATGCTAAATGACGCCCATCAGGTGACCAACTGGGCGCACTGTTCACACCTTTTTGCGAAGAAACCAATCGACGTTTACCCGTTTCGATATTTTGTATAAATATTTGGGCTTTTTTATTTTCAAATGAAACATAGGCTAATTGACGACCATCTGGCGACCATGAAGGAGACATAATAGGCTGCGATGACTTCAAAACAGTATATGGGTTATAACCGTCCATATCAGCAACCTGTAGCTCATACTGTTTCGATTTAACTTTACCCTTGGCCGTTATGTAAGCTATACGTGTTGTAAAAACACCTTTGTTACCCGTTAATGCTTCATATATAAGGTTACTCATATGATGTGCCGTGCGGCGTAAATCTTTTGCCGTCGTTGGTAAGCTATAACCAATCAACTGCTTTATCTTGTATTCAGGGTCACCTGGGCCAGCAGCTTGCGCTCCATCACTCTTATATATATCAAACAACTGAAACTGCACCAGGTATTTACCTTGCTGGCCTGGGCGAACTCGACCTACAACGAGGCTTTCAACTCCTAGTGCGCGCCATTTTTCGAAATTCACTTCTCCACCGTGATGTGGACGTTCAAGGAAATTCTTTTCTGGAATTAATGCAAAATTACCCGTACGTTTTAAGTCAGACGCAAGCACTTTACTAACATCTGATACTTGCCGGGCATTTTTTATTTCCCAGCTAAACGGCACAATGGCAATCGGATGCTCACCAACCACGCCGCCTGTTATTTCAATATCCAGAACTGCTTGCACTGGCATGGATAAAGGCATCAACAGTAATATCAATGATGTTAAAAACAGTTTCTTCAACATAAGCTTATAACTCTTTTATTTCTCTTTAAAAGTAAACACTATTTCACGATCAAACACACGCGGATCAGGTGGCGCAGGTAAATGTGAAATTTTTGCTAACGCCGTTTCCACCGATCGTTTAAAACCACTGTCACCTGAACAATCACTTACACGACGATAAATAATTTCACCACCCGGAATTTGTTTAACATAGACCTTACACTGCGCCTCTTTAGTAAACTTTTTCGGCCTACGCCACTTTTCTCTAACAACAGCAGCTATGTGGTCTCTATATTTTCTTGACACGCCTTGTAGCTCACGCGCCAATGCTTCACGTTCTTCAGCTTCCATCAACTCTTTTAATTCACGTTGACGCTTTTCTTGTTCTAATCTCTTTTTCTCGGTTGCTTTTTTAGCTTTCAGCTCTGCCAGTTTTTTTTGTTCACTCTCTTTTTGTTTTTTTAGTGCGTCAGCTGCACTTGCCAGTTTTTTCAGTTTATCTTTTTCTTTTTTCTGTTTGTTTTTCAGCGCTTGTATTTTTTTCTGTTCGGCCAATTCTTGCTTTTTTAATTGCTTCTGGGACAGCTTTTGTTTCTTTTTTAATTCAGCCAGTTTCTTCTGTTCTTTAATTCGATTTAACTTTGCTTTTTTAGCCTGATCATTTAATCGTTTTTGCCTTGCTGCTTCCTGACGTTTTTTACGCTTTTCCGATGCCAGTATCTTTTTTAATTCCGTTTGAATTTGCGCTTCATTAATAGCAACTGCCTGAATAATATTTTTCTTTTTTACACCATAATCTTTTGGCTGTATCGTTTTTGACTCAAAACCTAAAACTAACATGCCAACCACGACGATATGCATAACAACAGACAAAACTAAAAAAAAACTATATTGGCTGACAAACTTCCACATCTTATTTGTCCGGGTTTTTGGTTATTAAACCAACACCAGGCACCCCTGCCTTTTGAGCTAATACCATAGCATCCATGACTTTACCATAGGGTACGCCTTCATCGCCTCGAACCAGAACCTCTGTTCCCGGCTTGGCCTGACGCGCTGCAATTATTCTAGCAACCAACGTTGCCGCATCGATAGGCTTATTTGGTTGATCACCGACATCCAGATAAAAATAACCCTGCCTGTCTACACTCAAAACCAATGGTTTTAATTTCTGACTTTTCATGGGTTTTGCACTGGCTTGAGGCAGATTAACCTTTACCCCTTGCGTTAACAACGGCGCCGTTATCATGAATATCACCATTAATACCAACATAACATCAATGTAGGGTACGACATTCATTTCAGACATCGGTTTTCTTTTTTTCTTTTCCTTTGCCATAAGAGGCTAAACCTTTGATTCATGTGCATAGCGTTGCAGGATACTAGAAAATTCGTCAGCAAACGTATCATAACGATTATCTAACCGCTCAACATGATTCGCAAAACGATTGTATGCAACAACGGCAGGTATTGCTGCAAACAAACCGATAGCGGTTGCTATCAGTGCCTCTGCAATACCCGGGGCTACTAACGATAAGGTTGCTTGCTCTACATTACCTAGTGCACGAAATGAATTCATAATGCCCCAGACAGTTCCAAACAAACCAACATAAGGACTGGTTGACCCTACTGTTGCCAAAAAAGAAAGGTGCGTTTCCAGCTCATCCATTTCACGTGCTTGCGCGACTCGCATGGCGCGCTGCGCTCCATGTAACAAATCCATGGCTGCAGCATTACTTTGTTTACGCAGTCGCGCAAATTCTTTAAACCCAGCTTCAAATATATTTTCCATGCCATAGGTACGTTTACCTTTGTGTTGCACCTGTTTATAAATTGCGCCCAGGTCACCACCGGACCAAAAACGTTTTTCAAAATCATCGGCAGAACGTTTTGCTTTATTTAACGTTTTCCATTTTCTTAAAATAAATGTCCAGGACATAATCGAAGCCAATAACAATATGATCATTACAAGCTGCACGACTGGGCTGGCATTTTGAATAAGGTGTGCATATGACATTTCAATCTGCATGGCTGATTTTTCTCACTATATTATCGGGTATGGGATAAGGACGTAATGTATCTGCTGTTAGGCAAGCTATTTTAACTTCTGCCTGACATAATAAGCTGTTATCTGATTCCCGTGAAATAGTTTGATTAAAAACTATACTCGCTGGCCCAAGACGTTTAATCATGGCGCCAACTTGCAATAAGTCATTAAACCGGGCTGGTTTTAGATAATCGACATTTATGTTGCGCACAGCAAAAATAATATTCACCTGTTCTTTTAACTTATCCTGTTCAAAACCAAAACTGCGTAGCAGTTCAGTTCGGGTGCGCTCCAGAAACTTCAAATAATTAGTATGATATACGACACCGCCGCTATCTGTATCTTCATAGTAAACACGGACGGGCCAAAGGAACTCGTTCACAGTTTCTTTATTTCCTTTGTCAATAAGACCATTATAATTTCAAAAAATTCCATTTTAATAAAATAATTTACACTTCATTTTCATCAAACAAATCATCACTATTGTCTGCGGGTAGTGTGTGGCCCTCAGGTAATTTAATTTTCAGGTGATCATAGGCATTTTTGGTCGCCACACGACCTCTGGGAGTGCGCATCATAAAACCTTGTTGTATTAAAAATGGTTCCAATACGTCTTCAATTGTGCCTCGTTCCTCACCTATAGCTGCCGCAAGACTATCCAGGCCAACTGGGCCACCATCGAATTTCTCAATAATGGTAGAGAGTAACTTATGGTCCATTAAATCAAATCCGCAATGATCGACCTTGAGCATATCCATTGCAGCCTGTGCTATTTTACAGCTAATAATGCCATCGCTTTTCACTTGAGCATAATCACGTACACGTCTTAACAACCGGTTGGCTATTCGTGGGGTTCCACGCGACCGCCTCGCAACTTCTTTTGCACCTTCATTATCTATAACCAGACCAAGAATGCCTGCAGAGCGTTTTACAATAGTGGTTAGGTCGTCTACATCATAAAACTCTAGTCTTTGCACAATACCAAACCGATCTCGTAATGGCGAAGTCAACAACCCGGCCCGTGTTGTTGCCCCAACGAGCGTAAAGGGCGGAAGATCCAATTTGATTGAGCGTGCAGCTGGGCCTTCACCTATCATGATATCTAATTGATAATCCTCCATGGCTGGATATAGCACTTCTTCAACAACCGGGCTCAAACGGTGGATTTCATCAATAAAAAGCACATCATGTGGCTCAAGGTTAGTCAGTAATGCGGCCAAATCACCAGGACGTTCCAACACAGGCCCAGACGTATGTCGTAAATTAACACCCATTTCATGAGCAATAATATGTGACAAAGTCGTTTTACCTAATCCGGGCGGCCCAAAAATAAGTACATGATCAAGTGCTTCCTGTCTTTGTCGACTTGCCTCGATAAAGATCTCCATCTGCTCTCGCACATGATGCTGACCAACATAATCTGCCAGGGTATCAGGCCGAATAGCACGATCAATCGCTTCTTCTTCTCTTGTCGTATTACCTGCAATTAGTCGATCAGATTCTATCATTTCATTTCCAGTTAATTAGTAACCGCTGCTTGCAATGCCATGCGTATCAGTTCTTCACTATTATATTCAGACATACCATCAACCGCTCTCACCATGCGACTCGCTTCAGGTGGTTTATACCCTAGCGCGACCAGTGCGCTCATCGCATCAGCTACCGGATCATCTTTTTGTACTAATCCTTCCATTGCCGGCATTGTTTTTGTTCCCGTATGCCCTGTTAAATCCTTGACTCGATCCTTCATTTCGATGATCAAACGTTCTGCAGTTTTTTTACCCACGCCAGGCAGTTTAACCAACATGGCGGTGTCTTCGTGTTCTATGCAGCGAATGAAATCTTTTGTTGAAACGCCGGATAAAATAGCTAATGCAAGCTTGGCACCTACACCGTTAATTTTTATCAGTGCACGAAACAAGCTGCGCTCATGTTCCTCGGCAAAACCATATAAGGTTTGACTATCCTCACGCACTACAAGGTGAGTATGCAATGTGACGCCCTGATTTAATTCGGGTAAATTATAGAATGTCGACATAGGTGCAAACACTTCATACCCAACACCCTGAACATCTATGAGTAATAACGGTGCCTGTTTTTCTAGCAGCAACCCTTTAAGACGACCAATCAACGTAAACGACCCCGTTTTTTCCCTAGGACACCTGGCATAGCTGCAAGCCCCTGACTCATATGCATATGACATAAAGCAACAGCCAATGCATCTGCTGCATCTTCTTGAGGTGTTGCATTCAGCGTTAAAATAGAACGCACCATATGCTGTACTTGTTCCTTATTTGCTCCGCCTCCACCCACAACTGCCTGTTTGATTTCTCTTGGACTGTATTCTGATACTGGCAGAGCCTGTGTAACACATGCGCAAATAGCTGCACCACGTGCTTGCCCTAGCTTCAATGCAGAGTCTGCATTACGATGCATAAACACCTGCTCAATGGCCATTTCATTTGGTTTATAACTAATGACAATTTCGGCAACACTTTCAAATATTTCTTTTAATCTACCCGGCAAGTCATCACTGTTTGTACGAATACATCCACTGGCAAGATAGTGTGACTGCTTACCTTCTACTTCAATAACACCATAACCTGTGATACGCGAACCAGGATCAATCCCTAGTATGCGCATGATTATAAAACCTGGCCAAATGTTTTAATCAATACCAACAAACTATCCGTTGTAGAATTTATTTTTATGTTCTTGTAACTTGAGCATTTCGCTTGCATCTATAGTTGCGCCATAACCTCTTCGGAAAAATCTGCATTAGAATAAACATTTTGTACGTCATCAAGGTCTTCTAACATATCAATCAAACGCATAATTTTTTGTGCCCCTTCAAGATCCATGTCTACCGAGGTAGAAGGCTTCATTTCAATATCGGCATGATGCGGCTCAAGACCTCCAGCAACCAAGGCTTCTTTTACATCGGTAAATGTTTCAGGAGTGGTAATGACATCTATACTACCATCATCATTTGTAATCACGTCTTCAGCACCGGCCTCAATTGCCTGTTCCATAACAGTATCTTCATCAGTTTCAGCGGAATAACTTATAACACCTGTTTTGGTAAACAAATATGCAACTGAACCATCCGTTCCTAGATTTCCACCGCTTTTAGTAAACGCATGGCGTACTTCTGATACCGTA
>Ga0316204_10011646_pt1 | contig 10947 bp, 9 predicted proteins | sample 6monrhotite_MG_2_FD_205661 | JGI IMG/M metagenome (GOLD analysis project Ga0316204, IMG submission 205661) | Microbial mat bacterial communities from mineral coupon in-situ incubated in ocean water Damariscotta River, Maine, United States -... | ecosystem: Environmental > Aquatic > Marine >... | reverse complement strand
GTCGCTTGGATAGTGTACTAATACTATGATTCAGCCATGCAATCATTTGTCTATTTAGCGCTTATAGATCCAATGAGGGTATCCATCTATAGGCTTGAATTCTGTATACTTACCAGTAGGTGGCTGAAAAATAAGTCAAATTCCATATGTTTCAGCGATTTTTCTGTGCTGTTATTGTTGTTTTCTCTATGCACGAATAGCTGAAAGGTAAGTAGTAAGAATATGCAAAAATTTTTAAAGTTTCTTCGAATTAGTTCAAAAATTTTCTTTTCCCTACTAGTTTTAGGTTTTGCCATCCTCATTGGGCTTTACCTGTATCTTGAACCCAAATTACCCTCTATCGAAGGCCTAAGTGATATCCAGCTGCAGGTGCCTTTACGTATTTATAGCTCAGAAGGTGGCTTAATTGCAGAATATGGTGAAAAACGTCGCTCCCCAAAAACAATTGAGAATATTCCATTAAAGTTGCGACAGGCTTTTCTTGCTGCTGAGGATGATCGTTTTTATGAGCATCCAGGCGTGGATTATCACGGCATACTTCGAGCGGTGGCCGTTATGTTGATGACTGGTGAGAGGGGGCAGGGTGGTAGCACAATTACGATGCAGCTGGCGCGTAACTTTTACTTGAGTCGTGAAAAGACGTTTGGTCGTAAGCTAAATGAAATTTTTCTAGCGTTGAAAATTGAACAGCAACTCACTAAAGACAGGGTGTTAGAGCTTTATCTGAATAAAATATATTTAGGTAACCGGGCGTATGGTGTAGCGGCAGCGTCGCATGTTTACTACGGTAAGCCGCTTGAGCAGCTTGACCTGGCTCAGATAGCCATGATTGCAGGCTTACCTAAGGCACCATCGCGTTACAATCCTATCGTTAATCCGAGTCGTGCGCTAACACGCCGAAACTATGTCTTAAATAGAATGCTGGCATTAAAATTTATTACTGAAGCGGATTTGCGCCTTGCTAAGGCTCAACCTGTTACGGCCGGTTTTCATGATTCACGGCTTGATGTGTCTGCATCGTATGTCGCAGAAATGGTTCGTCATGAAATTACGCGCCAGTTTGGCAATACGGCGTACACCAAAGGGCTGAATGTTTTTACCACTATAGATGGGCGTTTGCAGAAGGCAGCCAATGCAAGTGTGCGAAAAGCATTGCAAGCTTATGATGCTCGCCACGGTTATAGAGGGCCCGAAAAGCAGGTGGATTTAAGTGATGAAACCATTTCACAGCAGGCATTAGAGCCTGAACAACTGTGGGAGCAAACGGTAAAGAAAATAAGTGTTGTGGGTGGGTTACACCCAGCGCTAGTGCTTGATGTGTCAGAGCAAGCGGCACGGGTTTACTTAAAAGGAGGTCGATTAATTAACCTGGATTGGCCGGCATTGAAATGGGCTAAGCCATTTATTGATAGAAATACACAGGGTAAAGAACCAAAGCAGGCTTCTGAAGTCCTACAACGGGGTGATGTGGTGCGCATTTACCAGCAAGATGGTGTTTGGTTCCTTGGGCAAATACCTGAGATACAGGGCGCGCTTACCAGTCTTCGTTCAAATGATGGGGCCTTGCAGGCATTGGTCGGCGGCTTTGATTTTCATCACAGCAAATTTAATCGTGCGGTACAGGCGAGGCGTCAGGCAGGCTCTAGCTTTAAGCCCTTTATTTATAGTGCGGCTTTAAACAAGAGTTATACGGCAGCATCGTTGATAAATGATGCGCCGGTCGTATTCCATGACCCGGCACTTGAAGGGACCTGGAGGCCAGAAAACTATAGTGGTAAGTTTTTTGGGCCAACACGCTTGCGTGATGCGCTGGTCAAATCGAGAAATCTGGTTTCAATCCGTATTTTACGGTCTATTGGTGTTAGTTATGCGACCCGCTTTTCGGAGCGCTTTGGTTATAATAAGAGTGACCTACCTCATGATTTGTCTCTGGCTCTGGGTACGGTTGAGCTGAGCCCGCTTCAGCTGTCGACTGGATTTGCAACGTTCTCGAATGGAGGCTACAGGATAGAACCTTATTTTATAGCTCGTATCGAAGATCTGGATGGTAATGTGTTGTTTGAAGCTGATCCGGAAGTGGCCTGTGTGGCCTGTGAGCTGAAAACGAGAGGGATAGTATTACCCGCTCAGAAGCAGGTAGGTCTGGTTGATGAAAAGCTTAACTTTATGAGAGAAGAGGCCCTACTAAGTCAGTCATTGCATGCTCAACAACAAGCAGACGATAGTCAATCTGTTGGTGGTGCTGAAGGTACGCAAGATGCGGGTTTGGGTTATAAGCTACCCAAGCAAGCAGAGAAGGTGCTTGATGAACGTATTGTTTATATTATGAATTCCATTATGCAGGATGTCATAAATCGCGGTACGGGGCGTCGAGCCAAAGCCTTAGGTCGCAACGACCTGCATGGAAAAACGGGCACAACTAACGATCAGAGGGATGCCTGGTTTAATGGTTTTAATCATAAAATGGTTACGACTGTATGGGTGGGTTTTGATCAGCAACAGCTGTCATTAGGTAACTATGAAACCGGTTCAAAGGCTGCGTTGCCAATGTGGGTTGATTATATGCGCAGCGCTCTAAAAGGCATGCCAGAAACAGAAATGCAACGCCCCGAGGGTTTGGTCAATGTTAAAATAAATGCGGAAACCGGTGAGCTGGCAAATGCGACGGATACAAATGTTGTATTTGAAATGTTTCGTGCAGAATTTGCGCCGCAATCAGTTTCAGCGGAATCATTGCCTGCCAATTCAGATAATATAAATGCGATACCAGAGCAGTTGTTTTAGTCGCTGTGGTTAAGTATTTCAATCAATAAGTAGAGTGAGTTATGTGCGGTATATGTGGTGAGTTTCGATTTGATGATAAAGCGCCAGACCTTGCGTTAACACATAAAATGATGACACGACTGGAGCGTCGTGGGCCTGATCATGGTGGTTCATATTCTGATGGGCCAATTGCCTTAGGGCACCGACGTCTGGCAATTATTGATTTATCAGAGCATGCAAACCAGCCGCTAGTCGACCAGCAATTAGGTTTGGCTCTGGTGTTTAATGGCACAATCTATAACTTTCCGCAGTTACGTTCTGAGCTGCAGGATAAAGGCTATCGGTTTTTCTCAAGTGGTGACTCTGAGGTTATTCTTAAGGCATATGCTGAATGGGGGGAAGCATGTGTCGAGCGTCTACATGGTATGTTTGCCTTTGCAATATGGGATATGCGCAAGCAGCGATTGTTTCTTGGGCGAGATCGTCTAGGCATTAAACCCTTATATTATAGCTTTAATGGCAAACGACTTCTGTTTGCATCTAATGCTCAGTCATTACTCGCAACTGGAGATATTGATACAACAATTAACCCGGTAGGCCTGCATCACCAGCTTACGCTTCATGCAGTTATTCCGGCACCGCATACTATTCTTAACGGTATTAATAAAATGCGCCCTGCACATTGCATGTGTTTTAAAACAGATGGAAGCTGTAGTGAGCGTGAATATTGGACTTTAGATGCGGTACGTCCAGAAGAAAAAATGGATGAGCAAGATTGGGTAGAAGCTATTCATGACTCACTTAAGGCTGCGGTTGAAAAACGCAAAACGATTGCTGATGTTCCCGTTGGCGTGCTTCTTTCTGGCGGACTGGACTCCTGCTTGTTGGTAGGTTTGCTAGCGGAGTCAGGCGTTGGGAACCTAAAAACATTTACCGTGGGTTTTGAAGATCAGCCAGAAGAAAAGGGTAATGAGTTTGAATTTTCAGACCAGGTCGTCGATAAATTTGGCACAGAGCACCACAAGTTTTTTATTCGTAATGACAAAGTATTAGATTATCTGCCAGATGCAGTGGATGTGATGGCAGAGCCGATGGTGGGACAGGATGCAGTCGCATTCTATATGTTGTCTGAGCAGGTTTCTAAAGAAGTAAAAGTCGTGCAAAGTGGGCAGGGTGCCGATGAGGTGTTTGGTGGTTATTTCTGGTATCCGCAGATGCATGAGGCGCAAGGGGAAGATGATCTTGAACGTTTTTCTTCACGATACTTCGATAGAGATCATGATGAGTATTTACAAACGGTTAGTGCAAATTATCGAGGTGAAGACCATACGAGTAAATTAATAGGTCAGTTATTGGCAAAAGGCAAAACGGATGAGTACCTGGATAAAGTCCTTAAGCTGGATGTAACTACGCTGATTGTGGATGATCCCGTTAAGCGAGTCGATAATATGACCATGGCCTGGGGGCTGGAGGCAAGGGTACCATTTCTTGATCACCAGTTGGTTGAATTGGCGGCGAGTATGCCATCTGCGATGAAGCTGCAATCTGGCGGTAAGCATGTGTTGAAAAAAATTGCCCGAGGCTTAATTCCCGATCCTGTTATTGATAGGCCGAAAGCCTACTTTCCAGTACCGGCCTTGAAGTATGTAAGGGGGGACTTCCTGGGCTTTATGCGTGAAATATTACACAGCGATGCCGCTCAGCAACGTGGTTTGTTTGATGCGGCTTATGTTGAGAAGCTGCTGGCCAAGCCAGAGGATTACCATACTCGCCTACAAGGCAGTAAGCTTTGGCATTTGGCCTTATTGGAAATGTGGCTGCAGCGGAATGTGGATGGAGTGTGTTAAACCCTTGTTGTGAAGGGTGTTATAGAAGGCTTGAAAACACTACAATAAGCCCAATATAGCGTTATTATATTTTTACTATTTAAATTTGAGGTGAACTATGGACGTATTGGAACGCATTGATGAAGCCGTTAAAAAGCATTCTGTGTTTCTTTTTATGAAGGGTACTCCACAGTTTCCTTCGTGTGGTTTTTCAAGCCGTACAGCAGAGGCACTAAAACAGTGTGGTAAAGAGTTTGGTTACTGCAATGTACTGGCAGACCCTGAAATTTTTCAAAACTTGCCACGCTATGCTGACTGGCCAACATTCCCACAGGTATATATCAATGGTGAGTTGATTGGTGGTTGTGACATCACGATGGAAATGTTTGAAAAAGGCGAGTTGAAAAAGATGATTGATGAAGCGACTAGCTAATTCTACTTAGTAATTTGCTTAAATAAAAAGGCACACCAAATGGTGTGCCTTTTTATTGTGTGTCAGTTTATGCGCTTTAGAAAACTATCTGATCGCGGCCATTGGCCTTAGCTTCATATAGTTTTTCATCGGCGCACTTAATCAGGTTCTGCACCGAAGGCTGCTCGCCTTCGCCACGGTAGAAACAGACACCGATAGATGCAGTGATTGCAACATCACCAATAGATGTTTTAAATGGACGCTTATTTATGCTGCTGAGTAAGCGTTGTAATGTGGAGTGACGAAAGTTCTCGGGTCGAGTGTAATGCATGATAATGCCAAACTCTTCGCCGCCCATACGACATACTAAGTCAGTTGGGCGTACTGTGCGGCGAATACGGCGAGTAAAGCCAACTAAGATTTCATCGCCAATATCATGGCCATGAGTGTCATTAATAACCTTAAAATGGTCAATGTCCAGCATTACGAAACATACACCGCCATGCCGTGCTGAGGCGTCCAGTAAATGGTGTTCTAGCTGTCGAGACAATAAACGGCGATTTCCAACACCGGTTAAAGGATCCGTTAGTGCCATTTCTTCCAGGTGCTTTATGGTGCTTTCAAGTTGCTGCGATGCTTCGAGCAAATCGTTTTGCAGCGCGGCAATACGTGCAGCGGCATTAACACGAGCCGCTAGTTCCTGTGGATTGGGTGGCTTTTTAATATAGTCATCAATGCCACGATCGAAAGCTTCAACTAAGGGCTCGATACCTTCCTGTGCCGTAAAAAGTATGACGGCTGTATATAAGCCGAGCTCTTCGTCGCGTTGTCGAATGTAGTCGGTGAGTTCGAGGCCATCCATTTCAGGCATGACCCAATCGGCGAGTACAACATCGGCATGTAGTTCTTGCATCATGCTGAGAGCAAGCTGCGCGCTATCGGCAACGCGAATGTTGCTAAAACCGGCTTTTTTCAGTGATGCCTGAATAACGACGCGGCTGAATTGCATGTCATCGACGATGATTATGGAGACATCTTTATTGGGCATAAGTGGCTTCTGTCGAACCTTATTTTTATTCTGTTGGCCTAGCAGGGCTAAGCGTGCATAAGCTAATTCCATGAATTACCTCAGTAAATTATAGCTGTTATTTTTAACTGTGGCTTGCCCATTGTATTTTTTTATTCAAATGGCGATTCACAGTGTCCCTGTATGCCGATTTATAATTCGACTTTATCCTGATAAAAGTAACCCGTGCTTAAATTTTATTACCTTGTTTCGTATCCTATCACTAACTGTCTATTTGCGCAGTCCATACCATGCCATTAGATTTGCGCCAGCGATTAACTACCTTACAAAACAACTCGGCTGTTTTTAGTGTGTCGTAACTAGCGGAGTGTGCCTGATCATTATCCCATTCGATTTCGGCGGCTTGTACTGCTCTGGAAAGTACGGTTTGTCCATAAGCCAGGCCAGCGAAGGACACGGTGTCAAAGGTGCTAAAAGGATGAAACGGGTTTCGGCTTATTTTGCAACGCTCAGCTGCGGCACTGACAAAGTTTAAGTCTAAAACAGTGTTGTGGCCGACCATAATGGCTTTTTTACATTGGTTTTTTTTCAGGCTTTCGCGAATAAATTTAAAAATTTCGTTGAGTGCCTGTGGTTCTGCAATCGCCATACGAAAAGGGTTGTATGGATCAATGCCGTTTACTTCCATCGATTTGGGGTCCATGTTAGAACCTTCGAATGGCACGATATGGCGACAAATTTGCTCGTCAATCTCAATGATGCCATTGTCATCCATTTTTAATGTGGCGGCAGCAACTTCTAACAGGGCGTCTTTTTGTGCATTGAAGCCACCTGTTTCAACATCGACTACAACAGGCATGAAACCTCTGAAACGGCGTGACATGGGTGTGCGTTTATCTGTACTTGTACTCATACGGTAAAGGTTCTTTTATTTATATTTGTAATAAAATATGGATGCGGTAAAAATATTAAGACGCGTTTTTAATAATTATTCTGAGCTAGCTTAACAGCAAAATAAGCCGGACATTCTACACTTTGCAGGCTTTTAACGAAACACGTGCAGCTGCAGGGGCTGGGCTAGTGCTGCCCGTGTTCATAAATCGCTCCATTGATTTATCAAACCATTTTCCAGGTTTCATTTGCACCCGCGTGTAAGGGGACAATTTTACCGTCGCCTAGAGGGTAGCTCTCTGGCACTGTCCAGTTCTTCTTTTCTAGTGTGATGCTATCGGTGTTCCTTGGTAAGCCATAGAAGTCAGCACCAAAAAAGCTCGCGAAGCCTTCCAGCTTGTCTAATGCATTGTTCTCTTCAAAGGCGCGAGTGTATAGCTCGATAGCCAATGGGGCAGAAAAAATACCGGCACAGCCGCAACTGGTTTCTTTTTTGTCCTGAGCATGTGGCGCACTATCTGTACCGAGAAAGAATTTTTTGTTACCCGAGGTGGCAACCGCTGCCAGTGCCTGTCGATGTTCTTCTCTTTTTAATACTGGCAAGCAGTAATAGTGTGGTCGAATGCCGCCGCTAAACAATGCATTACGATTATAAAGTAAGTGCTGCGGAGTAATGGTCGCTGCAGTATGCTCATCCTCACTCAATACAAATTCAGTCGCCTGCCTGGTCGTGATGTGCTCAAAGACGATTTTTAGTTCGGGGAAGGCCTGCCGAGTCGGAATGAGTACTTTATCAATAAAGGCCTTTTCTCTGTCGAAGACATCAATGGCAGAATCCGTTACCTCACCGTGTACCAGTAACGGCATGTTGTTTTCCTGTAACGCCTCAAGTGCTTTGTAGCATTTTTTTATGTCGGTTACGCCCGCGTCAGAATTAGTGGTAGCACCTGCCGGGTATAGTTTTACAGCATATACCTGGCCACTTTGTTTGGCTAATGCGATTTCCTGAGGGTCTGTGTTATCCGTTAAATACAGAGTCATTAATGGGTTGAATGTGGTGCCCTCTGGTAAGGCCGATAAAATTCGCTCACGGTAGGCTAGCGCCTGCTGGGTTGTAATATTTGGTGGAACCAGATTGGGCATAATAATCGCGCGCGAGAATTGCCGAGCAGTGAAGGGGACAATGTCTTTCAGTAAATTGCCATCGCGGACGTGTAAATGCCAATCATCAGGGCGTGTAATAGTGAGTTTCATAATTATCAGAATGTCTTAGCGGCTTGAGGTTATAATTATCGTCGATTCACGTTTAACATGCTATTAACATAATTAAAGAATAACTAGATCTTGATATGAATATATTTTTTAAGGTGCTGTTCGGCAATCTCGTTTTAAATAAAGGACCACAGGATCTCCCTGCCTCCAGAGTGCTGATGAAGCTAAGTCTGCTGGCGTATTTAGTGAGTGGCCTGCCAGGATTATTGGTAAGTGTTGATTTTGGGCAGGCTGTATTAGCACAAGCTCTGGATGTTCTTGTATTGCTGATATTTACGTATATATGCTTACAGGTCTTTGTGAAGCTAGAGCGTTACACCCAAACGGTAACTGCCTTAGCAAGTGTCGGAGCTATATTTCAGGTGATTGTGCTTCCCATATTGTTTGAATTCAAAGAAGTCGAAGAGGCCTCCCAGGCGATGCTTGGTATGTCTCTATTATTGCTAGCGCTTGTTAGCTGGAACCTGACGGTGATAGCACATATCTTTAGGGAGTCTTTCAGTGTGCGCCTACCGGCTGCAATAGCATTAACCATTTGTTATATGTTTATAACCTTATCGGCGAGAAAGTTCTTTTTTCCTGGGCTGGCCTGATCTAAAGCGGAGTATTGATTTGCACATTCATATATTGGGAATTTGTGGCACCTTTATGGGTGGTGTCGCGGTGTTGGCACGGCAGGCTGGTCATAAAGTGACAGGCTCGGATGCCAATGTGTATCCACCCATGAGCACTCAGTTAGAAGAGCAGGGGATTGAGCTCATGCAGGGCTTTAAGGCGGAGCATTTGGGTGATCAGGATCAGGTTGTGGTGGGGAACGTTATGTCCCGCGGTAACCCTGCGATTGAGCATGTGCTAAATAAAAATATGCCTTATAACTCTGGCCCGCAATGGTTGGCTGAAAATGTATTGAAAGATAAGTGGGTGCTAGCCGTTGCAGGCACCCATGGGAAAACAACAACTAGCTCTATCCTAGCGTGGATTCTGGAGTATGCGGGTTTACAGCCGGGTTTTCTGATTGGCGGAGTGCCGGCAAACTTTGGTATTTCTGCACGTCTGGGTGAGGGCAGTTTTTTTGTCGTTGAAGCTGATGAATACGATACTGCCTTTTTTGATAAGCGCTCTAAGTTTGTTCATTATCATCCGCGTACCTTGATTCTAAATAATCTTGAATTTGATCATGCGGATATTTTTGAAGATCTGGATGCAATCAAAAAGCAATTTCATCATCTAGTGCGAACAGTGCCTGGAGATGGTTTGATTGTGCAAAATGCCGATGAAGCAAACCTGGATGATGTTATGGAAAAAGGTTGCTGGAGTAATCAGGCCGGATTTTCCAGTGATCCGGGCAAGGCAACGGATAGCTTATGGGCTATTGATAATGTTTCGCAAGACGGTCGACAGTTTGATGTGCTTTATCAGCAAAAAAAACAGGGTACAGTAAAAGGGCATTTGTTAGGCCCGCATAACCGTATGAATGCCTTATCAGCAATTATTGCAGCGCAGCATGTAGGTGTTCCTGTGGAGCAGTCAATAGAGGCGCTTAAGCACTTTAAGGGTGTGAGGCGTCGTATGGAAGTGAGCGGAGAAGTGAATGACGTAACGGTTTACGATGATTTTGCCCATCACCCAACGGCTATTACCGATACGCTCAAAGGGCTAAGAGATGCGATAGGTAATTCGCGTATCTGGGCAGTACTTGAGCCGCGTTCAAATACTATGCGTATGGGTGTGCATAAACAGCAACTGGCTGCATCACTTCAGCAGGCGGATGAAATTATAATGTTCCAGCCGGTGGAAGTGGACTGGGATATGCAGTCGGTGGTGGATGAAGCTGGGAGCTCTGCGCAATTGCTCAGGTCGGTAGATGGTATTGTTGAGCTCTTAGCGGAGCAGGTGCGCCCGGGAGATCATGTCCTCGTTATGAGTAATGGTGCCTTTGGCGGCATTCATGAAAAAATACTCAAGGCACTGGCCTAGTTCCTAGGCGGCTATAAAAATAAATAAGGCATTACATCATGACATTAGATGCAGAGAATAAAACAGTTATAGTCGCTATCAGTGGTGCATCTGGTGTGCAATATGGTGTGCGCTTGCTTGAGCAGCTATTAACGCATGGTCATAAAGTTTACTTACTGGTAACGCGTGCAGCACACGTTGTCATTAGTATGGAAACAGAGCTGTCGTGGCCGGCAAATACGCATGAGTTAGCTAAGCAGTTGCGCCTGCGCTATGGGGTTGATGAGCAACAACTAAAAGTATGTGGTGAGTCAGAATGGGCATCACCCATTGCCAGTGGTTCGGCATCGGTTGATGCAATGGTGGTATGTCCATGTTCAATGGGGACTCTGTCTTCAATTGCAGTTGGTGCGAGTGCAAATTTATTGGAGCGTGCCGCTGATGTGATCCTGAAAGAGCGCAAACTGCTAATACTGGTGCCAAGAGAAACGCCATTTTCAGATATACATCTGGAGAATATGCTTAAGCTCTCTCGTATGAATGCCGTTATCTTGCCGGCGAATCCGGGTTTTTATAACCAGCCACAGTCGGTAGAGGATATAGTAGATTTTATGGTCGCGCGCATACTCGATCACTTGAGCATAAAGCAGGAATTGCAGCCCAAATGGGGGGAAGAATAAATCGCAAAAAACTACGTGTAGCAGTTTTTTATCCAATCAGAGACATTAAAAAGGCCAGTTAATAATAACTGGCCTTTTTTAAATTACATCTCAGTATTGGAAACGTCTTCAGCTTGTAAA
>Ga0316204_10011645_pt1 | contig 10949 bp, 10 predicted proteins | sample 6monrhotite_MG_2_FD_205661 | JGI IMG/M metagenome (GOLD analysis project Ga0316204, IMG submission 205661) | Microbial mat bacterial communities from mineral coupon in-situ incubated in ocean water Damariscotta River, Maine, United States -... | ecosystem: Environmental > Aquatic > Marine >... | reverse complement strand
TTAACCACAGGCGGATCAGTTTAAGAATACCCTTATCGACCAGTAGTGAATGAAGTTGCTCGATTAATAAAGCGTGATCAATTTCATCAAAGAAAGACTCAATATCCGCGTCCACCACCCATTGATAGCCATCATCACGCAGCTGCTCCACTCGCTGCACCGCTTGCTTGACCGAGCGCCCAACACGGTAGGCAAAACTGCACGCTTCAAATTCGGCCTCAAGCAGGGGCGTAATCGATAAGGCAACCGCCGTCTGTAACAGCCGGTCTCGCACGGTTGGAATGGATAGTGGTCGGATGCCACCACCCTCTTTCGGAATCTCTATACGCATCAGTGGCAGTGGTTTATAAAAACCGTGGCGAACCTCATCCCTCAGTGTCGCGATATTCACCAACAACTTTCGCTCGAAATCAGGAATACTCACGCCATCATGGCCAGCGCAGCCACGGTTGTCTTTTACTTTCGCCCAGGCAGCAAAGAGGTTGGCGTCTGCTACTACATCATGCAACGTCGGTTGGCGCACAGGAGGGCTCCCAATGTGGTTTAGCGACCCCGAAAACAGGTCGAAGTCAAAAATAAATCCCGTTCATAAACCGGTCACTCTTCAACCGATATTGAGAATCCATACATCAATATGGATGATTTATTTCAATCCCGTTCATAAACCGGTCACTCTTCAACACGTACAGAAACTGGCACTAGGTTTCGAGATACTATTTCAATCCCGTTCATAAACCGGTCACTCTTCAACAAGCTCCTATGGCTGAAGTATCTCAAGTTACTCCTCGATTTCAATCCCGTTCATAAACCGGTCACTCTTCAACATAAGGAGACGCTTAAAAAAGCAGAATTCTTTCACCCTAGTTTATTTCAATCCCGTTCATAAACCGGTCACTCTTCAACTCAAAAATGAAGGGATTTTGACTATTATGGATCTCATTTCAATCCCGTTCATAAACCGGTCACTCTTCAACCTGATCCAACTGCTAGCCCGTCAACGTTTATTTATACATATTTCAATCCCGTTCATAAACCGGTCACTCTTCAACCACGCCCTTCGCCTTCGTGTTGCTGATGACGCAACTCATTTCAATCCCGTTCATAAACCGGTCACTCTTCAACTAGACAAAATCTCAGAGGAGCGCCATACAGTAGTAAGCATTTCAATCCCGTTCATAAACCGGTCACTCTTCAACAGAGAGCATGAAGATGCTGAATCACAAAGACTGCTTGATTTCAATCCCGTTCATAAACCGGTCACTCTTCAACGCTACCCCTGCAGCTTGTTGATTCATAATCGGTTTTCCGGTCGTTTGCGGGGCGATTCACTGATCACCCACTATTACTGGCTTCCAATCCCATACATTTGCCATTTTTCCTTTTAAAATCAGTCTTCTGCGGCCCATCGCACCTCCTGTCGGCATAACTACATGATTTAAAAAATATTTCTTTTATTCCAGCGACTTTTCTTCTAATGACCTTTTTACCCGCCGATCGAAATGGTTATCAATTGTAAATGCACACCACCACAACATTTCAGTAGGGGTCATGATTAAATATCTCAACATCACCAGTGACTGGCGAGCGATAGATTAGACGTTTTGCTTTGCCATGCAGGGCATGAGCAACTGTCAAATATAACCAGACTGGCGCAGCGCCTGTGATAATAATTTCTTCTCCCTCCCCTGCTACAGCCAAGGCTTTGTCTTTATATGCTTCAAGTTCAGAAAGTTTAGCAGTATTTTCATAAAGCACTACCAAATCAATAATGACCATTATCAGCCCCTACAAACCATGCTCGTAAGCAATGTCATATGTCCTAACTTTATAATCATGGGTACTTACATATTGAAAACGCCGCCCTTCAATAATTGAAATTACAGCACCGGCAACCGTTGTCACTTTTTGACCACCTGTGATATCCACAATCATGTCACGATCATTAAATCCTTCTTGATACAAATCGGTATAGACTTTCTGAAGCCTAACAACAAGAGCATCAGCATCCTCATAGTCAACAGGATCTCTAACATCAATATTAATACTACATCCATCAGGAAGTAACTTGTTGATTGTTTCTTTAAATAAGTCAATATTTCTGAATGAACCATCTTCTCGCACTCTTGAATCTGCTGATGGAATAACGATTACCGTTCTAAGTCTATCCATATGGTAGGCAATAGCTTCAATAGTCATACGCCAAGACCCCAGAAACCTTTCCCTGTCGCTTTTTTCTGTCATACATCCCCAATCTATATTTTTCACACTCTCTTCTAACCATTCTTCATCTCGACCTACTGGGCTCAAAAAAATAATCATCGCTTGCATTTTTGGCGGGTGATCATCCTGTGGAATACGAAGATAAAGGTCATCAGATATTTTTCTAGCCCATATTGAAACACTCAAAAGTGTGATAGGAAAAATCATAAAAGTAATCCATGCGCCAAGATTAACCCATTTAAAATCACCTTTAAACATATCCTGTAGGTTATCAGTAAACCAGCCAAGTGATATAACAAGCACAACAACGCCAAGCATAATCTGCCAGTTTGAAGCTGAACCTAGGACTATATGGACAACTTTTCTAGCCTGTTTAGGTTTAAATTTTTTTGAGACCAACGACATTACTTAGCTCCTTAAAATTCTTTCAATCGCCCTGGAAACCTAAATATTTAAGCAATGCCAATGACCGCTCACTGGCACGTTTTTTCTTACGATCATTTCCTTCGTAAATTTTTGGCTTCCACACCTTTTTATCTTCAAATTCGATTTTTATGAACTTTGCCACTTCTCGTTGCTGATCCGGGTCACTCCAGTGGCCATTATTAAGATCATTAAGCAGACCAACATAGCAATCCGTCGGACAATCAGCTCATACTCACAGAAAACATAATTGTGAGTAAGACATTGTAAAATATTTCCATCTTCAACCTGTTCATTTATTCCCCCTACTGCCTACGCTTTCAACTAGCAGCTTAAGCAAACCAGCCGATTCCTTTTCAGATGTGCTGAACATCGATTATCCTCGGCTATATATATTTTTGGCATTTCTTGCACTACCTCCCTCGGGAGCTCCCCATTTAATCCCAAGCTTTATCCATTCCTTCTTTATCTCTTCGAGCAGAATAGGCTTTAACTCTTTGGGGGCAAGCTGCCACCTCGTTGCTAATGATTTTTTCCATAAGTCTGCTTCAGGCAACGCACTTAGATCTTTGTCTTCTCTTAAGTCTTTTAGTGTTTCTGATAACCAAGAAAATGCTCGACCTTCAATAGCCTTCGCCTTAAGTTCATTTTCTTGCTCTTTCTGCTTGTGTATAGATTCCTCAGATCTCATCTGCCCATAACCAACAGCAGTTTTTGCCCCGGCCCCTATCCACTCCAGCGCAGACTCTAGCTCTTTCATAACAACACTCAATTCAATTTGTTGGGCGACACAAGTCTCTCGCTTTGAAATCGAAAACTGAAACGACTGGTTTTTATCCACCACTAAGAAAGGAATCGGCACGGGTGAGTGCCAGTCCGCAGGAATATTGGAGCCATCTTCTTCGGGCTTCTGATCTCCTTTTTCGTACCATTTCCCATAGTGGGGTGTCATAACGTCTACTTTAAGCGTGACAGGCTTAGTGGGGACTGCATCAAAGAAGATTAACGCCCCAGCGGATGGAGACTTATCATTTCTGGAGCCAAACCAAAGCGCTAAAGTGGCATCATCCTTTTTGTCCCACTCTTCGCACCATGCTCGTAGCAGGCCCTTAACGGCTGCGCCGGTTAAATACGGCACTCCCAGTGTTGGGTGCCAGGCAAAACCGTTTTCTACGGGGTGGTTATTGCCCATCCCGGTCACAAAGTGCCATTGGGTTTTCATCGCCAGGGTATCGCCGCCCAACAGGCTTACCAATGCCCGTTGACGCTCAGCATAATCGCCCACTTGCATGGTACCGCCGTGTTGGCCCTGGAACTGTTGAAGCCATTTAGCTTTGCCTTTTTCACCCTCTATCGGTTTCCAGTCTGATTCATAGGCATCAAAGAATTTATTGAACCACAGGCCGCTGTGATAACTCGGTTGTTTTTTTGCTATGCATTTATCATAGAGAGGAATTTGTGGCATTTATTTATCTCCCTCTTCGCTGGCTTCTGCGATTTCTGTCGCTGAATCTTCCTCTCTTTTCAAAAAGGCTTTGCCAAATTTCTTTAGCCAGTCGAGATAGGCTAAGGCCTCCATTTGCGCAAACCGGTACTCATTAATATCACTATTGGTAATCGCTTCCATAAGGTTACTTTTACCGGCATAAGGACGACCTGGTTCAGACAGCCATTCTTCCAAGGCGGTATAAACAAGTACGTGCTCTTCTTTATTTGAGCGATAAAAAGCTGCGGCTTGGCCCAGGCCGTTCATTAAAATCATGGGGCCTAAGCTGGCTATATAGCTATTTAATTTTTTCTGTTGCTCTGGACCTTTTTTGGTAAACGCAGTACTTACACGACCTTCCCCTCCACACACAATTGCTAATGCATGCTTAGCACGTTGCTGCGCAATGGTTTGATTACTCATGATTTGTACTCCGTGACTTTACACCAGCCCATGCCTACGGTTTCGTTACCGCCGATTTGCACATAGGGACGATCATCTGGAAATAGCGCGAGTGTCTTTGTGAGTACCTGTTGAGCATCATAGGTGTTGCCCGTTTTATTACGCGTATTGTTTGCCAATAGCAGAGTGTAGAGCAATGTGTCTGGTGGCAGGCTCTCTTCATACCATAAGGCACCGCCCTTTACCGTTTTATTGCTGTTATCAATTGATATATGGGGAGCGATGGCAGTGGCACTGCCACAGAAGTGAGTGAAATCATCATTATTCATAACAACCAATTGCTGCTGTAACGCGGTCTGATCCATACCAAACTGGCTCAACGCTTCAATTATCGCTTGTAGTTGCTCCAGCGCCTCATCTTCCGCTTTCACTTGGGTGAATTGATACTCTTCAAGAAACAGGGTGTCACTGTTTTCACAAGCCATCACTTGTCCTAATTGAGGCTCAGTAGGCAAAGCAAAGCTTGCTGGCTTTCCCGCTAGCGCCAGATCGCGTTGCAGGCGCGACAATACAGCGGGACAGGTGATCCATTTGAAATAGCCTGAGAGTGAGCGCACCGGTAGCAGCAGGATACGGGCATCACTAACAGCCAGGGCTCCCGCGTGATCTATGTTTCCGCTGGAGGCTGGGCCGAATATGGCCTTTACATCCCCCCCCATGTTAGCCCTAGTTTCTGCATGACTGCGTAGTGCTCCTTTTACGGCAGAACCATAAACACAAGGCCAACCTGTGTGGGCTTCTCGTTGTATGGGCAGATCAATGACGCCGACGTTTTGCCCTGAACCAGCATGGATAGATGTTTCTGCGCGTAACCCCAGTATGGTATTTGCCATTATGATTCTCCGTTTTCTTTCCATAGGCCAACGGCGATTTCGCCATAGCCAAATTTTGTGCGGTATCCTAAATGCGTGTCTTGCAGTTCTTTGATCAATGCCTGACGCTGCTTAGTTTCAATGAAATAACAGCTCCCTGCGGGCACCAATGAGCGCAGTGGTTTAGGTTTTGACTTTGCGTAGTCCCAACCACCTTCTCGAACAGGTTTGCCTATACAGGCGCTGATACACTCTAGCGATGTGCTGAACTGAGACCAGTCTGGCATAGTGTTGCCACCAAGGTCTGCATGCGTAAGTAGGATGATCAGTAGCTGCCCGGAATGAGAGTCATCCGAAGTAAGCTTAGGCACGCTTAGAGATACATCACTTTGGCTTATATGTGCTAAACGCCCTTCACCACCCAGACGAATCGCACCAGATTCAATCATGACCGGGCCATCCAATGCCATCGCCATACTAATCCCTTTGCGCAGCCGAATATGGCGGGTAAAAAAGAGCTGACCAGGCTCTACACTGCTTGTTTGGTTGTTTCTACCGATACCAACACGTGCCTCATGTTTAAACAGCTGTTCTGAACGATAGTAATGTTGTGGCAGTTGGCCATTTAGCACGGCGCGTAATCCAGCTTCATCCAACCAACCTTGTTCTATGTTCTTTGCCTTTTTCAAGGTGTTTTGTGCCTTTGGCAAACGGCACTCCCCGAGATCGGATTGATAGACATCTTTTGGGATTAATCTCGTCCAGGCTGATTCTGTTTCGCTATAGAGCAGGTTCTGCGGTACGGGATATAAGCGTTGCCCATCCTTATATAGATACGGCCCTTTAAAACTGAGCGAGCCGGGGTCTTCAGCTGTACCCAATAAATCTTTAACTTTGGTGCTGTCCTGCCAGTCTATCTTTTCCGTATTACCGATAGCTGTGCGTATGGCCCCGCTCAATGTTTGTGCTGAAGGTGGAAAAAGTGAGTCAAGAAAACCACCTTCACCTATGCCGAAGGGTTTGGCCTCACGGAAAAATAGCGAGTCGATTGGATCAAATTGAATGACTCTCATCTTTCCACTCCTTTTTGGGCCAGAAAGCGTAATAGCATTAGCCCCAGGGCATCATAGTCTGTACTGGTTTGGGATTTACATAAGGGAAGTAACTGGCTAACTCTGCTCTGGGCTATTTGTTGCTTGCGTTTTGATTGGCTGAGTACGCCACTGGTTTCGTATTCAGCGACTAACAGTTTTTCTATGGTACGGGCATCGAATCCGCTGCCCTTTAACATCGTCAGTCGCTCACGCATACGATATAGCGGTTTGGATGCATGGCCCGGCTCTTCACTCTCATCCTTTCGAAATTCTTCGGCAAGTTGCTCTAATGGTTCAACATGCTCACTTTCTTTACCCCATTGAGTAGTCCAGGTGCTGATTTCCCCACCGGGCTTCCATACCCGTATTGCGATAGCATCACGCCCGGTTTGCTCTTTGGCTACATCATCTAGCAAGCTATGCGCATCTTTAAGAATCATAGTGAGCGGTAGTTTCATGTGGGCATAGATCAACCCTGCTGAGATGCTGTATGTGCCCGCTTCGAGGCTTTTTTTCTCAAAGACCTGCATGTATTGCTTGCGTAACTTAAGTGCGCATGAAAGAGCATTTTCCAACGGCAATAGCGCGAGCACATCATCACCACCGGCATAGATAAGAAAACCATTGTGGTCACTCACCACGCTATGCACAGACTCTGTGAAGCTATTCAATGCAGCCGACAGATCAGCAACATTCCCTTTCATCGCTTTTTTGGTCTCCCCCAGGTTGTCACCATCCATCATCAGCAGTGCATAGAACGGTGAGGGGTGGCCGATACATTTACCTGGAGCCGTCTCAATTTTGGCTATTTCGTTTAACTTTTCTAATGCTTGGCGAGATGTATCAGCATCCAGCTCTGGATCACTTTCTAAGCTTGAACGGAAGAATACGCGCCCATCCAGGCTAGAAAATTTCCCATGTTTAGCCGCATTTTTTTTGATGATGGGTATGGTTGTTTTTAACTCGCCATGCTCAACCAGCGTAGAGGCTAAACCATAAAACTGTTTTATGAGTTCTTCTGAAACATGCTCTTGAACCTGGTCTATCCAGTGAGCTGCAGCTAGATAGGATGTTGAGGGCACGGCACTAGGTAAGCTCCAACCACGATGATCTTCTATCGTTGGCCAGTACTTAACAAAACGACGCTTTACATAAGCAATGGCACACAGGCGTTCTTTATCACGTAACTCAAGCGTACTAATGCTAGCCGTTGATTTTAAGTTTTTCCAAAATTCGTTCTGATTATTTCTATGCGGACGATCCTGTCCCGACAGTTCCTGCCATTCGCCCATGACACTACATTTATCACCGTACTGTTCTGGTGGGTAGTGGCTGCGCCAGTTTTTACGCATTGCCATTACTTCACCGTCTTCACTATCGGACATCACCCAGGTGATATCCCAAAACTTTCCTATTTGTGTATTCCAGAGTGTGTCATTTACACCTGCTTTTCCCAGGTAATCACCTTTCCACACTGAATCAGCAACCGCTTCCCATGCTTCTTGAACAGCTGACACAACCATTGCTCCATCAAAGGAGTCTGTCACGCTGGCAGTAAAGCAGTTGGGTAACGAACCTATTTGTGGACCTTCTCCACTGTTTTTATCCAACCTTGCCAGCATGGGATCGTTATCTGTTGCAGGCAATACAATCTTATTGCTAGTTTCCTGACTCTTCGTGGCCTTAATCGCTACTGCAGTTAAGTAAGAGAGTAAGAATGACCCTGCCCAAAAGTCTCTAGTTCTTCGTGCTTGAGCTACAAAGCCTTGTACTGGACCTAAGTTGAAATGGAAGTGTTTGGTCATTGCGCTTCCTCGCATAAAGGGGTTACTACTGAAGTTCTATTTGGAAAGCGAAAAACACCAGACGAATTCTTGCCCTCACGGCCGGAAATTAACTCATTCAGAATTCCCCAGTTAATGTTTTGAGCAACCTCGTTGTTTTTACCCGCCTCTATTAAATCTTTTTTCGGCAAAAACAGTGCTGGTAAAAGAACACTGACACCTATGTATTGCCTTTCACTAATCTTGTGCACATGAAAAAATAACGGACTCGAACGCCGCTCATATAGAGAAGATGTCACACAATCATATTCCTTATCAGAATAGTTATGTGGCAAACCAAAAATCACTCTGACTGGGTGAAAATCAGGATTGAAAGTTCTGAAAGAATTCACATTTTTATACCAATCATGGTCGTCTTCAAATCGCATCTCTGACGCATTACCACTCGGCAACTTATTACCCCTAGATGACTGCCCCCAACTCCGAAAATCGAGAATCTTCTGACCTATTTTATCTAGCACCTGAATTGGGTCAGTTGATTTAAGAAGAATATCAACACTTGTTTGGAGGGAAAATGCGGAATAATCTGCCGGAGGAATCTCTTCCAAACATGGCAGTAACTGATTAAGCACACGACTATAATCCTCAACTGACTCGGGGCAAGACCAAATTATTTCTTTATCTCTGCTTAATTTTTCTAGAGTAATGCTACCCATACCATTGCGACTACGACTACCCAAACCACCGACAAGGCCAAGTAATTTCAACGCACTGAGAATGCTTTCATCTGGCTCACCCTTGAACAGTAACGCAACATTGAATCCTTGATTGTGATTTATGCTTCCTCGAATAAGCTCACCTGCTCGGGTATTTTTCTTTGAAGATGGAAACGAGTGCATCAAACCATAAGCTAAATAACGAGCTGACGAGAGCCCACTAGAGCTCGAACCTTGAATAAAATCTTCATGAACCACTCCCTCTCTGACTATATTTAACGGATCGTGGGAAACTGTTAGAAGAAAGATTCCTTGCCCAGATTTCTTATTAAAATTTGCCGCGCCACCAAATAAAAAAATTTCTTTTTCGTGCAGAATTTTTAATGCTTTTGATTTATTCCCTTTCGCTTGTTTATAAGCCTCTCCCCAGTTTAACGCCCGCCACCAAAACCTCAGTATACCTTTCACCGAAGGTGGCCTTATGCCATCTGATGGGTCTTGGTTAGCTCCACCAATAAACATCGGCGTAACAATTCGAAAAGTCGCTTCTATCTTTTCCATCAACTTTATCCCTGATATTTATTCAGCAATTATTTTGTACTTCCCCAACCCAAAGCTCGTCTTCCCACCCACATTCAGCCACTCCCCCAGCTTCAGGTATGGCAACAACAACGAAAGATCACCTTCATAGGTAACCTCACCCATCAAGCCACCAAACTTCATCCACTCCTTCTGCCTACCGGAGAAACGGCTCCACTCATCCCAGACCACTCGGTCTTCAACAATACAAACCCCCTCTGCCATCGCCAGTAGCTCGTTGCGTGTTTCACGCAATAACAGGGGTTGTTGCTGGTAAAAGCTGGCGAGTGTACAGAGACGCCCCAGCAGGCGATCGAGTAACAACCGGAAATCTGGCGACTGTTTCAACAAATGATCGTTATGTTTAAGGCGTAACCGTGTTTGCAGTTGTATGGTCACGTGCTCTCTGCATGGTGATATCTGATCTGCAATCTGCTGTCCGTTAACGACATGACTCACAAACTGCCAGACACCATCCTGAAAAAGTGATTGATAGACGCCGTCTGCATCACAAAAATCCACCCGTTCAATCTGATAACGGCCTTTATTGGTACCAAATCCCAGTTGCTGACCCAGTGCATCCAGGGCCGCAAAGCAGACCGGAAAGTGCTGGATCGCGTTCCCGATGAGTACCAGCTCAAACTGAAACTGCTCTCCCGGCTGATAGTCTGTGCTGGTTGCTAACGGCGGCGTTAATACAAATGGTTTCGGAACCGCCCCTTTACCCGGCGGCTGGTAAAAGATTTTAAAAAAGGCGGGCGAGACCTGCTGCAAGGCGTGACCAAACCCGCCATGCATCGCAGAGCCTTTATAAACAGGTAATATAATCTCTGTGGTGGCACAGAGCGTGAATCGATACTTTGCAAGATGAAACGCCGACAGACTTTCACTTGCCGCAATCTTCACTGCAGCGGCAGGGCCTCCTCCCATAATACCTTCCCCAATTTTATCAGGCGTATAATATTTTTTTTCTTCGCCCAGACCTCAGAGACTAACCGAATCACCATCTATCTTCAAGAATATATAAGTACCCTACGATTATCGTTGGGTACTATATTCCACTACTGACAATAGACATAAATAACCAGGGGAGTAAGCTGTATAAATTTACAGGTAATGCAGGTAAATCAATACAAAGTACATAGGAAAACCCAAACCACCCTATCCTACCTGCCAGTATTACTCCCGTTGATCTATTAGGCCAGCTCGCAAAGCAGATCAAAACAATTCAACAACTGGCAGGTGTACCTAAAGCACACTGACGCAGGTTATATATGGACGCCGAGTAGAACAGGCCAAAATGGACGCCGAGTAGAACAGGCCAAAGAAAAGCAGCAAGATGCAATTAGCCCTTACACACTACAGGCTAGTTA
>Ga0316204_10011644_pt1 | contig 10949 bp, 5 predicted proteins | sample 6monrhotite_MG_2_FD_205661 | JGI IMG/M metagenome (GOLD analysis project Ga0316204, IMG submission 205661) | Microbial mat bacterial communities from mineral coupon in-situ incubated in ocean water Damariscotta River, Maine, United States -... | ecosystem: Environmental > Aquatic > Marine >... | reverse complement strand
GCGATCTCTATATCGTTCCCCAGCGGGACCGGATCGTCATTGGCGCGACGACTGAGCCCGGACGGATTCTGCATGCCGCAGATGCCGACGTGATTGCTGATCTGAAAGCCCGTTCCGCAGTGATTTGTCCCGTGCTGGCGAAAGCCGAAACGCTTGAAAGCTGGGCCGGGGTGCGGCCGGGCACCAAAGACCACGCCCCCATTCTGGGCAAGACGAGCGTGGCAAACCTGTATGTCGCGTCCGGGCATTATCGTAATGGCATCCTGCTCGCTCCGATCACCGCGCAGATCATGGCGGATCTGATCATTGATGATATCACCACTGAGCTGGCGCACGCTTTCTCGCCGCAAGCTCGGCTCGCGGCGCAGGTGTGACGCCTCGTCAGAGTGGACGCGATAATCATTGCGGCATAGATCTTCGCCAATAGGAGATTTTGCATGCACACGATTGGCCCGCTCAGCGAAGATCAACTCGCCATTCAAGACGGCGTCGCGCGAACCATTGCGCAGTTTGATGACGAGTATTGGGCCAAGACCGATGAGACCGGCGATTGGCCCGAAGCGTTCTGCGACGCGATGGCTGAAGGCGGCTGGCTCGGCATAGCGTTTCCTGAAGAATATGGCGGCGCTGGTCTTGGTCTGACTGAGGCCGCTCTGATGATGCAAACGGTCACGCGCTCGGGCGCCGGCTATTCTGGCGCGTCGGCGGTTCACTTGAATATTTTCGGACCCAAGCCGCTCGAAAAGTTTGGTAATGCTGAGCAAAAGCAGGAAAATCTGCCCAAGATCATTTCCGGTCAGGAGAAAATGTGTTTCGCGGTGACTGAGCCGAATTCCGGTCTCGATACATCTTCGCTCGAAACCAAGGCAGAGCGGACCAATTCCGGTTATACGATCAATGGCCGCAAAATCTGGACGACGGGCGCGCAGCGGGCTGACAAGATCCTGATCATCGCGCGGACAACGCCGAAGGATCAGTGCGCCAAACCCTATCTTGGACTGTCGCTGTTCTATACCGACCTCGACCGAGGAAAGATCGAAGCCAACCCGATTCCAAAAATGGGTCGCAAAGCCGTCGAGTGTAATACGCTGTTCATTGACGGCCTCGAAGTGCCGCAAGAGCATTTGATTGGCGAAGAAGGGCAGGGGTTCAAATATTTGCTGCAAGGTCTCAATCCGGAACGGGTCCTGTTTGCGGTTGAAAGTATCGGGCTCGGCTTCGCGGCGCTTGAGAAGGCCTCTACTTACGCTAATGAGCGCGTTGTCTTCGGGCGTCCGATCGGACAGAATCAAGGCGTTGCGCATCCGCTCGCCCGGTCCTGGGCCGAGCTTAGCGCGGCTGAATTGCTCGCTTACAAAGCCGCGGCACTTTACGATAATGGTCAGGAGTGCGGCGCCGAAGCGAATGCTGCGAAATATCTTGGCACCGAAGCGGGATTCACGGCGTGCGAAACCGCTGTCCTGACTCATGGCGGTATGGGCTATGCGCGCGAGTATCATGTCGAACGCTATATGCGCGAAGCCATGCTGGCGCGGATTGCGCCGGTCAGCCGCGAGATGATCCTGAACTTCATTGCCGAGCGCGTTCTGGGCCTGCCAAAGAGTTATTAGAAGTCGTCCAGACGTCTCACAATTGTGTGATTATCGCTGATCTGGCGAGGTTTTGATTGAGCTCGCCTTGATCTGCCCCTAGCTAAGACCCATTGTCCGCCAGGGGCATTTGGATCGAGGGAGCTATTATGGAATTCACACAGGCCCGTACAGTCAAAATCATTGCGGTCATGCTGCTTCTGGCGGCTATTTCGCAACCTATCTATACCGCCCTCTATCTCGGCGCGCCGGACATTGATCGTCAGTTCTTGTGGCGGTTTGAAGGGCTCCTTTTCGTTCTGCTGGCGACGTTTGCAGGCTCTGCTTTGGTGATGGCCAAGCGCTATGCATTGGGATTTTCCGCAATTGCTTTCAGCGCTGTCATCAATGTGATCCAAGTCGGCGTTGGCCTGACGCAGTTCGGACCGTTCCGAGAAGCAGCTGATGCGAATGCAGAGCTTGGCGGCGTTGCTTTCTCCGTCGTGGCCTTCTCCTTCTTTGGCTATAATGCTGCGAAAATCCTGCTCGGTTTGGCGGCTATCGTGTTCGGCATGGCGAGGATGAATGAGGGCGGCAAGGCGCTCGGCGGTCTGACAGTCCTGGTTGGCGTGGTGGCCTTTGTTGCCAATACTTTAGTGATGATGTTCGGTCTGCAGGGCTTTGTGCCATCGCCGATTGCGGGCGGGTCTGGCGTTTTGGCGACTTTGCTTCTCGCCGTCTGCCTGTTCAGCCTTCGCAGCGAAGACTAACGGCGCGTTCCGACCAGCACTGGCGGCCGCACTTGCGATCTATGGCAAGTCCGGTGTCTGGGGGCTGAGTTGTGGGTTGAGCGGCAGGTGTGGAGGCTCTTTTCCCCGCTTTGCCAGCGAACGTTGGCACCCATGGCGGTCGAGGACAGATCCCAGCCGCCATGGATCCTGACTTGCGTCAGGAACACGGAAATGTATTCGCTCCAATCCCTTCAATTCCTGATTGACTCTTCCTCGAAAAGGAACAAAAAGAGAACAGATGGGACAGGCAGACTTACATACCCTGCAATTGGCAGGCACACTTTTACCTGCGCAGAACGCGCTGGCATCTCCGCAGAATGCGCTGGCTTTCGGTCATCAAGCGGCTTTGCGCAAGGGGCGGATCCACGAAGTGAGCGGGCCGGGCGCGGATATGTTCGCCATCCTGGCCGCGGCAGAACAGGCGCGCGGCATTCTCTGGATGGGATTGTACCGCGATCTTGTCAGTCTCTGCCCGACCGGGGTGCAAACCTATCTTGAGATTGAAGACCTGATCCTGGTTGAAGCGGTGTCGCGCGGCGAGCTGCTCTGGGCCGCAGATCAGGCCTTGCGGGCGCCAGGTAGTTTTTGCGTGATCCTGGAAATGCCAGACACATTGTCTCTGAAAGAAAGCCGCCGCCTGCAATTGGCCGCTGAGCAAGGCGGCGGCATTGGTCTCATTCTCTTGCGCGGCGGAGTCAGCACATCCGCGGCGCAGACGCGCTGGCATTGTGCGCCCATGGTGGCCGAACGTCCGGCTTGGGATTGGCGCTGTGAGAAAGGCAAGAATGGCGAAACAGGAGCCTGGCGCGTGACGCACCAAAGCCGGCAGCAGGGAGGGCAGAATGCCAAGGATACTCTCCGTATGGTTGCCGCAGCTCCCGCTTGACCGCCTGGTCCGACATGGCGACACGCGCCTGACCGGGGCCTTCGCGATGATTGCTGAAGAGAGCAATGCCTGGCGCCTGACACATGCGAATGATCTGGCCCTCAAAGCTGGCGTCAAAGCCGGGCAGGCGCTGGCGGATGCCCGGGCCATCTGTCCGGATCTGCTGACTGAGCCAGGTGATCCTGTGCGCGAGGAATTATTGTTGCGCGCGCTGTGGCGGTGGGCGGATACGCTCTCGCCGCGCGTCTCGCTCGACCCGCCCGATGGGATCTTGCTCGACATTACGGGCTGCGCCCATTTGTTTGGCGGCGAAGCGGAAATGGGCCAGGAGGCGCTGACCCGGCTGTCTGATTTGCAGATTCAGACGCAGATCGGGATTGCTGACACCAAAGGCGCCGCCCGCGCTTTGGCCCGGTTCGGGGGGGGTGAGGTCTCTGTCGCGCCGCCAGGGGAGAGCATGGCCGCGCTGGCCGCTTTACCTGTTGCGGCGCTCGACTTGCCGCAGAAAATGGTCAGCGACCTGGCGCGGGCCGGACTGACCAGTATTGCCCACCTCTATCAGCAGAAATCTGCCGAACTGGCCCGACGCTTTGGTCTGAAGCTGACACAGAAGCTTGGCGCAGCAAGCGGCCTGGCGCCGGACCCGGTGACGCCCAAAGCTGCGGATCCGACTTATGCGGCGCGGATGACTTTGCCGGACCCAATTGGGTTTGTGGAGGATCTCGAAGCCGTCCTGCAACGCCTGGCGACGCAAGTCTGTGGGCGCCTCGTCACGGACCAGCGCGGGGCGCGGCGGTTTCATCTGACAGTGCGCTGCGTTGATACAGGCGATCACCCGCTCAGCATTGGTTTTGCCCGGCCATGTTCTGATGCAGAGGCGGTGCTCAGGCAATTCTCGCATGCCTTGTCCAAGCTTGAAATTGAGTATGGCGCGGACTGGTTCCGGCTGTCAGCGGTGCATATTGAACCGATCCGTTTGCAGCAGACGACGTTTGGCGAAGATGCCCGGCGTGCGGACCAGCGTCTGGTTCTGATCGAGACGCTGGGCAATCGGATTGGCTTTGACCATGTTCGTATTTTCAACCCGCGCGACAATCATGTGCCGGAACATGAGTTTGAACAGATCCAAGCTGCCGGGATTGTGCCGGGCTGGCAGTCGGCGCCGCGCGCACGGCCGATCCGTTTGTTCACGCCGCCAGAATTTGTGCATGTCGAAACGCCGGGCCGCCCGCCATGTGCGTTTAAGTGGCGGCGTCTGTCTTTCCAGACCCAGCGCGCCGAGGGGCCGGAGCGGATCACCCCGCGCTGGTATCGCGAAGAAGACTTGCGGACCCGCGATTACTGGACGGTGCAGACCGCAGAGGGGCGCCGATTGTGGCTGCTGACTTATCCCGGCGATGAGAATGAAGACTGGTATGTCGCAGGAGAGTTCCCATGAGCTATGTCGAGCTCTTCGCGATCAGCAATTTCACGTTCCTGAGCGGCGCTTCGCATGCTGAGGAACTGGTCACGCGGGCCCGTAAAGTCGGCCTGGGCGGACTGGCCATCGCCGACAAGAATACTTTTGCCGGGATTGTTCGCGGCCATAGCGCAGCGAAGGAGCTGGGCCTGCGCTATCTGGTCGGGACACGGCTGGTGCTGACCGATGGCACGGATATTCTCGCCTATCCAAGAGACCGCAAAGCATTTGGCCAGTTGTCGCGTCTGCTCACGCTCGGCAAGCGCCGGACGGTCAAAGGCTCCTGCGATCTGAAGCTGGCGGACTTGGTTGAATATGGCGCCAATTGCATCCTGATCGGGCTCAGCGGACCTGAGTTTGGCACCACACTCAGGACCCTCAAAGCGGCGTTTGATGATCATGTCTTTATTGGCCTGGCGCCGGAATATGATGGCCAGGACCCGGAGCGGTTCGCCATGGCCAGCGCGCTGGCGGATCGGTTGGACCTGGAGACTGTGGCGCTTGGCAATGTCATCATGCATGCTGCCTCCCGGCTCAGGCTGGCAGACGTCCTGTCCTGTATTCGCGAGAAGACCACGATTGATAAATTGGGCCGCCGGGCGCTGCCAAATGCTGAACGGCGGATCAAATCCGAGTTTGAAATCCGCCGCCTGTTCCAGGCCTATCCGGACGCCGTTGCGAATACGGCCCGGATCGCCGAGGCCTGTCCATTCTCGCTGGACGAGTTGCGCTATGAATATCCGGACGAGATTACCGATGGCATGGCGCCGGATGAGCGGCTGCGCAAGCTTACCGAAGAAGGCCTGATCCGGCGCTATCCGGATGCTGTGCCGCTGAAAGTGCGGGCAATGGTCGAGAAAGAACTGCGGTTGATCTCGGAACTCTCTTATGCGCGCTATTTCCTCACCGTGCATGACATTGTCACCTTTGCTCGCTCAAAAGACATCCTGTGTCAGGGCAGGGGCTCAGCGGCTAATTCGGTTGTCTGTTACGCACTTGGGATCACTGAAGCTTCGCCAGAGATGATCACCATGGTGTTCGAGCGGTTCATTTCCGAAGCGCGCAATGAGCCGCCGGATATTGATGTCGATTTCGAGCATGAGCGCCGCGAGGAAGTGATCCAGCACATCTATCAAAAATATGGTCGCCACCGCGCTGGACTGTGTTCGACTGTCATCCATTACCGCTCGCGCAGTGCGATCCGCCAGGTGGGTCAGGCCATGGGCTTGTCTGTCGACGTGGTCTCAGCTTTGTCGAGCCAGGTCTGGGGCGTGTCCTCATCAGGCCTTGGCGATGACCGGGCTAAGTCGGCGGGCCTCGACCTGGAGGATCACCGCCTGCGCCAGACCCTGGAACTGGCCAAGCAGATTATCGGCTTTCCGCGTCATTTGTCGCAACATGTTGGCGGCTTCGTGATCACCAAAGGCCGCCTTGATGAACTGTGTCCGATTGAGAATGCGGCCATGGCGGACCGCACCGTGCTGGAATGGGACAAGGATGACATAGAAGCGCTGGGCATGCTCAAGATCGATGTTCTGGCGCTGGGCATGCTGACCTGTATCCGCAAATGCTTTGATCTGCTCGCGACCTGGAAAGGCGAGCGCTACACGCTGGCGACGCTGCCGCAGGAAGATCCGGTGGTCTATGACATGCTGTGTGAGGCCGATACGATTGGGGTGTTCCAAGTCGAGTCGCGGGCTCAGATGAATTTCCTGCCGAGGATGCGGCCGCGCACTTATCAGGATCTGATTGCGGAAGTGGCGATCATTCGGCCAGGGCCCATCCAGGGCAATATGGTGCATCCCTATTTGCGGCGTCGTCGCGGCGAAGAAGAGATCATCTATCCATCTGAAGCCCTGCGCGAAGTGTTGGAGCGGACTTATGGCGTACCGCTCTTCCAGGAACAGGCGATGCAGATCGCGATTGTTGCGGCAGGGTTCAGCGCCACGGAAGCCGATGCGCTGCGCCGGGCTCTGAACGGGTTTCGCCGCCAGGGCGCGGTTGAGGATTTCAAGGAGCGGTTCCTGGCGGGCTGTCTGGAGCGCGGCTATGAGTTAGAGTTCGCTGAGAATTGCTTCAAACAGCTTGAGGGCTTTTCCAGCTATGGTTTCCCGGAAAGCCATGCCGCGAGTTTCGCGCTGCTGGTCTATGCCTCTTCCTGGCTCAAGTGCCACCATCCGGAAGTGTTTTGCTGCGGTCTGCTGAATGCCCAGCCCATGGGCTTCTATGCGCCGGCGCAGATTGTTCGCGATGCCACGGATCATGGCGTGACGGTCCTGCCAGTCTGCGCGGAGAACAGTTTCTGGGACAATGTGCTTGAGCCTTTGCCAAATGGCGGCCTGGCTGTGCGGCTTGGGTTTCGCCAGATCAAAGGCTTTGTCGAGGATGACGGACACTGGATCGCCGCAGCGCGTGGCAGCGGCTATGGCGAGATTGAAGCGATCTGGCGCCGCGCCGGGATCGGCCGCGGGGCGCTGACTCGGCTTGCGGGGGCTGATGCGTTCGCGATCTATGGCCAGGCGCGCCGTGAGGCGCTGTGGGCTGTAAAAGGGCTCGGCGCGGATCGGCCTTTACCGCTCTTCGAGCAAGTTGGGGAGGGCTTGCCTGAGACGGAAGCCAATCTACCGGCGCTCAGCCTGCATGAGAGCGTGTTTGAGGATTATGTTGCGACGCGTCTGACTTTGCGCGGACACCCGGTTGGCTTGCTACGCGATAAGCTGCCGCGCTTCGCGCCAGCAGAGAACCATCGAATGACGGTCGATGGCGCCTGGCTTGCTGTGTCAGGCCTAGTCATCACGCGCCAGCGTCCGGGCACAGCCAGTGGCGTGATCTTCCTGACGCTAGAAGATGACACGTCTGTCTCGAATGTCGTGGTCTGGCCGAAAGTGTTTGAGAAATATCGCAAGGAAGTCATGGCTGGACGTCTGTTACATGTGCGCGGCAAGTTGCAGCGCGAAGGCACGGTCACGCATGTGATTGCGACGCAGATTGTCGACTATTCCTATTTGTTGGACGGGTTGGGTTACCCGGAATTTGCGGGCGACAGTATCGATCCGTCTCGCGACAATGCTGACGAAGCCAAGCGTCCTATGCCGGATCACCGCACAGGTCCGAAAAGCGAGAAGCGTCAGGCCATGGCGGATGCGATCACAGCAGAATTGCAAGAGGCCCATCGCGCCCGGATTGCTGCCGGCGCACGCCACCCCCGCGAACAGGCCAAGAAACTATTCTATAGCCGGGACTTTCATTGAGGGGGACGGTCTACTCCGCCGCAGGGCGGACATCGCGTTCGGGTTCGGCCCAATCATATTCTTTTGGCGCTTCTGATTCGGTCACTTCAGACTGACCTGTAAAGCGCGCCACCATGCGTTTGCGCCAGCGTCCCATTTTCTCCGGTGCAGCGAGCCAGACCGGCGTGACGATCAAAGTCAGCATCGTTGAGAAACCGAGGCCGAACACAACAGCCGTTGCCAGAGGTACCCACCATTCCGCTGTGATGCCGCCAAAGCTGATGGCACCTTCGCGGAAGTTCACATTCATCATGAAGACCATTGGCAACAGGCCGCAAATCGTCGTCAGCGTGGTCAGCAAGATCGGACGGATCCGCTGCGCCGCTGCTGCGATCGCCGCTTCCTCGCCCGTGCGTCCATCGCGCCGCAATCGCTGGAATGTATCGATCAGAACGATATTATTATTCACAACGATACCCGCCAAAGCGACCACCCCCGTGCCGATCATCAGGATCGAAATATAAGGCAAGATCAATTGAATGCCGATCAGCACGCCGGCCGTCGAAAGGATAACCGCAGAGAGCGTCAGAACGACGTGATAGAAATTGTTGAACTCCCAAAGCAGGATAATCCCCATCAGGAAGAGTGCCGAAAGCGCTGCGACCCCAAAGAAGGCTTCGGCTTCGGCCGCGTCTTCATCAGCGCCTTCAAACTCGACATTGACCACAGGATTGATATTCGCCGCTGCGATCAGATCTTTCAGCTCAGCGACTTTGCCGGCGCCAGCGCCTTGCTCAACCGCATTGGCGCGGACCATGATGACCCGTTTGCCATCCCGGCGTTCAATCTTGGTGACTTTCTGGGCCGGTTTGCGTTCAACAAATTGCGATAGCGGCACCTGGCCATTCGGCGTCGCGATGCGCAAGCGGTCCAGTGCCTGAACGCTGCGTTCGCTTTCTGGCAGGCGGACGCGGATATCGATTTCGTCCAAGGCATCATCCGGGCGATAGCGTCCGACGAGGATGCCATTGGTGACAAGCTGCACAGCCGCGCCGACTTGCGTCACGTCGACGCCGAACTTGCCAGCCTGGGCGCGGTCGACTTCGAGTTGGTATTCAATCCCGGGCAGGGGACGGCTATCCTCAACTTCGCGAAGACCAGACATGGAATCGATCAAGTCGCGGACTTGAGCCGCAGCCAGCAACAGCGCCGGACCGTCATTCGAGCGCACAGCGACTTGGATGTCTTTACCAACGGGCGGGCCTTGTTCGAGCTTACGGACTTCCGTGCGCAGACCGGGAAGACCGACCAGCGCGTCGCGGATATTCTGTTCCGTCACGCGGCCATCATAGCCGGACTCGCGATCTTTCAGATTGATCAGGACGCGGCCAATCGTATCTTGCGGCGGCGCGCTGACGCCGTCAAAATTTAACGAGCCGGAGCCTTCACTGCCAGACGTTGAGGCCATGGATTCGATGCCGTCGAGAGGTAGCAAGCGGTTCACAGCCCTGTCGACAATCACGTATTCTTCGTCGGCCGACAGATTGCCTTGTGCCTGAACAAAAACATAAAGCTGCTCAGGCTCAACATCGAGGAAGAGCTCGGATTTGTGGGTCGTCGACCCAAACCACATGAAAATGGAAACAATCAGCGCGATGGCCCCAAACGTCACCAAGAACGGGCGACTGATCAGAGCCGAGGTCGTACGTGCATAACGCCCGAACCAGCCTTTGGCTTCCAGGGGGTCGCCTGAGACGCCTGAGACTTCGACCAGGCCATTGCTTTCATCCTTATCGACGCCGCGGCCGCCAATAACGGAGCCGAGCACAGGCAGAAAGATCAGCGCCATAATCAGCGATGCGGCAAGAACGAAGATCAGTGTGATCGGCAAATAGGACATGAATTTGCCGACCAGGCTGTCCCAGAACAGGAACGGAAAGAAAGCCGCCAAAGTTGTCGCGGAAGACGCAACAATCGGCCAGAACATACGCTTTGCGGCCATGCCATAGGCTTGTTTTCGGTCGAGGCCTTCAGCCATCTTTCGATCCGCGTATTCGACGACGACAATCGCCCCATCGACGAGGATACCGACGGCGATGACCATGCCGAACATCACCATCATATTGATCGTGTAACCAAACATGCCGAGCATCAGGAAGGCCATGACGAAAGAGCCTGGAATGGCCAGGCCGACCAGCGCCGCTGAGCGCAAGCCGAGCGCTGCGACGACAATGATCATTACTAGGACAACGGCCACAGCGATTGAGGCCTGAAGCTGCCCGAGTTGATCATCAATCATTTCTGACATGTCTGATGTCAGGGTTACATTTACCGTCTCTGGCCAGCTGGCTTTTGACTGTGCAACAATGGCTTCGACCTCTGCGACTGTGTCGAGAATATTCGCGCCGGTACGCTTGACGATTTGAATCGAGACAGCGGGTTGGCCATTAAACTTGGCGTATTGCGATCGGTCTTTGAATGTCCGACGAACGCTGGAGACATCCGCCAGGGTGATGGTCGCATCGCCTGCAGACTTTACCGGCAAGTCAAACGCGTCTTGTGCCGTCTTGATCAGGCCGGGAACTTTGACCGGGAACCGGCCTTCGCCCATATCGATGCGACCCGCAGGGACGAGACGGTTATTGTTTGCAACAGCGGCGAAGATTTCCTGATAGGAAAGATTGTAAGCTTCGAGCTTGGCAGGATCGACTTCAATCTCCAGCACTTCCTCGCGGTCGCCGTTCAAATTGGCTTCCAGGACACCTTCAAGGCCTTCCAGCTCGTCTTTCAGTTCCAGGCCAATCTTGTACAGGCTGCGCTCTGGAGCATCGCCATAGAGATTGATCGCCAGGATCGGGAATAGCGCGGCGTTGATTTCAGTAATGATAGGCTCGCGCGCTTCTTCCGGGAAGTCGCGTTGCGCCAGATCGACTTTTTCCTGCACGTCCAGGACGGCCTGATCCTGATCAAATGAGACATCAAATTCGACAATGATTTGTCCGGCGCCTTCGAGCG
>Ga0316204_10011643_pt1 | contig 10951 bp, 11 predicted proteins | sample 6monrhotite_MG_2_FD_205661 | JGI IMG/M metagenome (GOLD analysis project Ga0316204, IMG submission 205661) | Microbial mat bacterial communities from mineral coupon in-situ incubated in ocean water Damariscotta River, Maine, United States -... | ecosystem: Environmental > Aquatic > Marine >... | reverse complement strand
GAGGGCGTGTAGTGTGTATTTCGCCATTGTGTAGGGTGAAGAACTGCTCTGTCACGGTGTCGCCTTGTTCATTGATGACCTCAAGATGCCGCAGGCTATCACTGAAGCCAAGCTGGCTGCCAGCGGGTAGTTCGCGGAAGTTAAGATATTCTAGCTCTTTGCTAAAGCTGAGATCACAGTCATCGCACTCAAAGTCAAAGTCGCTTTGTGGGGGAATACGCACCTGAGCGACGGTGTGGTATAGGTCGATATCGTGCATTGCAATCGGGTGCTGGGGATGTTCTGAGAGGTGTAAATTGGCATCAATGTATTCAAGTGCATGCTCGATACTGCGGCTTTCACCTATTTTACCGCACTCAAGGGTGATGGCGGGGCAAAGTTCGGCAAAGGCGAGGGATTGAACGCCTTTGGGACGAATGAAATAGACGGCAATACGGCTGAACAGTGCGGCAAGATGCATGGAGGCAGGGTCTAAACGATTGATACAGCCGTAATGGGGGTTGAGGCCAGTGTTGTTATGAATGTCGATGCTAGTGAAGACATTGCGTGCTTTCATCTCGTTGTAGACGGTCTGCATGACCGCTTGTTCGGGCGTGACGATATCTAGCTCTTCGCAGCCAGGCCAAACTCGGTTGTAGTCGGGCTGTCCGTTTAGGCGACGGAGATTGTGCTTGGCAGCTTCAACATTGCCGATAAAAATGGAGAGCGCCCTTGGCAGTGGCTTGTTTCGGTACTTAATCAGCAGCTTTTGCATTGCGTAGAAGCTGGTATCTTCATTGCCATGGAGCAGTACTGATATAAACAAGGGCTCCTTGCGAAGTCCGTCGAGATGAATCAATGTTGGGCCACCTAATAACTCATACAACTCGGTATGAGTGGCGTTAAGTAGTGCTTCTGGAACGTGATCGATTATATTTAACATGGCAAGATCTTCATAGTGACCATTGGTGGACGGGGATGCCGCTGTTTTGCCGTTCGGCATAATGTGCGGTGAGCTGTTGCATGTCATTCCCATGTTTAAGAATAAAGGCGCGCTGCCAGTGAGCACCATTTTGTTTGTTTAAGGCGCGTAGTTCAATGATACCAAGAAAGCGTTGTTGATCTGCCTCATCGATACCTAATTGTTGCAGCCCTTGCTTAGCCAAGGGGAGTAGCTGCTCTAAGATAAGTGGCTGCATGTGATATTTTTTCCCATCTAACCATTGAATTTTTGCCTCTAGTCCATGTTTCGCGGCCTGGTAGAAATTCTCTTTGGCAATATTGAAAGGCAATGTGGCTTCCGGTGCGAGTGCCTGTTTCGCGAGTGCGTGAGCCAAGCCAAAGTAGAAGGCGGCGTTGGCGACCATGTCGACCATGGTTGGACCTGCTGGTAATGGGCGATGTTCAATCCGCAGGTGAATCTCTCCTTGTTGATCAAAGCCAATCAGAGGGCGATTCCAGCGCCAAATGGTGCCATTGTGTAGGCGTAAATGTTCCAGCGTGTGGGCTGAGCCATTAAAGGGCAGGGGCAGTAATACTTCGTAATTATCCAGATTACGTTGGAAGCACTCCAGAAGAGAGTCATTCAAATAAGCGTTACCAAAGGTCACTCGTGGATGGGGCATAACGGCAACGGCTTGTTCAAATAATGGAATGCGTGATTCATCCCATAGGTCGTGATTAAACAGCAGTGGTGAGTTAGCGGCGATAGCAGTGAGCGGCGCAGAGACGATCTTACTGGCGTTATAGTGACGAGCCGCTTGCGCTAACGGGGGTTGTAGATGTATTTGAAACGAGGTGGCCGCCGATTCCAGCATTAAATCATGGTGGCAGAGTTGCAGATGCTGGCGACCCTTTATATCCAGTCGCAAGGGTTCGCCGTGGCGCAGCCGTAACACTTGTTCATTAAGGGCGCGGTAGCGTTTCATCTTGGTCATGTTAGCCATGCAGAGGTGAGCGGGTGTGACAGTAGGAAGTATGCCTATGGCGAGTAGCTGATTGCCATCCATCTGTTGTGCAAGCTGTTGGCCTTTTTTCCAGATGATCGATAGCTCTTGTTCCACCAGGCTTAGGGCATTGCGACTAAGTTCACGAGGAAGGGTGTTAAATTCCACATTGAATTTAGCCAGTTCAGGGGTGACTAGTTCGCTGTTAAATTGCTCAATAAAGGATTGATTGCAGGGGGTGGGTTGAAGGTGTTGATCAAGCAGCCAGCCCTCCAGCTCAAAGCCAATGATAAAGTCGCTATCGGCAAGTTGCTTATTATTATGCCAGCTCTGTAATAGCTCAGTTTCACGGCGTAGCGCTTTTTCAAAGCGCTGAAAATCGCTGTGCTTAAAGTGTGCCTGGTCGATCTCTTGTCCCATCGTGCAGCCTTTCTCATGCGAAAAACAGTATTTGTTGAGGTGTCCTATGACTATTAACGGGTTGATTGTGCCATTTTTAATAGAAATCGCCTACTTAGCGGGCTAAGTCCTTATCAAGCATAGCTTGCTCAGGCTATACTAGGCGGCTATTTTGAACCAACTACAAGGGTAGCGATTGTGGGTGCAGACTCCAACTCAGTGTCCGAACCGAGACATGATGTGAAAACCTTCCAAGGATTGATTCTTGCCTTGCAAGAGTATTGGGCAACGCAAGGCTGTGCGATATTACAGCCGTTGGACATGGAGGTGGGGGCAGGCACTTTTCATCCTGCCACCTTCCTGCGCTCAATTGGCCCTGAGCCATGGGCGGCTGCTTATGTGCAGCCATCACGCCGACCGACCGATGGTCGTTACGGTGAAAACCCCAATCGCCTGCAACACTATTACCAATTTCAGGTGATGATTAAGCCCTCACCGCTGAATATTCAAGAACTCTATCTTGATTCACTGCGCATGTGTGGTATCGACCCACTTGAGCATGATATTCGCTTTGTTGAAGATAACTGGGAGTCGCCGACACTCGGAGCTTGGGGGCTAGGCTGGGAAGTGTGGCTTAACGGCATGGAGGTAACGCAGTTTACCTATTTCCAGCAGGTAGGTGGTCTGGAGTGTAAGCCAGTGACGGGTGAGATCACCTATGGTTTAGAGCGTATCGCGATGTATCTGCAGGGGGTTGAGAGCGTCTATGACCTTGTGTGGACCGATGGTCCCCAAGGCACCATTAGCTATGGTGATGTATTCCACCAGAATGAAGTTGAGATGTCCTCCTATAACTTCGAACATGCGGATGTGGAGGCGTTGTTTACCCAGTTCGACAATTGTGAAAAAGAGAGTAAGAAGCTGATTGAGGTGGGGCTACCATTGCCTGCTTATGAAATGGTTCTGAAGGCCTCCCACCTCTTTAATCTACTGGATGCTCGCCACGCGATCTCGGTAACTGAACGTGCTCGTTTCATTGGTCGTGTGCGTAACCTCTCCCGTGCAGTGGCGCAAACCTACTACGAGCGTCGTGAGGCGTTGGGCTTTCCGATGTGTTCGCAGGAGTCGAAATAATGAGCGAAAAACGTAGCTTATTGGTTGAAATTGGTACTGAAGAGCTGCCACCCAAGGCATTGAAGCGACTCTCTGATGCGTTTGGAGCGGGTGTCGTAGGGGGTATTCATAAGGCAGGTCTACATTATGGCGAAGTGAAGCTATACGGCTCGCCTCGTCGTCTGGCTGTTTTGATTCAAAATTTGGACGTGCAGCAGCCAGATAAGCAGGTAGAACGCCGTGGTCCTGCGGTTGCGTCAGCTTTTGATGATGAAGGTAAACCGACTAAAGCAGTGCAAGGTTTTGCGCGTTCGTGTGGCATAGAGGTTGATGGCCTAGAACAGGTTGAGACGCCCAAAGGACCATGGTTGGTCTACCGTAGCGAACAGAAGGGGGCGACGACCGCCAGTTTGATTCCTGCGATTGTGCAGGCATCCTTGGATAAGTTACCGATCCCTAAACGTATGCGTTGGGGTGATCTGAATACTGAATTTGTACGCCCAGTACATTGGGTGATCATGCTCTTCGGTGATGATGTGTTAGAGGGCGAGGTATTAGGAATTAAGGCAGGACGTGAAACCCGCGGCCATCGTTTCCATCAGCCAGAGACGCTGCATATCGGAGAGCCGGAAGCCTATGCACCGCTCTTGGAAACCGAAGGTTATGTGGTAGCCGACTTTGCTGAACGCCGCGAAGCGGTGCGTGCCCAGATATTGGCAGCCGCCGCTAAATTAGCGGGCAATGCGGTCATCGATGACGATCTTCTGGATGAGGTGACCTCGATGGTGGAGTGGCCTAGAGCGGTAGTGGGTAATTTCGAAACGCGCTTCCTAGAGGTGCCCGCTGAGGCCTTGATTACAACCATGAAGAGTAATCAGAAGTATTTTCATCTGGTGGATGACGAGGGCAAGCTGATGCCACACTTCATTACTATCAGCAATATCGCCAGTAGCAACCCGCAGGCCGTGCAAGAGGGTAATGAGCGGGTGATTCGGCCACGCTTAGCAGATGCTGATTTCTTTTGGAATCAGGATCGCAAGCGCGCGTTGAGCGCGCACTTGGAGAGCCTCAGCAGTGTGGTTTTTCAAAACAAACTTGGCACCCTCTACCATAAATCTCAGCGTATCGAGAGCCTAGCTGCGGAGATTGCGGGTGAAATCGGTGGCGATACCAAGCAAGCCGCCCGTGCTGCACTGCTCTCAAAATGTGACCTGATGACTGAAATGGTCGGTGAGTTTCCTGAGTTGCAAGGCATTATGGGGCGATACTATGCGACCCACGATGGTGAGACTGCAGAGGTCGCATCTGCGCTGGATGAGCAGTATATGCCCCGCTTTGCCGGAGACCAATTGCCGCAACACGCGGTTGGTCAGTCTGTCGCCATGGCTGACAAACTGGACACCCTGGTAGGCATATTTGGCATTGGCCAAGCGCCAACGGGTGATAAAGACCCCTTCGCACTGCGCCGTGCGGCGTTGGGGGTATTACGTATCCTGATTGAGCAGAAATTGGATCTTGATCTGGTGGATACCCTGGGCAAGGCCTGCGCCACGTTTCACACTCAAGAGCATACTCGCGATGTTTTCCCAACCACGGGTAACAGCAAAGATGTCGCGGTGGCGGTCTTTGACTTTATGATGGAGCGGCTACGTGGCTATTTCCATGATAAGGATTACCATCCCGACGAGTTTGAAGCGGTGTATGGGGTGCGCCCCACGCGTCCCAATGACTTTGCCCAGCGTATCGAAGCGGTGCGGGTATTCCGTACCTTGCCAGAGGCGGAGAGCCTTGCGGCAGCGAATAAGCGTATTCACAACATCCTCAAAAAAGTTGAAGGCGAACTGCCAGATAGCTTGGACAATACGCTATTGGTAGAGGCGCCAGAAAAAGCTCTGGCGGATGCCGTGGTGGGTTTGAGCACTGAGGTGAACGCGCTATTTGACCAGCGTGATTACCAAGCGGCGCTGAGTAAATTGGCCAGCCTGCGTGAGCCGGTGGATAGCTTTTTTGATCACGTGATGGTGATGGCTGACGACGATGCCTTGCGTAATAACCGTCTCGCGCTGCTGCGTAGTCTACAGACGCTGTTCCTGCGGGTGGCGGATTTGTCACGTTTGCAATAACAGGCTTGATAAGTCTCTCTTTGCGCTTTGATGTTGATGCGTATGGGTTTTAGAGTATGAAACAGCGTTGGATTATTTTGGATCGGGACGGGGTGATTAATCAGGACTCCGATGACTACGTTAAGTCATTGGATGAATTTATCCCGATTCCCGGTAGTGTGGCGGCGATTGCCAAGCTTTGTCAGGCTGGCTACAAGGTGCTGGTTGCGACGAATCAATCGGGTATTGCTCGGGGCTATTCTGACCTAACGACCTTGCAAGCGATGCATGAGAAGTTAGGTGAAGAACTTGCGCAACTGGGTAGCGAAATTACTGATATTGCCTTTTGTCCTCATGGCCCGGATGAGGGCTGTGATTGCCGCAAACCGAAACCTGGTATGTATCAAACCTTGGCTAAAAAACACGGCTTTGATTTACAAGACGTACCAGTGATTGGCGACTCGCTACGTGACCTACAAGCTGCCCAAGCGGTTGCCGCAAGGCCCATTTTGGTCCGTACGGGTAAGGGCTTACGTACCCTAGCGAAGGGTGAAGGACTTGAGGATATTCCTGTTTATGATGATTTGGCCGCTGCCGCTGAGGCGTTATTGGCAGAGGAGAAATAGTTTATGAGGTTGTTGCGTTCACTGGCCTTTACCGTGGGATCTTTGATTGCCCTGGTAGTGGTCTCTTTGTTAGGTATGTTGACGATTCCCCTGCCGTTTAAGGTACGTTATGCCTGGGTTACCCGCTGGGCGTGGTTCAACCTGCATTGGTTAAGGATCACTTGTGGTATCCATTATGTGATCGAAGGGCGTGAAAATATCCCAAGTGAGCCGTGTATTGTTTTTAGCAAGCATCAATCTACCTTCGAGACGTTGGCGTTACAGATGATTTTGCCGCCACAAGCGTGGGTGTTAAAGCGCGAACTGTTGTGGGTGCCTATTTTTGGTTGGGGATTGGCAATATGCCGTCCGATTGCCATTAATCGTGGTGCGGGACGCAAGGCGGTTAAACAGATTGTAGAGCAAGGTATCCAGCGACTTAAAGCGGGGCAATGGGTATTGATATTCCCCGAAGGAACCCGTGTCGCACCCGGTGAAAAGAAACGTTATGGTCTGGGTGGTGCGATATTGGCGGAACAGAGCGGCTACCCGGTACTGCCTGTCGCGCATAATGCCGGAGAGTTTTGGCGTAAAAAGCAGTTTGTTAAAACCCCTGGCACGATTCGCCTGGTGTTTGGCCCGATGATTGAAAGCAAGGGTAAAGAGGCACAAGCGATTAATGCCGAGGCCGAGGCGTGGATGGAGGCCAAAGCGGGGGAGATCTCTAGCCGAAATAAAACTGTCGGTTAGTGGTGAAGTTAGCGGCCCCAGTATCTGTGGGTTGGAGGTTAAACTTAATGCCCCTTTTGATCAAATTTGGAGCTGTTCATCTTGCGTCTGTGCGAGGGTATTGATGTTACTAAACGGCTCATCACTTGCGTAGTGACAAATGGCAGGCCCTTGCTGAAGTACCCACTCTTGAACTCGGCGTTCACCACTGGCTAGATATTGGCGCAGTGATGGGTTGAGCGAGCGATGTATCAGGCAGAAAAGGGGCTGCATGCCGCGGGGTGATTTCACTACGGCTAATGAGGCTTGTTGCTGGCTCAGTGTTTCTATCAGACGTACCACCAGATCATTAGGCAATGAGGGGGTATCACAGGGACAGAACAGTAAATAGGGGCTATCACTACAATCAAAGCCACTGGCGATGCCTGCGAGTGGTCCTTGGTAGTCGGCTATTCGATCACTGCAGAGTGGTAAATTATATTTGTTGTAACGGTGTTGATTTCGATTGATGTTAATAATCAATCTGGGCAGTTGCGGCTGTAGCCTTGCTAATACATGCTCTATTAATGGACGGCCTTGGTAATTCACTAAGCCTTTATCCTGCCCCCCCATACGCTCACCACGGCCTCCCGCGAGAATGGCGCCACAGATATCGTCAATACTGATGCTCATTAGCTGAAGTAGGCACTGTAGGGGATAAAGGCCAGCAACGCGCCTTCATCAATAGTTTGCTCTTCAGGAATCACTACCACGCCTTCGCTTTGAGTCAATGAGGTCATCATTGCTGAGCCTTGCTGAGTCAATGGCACAATTCTGTTTTCTTGGATATTGGCGCGTAGGTATTCACGGCGCTTGCCCGCTTTGCGGTTGAATCCTGCGGGTAGCTGAACGGTGAGTGGCGGTTGGCTTTCGGTACCCTGCATTTTTTGTAGATAAGGGCGTACAAACAGGCAAAAGGTGATGAAGGTCGCGACAGGGTTGCCCGGTAGACCAAAGAAAGGCGTACCTTGGACATCTCCGTAAGCGAGTGGTTTGCCGGGTTTTATGGCGATGCGCCAAGCCTCTATTTTGCCTAGCTGCGCGACGGCATTTTTAACATGATCTTCATCGCCTACCGAGACACCGCCAGTGGTGATGATGAGGTCCGCTTGTTCGGCTGCTTGTTTTAGCGTGTCACAGGTGGCGGATAGTTGGTCAGGCACCGTACCTAGATCGATGATCTCATAGCCCTGGCTTTGCAATAATGCACTGAGAATGTAACGGTTGCTGTCGTAAATATGCCCGCTAGCAAGGGGTTCGCCCAGTGGCGTGAGTTCATCACCTGTCGAGAAAATTGCAACCCGGATTGGGCGCATTACCGAGACTTCAGCATGCCCTAAAGTTGCGAGTAGCCCTAACTCTTGGGGTCTTATTTTTTGTCCTTTTGATAATAGCTTGTCACCTTTGCTCACCTCTTCAGCGCGACGACGAATATTAGCGCCTTGCTGGATGTCAGCAGGGAAGCTAATCCAACCCTCCTCAATAAGGCAGGCCTCCTGGGGGATAACACAATCGGCACCGAGTGGCACAGGTGCACCCGTGAAGATGCGGGCACAACTGCCTGATTCAAATGGCTGAAGTGGCGCACCCGCTGGAATGGTTTGAGATATCTTTAGCCGACGCTGCGGTGCCGCGTTAAGCTCTGATAGACAAAGGGCATAGCCATCCATCGCGCTGTTATCGACGCTAGGCATGTCAAAATCGACACGCTGATCCTCTGCTAGAACGCGCCCGAGGCTGTGCTGGAGCGGTATCACCTCACAAGTTGAGGTGGTGCGGGCTTTGTCGAGGAATAGCGCTAGCGCCTCCTCAACGCGCAACAGCTTGAGTGCTTGTTCTTCGCATACATCCATGGAGATATGGCTGGCGGTCATTAACGTTCTTTCAGACGGGGAATGAGGTTCACAAAGTTGCAGGGTTGTGTGCGGCTATCCAGTTGCTGTTGCAGAATGCCATCCCATGCCAGTTTGCAGGCACCGCTTGAGCCAGGCATGCAAAATATCAAGGTGCCGTTGGCAACACCCGCCAGTGCGCGGGACTGTACCGTAGAGGTGCCAATATCATCCAGTGACAAAAAGCGAAACAATTCACCGAAGCCTTCTATTTTTTTATCAAACAGTGGACTCATTGCCTCCGGGGTGACATCTCTACCGGTCATGCCTGTGCCGCCAGTGATCAACACGGCGTGTATCTCATCATTGGCAATCCATTGTGAAACACAAGCACGTAGCTGGTAGATATCATCCGCTAAAATGGTTTTGCCAGCAGAATAATGACCATCGGCAGTGAGGCGATCTACAAGCAGTTTGCCAGATGTATCAGTCTCTTCGGTACGGGTGTCAGAAACAGTCAACACGGCAATATTGATCGGTTTGAATTCAGCATTATCAGGCGTATGGGACATAACCTATTCCTAGTCTTTAGTTTGATATTAGGCTGCTTCACTATGCACTATTGAAAATTTTTTCACCAGTGTTAATCTTACTTTTTAAGTCAGCTCATGATTGTATGCGTTGATTTATAAAACCTTTTTTATATCAATTCGTTGTTGCACTGTTTTGTCACTAAAAAGCAACAACAAAAAAATATTTTTTATTGTTGCGAGAGAGCATGTTTACTGCTGTACTTAAAGTGAAAATATCACGTAACGAGCATAATACTTCTGCGTTTAGCGGGGGGAAAGTAGGTAACAGATGAACACCAGCCATGAAAGGCGAAGCGTGTTGAGAGGTCATCTCAGCGGTGTGAATTGTACAGCCCGCCCACCGTGGGCGTTGGCTGAAGAGCTGTTTGTTGAGCAGTGTAGTCGTTGTGACCACTGTATTGAGCGTTGCCCCCCCGGAATTATTAAACGTGGCTCTGGCGGCTACCCTGAAATTGACTTTCAACGCGGTGAGTGTGATTTCTGCGGTGAGTGTGAGGCGGCTTGTCAGTCAGGTGCCTTGAGTGCCTCCATAAGAGAAGCCCCCTGGTTTAACCATATCAGTATCGACTCGAATCGTTGCCTGCCTCATCAAGGGGTGATGTGCCTGACCTGCGCCGAGCAGTGCGAGGTCCAGGCGATTCGTTTTCTCCCTGCCTTGGGGGGGATTTCAAAACCACGATTGGATAGCGAATTATGCACGGGTTGTGGCGGCTGTATCGCTACCTGCCCAGGTGCTGCGATTGAGATGAAAATTTTAGATGCGGCCTCGCAACACGCCGCCACAGGAGAGCAAAGTAGATGAATATTTCAGGCGTACTAGTGGCGACTTCGCCACGGAATATCGAGCAGCTGAGCGGTGAGCTAGTCAGGCTTCCCGGTGTTGAGGTACATGGTGCCAACGATTTAGGAAAGCTGGTGGTGACGGTAGAGACTGAGCATGAAGGCCAGATGGCTGACACCGTGGTTGCCATTCAAAATCTACGTGGCGTGTTAAGCGCGGCGATGATCTATCACCATAATGAAGCGATTGACTGTCCCGAACAGGAGGAGCAGTAATGAAACTAACACGACGTGATTTCATAAAAACCAATGCCATTGCCGCAACGGCAGTAGCGGCGGGAGTGACCATCCCTGGTATTAAAGAGGTGCTGGCGCGCTCCAAGGACACCATTCGTTGGGACAAGGCCCCCTGCCGTTTTTGTGGCACTGGCTGTAGCGTCTTGGTCGGCACGCAAAATGACCGGGTGGTGGCAACCCAGGGTGATCCCGATGCCCCGGTGAATCGAGGCCTTAACTGCATCAAGGGCTATTTTCTCTCCAAGATTATGTACGGTGGCGACCGCTTGCAGCAGCCACTGTTGCGTATGAGCAATGGCAAGTATGACAAAGAGGGCGAATTCACCCCGGTGAGTTGGGAGATGGCCTTCAAAACTATGGCTGAGAAATGGACTCAAACCATAAAGGATAAGGGGCCAACCCATGTCGGCACCTGATTACCCACAAAGCTCAGCTATCTCCAGAGTCGGTACTATACTTTTAGTATTGGCTTACATGCGGAGATAAGCTCATGAAAAACAAAGTACAATTTCAAAAAGGCTACAGCTTCATCGATTT
>Ga0316204_10011642_pt1 | contig 10953 bp, 6 predicted proteins | sample 6monrhotite_MG_2_FD_205661 | JGI IMG/M metagenome (GOLD analysis project Ga0316204, IMG submission 205661) | Microbial mat bacterial communities from mineral coupon in-situ incubated in ocean water Damariscotta River, Maine, United States -... | ecosystem: Environmental > Aquatic > Marine >... | reverse complement strand
TGGCCGCTGATTCTGACCGCGGCGAGGCCCGGGCTTAGCGGCAGCCGATCAGGAGCGCATATTCGAAGCCTTCGTGCAGGCTGACAATAGTGCGAGCCGGCGTTTTGGCGGTACCGGTTTGGGTCTGGCCATATGCAGGCGCATCGTCCGCAGCTTAGGTGGCGAAATAACGATCCAAAGCGAGCCCGGTCGAGGTAGCACGTTCAGCGGCCACTTTCCGGCGGCCGCCTGTATGCTGCCCGATCGCGGCCCAGTGCCGGTTTCGCCGACGGGGCACCAAAGATCGAAATCGGCGCCGCCCACGATCGAACCACCGGTGCGCCAGTCGGAGAATTCCAGAGCCGAGACGGTGCTAAGGGTATTGGTCGTTGATGACGTCGACCTAAACCGGCACTTGCTGGAGGCCATGGTGATCTCGCTCGGCGCCACCGCCGATGTGGCGGAGTCCGGGGCGGAGGCTCTGCGCATGCTCCAAGCACAACCCTACGACCTGGTTTTGCTGGACGTCCAAATGCCGGAAATGGACGGATACCAGACGGTTGCAGAAATTCGCCGCCAGGGATTAGCTAACAATGCCAAGATTGTTGCGGTTACCGCATCGGCGCAGCCCAGCGATGAACAAACCTGCCTGCAGGCGGGGATGGACGGCTACTATGCCAAGCCGTTGCGACTACAGGGGCTGCGCAAGCTGTTGGACCAGATTCGACAGGAGCGGACAAAGACGTAAGCGACCACCATGAAACGGGCAAACGCCAGTCCGTTTAGAGCCGATTGCACTGAGCTAGACGCAGCCCGCTTGGACCGATGCGTTCTTACTGGGCATGTCGCTGCAGCAATTCCCGATATTCCGCCGAGTCAACCAGCGATGCTAGGTGTTCGTTTCTCGCCAACGCGTCGAAATCTGCATAGCCGCCAGCGAAGGCTCGCTCCAGCGTCGCCAGCGCTTGGGCGCGGTCTCCAGCCGCCTCGTAGGCGGCGCCTAGATTGACCAACAGCCTAGGCGCGGTCGGCGTTTTTTCCCAATGCGAGACGGCCTGCGCATAGGCTCCGCGGTCAAGGTAGATTGCGCCCAAGGCCTGATGCGATATGGACAATGACGGACTCAGTTCCAGCGACTGCTGGTACGCCTCAATTGCTTCGTCCAAACGACCCTGTAGCTGCAGCGCTTTGCCCAGGGCGTAGTGAGCGATGGGATACACGGGGCGATACAGCACCGCATTGCGCGCGGCCAGTTCCGCCTCGATCGGGTCCGATGGTCGCATTGAACTGAGCGTGCCGGACAACTCGCACCAGGCGTAGCCGTTTTGCGGATCGAGCTCCAGCGTTGTTTGATATTGCGCGATGGCCTGCTCGAAATTGCCACTGGTGGACAGCGCGCTGGCCAGTGCGAAGTGCGACTCCGCAAGCCCGTTGTCTAGTTCGATCGCCTCCAGCGCCAGTGCCTGGGCCCGCTCCAGGAGTTCCGGGTTGCCGAGCCCGAAGATCACCGTTCCGGTGTTGACCATCGCCATACCGGCGGTCGCCTTGGCGTTACCGGGCTCGGTTGCCAAGGCGCTTTGGAAATGGCGCTGCGCCGCGTCGAATGTTGCCTGCGCGTTTCGTGGGTTAACGTGTAGAGACTCAATCAGGGCCCAGCCGCGCAAATTGTCGTCATAGGCCTGCACGCTTTGGGTATCTCGGCGAGCCACCTGAGCTCGCTGTGTTGGACTCAACTCAATGTTGAGCGCCTGCGCGATCTGTAAGGCGGTCTTCTCCTGCAAACCTAAGACGTCTTTGAGTTCGCCGTCAAAGGTATCGGACCACAGCGTAAAGCCCGACGCTCGATCAAACAGCACGGCCGAAATGCGCGCTCGGTCTCCGGCAATCCGAACGGTACCCTCGAGCGTATAGGCGACATCCGGTTCGCGCCCCAGGGCGACGAGTTCCTGCTTGCTCAGGGTTACCGAGGTCACTCGCAGATCGTTGATTCGCGATAACCGGCTGATCAACTCGGCGCTCAGACCCTTGGCGAAATAAACGTTCTGCCCGTCCTCACTGAGGTTTTCGAAGGGAAAAACCGCCAGCGTATGACTGGTACTTTCGGAGCTGACCAGAGTCTGCACTGGGGTTTGGTTGATCGGGTAAATCAGCGAAAACAAGCCGGCCGTGCCGATGGCCATCATTAGCACCGCGCAAACCAGCGTCGCCAGCCCTTTCTTACTGCCAGGCGGCGTTCTGGACAGGCCGTCGGGTCCGAACTCGAAGATCCAAGACAGCAACAGTGCCACCGGAAATCCCGCGACGAAGGCAGCTGCTGCCAGATCATCAGCCCATGCCGGCGCTGAAAACTTGTCGAACAGGAACGTTAGTACTTCCACCACGACCCACACGACGGGCACATAGATGGCCGCTGTGGTGAGTACTCTGCGTTCGCGTAACTCTCTAATAAAATTCACGTTGTTGCCTGTTTCTGGCTCGTCCGCGATGCCTGAGCCCAACAGTAGCACTCATCTGCCAGCCTAACTTGGTGGAACAGTACGCGCGGATGTGCCCGGCCAGGGTGAGTACGCTGCGCAGTCAACCGGGTACGCGCTGCTTTTTCGGGCCGTCACTTAGTAGTACCGGTTGCGCGGCGATTGGATTGCACAGCACCAGCGCAATGGTCAAATAATGGTTTTGGCCGTTTGCGACCGCGGTGATGCCGACATCAATCGGTTTTGCTCAACACTTTGCGGCAAGAGTGTTCAATGCCGTTGCGCTACCTCAGCGAGAACGTGGCGGACGTGTGACGTAGAAATCCTGTAGCAGTCTTCGGGGTATTCAGTATCGAGCGTCCATTCACTCGACATTTGCGCGGTTGCATCGGCGAAGTCGGGACCTTGGCTAGCTGAGATTTTCGGCGCGAGAGAGCTTCCCTTCCTCAAAGGCAAAGGCAAAGATGACCGCGCCGGCATGCAGCTGTGTCGAAAAAATCATCATCGCCATGCAAACGAGCGCTTGGAGCACGCGCACGGTGTGGAGCGGTGCACTGCTGCAGCGACTGCCGAGTTGACGAACGAAATTCACGGCATCGAACCCCTATGCTTGGTGACAGCTGATCATTCGGCGTGCAAGCGCGTTAGCTGCGCGACTGAGATTCGACGTCGTACCGCGGCAATCGCCAACACGCGAGTAAAACAGGGGCCGGCGCCTCAACACCGCGCACAGTGGCTAAGTCACATCCCCAAGGTCGCAGCACCGTTTGCAGTCACTGCCACTGCTTCAACCGCTCTGGCCCTTCTCAACATGCACCGCGTCGCCGATCGCAACGCAGCCGGGTTTCACCGTGGTGCCGTAAATGCCCAAACAGCCATCCCGATCGGCGATGACGCTGCGTAGGATCGAGGGGTCTCGTTCGCCGGTTACTGGATCGATGGTAATGACCACACAACGGCCATCGCGCTTATCGACGCGCATGCGGATACCGCCAACGTTGAGCGTGCAGCCAACCCAGGCGTCCTCCGGAAATGGCGCGTCATTGTCCGCCTCGATCAGCAAGTTGGGCCGGAATCGCTGAACGTCGAGTATGGCACCGAGCTTTTCCCCCAACTGCGCAATCGTCTGAGTGGTGATCAACGACAGCGGGAAGGTGTCGAATATGCCGCGGTCCTGGCGAATCACCTGGGCGCCATCCGGGCACAACTGCGACGCTAGCGCCGAGTCTGTGACGTCATAAATGACGCCGGCCGGTGTGCGCACCTTTGTCGCCGACTTGTCGGGTCTTTCCGGCTCGCTGAATGCCGGTACGTAGTGACTCATGTCCCGTCGCTGACGAATCGTCAGCCACGGAAAGCCACTTTGCTTTACACCGTTTCGTACGAACGCCCAACGCCGATCACCGGCTAAACCGTGCCAAGACACCTCGACCTGCTCTAGCGCCTGGGCTGCCATCGACTTGACCGGGTAGCGCCACAATCCAACGACGCGTCCTACCCGCATCCCGCTTCGAGAGTTTTCCACAGCACACCTCCGTTGCAGAGGCGCCCTTAGCCTTCGAACCGTCATCGAGCGTGGCGGAGTTATCCGCTGCAGCGCCTCTCAATGCGGTTGAGCGCGACCGACGGCCGCACTACGGACAAAGTCGGCCAAAGAAAACACGATCGCGATGAGTGGTCAACCTGCGGGCGGCAAACTCGCGTATGGCGGCGGCTCGCTCTATCTCGAATATTATCGAACCATAGAGATAGACCAACGTCACTCGAGTTAGGAGCCACCATGTCGGCACTATTCCAACCGTTCAGCCTGAAAGACCTCACGCTACGCAACCGCATAGCGGTGCCGCCGATGTGCCAATACTCGGCGGTTGATGGCGTGGCCAACGAGTGGCACTTGGCACACTTAAGCTCGATGGCTCGCGGCGGCGCTGGCTTGGTCATCGTCGAAGCCACCGCCGTGGCTGCTGAAGGCCGCATTACTCCTGGCTGTACCGGCATTTGGAATGACCAACAGGCGGAGGCTTTTGCTCCGGCGGTACAGGCAATCAAGGCCGCCGGCGCGGTTCCGGGAATTCAGATTGCCCACGCTGGGCGCAAAGCCAGCGCCAATCTGCCGTGGGCAGGCGACGATCATATCCCTGCCGACGACCCGCGCGGCTGGCAGACCCTGGCGCCTTCGGCAGTGGCCTACGGTGGCGGACTGCGCGAAGTCCCCAAAGCGATGAGCCTGGAAGATATCAAGCGCGTGCGCGAAGATTTTGTGGCCGCTGCGAAGCGTGCGCTGGCGGCTGGTTTCGAATGGCTGGAACTGCACTTTGCGCACGGCTACTTGGCCCAGAGCTTCTTTTCAGAACACGCCAATCAGCGCACTGATGCCTACGGCGGCGGCTTCGACAATCGCAGCCGATTTCTGCTCGAGACGCTAGCTGCAGTGCGCGAAGTCTGGCCGCAACGACTGCCGCTGACCGTGCGCTTGGGCGTCATCGAATTCGACGGCCGCGATGAGCAGACGCTGCGCGAGTCGATCGAACTGACTCGCCAGTTCAAGACCACCGGGATGGACATGCTCAGTGTCAGCATCGGTTTTAATACGCCAACAGCGAAGATTCCCTGGGCCCCGGCATTTCTAGGCCCCATTGCCAAACGGGTTAGGCGCGAAGCCGGCGTGCCGGTGTCTTCGGCCTGGGGTTTCGGAGAGCCGCAGCTAGCCGAATCCGCCGTCGCCGATGGCCAACTGGACCTGGTGATGGTCGGCAAGGCCCACCTGGCAAACCCGCACTGGGCCTACTACGCCGCGCGCGAGCTGAAAGTTGAGAAGGCATCTTGGACGCTGCCAGCGCCTTATGCGCATTGGCTAGAGCGCTACTGAAGCTGCGGGTACGCTATCGAGCGTCAGCACTGATAAACAGCCCCCCAGCTGGCTCGCTGAACTGTGGAACGGCGAGTAGCACGGGCGCGTTTTTAGGAGGCGCTTCCTCCCGTGTGTAGACGAAGCCCAAATCTCGTTCGTGCTGGTCGGAGATAACAAAATAGGCACCAGCGCGAATCGTCATTCCCAGCCGATTTTCGCCAGTCAACGTATGCGCAACGTAGCTGCCCAGGTAGGTGACATGTCCGTCCCTAACTTCGAAGGGGAAACTGAAGTCGTCAGCTGCACTGACCGCCTGTCGAAACGTGCCCACATCCGTGACCATGTAGCCGCCGCTAAGCCGGTATTTCCCCGGCTTGAGGGCAACGCTGCTGGCGTGGAGCCAGATCCCGTCAGCGACCAGGTCGAGGTCGGCGGTGTTTTCTGCAGTCAAGTCGGACAGCCGCAACGACACCGACCCGCGCGCGTCTGAGTCCTGTGCTTTGAAAGAAATGGCATTGTGCTGAAAGGGAGCCGAGTCGCCAGGTTCGTATTTGACTCCGATAGAGGCGACTAGCCACCCGAGTGGCTCACCTTCTGCGGGTCGCAGTTTTGACTCTACCCATGCAGAGCCGGTACCGGCGCAACCTGACAACACCAAACTGAGCGTGATCAGTGCGCCGATGAGTGAGAACTGTGGGCGATTGATCCGTCCCCGCCGCTGCGCACAGACAATGCGGGCGTTTACTGAGACGTCGACTGTGGCTTTACTCATTCTGCTCATCACTCAAGGCATGAGCGCGGGACTTTGGGCAATGCATGGGGATTACGCAAGCTCGGGTGATCAAAGTACTCACGCGAAAGCAATCGGGACAGGGTTTATCCAGTACGGGCTTCTTGCTCGGATAGCAGGCTGATCACTATCACCCACCATCCGGCGCTATGAGCGCAAGCAGATCCGCCTCGCTGATCGCGCCACCGCCGTCGCTTTCTGCCAGTACGCTGTCGATCAGCTCGCGTTTAGCGCCGTGCATGGCGAGGATGCGCTCTTCGATGGAGTCGGCCAGGATTAAGCGATACACCGTCACTGGGCGAGTCTGACCAATGCGATGGGCGCGGTCGCTGGCTTGCTGTTCGACTGCCGGATTCCACCAAGGATCCAGGTGTATCACGTAGTCGGCAGCGGTGAGGTTGAGGCCGCTGCCGCCGGCTTTGAGGCTGAGCAGAAAACAATCGCTTTCGCCATCCTGAAAGGCGGCGACGATATCGCCGCGGCGCTTGGATGGCGTACTGCCGTCCAGATACTGATAGCTGATTTGGTTCTGGTCCAGCTGTTCGCGAACCAGACTCAGATAATCGACGAACTGACTAAACACCAGCGCCCGATGGTGATTTTGGCGCAGCTCCAGCAGCAGTTCGACCAAATGATTCAGTTTCGCCCCGCTTAAGGTGAGTTCCGGTGCGTACAGGCGCGGGTGACAGGCGCCACGACGCAGGCGCATCAGCTCGGCCAAAATACTAAAGCGGCGGGCGCCCGGAGCACTATCGGAGGCTTGTTCCAGGCGCTCAATCGCCTCCATACGCATCGCCCGCTGCAGTTTGGCTTCTTCTGCGCCAGGCTCGATCCGGACGGTAATCTCGGTGCGTTCGGGCAGCTCAGTAAGCACCTGAGCCTTGGTCCGGCGCAGGACGAAACCGCCGATCAGCTGGCGCAACATGGCGCGAACGGCGGGTGCGTTCTCGCGATTGCGTTCGATCGGTCCAGCGTAGCGCTCGGTGAAGCTGGTCGCGCTGCCGAGCAGTCCGGGGTTGAGGAAATTCATCAGACTCCACAGCTCGCCAAGGTGATTTTCGATCGGCGTGCCGGTCAGGGCCAGGCGAAAATCCGCCTGCAGGGCGCAGGCAGCTTTGGCCCGCTGAGTGGCCGCATTCTTGATTGCCTGGGCCTCGTCTAGGATCACGGTGTGGAAACGCTGGCTAGCCAGCTTTTCACTATCCAAAGCCAGCAGGGTATAGCTCAGCAGCAGCACATCACCCTTGCTCAAACTGCCCAACAAGGCCTCTCGCTCGGTGCACTGCTCGTATCGATGTATGCGTAAGTGCGGGGCAAAGCGGTCGGCCTCAGCTGCCCAATTGCCGAGCACTGAGGTGGGAGCGACGATCAGCGTCGGTCCGCCCTTGGCGCGCGCGCAGAGCAGACCCAGACTTTGCACGGTCTTGCCCAATCCCATATCGTCGGCGAGGCAAGCGCCCGCGCCCCAGGCGGCCATGCGCATCAGCCACACGTATCCCTCACGCTGGTAGTCGCGCAAGTCAGCCTGCAGCGTTTTGGGAATCGCCGGCGCCAAGGCAAAGGCCTGGCTGCGCCGGCCCAGCTCGGCCAGCAAGACGCTCGACTGCGCTTGCTCGGCCTCGCCCAGCGCGCTGGCCAAAGCCGGCGCGGCGAGCTTGTTCAATTTCACCTGGCCGCGCCCGTCGGCCAACGGCGCCAACGCGGTCAACTGAGCTCGCAGCTTCACGTCCAGCAACAGCAATCGCTCGGTATCCAAGGTGACGAAGCGACTTTCGCCGGCTCGGATCAGCCCCAGTAGCTGCTTGACTGCCAGCAGGCTGCCGTCGGCCAGGCTGAGATCGCCATCGACGCCAATCCAGTCGCGACCGGACTGCACCTGCAGATTGAGCTGGGTACCACGCAGCACGCGCTTGGCACCGCCTTTGGGCCAGGCCACGATGGGCAGGGGTTCCAGCTGTTCCAACTTGGCCAGAAACTGCAGCGCCGCTTCGGCGCTCAGTAAATGCTCGGGCTCGACCTCGCCCGCCATTTCGGTAGACAGCCCGAGTTGCTCGATCAACACGGCGCTGGCGCTGCGCTCTGTCGCCAAGTCGCGGGTAGTGACCGTGGGAACGGCGCCGATACTGCCGAGCACCTGCGCGGTGCCAATTCCGGGCACGCAGTAGGGTCCGTGTACTTTGCCTAAGGGCCGCACTCGGACCTGCAGCAGCAGGCTGCCCTCATGCCACTCCAACAGCAAATGCGGGGCACTTTGCGGCGGCACCTGAGCGGCCCCGGAATCGGCTTCCAGCGACAGCTCCACCCAGGGCTGCAAACTCTGCGCCACCTCGGTCAATCGATGCATCGCGCTGGATGGCAACTGCTGCGGCCGATCAAGCAACCCGCGCAACAGTTTTTGCTGGGCGTTGGGCTCAAATCGCGACCAAACATCGCCCTCACGTGTCCAACTCACCGGCACTGCCGGATCAAACGGCGGGTCCAGGCTCAAGCGCAGGCCCGCGCTGTCCTGGCCGCTAATCGTCAGCCGCGGTCGACCTTCGCGCAATTCCAGCTGTCGGTTTTCGTCATCGTAGATCTCGCCATAGCCGATCAACGCCTTCAAGGTTCGGCTATCCGGGTAACCGGCGGCTTCATCGATTGGCTCCCAGCTGCGCGCGTTGGCGTCCAGCAGTGCTGCCCGCAAGATCGCTGCTTCCTGACTGTCATTGGGCCAGTTGGCCAGCGCCGTGTTGATGCCGCGGACACTCTTGAGCTGCTTGCCACGGCCGCTTTTGCCGCTGCGCAGCTGCGGGATGGAGATCAAGCTCACCCCGAACTGTTCGTCTTCGTAGTACTCCAACGGCGCAACGATTACCTTCAAGGTCGCGCTTTGCGAGCTGGCCTGGCGCGCCACGGATTGCTTGGCCAGATCTTCCAACGCCCCCAGGGTGCGCTCCCACTCGCTTTCGGTCTGGCGCAAATCGATCAAAAAAGCGCGCTTAAGCCCGGCCTTGCCGCCAATCCGGTCGATGCAGGCCTGGAGCTGATCGACCAGCGTCGACCATCCCAGCTCAGCGGCTCGCTGGCGTGCCCTGCTAGCAATCGCCAACTGCGCCTCGGTAGGGCATACACCGCGCCACCAGCCCAGCACCAACTCCAGCCAGCAGCCGATCGGGTCGTCGGCGCTCAGCTCCATCGACACCTGGTCTCCATCGAGCCATACGCGCGCCAAGCTGGCCATGCGTTGATGCCGCGGGATGTCAGCCGGCATCACTTTTGATGGGTCGAGCTTGCTCAGGCTACGCATTCGCCGCAGGCTAGCTGGCCGCTGATCGGCGATCAGCAGCAGCCAATGCAGTATGCCGCTCAGGCCCGGCAAGGCCAGATAGCCGATAGCGTCCTTGCGTAGCGCTTTGATCGCTGCCTCGAAGCTGGCCAGCTCGGCAGCATCGGCATGGCCCAAGCAGCGATGTACGCCGTTTGCGGCGTCAGTTAGCCAAGCTGCGCACGGTTCTGAGGGTTTCGCCGGCACCCCTGCCAAGAGCTGATCGTCAATCGCTGGCGCCAACGCGCGCAAGAAGTTTTGATCGACCGGCGCTAGCGCAGCGATGCGCCGGCGCCAGATCGGCAGGTCGATCTGAGCGTTAAGAAAGGCGGTGGCGAATCGGCGAAATATCCACGGCCGCTGGATGGATGAGGGTAGCTGGTCGAGCAGTTCGGGGGCGTGATCGGGTGGCAACAGCCATTCCAGCGCGCGGTAGAGGGTGGATTCATCCGGACGCGCACTGAATCGAGTCACTGCCTGCTGCGGCGCTCCAAGCAGCAACCAGCACACGACGATGCCTATCTGGTCGGTATAGCCGCGCCAATAGACGGCGCCGTCAAAGCTGTGTTGCCCATACCAAGCAGCCGCGAGCTCTCTCGCATCGATCGTGCATAGTGCCAGCCGACGTAGGGCCGGTGTCGCCGTCAACGCTTGACCACGGCTCTCGACCCACTCAGGGAACTGTGCTGACAGACGCATCAAACTGGCCTGACTGGGCACTGGCCGGGGCCGGGGATTGGCCAGCGTGAGTACTCGCTCTTGCAAGTAGTTCAGCTGGCAAAAGCCGCCGCTCAACGCCAGCACGGCTAACGTGAGACGGTCATTAGCTGACAATTTTGACCACTGTATTTCGGCCATGTAGGTCCTCGCTAAGTCCCAGTGCGCAGAGTCTAGCCGACCGGTGTGGCTTGGCAGCGATTCACCGCGGGCGGGCAGGCACTCGCCAGCATTGGGGTGATCCGACTTCGTTTCCACCGTAAGCAACGGCCGCCCAAAGCAGCGAAGCCGGCCGTCCTTCTCAGATCCTGGTAGTCCGCCGGCTGGGTCGCTTGGGTTACCTTGACGAAACCGGTGCACTGCCGATGGTGCCACCTGATTGGCGCATCGGCACCCGCCCACAACCCGTCTCGGTGGCATTGATGAATGTACATAGGCTCTGTTGCGTATTCACCGGCCTGGCCTGTGCGGCAACCTGTGTGGCTTACGAGGCGGTGCGGATCAACGGCTGGTTTAACCGGTTCGGATCAATGCAATCGAGCAAGACGTTCTACGACGTTGCTTTCGGCCAGTGGCACTACATGGTGGTTTTGCTCTACGGCCTTATTTTCGCACCCCTGCTGGTTGTCTGCTTCAGCCGCTGCAAGCCTAAGCTACGAGCCGCCTGGACACTTTTCGCGATTGCCATGTTGGGGATTACCTGCGCCAACGTTTCCAACGCCCACGTCGGCAGATGGAGCGGAACCAGCGACAGCTTTGCGCTGTTCTACATCTTCGTGGTGCCAATTCCGGCCCTGGTTTTCTTTGTAATCGGGCTCAATGCGCAGACCAAGTCACA
>Ga0316204_10011641_pt1 | contig 10955 bp, 8 predicted proteins | sample 6monrhotite_MG_2_FD_205661 | JGI IMG/M metagenome (GOLD analysis project Ga0316204, IMG submission 205661) | Microbial mat bacterial communities from mineral coupon in-situ incubated in ocean water Damariscotta River, Maine, United States -... | ecosystem: Environmental > Aquatic > Marine >... | reverse complement strand
GATATTTATTCTACAAAAATATTTGATTCACCAGGAGTAAGTGTTTCTGTGAATCTAAAATCAAAACCATTATTATCAGTGTCATCCCCATTGGGAATTCTTGCAATACTGCCATTTATATTATTAATGTCTGTGGCAGTAGCGCTGCCCTCAGTAACTTGGACCATAATACCCAAATCTGATAATGTTGCCAATGCGATGGTGCTGCCATAAGACAGTGAGTCGATTACTGAATTGTTGTTTTTATTAAATAAGACCATGCCCTCAGGATCACTGTTTTGTATTTGGCCTTCTGGGTTTTCAAACGTTAACCTCAATGCCCCTTCGGCAACAGAATTTATCATATTTGAAGATCCGACGACAAGATATTGCCCAGCTTGAATGGATACCAGACTATCAAGTTCTATCTGGGAATAATCGGTATTATTTGACCCGTTGATTAAATAAAGACTGACATTGATCAATGAAATATCTGATAAGGATGGATTATAGATTTCTATGAACTCCATGTCATCGGTCCCAGGTGTGTTGTAATCAAATTCATTGATAACTAATAATTCAGGAGTTGTAACTAAGTTATTATAAGCACCAGGTGTAGCTACCGCTGTGAATGTAAAATCTTGATCATTCAAGTTTCTATCTAAACCATTAGGAACCCTTGCAATACTCCCATCAATTAAACCACTGTCTGCAACACTTCCGCTATTTTCAGTCACGTTGACTACCATGTTGATATCAGTCAATGTAGCTGTCGGGATATCTCCTCCATAGGAAAGACTGTCAACAACTGAGTTTGAGTTATTGTTGAATAGAACCAGTCCTTCTGGATTGCTATTTTGTATTTGGTTTTCTAATCCTTCAAATTCAATGGTCAAAGCTCCATTTGCAACTTCATCAATCATATTAGCAGAACCAATAACTAAATATTGCCCTGGAAATAATGTCCCCAATGATGTTAAATCAATTTGAGCATAATCTGTATTATTGCTGCCATTGATAAAATATAAAGTCACACCATCAAGTGATATAGGATCATTGGAAGGATTCATTATTTCTACGAATTCATTTTGATCAGTATTGATTTGATTATAATCAACTTCATTAATAACCAAGTTAGTAACGCCATCAGTAGAAAAATACACATCTTGGGAAAATCTCGGTAATAATTTAGACAGGCCATTTCTAAAAATTGAAATACCAGTAATAGATGGATAAAAATCATTCACTTCAGGAAATGGCTGCTTTAAATAAAGTATATCATCCACAAGTAATTGATTGTTGACTTCAAAAGTATTACTCGGGCTTGATTCTCCAATACCTGGCGGGGTTTGTACATCTGTAACAGTTAAGTTGTTAACCTTAACTAAGACCCCTTCCAGAGGTCCTGCATTTATACCAGATATACTTGCAACACTTGTATTTACAGGTTGTGGTAGTGTGTTATTAGATGAAAGAATGGTCAATGAATTATGGACCATTTGAACTTGTCCAAAAAAATCATTGGCAAACGCAGGATTTAATGTCACTCTATCACCCACTTTAACATCTGCATTATCACCTGAACAAACGATTCCACTTTTATTAACATAAGAACCAGAATAATCATCACCACTATAATCAGCATCTCCTGCAATGGTTTGTACCCAGTAACCATCTGAATCTTTGCATTCTGTCACAATCAAGTTTTCAATTGAGACAAGTCCAGTCACATTTTCTTGTTTGACATCATAAATTGTATTGATTAATCCACAATATACATCGACATCATCTATGTCTCCATTTGAAATCAAACCAGTGTTATTTTGAGCAGAGCACAAATTATTACCTGGGGACTGAACAACTTCAACTGTATATTCTGAACCGTTTTCAACAGGGTATGGAATCACATAAGCACCAATACCAAGAATAGTGTAGTCATCATATTGGTTGAGCTTTAGGACAACATTTGATGTGGTAGTAGTCCCACCTACAAAAAACAACGGCTCAAAACTGCTGTTGAAAATCAAGTCATCTGTACCTGCATGACTGCTAGTAATAAAGCAGGTGTTAATAAAGAAAAATAAAGATAAAATACGCAGTTTCATAGTCATTCATTGCCGATTTAAAAGTCTATATTATATCGAGTTTTCAACTTTTTAAATCTGATTATTTTCTGAAAATGTTCTGAATCGTCATCATATAAGCGACATTTAGAGGTTTTAAAGGTTTATTTTGTGTTATGATATTTCAATATAAATATTAGGTGATTAGTCATTAGTGTGACTATCAAACCCACTAAAGGAAACAACTATGAAGACATTTCTTTATATTATAACATTACTTTTAACTGCTAACTTGACTTTGGCAAATGAGACAGAAAAAGTAGCCGCTGTTTTAGATGAATTACACAGAGCCGCTTCAAAAGCTGAGACTGAAACCTACTTTAACCTTTTTACTGAAGATGCTGTATTTATTGGTACAGATGTCAATGAATTTTGGAGTATTGAACAGTTCAAAGCTTTTGCAAAGCCGTATTTTGATAAAGGCAAAGGTTGGACATATTTGCTCAAAAATCGCAATATTTATTTTTCAAAATCTGGTGATTCTGCTTGGTTTCATGAAATATTGTTTAATGAAAGTTACGGTACCACTCGTGGCACTGGTGTATTATCCAATGATAAAGAAACAGGCTGGCGGATATCACAATATCACCTAACTATTCCAATTCCTAATGATTTGGCCAAAGGATTGACTGAAAAGATTAAGGAGTTTGAGGAAAACTATAAATGAGTTCAATTGATTTAGTATAGCATTAAGCAAAAAGCCTTTAATATTTGACTAAAATCCATGGTTATTTTATTCACACACCAATACTTTTACAGCAACAAAATCCTGTGATAGAATCTATCAACTAAAAATAATCAATTATAAAATTAAAAGAGAGGTTCCAATATGTCCGTTTATGCCATTGTTGATATAAAAGTTACAGATGATTCTTGGCTACCAAGTTATGCTGAGAATGTTCACAAAATAGTTGAAAGGCATGGCGGCAAATACCTTTCCAGAAGCAAAAATATAGTCACTGTAGAAGGAGATGCTCTGGATACAACTATTGTTGCCCTGATTCAGTTTCCATCTATGGAAGCCCTACAAACATTTGCATCTGATCCAGAATATACCCCATACATGCAAGCAAGACAAGCTGGAAGTGTGACACGGTTGCACATTATTGATGATGTAGATGCAGCCGGAACCATTCCTTATTTAGCAAAAGGATAAATAACCAAATAAAAACAAAAGAGAGGAGAAATATTAATGAGTAAAGATGCAATCGATGTGCCAGTAGTAGGTCCAGAAAGAAACATTGCTGAATTAACCATAAAAGCATTAATTTTAGGAGCGTTGCTGTCTATGGTTTTAGCCGCCGCCAATGCTTATATTGGCTTATTGGTAGGTTTAACTGTTTCAGCTTCCATACCAGCAGCCGCTGTTTCTATGGGATTATTAAGAATGTTTAGGCGTTCGACTATACTTGAAAACAATATGGTGCAAACCGCCGCATCAGCGGGTGAATCTTTGGTGGCCGGTTTAATTTTCACCATTCCAGCATTGGTTATGATGAAAGCATGGGGTGGTTATGAATATGGTCCCATGGTTGCCATTGGTGTGGTTGGTGGTGTATTAGGTGTGGCATTTACCATTCCATTACGCAGAGCATTAATTGTTGAGGCCAAATTAAAGTTCCCTGAAGGGGTTGCAACAGCCGAAGTCCTTAAAACAGGGGGCATAGAAAATGATAAAAGTCAGCAAGTTAAAAACCATGTAGCAGCTGCTGGATTTGCAACCTTGGTTAAAGGTGCTTTGATTGGTGCAGTTGTGAAATTATTAGAATCAGGATTGGGAGTTATTTCATCCGGTGTTGCTGCCACTAAATCCTTTTTTGGCGGAAAATACTTATTTATGGGAGACATCACATTAAGTCCTGCTTTATTGGGTGTGGGCTATATAGTCGGTATTAATATTGCCTTTTTGGTATTTCTTGGAGGTGTTATTGGTACAGTAATTGGTGTGCCATTAAATTGGGCGTTTAATTCAGAAGCCATCATGTTGGCCACAGGCATTGATGCCGCCAAACCTATGGCAGATTTAAGCACAACTGAATGGGGACAAATTGCTGGTCAATCGTGGCAAAATTGCCGCCGTATCGGTGTTGGTGCAATGATGGTTGGTGGCTTGTGGTCATTAATCAGTCTAGCAAAACCTCTTTGGAATGGTGTGAAAGCCAGTATTAGTGCTTATAAAGCCAGCAAAGGCGATTCTGGCCAAATGGCCAGAACAGAATTTGATACTCCGATTCATTTTGTAGGGATGATTGTTTTGGTTGCCATCGTTCCTGTTTTCTTTATCTTCAAAAACGCCTTAGGTGCTTATGAAGATGCCAATTTTATTGCTTCAGTTATGACAGTACTTATGTTGGTTTTTGGATTTATATTTTCATCTGTTGCCGGTTATATGGCTGGATTGGTAGGGTCATCCAATAATCCTATTTCTGGTGTTACCATTGCAACTGTGATTGTCTCAGCTTTGATATTATTGCAATTGATGGGCAATGATGGTTTGGCTGCTACTTTAGGCCCTATTGCAGTGATATTTTTGGCTGGCCTTATTTGTTCAGCTGCAGCGATTGCTGGTGATAATATGCAAGATTTAAAATGTGGTCATGTGGTAGGCGCTACACCATGGAGACAGCAAATATTCCAAGTTGTAGGTGTTGTTTCTGCGGCTTTAGTGATTCCATTCATACTCAATATATTAGATCAAGGTTACGGTATTGGACGTGTTTCGCCCTTAAATCCTGAAGCAACCATGTTGGCTGCTCCTCAAGCCGGTTTAATGCAAGCATTGGCCAGTGGCATATTTGGCGCAGGAATAGAATGGAATTTCATTTATATGGGTTTTGCATTGGCGGTTGTCTTGATTATTTTAGATAAAATTCAAGAAAAACGAGGCTCTGATTTCCGTTTTCCAGTATTGGCTGTTGCTGTTGGTGTCTACTTACCTTTGGGTTTATCAGTGCCAATCTTTATTGGCGGAATCATAGCACATGTGTTGAAGAAAAAATCAGCCAAGTTAGATGAAAATAGCAAGCAAACCAAAGAATCCAGTGGCTTATTATTGGCTTCAGGTTTGATTACAGGTGAAGCTCTGATGGGTGTTCTTGTTGCTGTTGCTGCTGTCAGTTTACAAGGCATGGTACCTTACTTTAGTGGAATTAGTGTAGCAGGTTGGTGTGGTTTTGCCGTTTTTGTTGCTGTGATTTATTACATGTACAATAAAATTCAGCGAAGTTAATTTCTTATATTGTCAGTGAGAAATACATGTTAACTTTGTATTTCTCACTTATTTTATCAATTTATTCTAAACCATTTTTAAAAATTTCATCGATATAAACATAGGCTTTGCCTGCATTGGTGTGTAAATCATCGTCCAATAAGGCAGTGACCACAACTCTATTATTGTAAACCGCCACAGATTTCCCAAAATCATTGTCTCCTGAGGCATCTTCCTGGATTAAATTTGTTTCAGTGATAGTATCTGTCCAGCCTGTATCGGGTTCAGTGAAAATATAAGTCCGGTCGTATCCACCTGTACCAACAGCAATGGTGTTTTTATGCATAGATACTGCAAATCCCAACTCCTCATTATTGCCAGGCTTACTCGAAACCAATATTGCTGATTCAAAAATAGTACCACTCCAACCTCCATTGGGTTGTGTATAAACATAAGCAGCGCCTTGGTTAGAATTGCTTCCAGGTGGTTCAGCTAAATAAGCACCTAGTACAATGGTGCCATTATCCATATCAACAGAAATACCTAATTTATCAAATTGCTGACCGTCACTGGCTAATAACTCAGCAGATTCAGTCAAAGTACCACTCCAGCCAGCCTGAGGTTTAACAAATACATATCCATGTCCTTGATCATCATTGCCATTGACTGTAGCAAGATAAGCCGCCGATACGATGACATCACCTTCAATCGAAACTGACCTGCCCAGATAACCATTATTGCCCTGACTAACACTGGGAATTAATTTGGCATCTTCTTCTAATACACCTGACCAACCATCATTGGGTTGTTCAAAAACATACAAGGCACCTGCTGCTCCACTGGCCTCATCTTCTCCTCTGGCGCCAACCACAATGGTTTCAAAATCAATATCTACGGAAAATCCGAATTCATCATTACTGCCTCTATTACTGGCTTGTAAGATAGCTGATTCATTAAGAACGCCAGCCCACCCTGATTCAGGTTTTTCGAAAATATAGGCACGTCCTTGATCATTGCTATAGGCTTGGTAAGCACCCACAACAATAACATCTCCATCAATGGCTACTGAACTTCCCAACAAATCACTTGAGGTGCCATTACTAACGACCAGTTGTGCAATCTCGGTGGTTAAACCAGTGGCTTCATTGACTAAATAGACATAGGCAGCTCCAGAATTGGCTGCGACCGGATCATTGGCTTTAGCGCCTACAACAATAATATTAGCATCCATTGCCACGGCAGATCCAAATTCATCATTGTCGCCAGTACCATCCAAGCTAATATCTGCCACCAATTGAGCTTGTTCATTCCAAACGGTTGCGTTAATTTGAACACTTATTGTCATTAAAAATATGAGTATTGTTATGTTTATTTTTATCATTTTAATATTCCAAGAAATTCATCAACTGAATTGTTTATGAGGCTTTTAATTTTAAAAAAGAAGGTTTGACTTTGCTTGACCTTTACAGGAAAATTGAAGGAGTTTTTGAGGAATATGGCAAGATGAATGGTTTTTTAGGGCGTGGCTATTAAAAATACACAAGAAATTTATAAATTTTTAGATGTTGTTGTCAATCCTTTACAAAGGTCAATTGTCAGACAAGCAACTGAAGTTCATTTGAGTAAAAAGAGTTTTGATTTACTCATGGTCTTATTACAAAGATCAGGTGAGTTGATTACTAAAGATGAAATATTAAATAAAGTATGGCCAAATCAAATCATTACTGAGTCTGCTTTAAACAAACAAATAACTAAACTCCGAAAAATATTTGATGTTGATGGTTCAGAGAAATCAAGCATTGAAACAATAAGAGGCGTAGGTATTCGATGGGTTGTTGATGTGCATAAATCACAGATTAATCCAAATCAAAAGTCTAAGACAAATAGTTCTATTAAGATGCTTATTGCAGTTGGACTTCTATTGTTGATTTCATATGTTTTATATCAGTATTCTTTACCTACATTGACTGATAATAATGAAATCTTCATCAGTAAAATGCCAGCTACAGAGAAAAAACAATCAATTAAAATTGTTGTAGTTCCTGCTGAAAAAACTGATGAATGGTTAGATATTGGTGGTTTAAATTATTTATCGGAATTATTACAACAGCACCAAAAAATAGACTCTATAAGCCCCCAGTTTGAATGGTTTAATCATCAAAAAACAAATGTACTGGCTTTGCAATTGTCACAATCTGAAAATATTGATTATGCTTTAATCATTAATCACATTATGCTCCAAGATGAGTTTGTCGCAAAATTGACTCTAAGAAATAATAGTAAAATAATTTCCAGTAGTGATCTAAAGGCGATATCTTTGACTTTGCTTTTTAAACAAATAGATGCTTGGGTTATGCAACAACTTGAAGCTATTTCTGATATAAAATTGAGTAAAGCCACAGAAAAGTTTGAATTATCTGACTTTGAATTACAAAGTTATTTACGAGGCATTACTTTTCTACAAAGTCAAAAATATTCAAAAGCAGCCCAACTTTTTGAAACTGCTGTAAATCAAAACCAATCTTTTTATCCTGCATGGTTAAAATTAGCAGAGGCCGAAGCTGAGTTAGGTAACTTTCAAAAATCGCTGGCAATAACTGAAACCATAGCAGGTTTACCTGATTTTGAAGCGTCTTATTTAAGTGATTTATACAATGTTAAAGCCAGGGTATTGATTTATCTTAATAAATTTGAAATGGCTGAAGTTTTAATTTTAAAGTCCATAAAATTATCTGAACAGCAAAACAATAAAAAATCATTAATTGATGCCCTGGCTAATAAAGTCAAACTGGATGATAGAATGGGAGTCACACAAGAAACATTAAATATTCTTAATCAACAATTAAATTTAGTACAAAAACATTATCCACTGCCAGAATCACTGGGGAAGTTAAACCACAATTTGGCCATTATTCATCAAAATTTTAACAATTTTGATACCGCCTTGTCCCATATTGATCAAGCCATTCAACAATTTGAAGCTTTAGCGAATTACAATGCTTTGGTAAGCAGTTATAATGTTAAATCAAATATATACAATATTCTTGGTGAGACTGGCCAGTCTTTGCTGGTATTAGAAAAAGCACAAGAATGGCTACCAAAAGTAGATTCAATTATTGCAAAAGCCATCTACTTTAGACGCAAAGCAACTAATTTATATGAGCAAGGATACCGAATACAAGCTAAACAAGAAGTAAAAAGGTTAATGGACTTGAGTGTGGATCATCAAATTATTGAAGCAAAAATTATGGCTTTAATTGTCCAAGCTGAAATGGGGATTACCTATAAAAATTTCGATCAAGCACGTCAAACTACTAATCAATTACTAGAAATTGTTACTGCCAATCCAAGTTCATTTCCAACCTATGCAGATTATATACTTGTGTTAGATATGTACTTGTCCGCTTGTATGGATAATGCCAAAGTGGCTCGAACTAAAATGAATGATTATTTGAACTCCTACCCAGGTTTAAGTGAATCATTAAAACAGTATTTACCTAGAATTGAAGCACCTATTATCGCTAAAGAAGGGTTTAATAAAAAAGCAATCAGTATGCTAGAGCAACTTATGCAAATTAAAATTACAAACAGACAAATCCTTGAAGCCAGTTATATTGGTTATGAAATATTGGATTTACAATGGCAACAGGACATGGATGCCTATTTCAAAACGCTTAATCGTATACAAGAAATAACAAATTTTAAATATCCAATTCATAAATATCGAGCAAAATATTTGGCCCATAAAAATGATTTTATTAATGCGGCTATTTTGATGAAAGAATTAAAGCCCAAAGCCAGAGAGTTTTGGACAGATAGAGATCAAATATTACTAGAAGAATACCAAAGAAAAACACTCTGATGAAACATAAAAATTTGTTATAAGATACAAGTATGAAAAACCATGTTAGACCAGCCAACGTCTATGATTCAGACAGCCATGTTGATAGCTCTCGTATTATTTCATTCGATGTCTCAGGCAAAAATTCCGGGACTCAAAAATTATATGAGTCTTTGGGTATTGAGGTGATGAAATTGAAATATTATTCAAAAAATTTCCCTGAATTGAGTAATGCGATTAAAATGGAGAAGAAAATCAACTGAGAAATTTTATGCGCTACTTGATCACAGCTATGTTAATTATTGTTGCCATTATTCACCTTTTGCCGCTCTCAGGAGTCGTCAGTAGCGAACGGCTTATGCTGCTTTATGGAATATCATTTGTTGAGCCCAACTTGGAAATTGTCATGAGACACCGTGCAGTTTTATTTGGCTTATTAGGTGTTTTCCTACTTTATGCTGCGTTTCGACCAGCCATACAATATTTGGCTTTTATTGCTGGGTTTATCAGTGTCGTTTCATTCTTATTTTTAGCTGAATCTGTTGGTAACTTCAATGAACAAATTGCCCGTGTATTTATTGCAGACATGGTTGCACTGATCTGTTTATTAATTGGTTTTGCTGCATACTTGTATACAAAACGGAAAATTTAAATAGCAATTTCCACAATGCCATAAAATATTTCTTTTGTTCACCGCGTGTTTCTAGACTTCTTTTTTTTGCAGTGCTAGAATAATCAACCCATTATTAATGGCATCTATTCATGTTAATACATATCTAACATAATTGATTGCCATGTTTTAGGGGGGTTATGGCTATTATTTAGACATAACCAACTGTTGAAAAGGCTTTAAAGCCAACGACCACATCAACACATCCATTACTTATAAAATATTCGATTCTCTTGTTGAATCGAGTCGGGGATCAATTAATGTCAAATAATCTGAACTACTCATCAAATAAAGCACAAGCTATTATTACTAATAGAAGCATCTGCTTTTTTCTCTTATTTAGTTTTTTGCTTGTAATTAGCGGAACAGCTTTTTCTCAATCAGTATTTATCAATGAGATTCATTATGATAACGCAGGAGGCGATACTGGTGAGATTATAGAGGTAGCAGGCCCGCCAAGTACAGATATGACTGGATGGTCATTAGAATTGTATAATGGAAGTAATGGAACTTTATACAATACAGTTGCATTATCTGGAACACTACCAACATCTTGTGCGGGACTAGGTGTCATTAGTACTGCAATCTCAGGCATACAAAATGGGTCACCAGATGGAATTGCGTTAATTGATGATATGGGCGTTGTCACCCAGTTTTTGAGTTATGAAGGCAGTCTAACTGCCACGAATGGTACGGCATCTGGCATGACCAGTACTGATATCGGTGTGTCAGAAGCCAGTGGCACACCTATAGGTCAATCATTACAACTGTCTGGTACAGGGGTCGATTATACAGATTTTACATGGAACGCACCTGCTGCTGAAACACCAGGGGCTTGTAATACAAACCAATTAGGAGCTACACCGATTCCCTTTATCAATGAAGTTCATTACGATAATACAGGTGGTGATACAGCTGAAGGTATTGAAATAGCAGGCGCTACAGGAACAGATTTAACAGGTTGGTCGATAGTGTTGTATAACGGCAGCAATGGAACATCTTATAACACTATAAACTTATCAGGATTATTGCCAGACTCATGTTCTGGACTAGGTGTGCAAGACAATCCTATTTCTGGCATTCAAAATGGATCACCTGATGGCATGGCTTTGGTTGATGGTATGGGTGTCGTCA
>Ga0316204_10011640_pt1 | contig 10956 bp, 12 predicted proteins | sample 6monrhotite_MG_2_FD_205661 | JGI IMG/M metagenome (GOLD analysis project Ga0316204, IMG submission 205661) | Microbial mat bacterial communities from mineral coupon in-situ incubated in ocean water Damariscotta River, Maine, United States -... | ecosystem: Environmental > Aquatic > Marine >... | reverse complement strand
TCACCACCGAGTTTTCCCGCTTTGTCTTCCCGTCCGTATTTGGGATGCTGGCAATCTCTTCAGCCAGCGTCATCGACGGCATTTTCATCGGAAATTTTGTCGGAGCCACCGCGCTGGCATCGGTGATCCTTGTCATGCCGCTATTGGCCTTCGCCTTTGGTGTTTTGATCATGGTATCCTTGGGTGCTGCGGTCGTTTCAGGCAAATATCTTGGCGAAGGCGACATCAATGAAGCCTCGAACATGTTTTCAAAGGCGGGCATCCTGGCCACGCTTGTCATGGCCACCATCGGCGCCCTGACGCTGATCTTGCCCGAACAAATCGTCGCTGCCCTTGGGGCAAAGGGCGAAACAATTGCCCTGAGCGCCCGGTATCTATGGGTGATCGCGTGGTTCTTTCCGGCGTTCGCCGTTGCAGTCCTGCTCAGCCAGTTTGCACGGGTGGACGGACGCCCCGGCATTTCATTCTTGGCGATGATGAGCATCACGGTTGTGAACATCGCGTTCGATTTCATCATGGTTGCTTGGCTCGATTGGGGCCTGACCGGTGCCGCACTTGCAACAGGGCTTGCGTATCTGACCGGTGCCCTAATTCCCCTGGTCCACTTTTTGGGGCCGCGCGCCAAACTTGCAATGATCCGACCCTACGGGACGTGGTATGTGCTCGTCCGGTCCACGTTCAACGGGTTCTCCGAATTTCTGAATGAAACATCCAGCGGCTTGGTTTTGCTTTTGTTCAACTGGATCCTGATAACCCAGGTTGGAACACTCGGTGTCGCGTCCTTCGCAATTGTCGACTACATCATCTACTTTGGTATCCTGATCTTCTATGGCGTCGCCGAAGGCATTGTCCCCTTAATCAGCGTCAATTTCGGGGGCCGAAAACCAGATCGAATACTCCGGTTTCTGATACTTGGGGTTGGTTTTAGCACTTTGATCGGCGCGGGCCTCATGGCACTCCTGTTGATATGGCCTGAAAAGTTGATCGGGGTTTTCCTGCGGGATGCTGAATTGGAAATTCAAATATTTGCTGTTTCCATCATCACCATTATCTGGCCGGTTTTCATCTTCAGCGGCGCAAACATCACTATATCGGCTTATTTCACGGGCATGCATCGCGCCATACAATCGTCAACAATCGCGATTGTGCGCTCATTGATATTGCCCGTGTGTCTTATTCTTCTGTTCTGGAATTGGTTCGGCGTCATGGGGGCATTCTATGCCCTGCCCGTCGCTGAGGGGCTTACCTTCATTCTGAGTGTCAGCCTGCTCTATTCAACGCTCCCAGGAAAACTCATGGCTTCGACGCCCCCCCACACGGACGGCTCAGCGGCGTGAACGCCTCTCCGCCAGCCGCAGCGAGAACGGGGCTTCTCGTTTCGCATTGAGCTTGCCAGCGGCTATTTTGTTGAATTTATGATCGGATATCGCCATCACCGCCGCCCGGACAATTGCCCTGAGTTTCGGTGTTAGTTGATGTATTGCAGGTACTTAGATCAGTTTCCCACTCTTGGAGAATGTCCAACAGAGAGTTCAATATTTCTCTCTCCAGCAGCACCAGGATTACCCTTTTATGTCTATTTGGCCGGTGCAAACCGGGACCGCAGAGATTTTCTGACAAGCGCATAGGCTGCGGAATGGACCGAATGCCGCATGTCGTTGCTATAGCTACGCAGCGGCATCAGGGGAAACCTCAAAGCAATATTCGCCTCGCAAGGGCCGGACATGCCGCTGAATAGGCCAACCTGTCTTTGGTGAAATGCTCAGGAAGGTGCTCTGCCCTAAACACCGAGACTTTAGCCCATGCCGATAAATCGGGTTGGCCTCTACCCTCCCCATGCCCCCCGCGCGCCATGCATCCGGCATTCAGTCCAGCCGCGCACGGCGGAGTTTTTACACCGAAAGCCAGCACACTTTGAGCGGGCAGTGCATCGCAGCGATTGCTGCACCGTTTGCATGCCGCTGGCGCAGCTTTTCATTTACTCAAACCGCTAAGTCACTCATATATCGAAAAAATGGTTATTTGCAGGGGATTGTAGGAACAATGAAAAAGAATGCGGGCCTGTTGGCCGTTCTTGCGTCGTCCGCTTTATTGCTTGGATGCGCCGATCCTAGACAGCAATGCATCTCAGCGGCAACTCAGGAGTATAGGAGCGCCGCGTCGGCGGCCAACACTGCCCGCCAGAATATTTCCAGAGGCTATGCTGTGTTTAGTCAGCGGGTGCCTTACACGGTCCATCAAACCTGCTACCGTAGCGATCCAGTAACTTTCGCGTCGATCCCCTACCCTTGTCCCCAAACCTACTATCGAACGCAATCAACGCCTGTTGCTATCGACGTTGCGCAGGAGCGAACGAAACTCGCGCAAATCAACAGGCTTCTTCCAAGGCTTGCAGCGAAAGCTGACGCCGAAATACGTCGATGTGAGACCCAATTCCCGGTGACCAGTTAGATTTCCTTACGTTACCTGGTAACACCCCCCTTTGCATCGGGTTGGCACCATATTTGCCTGCCGCCATCTTGAGGATGTTCGAGGGTAAATGCCCCTATGACCGCCAATTGAACCGCTCTGCCATCGGTTCACGCAAAGGCTGGCCCTTCCGTATTTGTGGGTAAGGGCGCATTTGCGGGCTTTTCATTGCTCAACTATGTCTTTTCACGCAGAAATGGCGCATCAAAGGGCATCATCACGTCAGGATTGCCCGTGACATCATTTCGCCATCGCCTCAAGCATTCCGAATTCATTGTGCGCATCCTCGCGCTTCTGATCAGCAGTTTTCTGCGGTTCTGCCATGTCACGACAATTTGGCAGCGAGAGGGGATGGAAAGTTTGCGGGCGGATCTTGCCGAAGGCCCCGTGCTTATGCTCGCATGGCATGAACGGTTACTGATGGCCCCTGTACATTGGCCAGCGTCTGAAGGCCAAGTATCCATCCTGTGCGCGAACTCCTTTGACGGGCGCCTGAGTGCCGCGATGAATAGACGGTTTGGGCATTTCCCAATTGAAATGGCGGATAACGTACCGAACCTGGCGGCCTCTCGCAGAATTCTGAGACGTGTCCGCGCGGGCACCAGCATCGGTATGACCCCCGATGGCCCCTGCGGCCCGGCGTTGGCGGTCAAGGATGCCGCGTTGGATTGGGCGCGGATCATGCAGCGCCCCGTTTATGCCTATGCCTATGCCACAAAACGCCACCGTAGGATGGGGACATGGGACCGGATGGTCTTGGCGTTGCCCTTCACAAGGGGGGCGTTTGTGCTCAAGCGGTTGACGGTCGATGTACCACGCAAGGCAGATGCGGCACAGATATGCGAGCTGCGGCACCATATGGTGTCCTTGTTGAATGATGCGACACGTCGGGCGGATCACCTGGCGTCGCGGTGATCTGCAGCGATTGTGCAGGGGTAAAGATGCCTGCCCATGACGGGGCATGACGGGCCAGACGCGCGGTCTGCCATTGTGTGCGACCGGGTCGGAGTGCTGGACTGACCGGACGGAATGACCCGCGGGTCAGTATCTGTCAGCGGCCTTCGGACAGCTGGTCAAAGGCCTCCAGCGCCTTGGCGGCATACATCAGCGATGGTCCACCTCCCATCTGGATGCAGATGGACAAAATGTCCGAGATTTCTTCGCGGGTGGCGCCCTTTGCGATCAGGGCCTCGATGTGAAAGCCGATGCAGGGGGCGCATCTGTCGGCGACGGAGATGGCCAGCGCGACAAGTTCCTTTGTCTTGGGGTCAATGACTCCGGAGTCGTGTACGGTCTTTGTCAGGGCACTGAAACCTCTGGTCGTCTCGTTTGCCGCCTGATTCAGATTACGCAGAGACCCGCGCATATCGGAATTGTACTGTTTCCAGTCCATGTCTTTCTCCTCATCACTTGATGGGATGCTTGGACCGTCGGACCAGACCACTCTTTGATCCGCGTCAATTTCCGCCGAATTGTCGCGCTGCCGGTGCCAAGTCGCGCGTTCACTGGCTGGTACAGGTGCTTCCCGTGAGGTCAGCGGGCACCCGCGCCCTTGCGGCATCAAATGCGCCGGCCGGGCAAGCTCCGGCCACATATCGCCGATCTCGATCACACCCCTTGAACGAATCCTCAACCCATGCCATATGCACTCTGCTAACGTTTTTCTATTTCGACCCACTGTCTCCCTCATACGGCGCAGATCGATCTCAGACCGACCACGCCAAGCCATCGCACCAACGCGGATGGCAATTATCTAGGAGACTACGGAATGGCTACTGGCACCGTAAAATGGTTTAACACAACTAAAGGCTTCGGCTTTATCGCACCCGATGGCGGCAGCAAGGACGTTTTTGTCCATATCTCTGCTGTTGAGCGCGCAGGCCTGACCGGCCTGGCCGACAACCAGAAAGTGACTTTCGACATCGAAGCAGGCCGTGACGGCCGCGAAAGCGCTGCGAATATCGCACTGGCATAAGCCTGCGCGGGTTTCGACCCGCTTTCAGGATACGGAAAAGGCGGCCTTTGGGGCCGCCTTTTTTGTGTCCGATGATCTTGTGGGCAATATGAAAACAGACCCTATCCGACAGCGCGGTCGAATTTCGAGAACAACCGGTCCTGACGGGCAGGATCAGGTGCCTGCATCAAATCGTTGCTGACCAGATGGGTCCGCAGAACGTCGCTGGCCGACAGTCCCGAGAGAATCCGCTGATCCCCGATTTGGGCAATCTGCAATTGCGGCGGCATCGGAGTGCCGGTGGCTTCTTCGTTCCAGTTCTCGGTCATCCGCGAAGTCATGTCGTCAAGCACTGCATTGGTGTTCAACCGACGACGCCCCATAATCACCCCCATGAACCGGCCGCTGCCGGCATAGGCAATCCTGGCCGATGTGCCGTCCAGCGCCGCACAGGCGGCTTCGGCGACGGCTTCAACCTGGGCCCGGAATTGTGGTGCTTTCACCGCGCGGTGAATACCCCGCAACCCAAGCACATCAATGGAAAACAGGGTCATCGAGTAGCAGCCCGTTGGCAGCCGCAGGAGATCATTTTCGAGGCTGGCAAGATTGGTGACGTCCTTGGAGGAAAGTTTGATCTGCTCGTCAAAGCGCACCTTCATCTGTGCTGTCAGTTCATCCAGCGTGTGCCGGGTCTGGCGTTCGCGGTGCAGGCTGTCGTTCAGCATCCCGGCCGAATTGATCCGGGCACCCAGCTCTACGCCATTCAATGGCTTGGGCAGGAAATCAGTGGCCCCGGCGTAAAACGCACGCCCCATCAGGTCAGGTTCGCGGCTGGCCGTAATCATGACGATTGGCGTTGTGCGGTATTCTTTCATCTGGCGGACCCGGTCACAGAGTTCAACGCCGTCAATGCCCGGCAACATGATGTCCAGAAGAAAACAATCGAAAGGTGTCAGACCGGATTGTAAAACGGTCAACGCCTCTTCTCCGGTCGAACAGCAGACCAGATCGTAATGTTCATGCGCGGTCAGGGATTCCTTTAGCAGGTCCAGAATAACCGGATCATCATCAACGGCCAAAATACGCATTTCAAGTTCCCCTCAATCGGTGTGGCGGTACATGGAGCAGGTCCACGCTGGTTTGGTAGGACCCAGAAAAGCCCTCAATAGCGGGCAGGATTCGGACCAATTTGTGTCGAATTTGAGACGCGGCAGTTTTTTGGGGCGAACCTGGGCGAGACTTTGCAGAACCAGCAAAACAGGGCACATTCGCGCCTTATTCTCTGCCCAGGTCTGCCATTTTAGCCCAGATTTGGGCATCTGCCTTTGTGGCGGAGTTGGGGCGATTCTCTTCTCAAACGTGTCACGCAAGGGATTTGTTTGGGTGAAACCTATGGCGGCAGCCCCCGTTTCAGATCACCTTGCCCCCTTTGCATCCAGAGTTAGGGGGACAAAGTCGAAAAATTTCCCCGCCAAATGGGCCGTATTGGCTGATCCACCCGCAACACTTGCCCGGTTTTGCACCTCTCAGGGTTGCCAAGGACACGCCATTTGGCAAAATCACAGCATAAGTTAACCAATTATGGAGCATCTCATGCACCGCCGAACATTTTTAGCCAGTTCACTGGCCGCCGCGTCCCTGCCGCAGGTTCTTTCTGCAAAAACTGCGCAGTTTGACCCTACGCCCCAGGTTGTTTCGATCAAGCGTCAGTATCAGCCCGGTCAGATGCTGATCCTGCCGCGCAGCTATTATCTCTATTTCGTGACCGCTCCGGGCCGGGCCATGCGCTATGGTGTCGGTGTCGGCAAGGCCGGGCTGGAATTCACCGGCACCGCGACCATCGACGTCAAGAAGGAATGGCCAACCTGGCGGCCCACCGATGAGATGATCCAGCGTGACCCCAAGGCCTATGCAAGGTTCATCGGCAACACCGAGGCGCAACCGGGCGGCCCAACCAACCCGCTTGGTGCGCGCGCGCTTTACCTGTTCCAGAATGGCAAGGATACGTATTTCCGTATCCACGGGACAATCCAGCCAGACAGCATTGGCCGCTCGGTCTCCAACGGCTGTATTCGGATGCTGAACGAACATGTGAAGGATCTGTATGAACGTGTGCCCATCGGAACTGTCGTCACTGTTCTGTAGAACCCTGCAATACCAATAGAAAGGGCCGGCCATGTGCCGGTCTTTTCATTTCTTCGCATCCCGTGTTCCATAACACGCCCTAAACAGAGCCAAAGCACCCCAGGGCCGGGCCGTGCACACCGATGTCCAGAGGGCCAAAGGCGCTTTCGACACAAAGCGAAAAGTAGCCCGCAGTTGGCAGATATATCACCCGGTAGGCACCATCCCCCCGAGACACAGACCAGCAGTCCTGAGAAAATCCACCCGAAAAGTTGACCGTCACCAGCGTTGGAATTTGCCGAAGCTCCTGAAAGTGCCGCGCGGTTGCGCGGGCAACCGGGTCACTGCCCCGCAAAGCAGCGGCGATCTCCGCATCAAGCAACCCGTCTATATGTGCTGGCACATCCACCCGTCAGATCATAGCAGCCCTTTGCGCCGGTGACAGGGCGTTAACCCTCTTTCAAGGTTCGGCTCCGAATTAATCTTTCATCAACAAGTTGAGCGCTAACTTGATGTGGGTGGCGGGCTCCCTTATTCTGATCGGAGCACGACATGAGTTCTATTTTGTTCAGCAATCCGTTTGTGGCCCCGCCTGTCCCGAACGCATCGCAGGAGGCTGTACCACTGCCTGCGGTACCGCCGACCCAGAGCGCGGCATCGACACAGACATCCGATGATCCCACTTCGTTCAGCGGGTCAGGCAGGGGCAGCGGGCAAAGCGCGCAGGGCGATACCGTGGCATTGCTTACCAGTGTCAGGCAGGCGCGCATGTCACGCCCGCCAGATGCAACAGGCGGGTCGGTTGTCACCGCGCAGGGTCAGGATGCACCGGTCATGATGCTGCCCGGCGCCAACCTGCCCAAGGTCGACATGCCCGACCCGCTGCCAACCTCACCCTTTCTGAAACAAGGCTGACGTTTGTGCGCTGGCCATTGCTGATGGATCGGCTGTGCCTGAACGCTCTTGATTTTTGAACGAGACAACCCATTATTGTCCCCGCTACGCGAAAGACTATCGACCCCGCCTTCCGGCTCAGGACCGATCACGCCTTCAACCGAGCCGCCCTGCCGCATCCCGCGGGCAGAACAACCAAAGGAGACATGGGGTCATGGCATCTGGCACCGTAAAATGGTTCAACACAACTAAAGGCTATGGATTCATCGCACCCGATGAGGGTGGAAAAGATGTATTTGTGCATATTTCCGCCGTCGAACGTGCAGGTCTGACCGGTTTGGCAGACAATCAAAAAGTGACCTTCGACATCGAAGCGGGCCGGGACGGCAGGGAAAGCGCGTCCAACATCGCGCTGGCCTGAGGTCCACCGACAATCACATCGAAACGGGCGGATCATCGCCCGTTTCTACGGACCGGCCCAATCCACCCCCGTTGCCTTGGCAATGCTGAGGATGCCCACAGGCAGGGGCCGCATCAATGGTGAGACGTCCTGCGCCGTTCCTTGTAACCAAAGATCAACGTCACGCCGAGCCAGAAGCACACCCATCCGGTGATGGATCGGGGCCAGGTCGTCATTCGGCGGACAGGTCACCGTCGCCACCTGCCGTACCTCGATTCCGCCGGGGCCATTCCAAACATCTGTTATCGCAGCGAAATAGAGTAATCCGCCATCCTTTCGGGCGATCTGCCACGCGGTCTTGCGGCGTTTTTCACCTGTCCACTCGTACCAACCGTTCACCGGCACAACCGCGCGGCCCGTCCCCGCGTAGGCTGATTTTTCAAACAGTGTTTCGGAACGCGCGTTTATCAATGTCTCCATCACCGGTCGGCCACGTGCATTGACCCGCCCCACCGGAATGATGCCCCAGCGCATCCGGCACAGGCCATCGGACGTGAATGTCACAATCTCCTGACCCGGTGCCATGTTCCGGCGCGGCAATTCGTCGGCAACCGGTGCCACATCAGCCTCCAACGACGCCGCCACTTGGGCGATGGGAGTGGTTAGAAAAAGCCGCCCCGGCATCGTCTACCCGCCTTCGATCCCGGCAATCAGGTTCAGCACCTCGGCCCCGATCCCTTCGACGATCTTTTCGACGCCCTGTGCATTGGGGTGGATGCCGTCGCCCTGAAGAAACGGGCGCAACATGGCGGGATTGGACGGTGCGCCTTGCGTCAGGCCAACAAAGAAACTTGGCGCCAGCAGCGTGCCAAATTCAGCCGCCAGATCGGGGTAAATCGAATCAAATTGGATCTTGTAGGCGTCCCCATAGTTTCCCGGTGCCTGCATCCCGATCAACAGAACGTCGACATCGGCCCTGTCCGCCGCGCTCAGGATGCCGCTCAGATTGGCCCGCGCCTGCGCCGGGTCCAGCCCGCGCAGCAGGTCATTGCCGCCCAGCGCCACGATCATGCCATCGACCTCTGGCGTCAGTGTCCAGTCAACGCGCGCCAGTCCCCCTGCGGTCGTGTCCCCCGACACACCCGCGTTAATCAGCCGGACGTCGGCCCCCTTGGCGTCCAGCCAGGTTTGCAACTGCGGGACAAATCCCTGCGCCGCCGGTAACCCGTAGCCCTGTGTCAGACTGTCACCAAAAGCGGCGATTACGATTTCGTCGGCCTGTACTGCGCCTGCCAAAAGAACGACAAAGCCAAAGACTACCTTGCGCATTGTTCTCATCACTCCATATCCAAAGGACAGCATTTCGAAAGGCTCCGCATGACAGATACCGTGTTTCATCTTTCAGATGTGGTTTTATCGCTCAAGGGCAATGCCGGACCTGTGGATATTTTGCGCGGAATTTCCCTTGATGTGCAAACCGGTGAAACATTGGCGCTGACCGGCCCTTCGGGGTCCGGCAAATCCTCTTTGTTGATGGTGATGGGCGGGCTGGAGCAGGCGACGGGCGGCACCGTTGGTGCGCTGGGTCAGAATTTGACCAGCATGAACGAAGATGCACTGGCCCGGTTCAGGCTGGGGCGCATGGGTATCGTGTTTCAGTCTTTTCATCTCATCCCCACGATGACGGCGCTTGAAAATGTCGCGACGCCGCTGGAACTTGCCGGGATTGATGATGCGTTCGAGCGGGCAGGTGCAACGCTGGACGCTGTTGGGCTTGGCCATCGTCTTGGCCACTATCCCGCACAGATGTCGGGAGGCGAGCAACAGCGGGTGGCGCTCGCGCGGGCCTGCGCGCCCCGTCCGGCGATCCTGCTGGCTGATGAGCCGACGGGAAACCTCGACAGTGCAAATGGCACGGCCATCATGGATTTGCTGTTTGAAATGCGCGACCGGCATGGTGCCACGCTGGTGCTTGTGACCCATGATTCAACGCTCGCACAACGATGCGACCGCGTGATTTCCCTTGCCGATGGGCGCATCGCGTGAGCCTGGCGCTTGCCGCCCGGTTTGCCCGCCGTGAAATGCGCGGCGGCCTGCGCGGCTTTCGCCTGTTTCTTGCCTGTCTGGCGCTTGGGGTGGCCGCGATTGCGGCGGTTGGCTCTGTGCGGGCAGCAATTGAAGCGGGGTTGGCGCGCGAAGGGGCGTCGCTGTTGGGCGGGGCGGCAGAGCTTGACTTCACCTACCGCTTTGCCACGGATGTGGAACGCGCGTGGATGCAGACACGGGCCGATGCGGTGTCGGAAATTGTCGAATTCCGGTCCATGGCGGTTGTTGGAGATGACCGCGCGCTGACCCAGATCAAAGGCATCGACGACCTGTATCCGCTTGTTGGGCAGGTGGAGCTGGTCCCTGCCATGCCGCTCGAAACGGCCCTGTCCGTGCAAGATGGGGTGCCCGGTGCAGTGATGGAACGGGCGTTGTCCGACCGGCTTGGCCTTGTTCCCGGCGATAGATTTCAGCTGGGGAACAAGACATTCCGTTTTAGCGCCGCCCTGACCCGCGAACCCGATAGCGCGGCCAGCGGCTTTGCGCTTGGTCCCCGGACCTTGTTGAAACGCGCGGCCCTTGAAGGGTCCGGCCTGTTGTCGCCAGGTACACTTTTCAACAGTAAATACCGGCTTGCCCTGTCTCCTGACGCGGATCTCGCGGCGTTGCAGGCACAGGCCGAGGCGGCGTTCTCGAACGCTGGAATGCGCTGGACCGATGCACGCAACGGCGCGCCGGGGGTGGCACAGTTTGTGGACCGGTTGGGCGCGTTTCTGATCCTTGTGGGCCTGTCCGGGCTGGCGGTGGGGGGCGTGGGCGTGGCCGCAGCGGTACGCGCCTATTTGCAGGGCAAGACCGCCGTGATTGCGACATTGCGCACCCTGGGTGCAAGCCGCGCCACGATTTTCCAGACCTACTTTATCCAGATTGGCACGCTTTCCGTGGTCGGCGTTGCTCTGGGTTTGACGCTGGGGGCCTTTGTGCCGCTGCTGCTGGCCCCGGTGATCGAAGCCCGCCTTCCGGTTCCGGCAGCGTTCACGCTTTATCCCCAGCCGTTGATTGAGGCGGC
>Ga0316204_10011639_pt1 | contig 10958 bp, 4 predicted proteins | sample 6monrhotite_MG_2_FD_205661 | JGI IMG/M metagenome (GOLD analysis project Ga0316204, IMG submission 205661) | Microbial mat bacterial communities from mineral coupon in-situ incubated in ocean water Damariscotta River, Maine, United States -... | ecosystem: Environmental > Aquatic > Marine >... | reverse complement strand
AATTAGACCGCGCAAGCTCGAGCTTCACATACATGTCTGCGATCTTGTGCTTGATGGCCTGGTAAGAACCGATCAGACGACCGAAGGCATAGCGCTCCAATGCATAGTCACGGGCCATCCACATGGCCGCTTCCGCTCCGCCAATCTGTTCAAACGCCATCAGCACGGCAGCACTGTCAAACACGGTGCCGGTGCTCGCCCAGCCCTCGCCTTCTGTGCCCATCAGTTCAGCGGGTGCGTCCTTAAAGGTAATGTTGGCATGAGAGCGGGTTGGGTCGATCGTCTTCACGGCCTCAATGGTGACGCCGCTTGCTTTAAGATCCACAACGACGAGAGACAGCGCTTTGTCGCCGGCCCCGCCTGTATTCGCGAGAACCACCGCAACGTCGGCAATATCACCGTCTGGTACGACAACCTTGGTCCCGTTCAGTTTGCCACCATTAAAGGCGACTTCCACCGTGCGCGGGCTTGCGGCGGTGAAACCCTCAGCCATCGCGAAAGTGCCGATCACCTCACCAGATGCGAGCTTAGGCAACCAGGCCTGCTTCTGCTCTTCGGTCCCTGCGACAAGGAGCGCTTCGGTCGCAAGATACACAGAACTTGAAAACGGAACGGGTGCTGCCGAGCGACCAAGCTCTTCTGCCACAACACAGAGTTCCAACGCGCCGAGGCCGAGCCCGCCATATTCTTCCGGAATGGCTGTGCCGGTGACCCCCATTTCCACCAGGGCATCCCACACGTCTTTGGCGAACGGTTCGTCGCCGTCCAGGACTTTGCGCACACGGCCCAAGTCACATTTGTCGCTGAGCATTTTCTTGACCGACTCTTTCAAGAGTTTTTGGTCGTCAGAAAAGTCGAAATTCATATCGTCTCCCAAGTGTCCCGATCAGGTGCTTTGCCCGATCGTTTTATGAGCGGCCAGGCCTCTCGTTTCTGAAGGAGAAACTAGGGCCGGCCCCGCGATTAGCTATAGTCAAGTCGGCGCGTATTCTTGCTCTAAATGCCCAGAAATCAAAGGTTTTTTGGGCTTGGCTATTTCGCGTAGGGGAACCGGTATGTGGGGATCGGCTTTGACGCAGGGTCAGCCACGAGCCCCTATTCGGCCGCTTTGGATCCTTGCTGCCGATCAGCGACCGCCTCGTCCAAATCGAGAGAACTCAGATTCGATTTGATCGTCGCCAGAACGTCCAACATGGTGTCGATTTTTGCGTCCGGCACGTCTTTCAGGGCGACAGCAAACACGGTCCGTGCAGCTTCACGCATATCTGGCAGGGCTGCCATGCCCTGGTCGTTTATGAAAACCCGGCGCGCGCGGCGATCTTCCGGATCCTGTTCCCGGGTGACGTATCCACTCTCCTCCATCCGGTCGAGCAGTCGTCCGAGCGGCGCCTTTTCCATCTCCAGCTCGTTGGCCAGTTGAGTCTGGGTGAGCCCCCCGTCCTGGCGCTCCAGATTAGCCAAAATGCGCGCCTGCGGCTCGGAAAGGTCTGACCCAGAAGCCTTGAAGGTTCGGGCCCAGTTGCGCCGGATCAGGCGCTGCACATCGTGCATCGACCAAGCAAATGTGCGCTCAAACTCAAAATCGTCGCCGTTTTCTGCCTTTGGCATTGCGAACTTAATCCTCGCCTCGTCTGGCTAGCCTACCCTTGCAGTTCGCTCCCCAGACCAGGAAAAAGGAACGCTGGATATAATATCCATAGTTACTATAATCAGAGCAACAAAAATTCAACAGCCGGTTTCGCAAGACCGACATAAAAGGTGCCGCAATGTCGTCCATCCCCCAAAAGCGTTCGCTTTCCTTTCGTGTACGGATGAAACCAAGTCTGCGGGCAGCGCTTGTCGCAGGTGTCGCCCTTTCGCTTGTGGCTTGCGGCGAAGAGGAAGCGGCCCAAACCGAGGGTCAGGCAGCACCAGTCGCAGCAGTCAGCGTCTTCTCAACCCATGTGCTGAGTGAAGAATTGACAAAGCCAATTACCGGCACAGGCACAGTGACGGCTCACAAGGGTACAGATGTTGGACCGCTCATCGACGGCATTATCGAAGAAGTATTTGTGCGGGTGGGTGACCGGGTGGCTGAAGGTGACCCTCTTTTCAAAACCCGCGACGTTGAATTTCGTCTTCGTGTCCAAGAATTGGAAGCCCAAACCCGCCTTGCCGAAGCAGAGTCTCGTAACTCTCGGCGTGAACTGGACCGGATCAAGGAGTTGCACGGCAAAGGCGTGGCCTCTGTTGGACAATTGGACAATGTACAGACAAAAGCAGATATCGCTACTGCCCGTCTCAACGTTGCCCGTGCGCGTCTTGATGCGGCCAAGCAGAACCTGACCGACGCGACGGTTTATTCCCCCTTTGATGGCGTCATCACAAGTCAGCAAATCTACGAAGGCAAGTTTATGTCGACCCGCGGTGGCGGTGGCGGCATGGGCGGTCCCTCTGGCGTTCTGCGCGTTCTGAAAATCGACATCGTGGCCGCAATCATCAATGTGCCTGAAGTTCACGTCGGCCAGCTGAGTGTCGGAATGAAAGCGCGCATCTATGTTGATGGCCTTGACGGCGTCTATGATAGCGAAATTCACGTGTTCAATGATCAGGTTGACCAGACAACCCGGTCCGCTGAGGTGCGGATTGGATTGCGGAACCCAGAATATATGATCAAACCAGGTATGTTCGCCCGAGCTGAATTCTTCCCGCCGCCGCGCGAAGCTCTAACACTAGATCGCAAAGCGGTGCTCGGCATTGAGGGCAATCACTATGTCTTCATTGAAGATGCAGCCGGACGCGCCAAACAAATGCCCGTGCGCGTCACCCAAATTGACGCAGAACGCGTGGAGCTTCTCGAAGGCCTTAGTGCGGGCGCTGAAGTGCTTATTGGCCCAGCCCTGAGTTCCCTCGTCGAGGGCATGCCTGTCCAGATCGAAGCTGCCTACGATGCCAACAAACCCACCGCTGGGCTTGCTCCTCCTGCTTCGACCGTCGAGGTACAATAGACCATGTGGATTTCAGACATTTCCATTAAGCGACCTGTCTTTGCTGTGATGCTGATCAGTGCCCTTGTTGCCCTTGGCTGGATCTCGCTTGGCCGTTTGGGAGTTGATCTCTTTCCCAAAGTGGAATTCCCCGTCGTCTCGGTCGAAACACGATTGGAAGGCGCTTCGCCACAAACCGTTGAGAGCGAGCTCAGCGACGTTATTGAAGAGCAGGTCAACACGATATCTGGCATTGAGACTCTATCGTCGACCAGTTCTGAAGGCCGCAGCTCTGTCGTTATCCAGTTTGAACTGGATGAAGATGCGGACGCCAAAGCGCAAGACGCACGCGACAAGGTTTCGCTTGCGCAAGGTGATCTGCCGGGTGATGCGGAGCAATCCATCGTTCAAAAAATTGATCCGGATTCTCAGCCCATCATGTCAATCATGATTGCGGGCGACATGCCGATCCGCGACCTGACCCGTTTTGCCGACAAGACAGTCAAAGAACATCTCCAGCGCATTTCCGGCGTGGGCTCGATCCGTGTTGTCGGTGGCCGGGACCGAGAAGTGCGGATCTGGCTCGATGCCGTGAAGCTTCGCTCCTATGCGGTGACGGCAGACGATGTCATCAGCGCGTTGCGCCGTGAACATGCTGAAATTCCCGGCGGGCGACTGGACACAGCCGGTCTGCAGTCCGAGTTCTCCGTCAAGACCATGGGGGAAGTTACCTCCGTTCCCGAGTTTGGCGATATTGTCATCAACTTCCGCGACGACGGGTTGCCCACGAGGATACGTGACGTTGCCCGCGTTGAAGACGGGATGGAAGATCGACGCTCCTATGCAGAGCTTGATGGCAAGCCCGGCATCTCGCTCGAAGTGCGTCGGCAGTCTGGTCGGAACACGGTGGAGGTGGCGCAAGCTATCCGCACGGAGCTTGATGGCATTCGCGCTCTAGCACCCCCTGGTGTGCGCATAGTGACTGCACGTGACACATCCCTCTTCATTGAAGCAGCGGCGAATGACGTGTTCGACGACATCATGCTGGGTGTGTTGCTGGTTGTCATTGTGACGCTGGCGTTCCTGCTCAGTTTCCGCGCCACGCTGATTGTAGCGATGGCGATGCCAACTGCCCTCATTTCCAGTTTCTTTGCGTTTTATGTGATGGACTTCACCATCAACATGATGACCTTGATGGCGCTTTCTATCTCGGTTGGGCTGTTGGTCGATGACGCGATTGTTGTGCTGGAAAGCATTTACCGGAAGCTGGATGAAGGCCACCCCCCCATGGAGGCTGCTTCTCTTGGCGTGAAGCAGGTCGGCCTTGCGGTCTTCGCCGGTACCGCGTCCGTCTGTGCCGTCTTTGTCCCTATCGCCTTCATGGAAGGCATGGTGGGCCGGTTCTTCTTCCAGTATGGGATGGCGATCACCTTCTCTGTTCTCGTCTCGCTTCTCACCTCCATTACGCTCACTCCAATGCTCTGCTCGCGCCTTTTGAGCGAAGCGGCAGACAATCGGGAGAATATGGGACGCGTCGCCCGCTTCTTTGATGACGGATACATGAAGCTTGAGAAGGTCTATCGCAGCACCCTGGGGCTCGCGCTGAACTATCGCTGGGTAGTTATGCTGGGCGCTGTCGGCACCGTCGTGCTCGGCATCATGGTTGCACGCACACTCCCCATCGCCTTTGACAGCAGTTCAGACCGCTCAGAGTTTTTGGCGAATGTGGACCTGCCCTTCGGTACCGGCATCGACCAGATGCGCCTCATTGCAAGCCGCGTTGCCAAACGCCTCAGCGCCCTTGATCACGTACATACGGTTTTCTACACTATTGGTGCGGATGCGCAGGAGCGGGTCAACGAAGCTGAGTTTTACATCGGCGTCACAGCGAAAGCCGACCGCGACGTAGGGATTGTCAAACTCATGGATGCGGTGCGCCAGGAGATGAGACTCTCTGCCCCTGAAGCCCAGAAGGTCTCCGTGACCGAAGTCCCCTGGATTTCTGGCGGAGGTAGTTCCAACTTCGGAATCAATTATGCCGTTAGCGGGGCTGATCTTGGCGTGTTGCAGCAACGCACAGAGGCGATCCTTGCGCGTATGCGTGCAAGCGGCAGTTTCGCCGATGTCCAATCGAGTTTCGAAAGCGGCAAACCAGAGGTGCAGGTCGCAATTGACCGGCGCCGGGCGGCGGATCTCGGCGTCAGCATGCGAACACTGGCGGAATCTGTTCGGGCGCTCGTCGGGGGCACCGACGTCACTACCTATGAAGAGTTTGGCTCGCGCTACGACGTGCGCGTGCGCCTGGAAGAAAATCAGCGCAATGATGTCACCAAACTGGAGATGATCCAGATCCGTGCAGGTGATGGACGGTTGATCGACATTGCCAATCTTGCGCAGTTTGATATTGATGCGGGACCCGCCCAGATTACGCGGCAAAACCGGGCGCGCAGCATCATGATCATGGCAAATACACCCGAAGGTGTGTCCCTTGGACCTGCGACAGACGAGCTGGAACAGATCATTGCCGATGTTGGTCTTCCCGCTGGCTATATCTGGAGTGCGGAGGGTGAAGCCAAGCGCATGAAAGAGAACCAGCAAGCGATTGGTTTTGCCTTCATGCTGGCGCTAGCAGCGCTCTATATGATCCTGGCGAGCCAGTTCAACAGCTTCGTTCAGCCTGTCATCATCATGCTCACAGCGCCCTTGTCATTTGTAGGGGCATTTATTGCGCTCAAACTGTCAGGTCTTGAGCTCACCATGTTTGCCCAGATCGGCTTGCTTGCGCTTATGGGCCTTGTGATGAAGAACGGCATTCTGCTTGTGGACTATGCCAACCACTTAAAATTAGAAACCGGCTCGTCACGCGAAGCCATGCTGGGTGCTGGTCCGGTGCGGCTGCGGCCGGTGCTTATGACGGCCTTTTCCACCATTTGCGGCATGATCCCTGTTGCCTTCTCCGACAGCCAAGGTGCTGAGTTCCGCAATGCCATGGGCTTTTTGGTGATCGGGGGTCTCGCGTCTTCCACCTTCCTCACCCTTCTGGTCGTGCCTGCCGCCTATACATTGATGGATGATGCCGGGGTGCTCATACGGCAAGGCATAGACCGCTTGAAAGGCCTTGGTGGCGCGGATGATGCCCGGGGGCTCTCACGGTTCAGAAGAAAACTCTAAAATTCGGCTCACACGGTTGGCGGCAGCAGTTTAAAGGCATACATTCGGCGCAGTTTGCAAATCGCTTCGCTCGCATCCCCCGCTTGCCAAAAAGAATGTCGTGCCCATGAAAACGGAAGAACCGCGTCCCGTTCTCCTAAAAGAATATCGTCCGCCAGCCTTCCTGGTGGACACTGTTTCCCTAGACGTTTCCCTTGATCCAGAGAAGACCGAGGTGCGCTCTGTCCTTCAGATGCGGCGGAACCCGGATGCCGAAGGAACCGATCCTCTGGTGCTCGACGGTGAACATCTGACACTCAAGGAAGTACGGGTGAATGATGAGCGACTGGGCGAAAACCAATATCAGGTCGACGACACGTCTTTGACCATCGCCGATGTGCCGGACACATTCACGCTTTCAACGCTCACCACCTGTTCGCCTGCATCCAACACAGCGCTAACAGGTCTTTATCAGTCGAACGGCATTTTCTGTACCCAGTGTGAGGCAGAAGGCTTCCGGCGGATTACCTACTATCTCGACCGTCCGGACGTGATGGCTGAGTTTCGTACGCGCATTGTCTCCCCCAAAGAGCTCGCACCTGTTTTGCTCTCCAATGGCAATTGCGTCGATGAAGGAGAAACAGAAGACGGGCGGCACTATGCGGAATGGCATGACCCGTTCAAAAAGCCAGCCTATCTTTTTGCACTCGTGGCAGGCGATCTTGCCATGGTGGAAGACGTCTTCCGCACCCAATCCGGCCGCGACGTGGCCCTTCGGATCTTTGTCGAGCCAGGAAACGAAGACCGCTGCGACTACGCAATGGATGCTCTCAAGCGGTCCATGAAGTGGGACGAAGACGTCTTTGGCCGTGAATATGATCTCGACATCTTCATGATTGTCGCGGTGAGCGCGTTCAATATGGGCGCCATGGAGAACAAGGGCCTCAATGTCTTCAACGACAAATATGTTCTCGCGCGGCCAGACACGGCGACAGACGCAGACTATGCGGCGATTGAGTCCATCATCGCGCATGAATATTTCCACAATTGGACCGGCAACCGCATTACCTGCCGCGATTGGTTCCAGCTCTGCCTCAAAGAAGGGCTCACCGTTTTTCGGGATCAGGAATTCACCGGTGATCAGCGCTCCCGTCCCGTTAAGCGGATCGCGGATGTGCGCCTGCTGCGGACACATCAGTTTCCAGAAGATGGCGGCCCCTTGGCACACCCTGTGCGTCCCGACAGTTACATTGAGATCAATAACTTCTATACGGCGACCGTCTACGAAAAAGGCGCAGAGCTTGTCCGAATGATCCATACGCTTCTGGGGCCCGAGAGGTTCCGAAAGGGTATGGATCTCTATTTCGAGCGTCATGACGGTGAGGCAGCGACCGTTGAAGACTTCCTTTCTTCACTTACCGATGGTGGTGAGGAGGACCTTACGTCGTTCAAGCGTTGGTATGCTCAGGCCGGCACGCCAGAAGTCCTGATTGCAGGCAAGTGGGACGCTGCCACCAAAACCTATACGCTCAATATGAGCCAGGTCACAGCACCGACCCCGGGCCAACCGACGAAAGAAGCCCTGCCCATTCCCATTGCGCTTGGCCTGTTGGATGGACAGGGTCGCGAGATCGAGCTTCACCTCGAAGGAGAAGACGCGCCCTGTGGCACTTCACGGGTCATAACGCTCACCAAACGGGACCAGATTTTTCGCTTCCAGAATGTGCCCGAGCAGCCGGTCCCGTCTTTGCTGCGTGGCTTTACCGCGCCGGTCAAACTCAATGCCAATCAAAGTGAGCGCGACTGGACGTTCCTGATGGCGCATGACACTGATCCCTTTAACAGATGGGAAGCTGGTCAGAAATATGCCTCAGCTATTCTCGTCGGCAATGTTGACGCCATTCAGAAGGGTCAAAAAGAACGCCAAGGCAATGCCTTCGCAGACATTATCAAAACCCTGCTCGCGGACGCTAAGCTAGAACCTGAGTTTGTGGCTCAGATCATTACGCTCCCTGCAGAACAGACACTCGCACAGACAATCGCCACCAATGTTGATGTGGACGCAATACATGAAGCGCGCGACAACCTGAAGGCCTCCCTTGCGGATACGCTTTGGGATGAGTTCAGGTCAGCCTATGACCAGTTCGAGGTAAGTGGTCCCTATTCACCTGACGCAGAAAGTGCCGGACGCCGCACATTGCGCAATGTCTGCCTCTCCTATCTTGTGGCCGCTGCAGCGCCTGAAGGACGAGCTCTTGCTGCCGAGCAGTTCAAGGCAGCCAACAATATGACCGACCAGATCGCCGCCCTTGGCCTTTTGGTGGATCATGATGGACCGGAACGCGACGAAGCCCTCAAAGCCTTTCATGATCGGTGGGCCGACGATCACATCGTCATCGACAAATGGTTTGCGCTGCAAGCGACCTCGACCCGCCCAGAAGCGCTGAATGACATTCAGCGGCTAACCGGACACGCCACCTTCTCAATGTCGAACCCAAATAAAGTGCGCGCTTTGATCGGCAGCTTTGCGTCGGCCAACCAGGTCCGCTTTCATGCGGCAGACGGCGCGGGCTACGCCTATATAAGCGACAAGGTTCTGGAGCTCGACAAAATTAATCCGCAGGTTGCGGCCCGGATGCTGGGTGCCTTTCGGTCCTGGCGCCAGTTTGATGCGGGCCGACAATCACTCATCCGCGAGGCCTTGCAGACGGTGGTTAACACGCCGGGCATTTCGCAGGATGTTTATGAAATCGCGAGTAAATCTCTGGGCTGACACACAAGCCCAAGGTGAGTCATAAATGCACCGGTCCCGCCTGATTTTGGCGCCCCAACAAGGCTGAACTGGACAAGCGCACGCTGCACTTGAATCATCAAAAAAGCGAATCACATGCGCGGAAACTCACTTTTTCTGCGGGATTGGCGGGCGCGTCTTAGGGCATGCGGGTGTGTACATGCTCTAGTTGTTTAGGTACCGCGTTTTCGAAACGCACAGGTGATTTCACCCGTGCTGAAAACACTCTGAAGGTCTAGAATAGACCTCGCCAAGAGGGGGCAGAAGAGCATGAACCTTGTGGCCACAGTAAGAGAAAAGATGCCAGGTGCCATGTCGCGTGAAACAGACGGCGCAGACCTACCCGCAAAGACTATCGAACCCACGACGTGGGCGCAGAAGCTGACACTTGGCGTGTCCGCTGTCGCGCTTACGGCGGTGAACGGGGCGCTTTGGTGGCAGGAAGGCCTTTCCCGACCTTTGATGCTCTCTGCTATCGCGAGTGTGGCCTGCCTTGGACTGGGATATGCTCTTATCCGCTCCAATGAACGAAAATCAGAGGCGCAAGCCCGAGCAACAGACAATCAGCAACGCTTTGACATGGCATTTGCCGGTGCGCGCTGCGGCATCTGGGACTGGGACATTGCGGAGAACCGCGTGTACTGGTCCAAAGCCATGTTTGACATGTTGGGACGCCGACAACCTGCCACACGCATGACGCCTGCCGAGATCAAGGCTCTCACCCACCCTGATGATGTCAGCGCCATTGATGAGATCATCGCGGCGCCAGAAAAGGCATCTCGCTCCTATGACACGAGCTTTCGCCTGCTGCACGACGATGGCAGCTGGATCTGGGTCCACGCCAAAGGTCAGGTCTGGAGCGGCCCGCGCAATACCGGCGACCGTGTGATCGGCCTGACGATTGATATATCCGAGCAACGCAATGCAGAAGCCTCGGCGCAGCTTGCAACAGACCGCCTGAGCGATGCCATTGACAGCATCGGCGAAGCGTTTGTCCTGTTCGACCAGAACGACACGCTGCTGGCCTGCAATGACAAATTCCAAGAGTTTCTCGAGATCGATGCAGAACGCGCCACTGCAGGCACAACGCGCGCCGCCCTCTTTGAAGATACGGGCGTTGCGGACGCCTGGCCGTCAGACCCGGAAGCCGCTGCCACAGAAATCAGATTGCCGAGCGGTCGCTGGCTTCAGATCAGTACGCGGTCTACCGCCGATGGCGGTCACGTGAGTGTCGGCACAGACATTTCGGCGATCAAAGCGCAGGAAGAAGCGCTGACCACCCATCAGGATCAATTGCAGTCGACCGTCACAGATCTGGAAATGTCGAAATCCAAATTGCAGGACCAGGCAGGTCAGCTTGTTGAGCTTGCGGAAAAGTATGCTGCGGAGAAATCCCGGGCAGAAGCCGCCAACAGATCCAAATCAGAATTCCTGGCCAATATGAGCCATGAGCTCAGGACGCCGCTCAATGCCATTATCGGCTTCTCGCAGATGATGGAAACGCAGCTCTTCGGCCCGCTTGGCGCGCCGAAATATGATGAATATGCGACCGATATCAAGGCAAGTGGCGAGCATTTGCTCGATGTGATCAATGATATTCTCGACATGTCCAAGATCGAGGCCGGGCGCCTCACCCTTGAGCTTGAACATCTTGATGTCGCAGATGCCGTGCGCGATGCGTTGCGCCTCGTCGCTGGACGGGCAGACATCGCTCAGGTGCGTCTCAACAACGAGATTGGCGTTCAGCCGCCTGTGCTTGCTGACAAGCGTGCGGTGAAACAGGTCCTGCTCAACCTGCTGTCCAATGCGGTGAAGTTTACGGAGACCGGCGGTGAGGTAAACATCACCGCTGAAGCATCAGGTGGATGGCTCAAGGTCGCCGTGGCCGATACAGGCATTGGCATCCCAGCGGCGCACCTCTCCAAGCTTGGCAAACCCTTTGAACAGGTGGAATCTCAGCACAGCAAGAAACACAAAGGCACGGGGCTTGGCCTCGCCCTATCGCGCTCGCTGGTTGAAATGCATGAAGGCGCACTCACCATTGAGAGTGA
>Ga0316204_10011638_pt1 | contig 10959 bp, 3 predicted proteins | sample 6monrhotite_MG_2_FD_205661 | JGI IMG/M metagenome (GOLD analysis project Ga0316204, IMG submission 205661) | Microbial mat bacterial communities from mineral coupon in-situ incubated in ocean water Damariscotta River, Maine, United States -... | ecosystem: Environmental > Aquatic > Marine >... | reverse complement strand
GAGATGACTCGAAACTCAAAAGGAATTGTTTCATCGAGGTTGCGGTTATATCCAAAAGACTTCTTTAAAATTAAAACAGCGTTACCTCTTGCTGAAGAACAAACAGAAATTGCAAATTTCATTATTGATAATACTTCTCGTATTGATTCAGAGATTGTTCTACTTAACAAGAAGTCTAGTTTATACCGGAGTCTTAGGAAGAGCTTGATTGATGAGGCTGTTATTAGGGGAATAGACAAAAATGCCCCGCTGAAATTTAGCGGCGTAGAAGCAATTGGGGATGTTCCAGTCCACTGGAATATGATGAGGTTAAAGGAAGTTGCAAAAATTCAAAACAGTAATGTTGATAAAAAGTCGCATGATCATGAGCTGGCTGTAAAACTTTGTAACTATGTTGATGTGTATAAAAACGAATATATCGATAAGTCAATTGGATTTATGCAAGCCACTGCAGATGAAAATGAAATTAAACGATTCGGAATTCGTGAAAATGATATTTTCATCACTAAAGACTCTGAGACTAGCTTGGATATCGCAGTTCCAGCCTTGGCGGTTGAATCGCTAGAAGGTGTTTTATGTGGGTATCACTTGGCTCAACTAAGATGTGATCGTAAACATCTCTTGGGGGAATATCTGTTTAGATTGTTCCAATCAAAAAGTTATGGGCATCGATTTGTGGTGACATCCAAGGGCATAACTCGCGTAGGTTTAGGTCAGTCTGCAATTGCAGACGCATTGACTCCAATTCCACCAATAACTGAACAAGTGGAAATTGTTGCTTATCTAAAACGAAAGACAGCCTGCATTGATGAAGTAATAAGAAAGATAAATAAAAAAATCAATAAGTTAAAAGAGTTGCGTATTTCTATTATCAATGATGCGGTTACCGGGAGAATTAAAGTTATTGATGACAGTAAGACTAAGGAACAAGTCGCATGAATGAATTACATCTGCAAGATAAATTCCTGATCCCATTTTTTCGGGAAGGATTGGGTTATAAGGAAGTAAAAGCCAATACGGTGACCCAGTCATTGATTATTGAAGAAGACTTGCAGGCGTTCATTAGCGAAACCGAGCTTAATAAAAAACCGTATGAAGCGCTACTTAAAAAGTATAAAGGCGATAAGGCGCGTTTGTTACAGGAATTGATGGCTCTGATTCAAGAGCGGATTGGTAGTAGCCGGAACATGGCACTATTCATTAATGCCAATAAGTCGATTACCCTGCAAGGTATAAAGCTGCACCTGTTTTACCCCAGCGATAGTGTGATACATGGCAATGCGCTGTTTGATGAGAATATCTTTTCTGTGGTGCAAGAGCTGCCCTATAAATTTAGGTTTCAAGGTGAGCAGGTGTTCTCCTTTCGGCCCGATGTGGTGTTATTTGTTAACGGCATCTACCTGGGGTATAGCGAATTAAAAAGTAACTACACCAGTCAAACCGCTAGCAAGAATGGTCGTGGCAAAGTGATTAAGGATTACTTTGAAGCGGTAAAGGCCTATCACCAGCATATAGATAGCAATGAAATGCTTAGCGAAAATGAAAAGCTAGCTTTGCGGAAAGACTTTTTGAGGGTGTTTGAAAAGGCTATTCATATCACGACCACAGATATTGGTGAAACCTATGTTATCCGTACTATTGCTGACTACTTCGATGAGGTGCTTGCCACCTGCCGAGAAGGCAAGTTTGACCGTGAAGAAATTGAGAAAAAGGCACGTAGTGTTTTCAAGCAATATCCTCTACTGCAATCAGAAGCAGACAAGAAAGACAAACTGAAAGAGCTTTTTAGCGCTTTATACAGCAAGTTGATGGTTGAAAAAGAGATCCTTTATTACAACTTTATCGAACGTGATGTGCATGTGAGAAAGGGTGTTAAAGAGGTCAAGAATGAGCCTGGTTTTTTGATCTCGCCGCGCCCGAAGCAAAAATTCGGCACGGATAAGATCATGGCGAAAATTGATGAGTTTTTAGCCCATGAGCAAGAGCCAGATTATTTCGAGAAGTTACTCGAAAAACAGCTAACGGGTGTGGGTGAGGCGAAGAAGAAAGAGCTGCTTGAAAAACGAAAGTCATACTCGAATAACAAAAACGTCTATTCGCTGCTAATGCAGTACGCTGCAGGTTTTGGGAAGTCGAATATTATTGGCTGGTCGGCCTTGCAATTAAAAGACCTTCGTCGTCCCGACAGTGATAGTAAGGTTCAGTACGTCTACGACAAAATAATGATTGTTGTTGATCGCTTGCAACTGCGCAGCCAGATCGATTCTCTTATGCTTAACATGAACATCGATAAGCGCTTGGTTGTAGAGGCGACTAATAAGAAGACCTTCCAAGAGGCGCTAGCGTCAGATTCCCGGTTGGTGATAGTAAACTTGCAAAAGTTTGGTGCAGTACGCGAAATGCTGGATGCAGACGTACTAAAAAAACTGGCGAGTATGCGTATCGTATTTCTGATCGACGAGATTCACCGTTCTAACAGTGGCGATCAGCATGAAGAGATGGTCAGTATATTTGATGAGCTGCAAAGCCCATTTGATGGTGTGGCCTATTCGGGTAAAGCGAATAAGAAAAACCTGATAATTGGTTTTACAGCTACACCCGATGACCACACCCTGGCTCGCTTTGGTGAATTCAGCGGCTACGCCGAAAGCGAAAAGCTATGGCGACCGTTCGACAGCTACACCATGAAAGAGGCAATTGAGGACGGCTTTATTCTGAATCCACTTAAGAATATCGTACCTGTCGCATCCAAGATGCTGTTCGATTTGCCTGCTAACCCTATGGAAGGCTTCACGGAGAAAGAGTTTAAGGATGCGCAGAAAAAGCAAGTTTATGAGAACCGTGATCGTATAGATGCTGTTTCCAAGTATGTAGCTGATTTATTGGTAAAGGACGTATATCGACAAATACGCGGCACAGGCAAGGCTATGCTAGCGGTTTACTCTATTAAATCAGCTATTGCCTATAAGCAAGCCGTTACCCGATATTTCAATGAGCTGGTGGTACTGCCTAAATATGAAAAATATGCACAAGCCCCCATTCATATCGTCTATTCAAGTAATCAAGATGAACAGAGCGCTACAGGTCTTAATGAGGGGCTAACTGAAGAGAAAGTGCTGGAGAACTTTGCTTTAAAGAAAAATGGTTTGATCATTGTGGTGGCCAAGCTGCAAACAGGCTTCGATGAGAAGAAGTTGCATACGCTATTTCTAGATAAGGAAATCACCAGTATCAGTGCTATTCAAACCATTTCACGTGTCAACCGCACGGCTAAACATAAAAATGACTGCAAAATTGTCGATTTTTCATATAACAACGTCAACGTGCAAAATATCAAAGATGCCTTTGAGCATTTTTCAGATGTGGTTGTTAGTGATTTTGATCCGTTTGGTGATAAGAAGGTGCTGGATGTACTACTTTCAGAGCTAGGTAAGTCAGATACTTATGATAAATTTTTCGATGTATTCATGGGGATTTATAAAGATCCGGTAAAACGAGATCAACCAGAGAGTTACTTGGATTTTGAAAGTAGCTTGAAAAAATACATAGAAGCCAATCCTCAACGCACTGCTGATACCAAGGCAAAGGCAGCACAGTATTTTACAATCCTTAACCGTATAGAGTTTGTTATTGCTTTGGATGCTAAGTACAGCGAAGGCAGTTTTTTATTCTTTTGGCGGAAATTTAACACGCTGTATAACATGTTAAATCGTAGCGAGGACGTGAAAGACCCTATCGAAGTCTATTTTGACAATAAGATAGGTATGGTTGAAGTTGTTGCCGAAGAAACTAAAAAGAAGAAAAAGAAACCTACCGAGGTCGCTACAGGCGCACCCGAAGGCCCAGGAGGTCAATACGATATTCTAGAGATTATCGCCGCCCGAAATGAGCAGGAAGCACGAACTGGGTCATTAATACAAGATTTTGAATCGAAAATTACTGACTTCTTCGATTATGTTAAAGAATCAGCTGAAGGGGAAAGGCTGATTGTGAAAATTAAATCGCATGTCTCTGAAAATGAAATATATGATGACTTCTCGAAGATCTATCGTCGTTATAGAGCGTTATATCGTACTAAGGTCGGGGATTTCTTTTTCAAGGAAACTGAGGACCTTGTAGACAAGCTTTGTGATGATTTTGAGCTGACTATAAAAAAAGAAAGCTAGTACTAGAAATTATTGCTTTGGTTAGATAAGTAAATCCAGCTCTTTTATAAAGAGCATTAGTGCATTGACGGTGCCAATACAGGGGTTGGGGGATGAGTGCAAGGAGTGATGAGTATGTGACTTTGGCTGATCTTTACTTGGCCTATAAAAAAGCAAAGATTGAAGCGTTTCGTGAAAATACCTATATTGACGCTATCGGTTTTTCTCAATATGAAAAAAAGTTACATCAACACCTCCTCAGTCTACACGAAAAATTAAATGACCCAGAATGCCCGTGGTATTGCGATTCAGATATCGTCAATGGTTACACATATGTTCCTAAATCCTTAAATTGTGATGTTTGGAATACAGATAATGAGCTGTTTTATAGAGCTATTAATCCTGTTGATGACTGGGAATATAGGTTTAATACATCTAGGAGAAGACGTGCTGATGCTTCATTTCGCCTAATCATTACCCCATCTATAGATTTTCAGATTATTTCTGCGTTATGGATATTGAAGGTTGGCCACCTTTACGAAGCACGCATTGATCCTAGTGTTTCATATGCGAATAAATTAAGAAGAATAAGTTCGGATACCGTTTTTGGCACCATTGAACAAGAGGTAAATAGAGACTCCAGAGATCTTTTTCAGCCTTATTTTAGCGCATATAAAAGATGGCGCGACAAAGGGCTTTCAGCAATGAAAAGCTCTCTTTTGGATGGGAAAGGGATATTAGCAGTAACGATGGATATCCAGAGATTCTATCACCACGTATCTCCAATGTTTCTAACGAACCTTAGCTTTTTAAAAAAGATCGGACTACATTTAGACCCGAAACAGAAACAATTTACTAAGAATTTAATTGCAGCCATCAATACTTGGTATGAAACAACGCCGGATTCTAAAGTTAGAAAGGAGGGCGCACTTCCTGTTGGTTTGTCAGCATCAAAAATAATTTCGAATGTTCTTTTATGTGAATTCGATAATTCAGTTAGAGAGCGCGTACAACCTATTTACTATGGTCGATACGTGGATGATATATTTTTGGTTTTGGAAAAAACAGATGAGCTTAGTTCTGGTCATAATTTGTTAAAGTGGCTGTCGAAAACTTTAGGGAACAATATCAAGTATGTAGATAAATCCGATATAGGGCCGTATCTCCAGGCCAAATATTCATACGCTAATGATTGCCAATTAATATTCCCATCTGATAAACAGAAAATATTTGATCTTTCTCCACCTCACGGGCTTGATCTTATTGAACAGATATCTGATCAAATTCGACAACAATCTAGTGAATATAAGTTGTTGAGCGAAATTCCGTCATCAAATGTTGACATGGCATCAAAGGCTCTTCTCGCTTCTCCCGATGCAACGTTGGCCGCAGATGCTTTACGGAAGGCTGATGTGGTTTCGGTTAGACGATTAGGTTTTTCACTTTTACTTGGTGATATTGAAACTTACGAACGGGATTTAAAACCACAGGACTGGAGTGAAGTTCGTCATGAGTTTTATCAACTTATTGATAGATATTTACTCACTCCTACAGGGATCTTTGAATTTACCAGATATTTACATCGAGTATTTTCCTTAAGCATTGCTTGTGGGGATTATCTTTTTACTAAGTCTTTCCTGTTTAAGTTAGAGAGTATCTTTGAGTTACTTGAGAATACGAGCACAGCTGGGAGTTCAACCTCCCATCAATTTAAGCTTTGTAAATCATTTTTCTATACGTCGCATATTCAAGCCGCTGTACAAGCATCAACTGTTAGAGGGTTCGTGTTCTCAAGAAGGTTTACACAGCTAATAAAGAATCTTTCATTGAAGCCTGATGTTATCGAAATTAAGAATGCCACAAAAAAAGGCCTCATGTCTTTAAGCAAAGATGTCTTATTGGCAGATTTTGGACGCCGACCATATAAAGATTATTGGTATTATGAGCAGAAAGAGGATTTTCATAAGGTTCCTATACCTAGAAGCACCTCTGTTCGAAAGTTACTAAGAATCTCTTCAATTCGTTCATTTAGGAAAGTCTCAGAGCTTAATGTTCCGTATTGGAAGGCTTTGGCTTTCCCCACTAGACCTTTAACGCTTTATGAAATTGGCCTGATAGCCCCTAAGGTTCTTGAAGATAAGGCTCTTCTAAAAAGGTCTATTCTCGGGTTAAGGGGCGCAAGGGTTACTTCAGACCTCGATTTTGGTATCAGCTCCAATAGTAAATATCGCCATGTATCAGCCTCTGGTGATAATGGATCAAAAGTTTCTGTTGCTCTAACCAATATCGAAACAACCGATCAACAATGGGAATTAGCAGCTAGACTAACCCCTGATCGCTCGCTTGGTCGTTACAAAAAAATAATCCGCGTGATCAACCAAATTTTGGGAGAGGATCAGACTGTTGACTATGTTGTTTTTCCAGAATGTAGCATCCCTCGACGATGGGCTATTAGCATTGCCCGACGATTATCGTGCTACGGGATATCGTTTATTGCAGGTCTCGAATACTATAATTATAGAAAGGTGGATAAGTTAAGGAATGATAGCTTAATATCACTCGCTACCAATTGGCCTGGATACACTACAGGTATCATCTATTTGCAATCAAAGCTTCAGCCCGCGCATGATGAGAAACAATACCTCAGAGAACTAAAAGCAAGGCCGTTATACCAACCAAAACCCTGTAACCCCATACTGCCGATATACATTCACAACAATTTCCACTTTGGCATTCTAATTTGCAGCGATCTCACAAACATAAGCAATCGCCATTATTTTCAGGGTGACGTTGATGCGCTATTTGTTCTTGAATGGAATCAGGATACTAATACTTTTAGCTTTTTGGTTGAATCTGCCGCGCAAGATATACATGCCTTTGTTATTCAGGTGAATAATCGAGTTTATGGTGATAGCAGGATTCGGGCTCCTTACAGAGATGATTACAAACGAGATGTAGTGAGAGTAAAGGGCGGAGTGTCTGACTATTATGTGATTGGGGAAATTGATTACATTTCACTGAGGAAATCTCAGAATGAACGAATAAGTAAAAAAAGTGAATTTAAACCTGTCCCTATTGGGTTTGTATGTTCTGATCTAAGAAAGTGATGTCTCCGCATAGTTAGGGTTATTGGGGTAAACGTTTTTAGGAGGGTAAATGTATAAAGTTTCTGATTATCTAATCTATTCTCCCTCCGATCTCTGTCGCTTTATGTCTTCTCCCTTTGCTTCTTGGATGGAGCGCTATTCAATAGAAAATCCAGACCATGGATTTGAACGTGACGAAACCGATGCCATGCTGGGTTTACTCCAAGATAAAGGCGAAGCCCATGAGGCTGGGTTGCTTGAAGAATTTCGTAATCAGGGCAGAGATATTGCGGTTATTGAAGGGAGAAGTGTAGAAGAAAAGCGCCTCAACACATTGGCTGCAATGGCATCAGGTGCGGAGATCATTTTTCAAGCCTGTTTACAGAAATCCTTCTTTAGAGGTTTTGCCGACTTTTTGGTGAAGATTCCGGGTGAGAGTCGTTTGGGTGATTATCACTATGAGGTGTGGGATACCAAGCTTTCCAAAACGCCTAAGCCTTATTTCGCAGTGCAATTGTGTAGTTATGCAGAAATGCTGGCAGAAGATCAGGGATGCTATGCAAGAGAGATTGCGGTGGCATTGGGGAATGGCGAGTTATGCCGACTTCCAGCATCCGACTACCTTTTTTACTATCAGCATTTGAAACACCAGTTCTTACAGTTTGAGGCCGGTTTTGATGCCAATGAGATGCCCGATCCGGCGGAGTCTCGTAGTTGGGGTGATTGGGCAGGTATGGCTGAACAGTTACTGTTAGACCGTGATCACCTGAGTCAGGTAGCTACCATTAATCGGGGCCAGATTAAGGTGATAGAAAAGGCGGGGGTTTTCACCGCGAGTGATCTTGCCTCAACAGATGTACAGTCGATCCCAAAGATTACCCCCTCAGTCTTCCAGCGCCTCAAAGCCCAGGCGCGTATTCAAAAGCAATCAGAAGGGCATGACAGACCAGCGTTCGAAGTATTGGTGCCCGCCCCAGGCGATGCCAAAGGCTTAGCGTTATTACCGCCACCATCCCCAATGGATGTGTATTTCGATATTGAAGGCTTTCCTTTGATTGAAGGTGGCTTGGAGTATCTCTGGGGCAATACCTATTTCGATGCGCAGGGTGAACGCCAGTTTAAAGACTTTTGGGCGCATGACTCTGTTCAAGAAAAACTAACCTTCCAGGACTTTATTCATTGGGTGTATGAGCGCTGGCAGCGTGATCCATCTATGCATATCTATCATTATGCAAATTATGAAATAGCCGCTTGTCGTCGCCTGATGGGACGTTATGGTGTGTGTGAGCATGAGGTGGATGAGTTGCTGCGTAATGAGGTGTTTGTCGATCTCTACAAGATCGTGCGCCATGGTTTGTTAGTGGGAGAACCGCGTTATTCCATTAAGAATATTGAACATCTCTATCGAGGTAAACGACAGACAGAAGTAGGTAGTGGTGGTGACTCGGTGGTGGTGTATGAGCAGTGGCGGGAAAACCAGGATGGTGACACATGGCAGACCTCGAAAGTGCTTAATGATATCCGCGATTACAACATTGATGATTGTGACTCGACCCAGGAACTCGTGGATTGGCTGCGTAATCAGCAGGCCACTCATGGCATTCAGTACATCGGCAAGACCACGGTTGAGCAAAAAGAGGTACCCGAAGAGGTAACGGCGCGTATTCAATTACGCAATGAGCTATTGGCCCGTGCCGAAGGTGAGCGAGAAGATAATCCACAGCAGGCGGCGATAACAGAACTATTGGCGTGGCTGCTGGAGTTTCATCGCCGTCAGGAGAAGCCCGTGTGGTGGCGGCTGTTTGACCGTTTGGGTATGACTGAAGATGAGTTGGTCGATGATCTCGATTGTCTAGTGTTGTGTGAACGTAATGATCGTGAGCCATTTAAGGTAAAACCTAAAGCTAGGCAGTTTAGCTATGAATATCTTTTTAGTACCAGTCAGGAGTTTAAAGAGCCAAGGATTGGTGGCGATATGTGGGTGCTTGGTCACGATGGTCTGAAGGTAAAGCTCGTAGAATTTGATGCCAGCTCAGGCTTGTTAAGTGTTCAGGCTAAGGAGGAACCACCACCGATTATTAGCTTGGTTCCCAACGATATTGTTCGTGCCAGCCCAAAGCCTGAATCCATAGAGCGGGTTGTTCGCGCCTATACAGAAGGGCAATTAGCAGAGTGTGCCATTCTTGATTTTCTACATCGCCGCACACCACGCATAAAAGGTGGCACAGGGGGGAAGATTGTCGATGAGATGAGTGATGTGCCTGTGTTGGATCAGGTGATCAATCAAGTGTTGAATTTGGATAACAGCTACCTGTGCATCCAGGGGCCACCCGGTGCGGGTAAAACTTACACTGGCAAGCACCTGATTGCCGAGCTAGTAAAACAGGGTAAGCGCATTGGTATATGTAGTAACAGCCACAAGGCGATTAATAATCTGCTGTTCGGCGTGGCGGAGCACTGTCGCGATGAAGGTATCACCGTTTACAGTTGCTGCACCAAAGAGACCGATCCTGACGAAATTGAAGCACTTGGCATTAAGTTAATAGCCAATAAGGATCTCGCCAATAACCTGCAACCTGGTTGTGTGCTGGGGACGACAGCCTGGGGCTTTGCTCGTGATGATATGGCAGGCGAGTTGGATTATCTGTTTGTGGATGAAGCGGGGCAGGTATCGGTTGCTGATCTGGTGGCCATCAGCCGATCTACATCAAACTTGGTACTAAAGGGCGACCAAATGCAGCTGGGGCAGCCAGTGCAGGGTACCCACCCTGGGGAGAGCGGCCAGTCTGTTCTTGAGTACTTGCTACAAGATCACGCAACTATTCCGTCAGAGCTAGGTGTGTTTCTGGGAACAACTTTTCGGATGCATCCTGCGGTGAATCAGTTTATTTCAGAGGCCATCTACGAAGACCGACTTCATACCGCTAACGGCAACGATCAACAGGTGGTTCGAGTGCCGGAAGGGTACAAGGGGCCGCTGAACAAAGAGGCGGGTATTATCTTTCAGCCCGTCGAGCATGAAGGGAATTCCCAGGCTAGTGAGGAAGAGGCGGCCGTTATCGCTGATATGGCCCATCAACTGCTAGGCCGTGAGTTTGTCGATAGAGAGGGAAAAGTTCAAACGATTGGCTGGGAACACATGCTATTTGTCGCGCCCTACAATCACCAAGTGGCCATACTGAAGCAAACACTGGGTGAAGAGGCGAAGATCGGCAGTGTCGATAAATTCCAAGGCCAAGAAGCGCCGATTGTCTTTCTAAGCCTATGCGCCAGTGACATTCATGAGGCACCAAGGGGCGTCAGCTTCCTGTTGGATAAAAATCGTATCAATGTTGCGATATCCCGCGCTCAAAGCTTGGCTATTGTCGTCGCGAGTCCCAAGTTGGCCTTGGATTTTCATGGCAATTTGGAGGATATGAAATTGGTTAATCTTTTCGCTAGGCTGGTTGAAGAGTACCAAGTGTGAGCAAAATAGAAGCTTCCTTCATTCGCTAGCTGCTATTTTTGAAAAAATTTAAGTCTCTAAGAAAGTGTAACCTAAGATGTAGCTTGTTACCTTTTATCTATAAAAATTCCATGTAAAACAATGGTAAGGCACCTGTGCATCATGGGCGTATGTTGTTCTGTCGTTGTATTCATGCTTATTTCAGGTCTAATCCGGTTTCAGGTCTAAGCTGGTTAAGAATATATAATAGCTAATCTAATTAGCCGTTTGCATTTTTATAGCG
>Ga0316204_10011636_pt1 | contig 10960 bp, 10 predicted proteins | sample 6monrhotite_MG_2_FD_205661 | JGI IMG/M metagenome (GOLD analysis project Ga0316204, IMG submission 205661) | Microbial mat bacterial communities from mineral coupon in-situ incubated in ocean water Damariscotta River, Maine, United States -... | ecosystem: Environmental > Aquatic > Marine >... | reverse complement strand
TGCCAAGATCTCGAGCAGCGCTGCGCCCACCGCTCCGGTGGCGCCAACCACCGCCACTTTGAACCTTTTGTCGCTACCACGAGCACTAGCCATGTGTCTTCCTTGAACTCAAATAACCCGAGCAGCCCTGCCAGGGAGCCTCTACAGCACTACCGTACTAGGTCAGAGGCTGGCTTTAGTCAACTCAATCGGTGCGCAACTGGGCCTCGCCGCTCAGTTTTGGGCCCGGATCGACCACATCGCCGTTCTGCGCCCGATGACGCAAAACCTGATCGGCCAGCACCAGAGCCATCATCGCCTCGGCAATTGGAATGGCGCGAATGCCGACGCAGGGGTCATGGCGACCCTTGGTGACGACTTCGACAGCTTCGCCGTCCACGTTGAGCGTGTTGCCCGGCACCAGGATGCTGGAGGTGGGCTTGAGCGCCATCCGCGCCACCACCGGCTGACCGCTGGAAATCCCACCCAGTACCCCGCCTGAGTGATTGCTGGAAAAACCGTCGGCGCCGATCTCATCACGATGTTCACTACCGCGCTGCCCGACCACGGCCATGCCGTCACCAATCTCCACCGCCTTGACCGCATTGATGCTCATCAGCGCCGCTGCCAACTCTGCATCCAACTTGCCGTAAACCGGCTCGCCCAAACCTACTGGCACCGGGCTGGCTTCTACCTCCACCAGCGCGCCGATGGAATCGCCAGACTTGCGCAGCCCGTCCAAGAAACTCTCTAGCTGACCCTGCGTGGCCGGATCTGGCCAAAACAGCGGCGTGCTCTCAACCGCCTGCCAGTCGGTCTGCGCCGCACGTATTGGTCCAACCTGGCGTAAACAGGCGCGCACAACGGTACCGAACTGGCGCTGCAGGAAGCGTTTGGCAATCACTCCAGCGGCGACTCTAACCGTGGTTTCGCGAGCGGAAGATCGGCCACCTCCGCGCGGGTCGCGGATGCCGTATTTTCGCCAATAGGTGAAATCGGCGTGGCCCGGCCGAAAGCGCTGGGCGATCTCCGTGTAGTCCTTGCTGCGCGCATCGGTGTTGCGAATCAGCAGCGAAATCGGTGTTCCGGTGGTCAGTCCTTGATAGACCCCGGACAAAATTTCAACCCGATCTTCCTCACGCCGCTGCGAGGTGTGGCGAGTCCGACCGGTGGAGCGGCGCTCCAGGTCGGCATCGAAATCGCCTTCGGCCAGCGGCAGTCCCGGCGGACAGCCATCAATAATGCAGCCAATCGCCGGTCCGTGAGATTCACCGAAAGTGGTCACCGCCAGGCTTAGCCCAAATGTATTACCGGCCATACCTAGCGCTCCTGTCGCTGGCGCAGCAGCGCCGCGGCAGAATCGGCGACGGTCTGAACCTCGGCATAGGTGAGCATCACGACGCCATCGCCACCATGTTCGAATTCCGGCCAGTGCCCAGCCAAATCGGGCAAGGCGGTTAACAAGGCATCCGCCGTGGCGCCCGTTTCCAGCACCAGCAAGCCGTCTTCGGCCAAGAATTGGGGCGTTTCCGCGAGTATCCGTAGCGGCAAATCCAAGCCGTCGTCACCCGAGCGCAGGGCCAGCGCCGGTTCGTGCTGAAACTCGGCGGGTAGCGCGTCGACTTCGGCGTTCGGAACGTAAGGGGGATTGCTCAGTATCAATTCATAGCGTTGGCCGATCACACCGGCATACACATCGCTGTTGAGGCAACGTACCCGATCGGCAACCCCGTGCTCTTCAACATTGCGTTCGGCGATAGCCAGTGCCTCGCTGCTGATGTCGACCAGATCCACTTCGCTGTTCGCAAACTGATGGGCTGCAGCGATGCCGATGCAGCCGCTACCGCAGCACAGGTCCAAAATCCGCGCGGGCTCATCCTGCAGCCAGGGCTGAAAATCGGCCTGAATCAGTTCTGCAATCGGCGAACGCGGAATCAGAACGCCGGGTCCGACCCGGTAAGGTGCGCCAGCGAACCAGGCCTCACCAACCAAATAGGCGGTCGGTATGCGCTGCTCAACGCGCTGAGCGATGCGCTCTAGCAGCAAGGCTCGCTCCTCGGCCGTCAGTTGCGCGGCCGCATAGGCCGGCGGCATATCCGGCGGCAGATGCAGGCTACGCAAAACTAGGAAACAGGCCTCATCCAGGGTCGAATCGAAACCCTGTCCCAGGGCCACGTCCGCCCGATTCGCGGTTGAGGTCGCGTAGCGGATGAAATCGCAGATGCTTTGGAGCTCTTCAGCCAATGGGGCGATGTCCGTAGCGGCAAGGGTCGCCGATTATGCGCGCTGGCCAGTCCGGCGACCAAATCAGCGGCGCTGTGTCAGCTGCGGGCCAGAATTGAGGGCAATCGCCACCAAGTTAGTGTGGTGTCCCACAAGTAAGCCGAACGCACCGCGCTCACTGCCTCACCCTGATACGTCGTTGCTCGTCGCGGCCATAGCTGAAAGCTATGCCAGCTCCTCGCGCCCAGTCTGACGGACAAAGTCCATCAGTTGCTTGTGCTACTTACTTCTGGGAGACCACACGCACTGGCTAAACGATGCGGCAGGCCTGGTCAAAGTCGAACCTGGGAGTGCGCGGGTGCAGCCGGCTGGTGTCGCCATGGCCCAAGTTGACTAAGAAGTTGCTTTTCCACGGCGTGCCTGCGAAGAACGTCTCATCGACCTTAGCTGCGTCGAAACCGCTCATCGGACCGCAATCCAAACCCAGAGCACGCGCTGCCAGTATCAAATACGCGCCCTGCAGCGTGCCGTTGCGGAAGCCGCCGTCTTGGATCTTATCGGGCATGCCGGCAAACCAACTGCGTGCGTCGGCGTGCGGGTAAAGCTGCGGCAGGTGCTCGTAAAACTCAAAATCAGTGGCCACGATCACCGTCACCGGCGCGGCCATGGTCTGCGCCACATTGCCTTCATCCAGGCACGGCTTGAGCTTGGCCTTGCCTTCCTCGCTGCGTACAAAAACGAAGCGCCCTGGTGAGCAGTTTGCGCTGGTGGGTGCCATCCGCAGCTGTTCGTAGAGCTCATGCAGAAGCTCATCGTCGACACCCTTGTCGACCCAATGGCTGAAAGTGCGAGCTTTTTGAAACAGCAGATCGAGACCGTTCTGATCCAGCGCCATAAATACTCCAAGGCAGGCAATGATGTTAGTTGCGGCCATAATAGCGGCCTTGATGGCAGCCCGTGTCGAATTCCAGTGATAGCTCTAGATTGTGATTGCTGGATCATCACCGATGGCGCGGCCGGAAACCGGCGGCAGGCGCTGGCGCTGGCCGAAGCGCTGGACCGGCGCGCCAGGCTGATCGATGTCAGCTTACGGCCGCCTTGGAAATGGCTATCGCCACACTGGCTAGCGGGCGCGCCGAGCGCTCTGCGTCCAAAATTGAGTCCACCCTGGCCCGCACTGGTGATTGGCTGCGGCCGCGCCGGTGCGGTTGCGCTGGACGCGCTACCCAAGCAATCGCTGGGCGGCCCGCTGCGCATACAAATTCTCAACCCGCGCTGCCCGCCGCAACGTTTCGATAGGGTCATCGCGCCGGCGCACGACGCACTGGAGGGCGACAACGTGCACTCGCTGATAGGCAGCCTGCACTCGATTACGCCGGCGTGGCTAGCTGCTGCGCGTGAACAAAGCCCGCAGTGGGCACAGTCTCCAGGACCACGCACATTGCTGCTGATTGGCGGGCGCCGCCGCCAAGTAGGCTTCGGTGCTGCGGCGCTGCGCGAGCTAATGGCGATATTGGAGCACTGGCAGGGTCGTGATGAAGGCAGCCTTTGGATCAGCCTATCGCGGCGCACGCCGGTTGCCTGGCGCACGGCTATCGAGCGGCATTTGCCGAAACTGGGCCAAGTGCAGCTGTGGCGTGATACCGGCGACGGCGAGAATCCTTATCGTTCCTGGATTGCATGGGCAGATCGCATTGTGGTCACGCCCGATTCGGTGAATATGCTCAGCGAGGCCTGCGCCACCAGCAAACCGGTACTGACCCACGCCCCGCGCGGCGTCGGCGGCCGACTCGGCGAACTGCACCGCAGCTTGCGCGATAGCGGTCGATTGCGCCCCCTGCGTTTGGACTACCAACCGTGGAACTACGCGCCGCTGCAGGAGTGCGCGCGGATTGCAGATGAAATTGCCGCGACGCTGATCGAAGCCCGATTGCGCTGAACGCGCAGCAGGCTGCATCAGACCATTAGCCCCTTGCGTAGCCTTAACTGTGCTGACTGGTTGGCGGCGACTACCAGCGAATGCCCCTGACTTTTGGGCGTGATCAGTTTTTGCTCTGGGCCCTACACTGCACACCGTTTGGAGAGTGTTTGCTGCTGCCGGAGCAAAGCCTGAGCAGGCTGCTGCTGCGATTAGGCCGATGCATCCGCTCAGCCATTATCAGCGCTATGGCTAATCCTTGCCCGATGGCGGGGACTGGGTCGGTAGCGATTGAGCCGCACTCTTTCTCAGTCACAGGAGTCAACCATGTCCAGTACTCGCCGAGAACTTATGCAACTTGCCGCCCTGGCCGGCAGCGCCGCCGCGCTCGGTCTGAGCGCACGACCCAGTCTAGCCGCGGCTACTGGCGGCAAACCCCTGAATATCTTGATCTTGGGCGGAACCGGTTTTACCGGCCCGCACCAGGTTCGCTACGCGCTTTCGCGCGGGCACAAAGTGACGCTATTCAACCGTGGCAACCAGTCCATCGATTGGCCAGGCGAGGTAGAGGAACTGGTTGGCGATCGCGCCAAGGGCGATCTGAAAGCGCTGGAAGGCCGTCGTTGGGACGTTTGCATCGATAACCCCACCAGCCTGCCCATGTGGGTTCGTGACGCCGGCTCGGTGCTGAAAGATCAAGTAGATCAGTACGTGTTTATCTCCACGATCTCGGTTTATGACGACACCAGCCAGCCTGGCCAGGACGAAAGCGGCGGCACCGGCCGCTACGAAGGCGACGATCCCTATGCCGAAACTATGGAGACGCTGCGCGCAGACATGGGGCTATACGGACCTTTGAAGGCCCGCTCGGAAGTAGAGGCGCGCACCCAGTTTGGCGACAAAGCCACCATTATTCGTCCCGGCCTGATTGTGGGCCCGGGCGACAAATCGGACCGTTTCAGCTATTGGCCGTTGCGTTTGCGCCGCGGCGGCGAGGTGCTAGCTCCCGGCGACGGCAGCGATCCGGTGCAGTTCATCGACGCCCGTGATTTGGCTGAATGGACGGTGCGGATGGTCGAAAATCGCGTTTACGGCACCTTCAACGCGACTGGACCCAACTACGAAATGAGCACCGCCGCCATGCTTTACGGCATGCGCGCCTGCACCACCAGCGGCGCCAAGCTGACCTGGGCGCCCGCCGAGTTTTTGGCCGAACAACAAGTCCGTCCCTGGGGCGATATGCCGGTCTGGGTCCCAGGCAGCGGCGACAGCGCCGGCTTCGCCCGAATCAGCATCGATAAGGCGCTCGCCCAGGGACTGAGCTTCCGCTCGCTGGCAACCACCACCACCGACACCCTGAACTGGTTCGACACCCTACCGGCAGAGCGTCAGGCCGCAATCCGCAGCGGCATCAGCGCCGAGCGCGAGCAGGAAGTGTTGGAGGCGCTAAGAGCCAAGAGCTGAAGCTTAGTACCAGGAGCCAGAACCAGTAGCCAGTGGTAAGCGCATGCTCTCTACTGGCCACTGGAACTGGCGACTGGTACTCGGCTCTCAGACTAGATACTCATCTAAGCGCTTACGCACCGCCCGATTGCGCAACTTCACATAGTGCGGCAGCCCTTCGCGGTACTCGGGATAGGCTTCGCCTTGGATCAGCGGCTCCAGATAATGCCGGGCCTTGTTGCTGATGCCGTAGCCGTCTTCACGGAAATACTCGGGCGGCACGGTTTTTTCGTGATTGGCAACGTCAGCCAACTGGGCTTCAACAATTTCCCAGCGATAGGGGCGGTTGGCCCGGCGTTTGATCACCGGCATCACGCCGCTCTTACCGGCCAATGCGTATTTCACCGCGGCCTCGCCGACCGCCCAGGCATGGTAGTAGTCGGTGGCCGAAGCGATATGCCGTGCGGAGCGCTGCAAATAGTCGCTCACCGCGCAGTGGACCTTGAAGCCCAACTCGTCTTTGACCATCGCCGCAACCGTCACGCCGGCGCCGCCCAGTTGAGCGTGACCGAAAGCGTCGACGGTGCCGCCATCGCCGAGAAAACGGCCTTGCCCATCGCGCACGCCTTCTGAAACCACCACCGTGCACCAGCCGACCGTTGCCACGGTTTCGCGCACTCGTTGCAGGAAATCGGCCTGATCGAAGGTCTTTTCGGGAAACAAGATCAGATGTGGCGGATCGGTCTGCTTGCGCCCCGCCAAACCTGCCGCAGCGGCAATCCAGCCCGCATGCCGACCCATCACTTCGAGGACGAAGACCTTGGTCGACGATTCAGCCATGGAGGCCACATCAAAGCTGGCCTCCAGGGTAGAAATCGCCACGTACTTAGCCACCGAGCCAAAGCCAGGGCAGCAATCCGTCACTGCCAGGTCATTGTCGATGGTCTTGGGCACGCCAATCACCCCCAACTCATACCCAAGCTGCTGAGCAACCTCGGAAATCTTCAGCGAAGTGTCGGCGGAATCGTTGCCGCCGTTGTACAGCAGCCAGCGCACCTCGTGGGCCTTACAAACGGCGATCAATCGCTCGTAGTGGGCGCGGTCTGCTTCCAGGCCCTTGAGCTTGAAACGGCACGAGCCAAAGGCGCCGCCCGGGGTGTGCCTGAGCCCCTTCAATGCCCGCCAATCTTCAGCGTAGGTGTCGATCAGGTCCTCGCGCAGCGCACCAATCACGCCATTTCTGGCTGCCAGGACCTTGTCGATGCGGCCGCGGTGCTTGCGCGCAGTGTCGATCACGGCAGCCGCTGTGGCGTTGATGACCGCGGTTACTCCGCCCGATTGCGCGTACAGCAAGTTGCCCTTCATGGATTCCCCCTATTGCGTGCACCGTCAAAAGCAGCATTCTCACGACGGACCTGAATACTGCCTGCAAGACCAGCCCAAACTGGTTTGACTTCGATTCGGCCTCCGGATAGCGTACCGGCTCTCTCGGTCTATGTGATTTTTTCTCGATGCGGATAGTCCTGCTCGGTGCGCCCGGTTCGGGTAAGGGAACTCAAGCTGCTCTGCTCAAAGAGCGTCTTGCGGTTCCTCATATTTCTACTGGCGATCTGTTGCGAGCCGCAGTCAAGGCCGACAGCCCGCTGGGCCGACAGGCCAAGGCGGTGATGGAGCGCGGCGAACTCGTATCTGACGAAATCGTGCTGGGCATGCTGGAAGAGCGGCTCAACCAGCCCGACGCAGCGGCTGGCTTCATTCTCGACGGCTACCCACGCAATCAAGCGCAATCGCATGCGCTAGACGCGCTGCTGGAGCGTTTGCAACAGCCGGTAGACCGTGCGGTGCAGCTCGATGTTGCCGAAGAAACGCTGCTGAACCGTCTGGTCAAGCGCGGCGGCGAGCAAGACCGAGCAGACGATACACCGGAAACGGTGAGCAAGCGCTTGGGGATTTATCGTCAGAGCACGGCACCGGTGATAGATCACTTTGCTGCGCAAAACCGGTTGACCCGCATTAAGGGCGAAGGCACGGTCGAAGAAATCGCCGAACGGATCGTCGCCAGCCTGCGAAACTAGGATGCGCCGCTACCGCGCGGGCGACCTCCGATGAGCGAATCCGAGCAGCCAGACAATTCTGAGCAACCCGATAATCGACCACCGCCACCGATGTGGTCGACGCTGGTGAACATTGCGCGTTTGCGCGGTTCGCCGGCGGATCTGCCGGCTTCAGCTAATAACCTCTACAAGCTGGTCCTCCTGGACCTAATCGTTTCGGCAGTTGCCTCAGCCCAAGCCGGGCAAATGCTGCTGGCCCAAACGGTCTTCGCGCTTGGGCTGCATCTGGGCCTTATCTGGCTGATATTGCGGCAGTTTGGCAAACCTGAGCGCTTCGTGCAGACGGCCACGGCCTGGTTTGGTGTCGATCTGCTGCTAACCCTGCTGCTGCTGCCGATGCTGGCATTCATCGCGCAGTACGCTGGCGTGGAGCCGGTTCCTGCGTCTGCACAGATGATGGTTAGCCTGCTGATGGTTATATCGCTGTGGATGCTGCTGGCCTTCGGCCATATTTTCCGCAGTGCCCTGGAGATGCCGCTGCTGGTCGGCGTGCTAATTGCCCTGTCGATGTTAATCGCCCAACTGATGATTGTTAGCCTGATATTCGGAGGCCCGACTCTTGAGTGATCTGCATATCCTTGGGATCTGCGGCACTTTCATGGGCGGACTGGCGGCCATAGCACGCGAGCAAGGCTTGAGCGTTAGCGGCTCGGACAGCGGGGTTTTTCCGCCGATGAGCACGCAACTGGAGGCCTTAGACATCCAACTGCAGCAGGGTTATGACCCCGCGCATTTACAGCCCAGGCCGGGCGAAGTGCTCATCGGCAATGCGCTATCGCGCGGAAACCCCGCGGTTGAGGCGGTGTTAGATCAGGGACTGAGCTATCGCTCGGGGCCGCAGTGGCTGGCTGAGACCGTGCTTCCTGGGCGCTGCACCATCGGCGTGGCCGGCACCCACGGCAAGACCACCACAACCGCCATCGTCGCCTATCTGCTTGAACAATTGGGTGGCCAGCCGGGGTTTCTGATCGGCGGCGTGGCCCATGATTTCCCGCATTCAGCGCGTCTGGGCCAGGGCCGCTGCTTTGTGGTCGAAGCCGATGAGTACGACAGTGCCTTTTTTGATAAGCGCTCGAAATTCGTCCATTACCGCCCGCAAATCGCCATATTGAACAACCTGGAGTTCGATCACGCCGACATCTTCGCTGATTTGGCAGCGATCGAACGTCAGTTCCACCATTTGGTCCGGACGATTCCAGGCAGTGGTCGGATCATCGTCAAGGCCGACGACGCGGCTCTACGGCGCGTATTGGCACAGGGCTGCTGGACCCCGATTGAAACCTTCAGCGCCGATCCAGCGGTGCCAGCCGACTGGCTCGCCGTTACCGGCGACGACGGTGCAGAAATTGAGCTGGTCTTGCGCGGGCAAAGCCTGGGCACTGCAAAGTGGCAGATGCGCGGCCGCCACAACGTCGCTAACGCGACCGCAGCCATTGCAGCAGTCGCTGCGGCGGGATTTGATCCTGCGCAGGCGCTACAGGCCTTAAGCGGCTTTCGCGGCGTCCGCCGGCGGTTGGAGCATCTGGGAGAATTCGCCCAAGTCGAGGTGCTGGAAGACTTTGCCCACCACCCCACCGCAATCGCGGTGACCATCGATGCCGCCCGGGCCGGGACTAGCGGTCGATTGTTGGTCGCCCTGGAGCCGCGCAGCAACTCGATGCGAGCCGGCGCCCATCGCAATCAGCTGGCACCGGCGTTGGCTAAAGCCGATGCGGTGTTTGTGCTCGAACGAGCCGACCTGCCCTGGGATGCCGCTGGTGCGCTCAGCGCCCTGGGTGAACGCGCTCAAACCGCTTCCAGCGTCGAGCAGTTGCTGGAGCAGTTGGGTGCGAGCTGCCAGCCCGGAGACCGCGTGGTGTTCATGAGCAACGGCAGCTTCGATAACGCGCCGCGGCGGTTCTTAACCCAACTCGGTCAAAGCTGCGACTAGTCCGCAAGACTGAGTGCCAGCGCAACGCAACCAATCCAGCTACAGTGGACGATCACTGTTAGGTGCAGAAACTCGTTGAATTTTCTAGCCCATATCCAGCTCGCCAGACATAGCGATGAGGCAATGCTGGGTGCCTTTCTAGGCGACTTCCTCACCCCCAAATCCGCCGCGCCGCTGGGCAATACCGTGGTGCAAGAGATCCGCCTGCACCGACGGGTGGATTCCTTCACCGACTCACACTTGCTAGTGAAAGCGGCACGTCGAGTGTGCTCGCCACCCAATCGCTTGTTCGCCCGTATCGCGCTGGACGTGTACTACGACCACTTCCTAATCAAGCATTGGGATAAGTACTCTGAGCAATCGATGGATCAGATCATCGATCGCTTCTACGCCGTCATCGACCGCTCTGCCGAACATTTGCCGCCCAAAGTACTCCAGGTCACGAAGCGAATCGTCGCGCAGGACTGGCTGCGCTCATACCAATCGGCTGACGGCGTGCAGCGCGCGGTGGTCGGGATTTCGCGTCGGCTGTCGAGAAAACGAGAGCATCTGATCCAGGCGATCATCGAACTGCGGCAGAACGCGGCAGCGGTCGAGGCGGGCTTCGTGGAGTTCTATCCCAGCCTGCAGCAACACGTCCACAGCGAGCGGGCGCTGGCCACGAAAGCCTGATCCGAATGAGACCACACCCGCGGGCCGCACAGCGCCCCCCCGCATCTGACCTTCGTTTACGCGCGGTTTATCGCCTTTTGGGGCCCCGACTGCCATGATCGAAGCGAGTCAGACCTGACAGAGAATCTATGCGGCCAATCCTCTTCCTACTTAGCGCAGTTTGCATTGGCGCCTGCTCCACGACGCCCAACTCAACGGCCGTCTCAGCGTTGTCGCTGGACGCACAAACACGCACGGCGGCGGATAAGGCGGTTGAATTGGGCAGCCGGCTATTTCGCAACGACCGCATGGCCTGGATAGCCTCAGATATCTATCAGAGCGAGCTGAATCGGTCCGGCGTACCGCCACCGCAAACGGTGGATTGGGCGGTTACAGAAACGGCTGACGGCGGGCACCTAGTCGCATTCATCCTCGATCTGGCCGATTCCGGCGGCTTCGTCGATGGTGAGGTGAAGTTTGATCTGGGTGTTGACCCAGACGCCTGCATACGCGCGGCGGACGAAGAAGGCACCGAGGCCTGCGCCGGTATCCACATTGCCCGCGGGGTTAGACCTCCAAGCGCCGAGGAACGCACATGGGCGGTGGCCAGACGAACCATGCTAAGCGATCCGGAGCTGCGCCTATGCACCGAGGCTGCACCGAACTTTAGCGTGGTCAAAGACGTCGACAGCACGGTCGGCT
>Ga0316204_10011635_pt1 | contig 10960 bp, 9 predicted proteins | sample 6monrhotite_MG_2_FD_205661 | JGI IMG/M metagenome (GOLD analysis project Ga0316204, IMG submission 205661) | Microbial mat bacterial communities from mineral coupon in-situ incubated in ocean water Damariscotta River, Maine, United States -... | ecosystem: Environmental > Aquatic > Marine >... | reverse complement strand
AATTGCGGGGGGCGTCAAGGGATTCGGGCGGATTGTTGGTCTCATTCCTCAGTTTCTTGCATATCTCTTTACTGCAATGCGCGCTTGACTGGAAATGCAATCTAAGAGACTTTTGATCAAATTTATTCCGACGGGAGTCAGCCATGAACGATCACGCTAATATGCCAAATGATTTAGACAGTTTTTGGATGCCGTTCACGGCGTCTCGGTGGTTTAAGCAGAACCCTAGAATGATCGCGAAGGCGGATGGGATACACTACACGGCTGTTGATGGACACAAGGTGATCGACGGCACGGGCGGTCTTTGGTGCTGCAACGCCGGTCACAATCACCCGCGCATCGTCGAGGCGATCCAAAAGCAGGCCGCATCGCTTGATTTTGCCCATAGCTTTAACCAAGGCCACCCGATTGCCTTTACAGCCGCGTCGCGTCTTGTCGAACTGGCCCCTGACTTTGACCACATCTTCTTTACCAATTCCGGGTCCGAGGCCGTGGACACAGCGCTTAAAATCGCCTTGGCCTATCATTCAGCCCGTGGCGAAGCGAACCGTCGTATTCTGGTTGGGCGGCAAAAGGCCTATCACGGCATTAACTTTGGCGGACTTTCCGTTGGGGGCATTGGTCTGAACAAGGGCCAGTTTGGCACGCTCTACCCATCCGCCGTGCACATGCGCCACACGCTTTTGCCCGAGAACACCTTTACCCGAGGCATGCCTGAAACGGGCGCGCATCTGGCCGAAGAATTGCAGCAGATCGCGGAAACCCACGGAGGCCACAACATTGCCGCCGTGATCGTTGAACCTATCGTAGGGGCAGGGGGCGTTTTCCCGCCGCCCGAGGGCTATCTAAAGCGGTTGCGCGAAATATGTGACCAGCACGGAATTTTGCTGATCCTTGATGAAGTTATCACCGGTTTTGGCCGCATGGGCACGCCGTTTGCGCATCAGCATTTCGGAATCAAGCCGGACTTGGTGACGATTGCAAAGGGCATGACCAATGCCACAGTGCCCATGGGCGGCGTCTTTGCGACCGAAGCCATCCGTCAGGCGTTCCTTGAGGGCCCAGACACCATGCCCGACCTTTTCCACGGCTACACCTATTCGGGTCATCCCTTGGCCTCAGCTGCTGCGATTGCGACGTTGGATGTCTACCGCGACGAAGGTATTTTTGAAAACGCAGCAGACATGTCACCCCTGTGGGAGGATATGCTTCACAGTTTGCGCGGTGCACCTGGAATTACCGATATTCGCAACGCGGGTATCCTGGGGGCGATCCAGCTTGAGACCCAAGGCACCGTCGGCGCACGGGGACGCGCAACCTATGAAAAGCTGTGGGATTTGGGCCTAAGTGTGCGCCCCATCGGAGACAGCTTCGCAATGTCGCCACCTCTGACGATAACGCCGACGGACATCGATCAAATCGGAGAAATTCTCGGGAAAGTCCTACGGGGCTGATAGGTGGGCAGATCAGGCGGATTTTCTAGGGCATAGGATCAGATTTCCCTCTTGACCCTGTCGCCCCAGTCGCCTAAATCGCCCCCACCGTGGCGGAGTAGCTCAGGTGGTTAGAGCAGCGGAATCATAATCCGCGTGTCGGGGGTTCAAGTCCCTCCTCCGCTACCAAAAATAAGAAAGACCCGAGGCGTAATGGTCCGGGTCTTTTTGGTTTTTGGGGGGAGTATGGCTGAGCAAGGCTTTTGTTTCCTAAGATGTAAACATTGCCACTTGGCGACGTCGATCCAACGAGTCGCCGTTTTCTATGAAAATTATATTTTGCGTTTCAAATACACTTAGATAGCCTGCGTTGCTGCGTATTCCATTGCTATCGGCTTTCGTCTTTTGGATAACAACCAACCCCTCGTTATCCGAATTTGACAACGCCGCCATATGCTCGTTGTAGGGCTGTCGTTTGGTGTGGCTTCCGTCGTTGGTTTTCATGCGGTGCACCTCGTGTTTATTTCCGTCAAAGAAATGGGCATGTTGGGTTTTTTTGCCCGCTTGGCCCTTTGCAAAACCAAGCAGTTCAGCGCGTCATTTGTGCATTTCACGTTTGCGGTCGCGGGTGCGGCGCGTTGCTTCCTCTGATCCGTCGTGGAAGGTTCCGAACACCTTGTCCCACGGCATTTCAGCGTTTCCATAGTTACACTCATAATATCGGTGGTGCAGTTGGTGAAAGAACGCGCCAAGCAGAAGTGCCTGACGATCCTTTGCCCATAGGGCTTCTTACCCAGAATGCGATGACGCAGCGCCCAGCATCAGCCAGTACCCCAGAAACAGCATGTGCACAGGGTGGCTTGGCAAAAGCACCACGATCAGGATGGCACTAAGAAAGCTGAAAGCCTCAACCGGGTGCATCGACATACCAGACCATGGGCCAGTATTGACGTTACGGTGGTGAACCGCGTGGACGTGTTTGTAGATGCTCGGCTGATGCAGGATCAGGTGTACGACGTAAAAGTGAAAGCTTTGCCATAGGGCCAAGACCGGAAACAGAGCGATGAACCAGACTGGATTTGCACCGAACGACAATGTGCCGATCAATCCGCTGGCATAAGACCACCGCAGGAAGCATTCCAGTACCGACAGGAACGTCGCGCCGAACACCATGGAATGGTAGACATTGTCCCATGTCTGGTAGCCGAATTTGAACAGCGCGTTCTTGCGTTTGAAATATGGGCGCGCCTCAGAGGATTTCCGAGAGCTTTAACCGTTGAATTTTGCCAGATGGGCCCTTTGGTAATTCTGCCATGAAATGTATGCGGTCCGGGGATTTGAATGCGCCAAGCCGCTGCGAGCACAGAGATAAAAGGTCAGCTTCGGCCAGCGTTGAACCTTCGCAGACGGCAACTGCCGCTTCGACCCGTTCGCCGTACTGCATACAGGGCCGAGCAAATGCTGCGGCCTCAACGATGTCGTTGTGGCTGTAGAGAACCTCGTCAATTTCACGCGGGGCAATGTTTTCGCCACCTTTGATGATCAGCTCTTTGAGGCGACCCGTCACATAGACATAGCCGTCGTCGTCCATCCGGCCAAGATCGCCCGTGCGCAGCCAATCTCCGGCAAACGTGGCGGCAGTTGCCTGTGGGTTGGACAGGTATTCGAGCATGACGTTGGGCCCGCGTACGGCTATTTCACCCTCGGTGCCGCGTGGTGCCTCTGATAGATCGGCAGCCATTATCTGCACATCGTTGCCGAACCCCACACCGGGAGAGCCGATCTTACGCACCCCCGGTGGAAGCGGGTTTGACAGGATTTGGGCAGCTGTTTCTGTTAATCCCATGGTTTCAATGATCGGCACACCAAAGCGGGTTTCAAAGGCAGATTGTGTTTCGACAGCCAAGGCCGATGACGCAGACCGCCCGAACCGCAAACGCGTGCCTGGTTCTGGATCAGCCGCCCCATGCAACAAATGGCTGATGATGGTCGGCACGACCGAAAACCAAGTCGCATCGCCTTCAGCAAGTTGCGTCCAAAACTTGCTCGCAGAAAATTTCGAGACCATCACAAGGGATCCGCCCGACACCAATGCGCCCATCACGGTCACGCATAGCCCGTTGATGTGATAGATTGGCAAGACGCAAACACCGCGATCGTCATCCGTCAGCCGATGGGCGATCGCGGTCGTCCAGCCTCCTGCCAAAAGGCTTGAATGGCTGTGTACAACCCCTTTGGGTTTGCCGGTAGTGCCTGATGTGTACATCAACAGAGCGTGGTCGTCGGGGTCGATATTTACTAGTTCTGCCGTTGCTGTGAGTGTCGCAGGCGTCAGTTCGACCACACTTTTCGGGGCGACGCTGACGAAGGTTTCTCTTTGGGATGGATGAATAAGCGCGAAGCGCGCACCAGAGTGCTCCAAGGCGTAGGCTATGGCATCTGGCCCCGCTGCGAGGTTAATCATCGTCACACGAAAACCGCCATAAAGAGTCGCAAAAGTTGCAAGCAACCCCTCACGGCCGTTTGGGTGGATTATACCAACGCTTTCGCCCTTCTTGATGCCAAGTCCAGCCATTTTCTGAGCCATCTCGCGGGCTTCATCGCGCAAGCATTGCCATGTCAGAACCTCAGACGTTTCAGGGAACACAATGGCGATCCCATTCGCGTTTGCACGCGCGTCTAACCAATCGCGGACCGTGCCTTTGGGTGGCTGTTCGGGATCAAAAATCATTTACCGACCTTTGCCCAGTAGTCGCCAAAAATGTCTTCAACGGCAGGTTCGCGGGGCGGTATTTCACGCACAATTTTGGTGCTTTGGATGAAGTGCTTCCAGTGAAGATTCTCGTCGATGGAATTGCCGCCCCACGACCCACACCCCATAGACAGCGAGAATGGCATCCCGTTGTTGAATGCACCACCCGTGGCAAACGTATGCGCCTGATTGACGATGACACGGCTGGTGGGAATAGCATTGGCGAGCGTTAGGGGGCGAGTGTCATCCTTGGTATGGATGCCGACAGAATGGCCTGCACCTTGGTGCAATTGGACCTCGCGGGTGGTTGCGACGGCCTCAGCGAAATTGCGTGCCCTATAGACGGTCAGAACACGGCTGAGCTTTTCACCCGATAGCGGGAAATCTGGGCCAATGCCTTTGGTTTCAACCGCAATGAATTGTGTGTTTGCGGGAACCTCGTCCGTCAGCCCCAAGGCTTCGATCATCTGCTTGGCATCTTGGGCAATGGCGCGTGGGTTCAAATGTCCTTTGACCCAGAGCGTGCGGGTGATTTTACGATCATCCGTGATCAGCGCACCGCCTGCTTTCGCGAGTTCGACCATGAAAGCATCATAGATATTATCCAGCACCACGATCGAATTTTCCGAAGAACACGACGTGGCATTGTCAAACGTCTTTGACGTTGCAATCTTTTGGGCAGCAGCCGCCAGATCAGCGGTCTCATCTACAATGACACAGACATTACCCGCCCCAACCGCAAGCGCAGGCGTACCGCTGGTGTAGGCGCGTTTTACGTTGTTCTGACTGCCCGTCACAACGATCAGGTCGGCAATCTCTAGCAGACGCTGGGTCTTTTCCTTAGAGCCGCGGCCGGGGATCATTTGCACCAGATCATGATCAAGACCCAGTTTGTCGAACTCAGCATGGATGTAACCCAGCAAAGCCTCGCAAGTTGGGACACCCTTTGGAGACGGGGATACAATAATCGCGTTACCGCATTTCAGAGCGTTGATGATGTTGTTTGCGGGTGTTGCGCCAGGGTTGGTAGACGGAACAACGGCACCGATCACACCAATCGGGCGCGCAATTTCTGTGATGCCCTTGGCCACATCGTCACTGATGATTCCATAGGTTGTCACGTCCATAACATCGCGCATCAATCCGAGTGTTTTGCGATGATTCTTGGTTATCTTGTCCGCAACGTTTCCCAAACCCGTTGTTTCAACGGCCAGTTCGGCGAGGTGCTTATTGTGGCTCGGCTCCATTATCGCCCATGCAGCGGCTTGGGCCGCTCGGTCATAAATTTCCTGTGAACCATTTGCTTCATAGGCGGACTGTGCAGTGCGCGCACGCGCAAAAATTGCCTCAACTTCTGCAATGTCTGAGGCGATGTGATCAATGACAGTCATGGGAAATCCTTTGGTTTGGCGGGGCCATGATACAGCCCCGCCGATACTTGCTTAGAAGTGGTTCTCGATTACAGGTCAGCCAGAAGCGCTTCAAGCGTCACTTGGCGCTGTGCCCACATCTCCTGCACTTCGGCGCGGTTCATGATGTGCATTGGCGATCCACCTGCTGCCATGCGAGATGCTACGCGACCGTTTGCAAACATTGTCGGAACGACTGCTGCAAGGTGATCGATGATCGCTTGATCAGTGCCTGCTGGAACCATCACGCCGCGATAATTTACGGAAGCGTTATCGATCTCAAAGCCCTGTTCAATCATTGTTGGGACGTCATCAATAAAGCTGTTACGTTCCAGATCAAACACTCCTAGGATTTTAACAGTTCCAGCTTCGCGAGCGCGGAACGCATCTGATAGATTGTTTACGCCACCCAAAACCTCACCCGCAATCACTGCGCGCATTGCACCAGCACCACCCGCGTTGTTCGGGATATATGCCAGTTTAACACCGGCCGCTTTTTCAAGTTGAAGCGCTGCAATGTGGTGCCCCACAAACAGACCGGCGCCCGAGAACGTCAATCCGCCTGGGTTAGCGGTCGCATAGGCAATCACGTCGTCCATGGAGTTGAAATCGCTATCCGCTCCAACTACGAAAACCGCAGGGTCTGCGCCCCAGTTTGCAATCGGCTCGAAGCTCTCGGTTGAATAATTTACACCACCCTCAATGGACTGAGCGATGAAATGGGGAACATTGTATGCGCCCAATGTGTACCCGTCAGCCTCGGCCCCTGCGAGCCAGTTCCAACCAACACGACCACCCGCACCAGACTTGTTGAGAATGGCGATAGGCATGTTCAGCGCGTCTTTGTTGCCAGCGGTCATCGTTACGATGCGGGCTTGGAAATCTGTCGCACCACCAGCACCGTAGCTAACCATCAACATAACAGGACGTTCGGGGTAATTCCCATGGCCTTCGGCCATTGCGGTTCCCGCCATCGCGGTAAGCGCCAATGCAGCGCCTGCAATCCATTTTTTCATTTTAACTCTCCCTTGGTTACATCCCAAAACTGCCTCCCGCAGTGTTAGGAAAAAATCTCTCGCGGTGTGTACACATTTAAAAGCATCGCAAAGAGGCCGTACATGACCGCCATAAAGCCAGCGGTGATTAGACCCCGTTTGATCCATGTTTTCGCCTCTGTGTGTGGGGCTGGATCATACAGGGTCAGAAGGATGAAGAACGCAATTGTTGTGGCGGTGTAGAACCCGAGATCTTTGGCCGCCCAAAACGCATATACTAGTGTGACGATAAGGCCGGGCAGTAAGTTACGCATGTCTTGCCCGCTGAGGCCTTGGCCAACTTTGGTGCGTCCCAATACGGCTTTCACGAATGTCCAAATCGCGAGAACCGCAAACACTGTCGCGATCAGGCGTGGGAACACAAACGCCGCGGCAGGTTCTTGAGTGTAGCTAATATGGGCAACGGAAACGCCCACTGCGGCAATCGTACCCGAGGCGATGATGTGTTGGGTGCGCGGAAGATCATTCATGCTTGGGCATCCTCCTTTGTAGTATAGCGGCGCTGACGCAACTCCATCCAAATAGAATAGCCGATAGATGCCACGACGATTGAAATCAGCAACCAGTTCAACCAACCCGTGAAGAAGTACGTCATCTGGCCGATTGTCGCGTTGGCGATCATAGCGCCTTGCATAAAGTTGGCTTCTGCGATGGGGCCAAGGATCAAGCCAAGCACCAGCGGTGCTGCGGAAAACCCAAAACGTTCAAGAAAATACATCGCGAGGCCGAGAGCGGCCATGACGTAAACATCCCCCATGGAATGCCCAACGGAATAGCTGCCGAACACCGCCAATCCAAGGACGACAGCGGCCATTACTGCGCGTGGAACCCGTGCAACATTGGCGGCCCAACCGGCAATTAGCAGGCCGAAAACACACATCAGGATTTGCCCGACCAGCATGGAGTTAATGAACGGCCAGACCACTTCGGGATATTGAGTAAACAGCGCAGGCCCCGGGAAAATGCCATGAATCAACAATCCACCGAGCAAGACGGCGGCTGTTGGTGAGCCCGGGATTGAAAGCGTTAGCAAAGGCACCAAAGACGGACCAACCATCGCATTATTTGCGCTCTCTGCCGCGATGACCCCTTCGGGATGGCCTGTGCCGAATTTCCCGCTTTCAGGGCTCATCTTTTTGGATTGATCATAGGCCACAAGGCCCGCGATCTGCCCGCCCACGCCGGGGATTAGACCAATGATTGATCCTACAGCCGTGCCAATCGCAAGCGCGCGTTTGCGGCTGAATACTTCGCGAAAGGCGGCACCAATAGGATGTCGCTGCACGACGATAATTTCCGCATCTACCCCAGAGCGCCCTTTGGCGAACATCGCGATCACTTGTGGGATGGCAAATAAGCCGATCAACGCGGGAATGACGTTGATACCGCCGCTGACTGAAGAATGGAAAATGAAACGCTGCGCGCCCATGATATCGTCGAATCCGATCGTGGCAAGCCACAGTCCGATACATCCCGACAACAGACCTTTAACAACCGAACTGGAATCCAAGGTACCGATAACCGTGACACCAAGAATGGCGAGCCAGAACAACTCGGACGGGCCAAACGCTAACGCCCATGTCGCAAGAACAGGCGTCAGGAAGATCAACAAGAATACACCGAACAGACCACCAATCGCCGAGGCAATAAACGAAATCTGTAAGGCCTTTGCGCCTTGGCCTTTCTGCGCCATCGTATGGCCATCAAGCGTGGTGGCAATATTGGCAGGCGCACCTGGAATTTTCAACAAGATGGCACTGACGGCACCACCTGCCACGGTGGAAGTGTAAGCGGCCCCTAGCAGGATAAGCCCCTGTTGTGGCTCAAGCTTGAATGTAAACGGGATCATCAAGGCGACCGTCATCGTCGGCGACAGGCCTGGCGTCGCACCAAGGATCAAGCCGCCGATCGTGCCCAGCACCAACAGACCGAAATTAACCGGCGTGAACACGTCGCCCATATAATACAGAAATTCCAAGCGTCGAGGTCTCCCCACATTTGCAGTTGATCTTTGAGGCTATACAATGAAAATAGTTTTGCAAATGTTTTCATAAATGAGCACTAAATGTCTGATATAAAACCAAAAAGGGTCGATATAGTATCGGTTGCGAAGGCTGCCAATGTCTCACCGTCAACTGTCTCGCGCTATTTCAACCATCCCGAGCTGGTCAAATTGTTCACGCGACGCAGAATCGAAACGGCCGTGCGCAAACAAGGCTATATTCGCAACCGCGCGGCCCAAACCATTCACGGAATTCGAAGCGGCACAATCGGAGTGATTGTACCCACGTTAGACCACGCGATCTTTGCCGAGGTCGTTCAGTCCTTTTCGGATTCTGTCGCAGAACAAGGCTTTACGATCCTGCTGGCGTCCCACGGGTATGATCAACAACGCGAATATGCGATCTTACGCAAGATGCTCGAGCACCGCGTAGACGGCATCGTTTTGACAGGTCTGGATCACGATGAAGCAGTGTTTCGCCTCATAGACAAGCAGGCCGTTCCGACGATCCTGATGTGGAATTTCGCTGACGATTCACGATATCCTAGCATTGGGTCTGACAACATTGCTGCGGGTTCAATGATTGCTGAACATGTGCTATCTCAAGGCCATCGAGACATCGCTTGCATGTTCCCCCCGACCTTTGGAAATGACCGTGCTCAGGCACGATTCTTCGCTGTTATGCAAACACTGACGGAAGCGGGGGTTTCTGTGCCGGATCATTGGCAACTTACGACCATCTATAGCATTTCGGACTCCAAACGAGATACTTTGGAGTTGCTGAACAGAGCGGATCGACCCACTGCAATCATTTGCGGCAACGACATTCTCGCGACGGGTGCGCTATACGGGGCCACGGCTGCCGGATTGCGCGTGCCGGACGATATTTCGATCACGGGTATTGGTGATTTCAAAGGATCTGCCGAGATTGAGCCAGCCCTAACGACAGTCCGCATCCCTGCGAAACGTATCGGGCATGAAGCTGGTCTCGCGCTGTCGTCAGCCATCATAAACCCAGGTTCGCCGACAACAGGACGGCACTGCAAGCCGAAACTCATGATCAGATCATCAAGCAGGCCGTTGAATAGAGAATGAATAAATCAACCTTCATAATCTACGAACTTCACCCGTGCTGAAAAATCCCGTTCATCGCGATTTGATTTTTTGAGCGTTCGAACATTGCCGAAAGCTGTCCTCGGCAGAATATCTATCGAAGGCATCGTCAAGTTATCGGCGTTCCTGTCAGTGAAAACAAAGGCGCTGGATGTCATGCCGCCGTCAACTCACGGGTGATATCGCCCCAGATCCAAAGGGCGTCGGCTCGAGTCTGACGGTATGCCGCGGCTGAAAGTGAATGGCAGCGCGGACAGAAGATGACTTGGACCTGATCATGAACGGAAAGAAATCGCTGGGCTTGTCTCGGCGGATTGAACCTCCTCATAATCTTTTCTCGCCGTCGCGTGGAGCGATGTGACCTTTCGGATCGATTGCTGAGGCCCTGGTGGCTTCGGTGCTCTATCCTTGGGGCAAGCTCCTTCAAGGTGCCGCCATAGCTACGGAGTTTTTCGGTGACGATCACCCGTGGCTCGCCAAATGCCTTGAATAGCGTGCGAAAAAATCGACTTACAGCCCGTGTATTGCGTCAAGATTGGACGAGGATGTCCAGCATTTTGCCTCGGCTATCAACCACTCGCCACAGCCAATATTTTTTGCCACTTATTGGAAGGACGTTTTCTTCCAGCAGCCATTTGTCCGCCATTTTTGGGCGATCTCAGCGGATCACATTGGCATATCGAAACCCGAACTTCGCAACCCAAGCGCAGATGGTCTCGTTGCTGCCAACAATGCCACGCGCGGCCAACAAGTCCTCGACATCGCGCAAATTCATGGGAAATGGTGATAGGCCCAGACGGCGTATCCGATGATTTCAGGAGAAAAACGATGGCCTAAAAAGGCACCAGGTTGCGTGGGTTTGTTCATGCGCCCACGTACCTGCTTTTGAGATGCCCCGAAACTTGACGATTCTGTCACAATGTCTGACGTGGCTGTAGACAAGAATGCTCCGCAAATTTGGCAGTGGCCTAATTTGGAAAATCGATGTTATGGCGCGTCAACGAGTCTCAACTTTGACCATGGCAGAAGTCATTGCGGGCCGAGACTCGTTTGCTGAGAAGGTTACAATCGGCTGATTTCGTTGAAAAAGTCGTTGTTTTTGGCGTTGCGCGTTGAGCTACTGCGCTGATTTTGTTGAACGACCGGTGCCTGGTCCTGTTTTTAGCTAGTGGCGGGCACCACTGGCTTGAGTTTTG
>Ga0316204_10011634_pt1 | contig 10962 bp, 11 predicted proteins | sample 6monrhotite_MG_2_FD_205661 | JGI IMG/M metagenome (GOLD analysis project Ga0316204, IMG submission 205661) | Microbial mat bacterial communities from mineral coupon in-situ incubated in ocean water Damariscotta River, Maine, United States -... | ecosystem: Environmental > Aquatic > Marine >... | reverse complement strand
ACGCTGACCAAATTAAAAAATTAAGCCACGAAATAAACGACAAAGTTCGTATGCCTGGTAACGAATCTCCATTCTACGCGCACCTTGCAGCGCCAGAAGACGACTACGAAAAAACAGGAGATGCAATCTTAACAGCCAAGACTATGAACAAAGCAAATGAAGACATACAAAAAGATTTGAACACTGAAAAAGAGAACATAGAACAGCAGCTGGAAAACGCTAAACAACAACAAAACAGCCAAGAACTCACCAACCAGCCCTCAACACCCGGATTCTGCGTCGCGCCTGGTTTTGCAACATCTAGCCCGATGCCAGCCTCTCGTGACAAAGACGCCGGTACATTGGCCTCATCGTTCAATACAAACGCCCCCATGTCTACACCGGAAAAGCCTGCTCCAGATAGCACCATTGATGTAACAAAAAATACAAACACCACACAAACATCAGACCCGTCAAACACAAACCCATTAGGACAATAAAATCAGTGTGATAGCCCCTCTCAAAAAACATAAAGTGAATATTAATAAAACCTAAACCTTTACATAATATAATAAACGCACGCGTAAAAAACGCAATAAAAACAAGAATATAATAAAGGGTGTAAATAAATGGCGGGCGATATCAGCCGTAAAAATGATATAAATACACAAACGCATCCAGATCTGGACGCCATGAACCCTGCCCAAATGATGGCAAACGCCCTCAACCTCGCGCTTGAAAACACGGCATCAAAGTTCGGCATTCAAGCCGCTGAAAACATAGCCGAAAAACTCGAAACCGCGTCCCCTCAGGATCTTGACAACTTGATTGCGGATCTACGGGAAGACGGAGATCTTGATAACACAAACTTACTGGAAACTATATTCGGCTCCGACAGCCCGGCGGCACAATTCGTTATGAGCCAACTCGCAGCCAGCGGCGCAGGCGGAGCATTTCAAACAGCTTTTTCAAACAAAAACGATGATCCCGAAAACCCGCGCGGAAGACGTAACGGCAAAAAAACACTCAGCGCAGCAGCATCATTGCTACAACTCGATGCAGCAACACAACAGGCTATCGACAATTTCTTCGCCTCTCAAGACGATTATATCGCACAAGGCCTGGCCGCCTACGACAAGCTCAAAGACCCCATAGAAAAAGCCGTTCATCTGAAGGCGATGCAAGACAAACTCGTAAAGGGGGTCATGGAAGAAACGGGCCTGCCCGAAGACAAAGCGCAGGAAGTTGTTGACAAAAGATTGCTCGATCAAATGACATCAATGTACATGAAAAACAACAAAAATATGTCGGAAGCAGACGCCAGAGCAATGGCAGAAGAAAACTACACCCCAATGAAGGAGGCTTTAGCAAACTCCCTCGAAGCGCAAAAACTTTACCAAGCACAGCAAGACCTCAATCTTGCTACATCTAATATTTCACAAGCAAAAGCAGACCTGGAAAGCGCCCAAAATACGATCACAGAAATTGAAAACTCTATGCGCGAAATGCAAGAAAAAATAGACAACGGCGATCAAGCATCACATATGATGAATTATTACAACGCTCAAATAACCGAGCAACAAAGCGCTCTTGACGCGGCACAAGCAGAATTAGAACAAAAAGAAGAAGCATACCAATCAGCGCAAAAAAATGTCGAAGGCCTTAAAACGGAAAACGCTTCATTGATGACCGAAATAAATAAATTAGGTGGCTCAATGGCACAGGATCTTTTAACCTCAAACAACGATAATCTAGAAGCAGAACTTGCGGCACTTGAAAAAGCACAAGCCACTATCGAAAACGAAATGCGCGCGCAAATGGATATCCCGGAAGATCACAAAGGAGCAGCAATGGAAGAAACACGTTTCCAAATGGAAAATCAGCAGTGTCGTTCTGTGGATGCCGATGGAACAGGAAACTGGCTTTCAAAAGCCAACTCCGACGCGACAATGGCCGCCAACATGCTTGCATCCAGTGACCTTTCTGAAAAATGGAAACACAACGACGAACGCCTGAAAGAACTAACGGGCGAAGATAAAGCTGAAGATGACATCAAACTCAGCAACGCATTCAACAACAACACATCAGAAAATAACAACACAGCCAAAGCAACGCACTCAACCAAAACCGATGTGGAAACGACTGAAAACCTGACACTCGACGCTCCGCATCCGGCCGAAATAGAACACAGGGCGCAAATGGTCAACAAAATCGAAAACTACGCAGACCAAATCAAAGCGTCCGGCGTGACCGTCGCAACACTTGAAGATTTGCATTCCATTCTTGATCTGGAAGGGTCCGAAGCGTTAAAGCACAATACGCTCATCGAAAAAACACTGGCAGATGCAGGAATAGAAGTAAAAGACGCGTTCGATCCAAACCCGGAACCGGAATTAGAGATGACGATGAGCACCCAGCCAGAGGCACGGACCTGCCAACCTCAAGACCCGCAAAGCACGATGTCCATAGGCGTGGGTTAACCCCCACACAACAACATTTTTCCCTCAAAAATTAATCGAAAATTAACCCCCATTCTTCATAATGGGGGAAACAAAAAATAATAAAAATAAAACGGTAATAGAAAAAGAGGGTGTAACATGGCTGATCAAGTATCAGACACTCCGGACATTGTTGAAGATCAAAACGCCACACCTCTTGTGGAAGAACATACGCGCGCAACCGAGGCCACCAAGCCATTAGAAAAACCTGCTGATGATTTTATCGGTCCCCCTGCACCGCCGTCAAACACAACGGAGTCGTTTAAAGACGCCGCCGAAAAAGAGCACTTAGAAATCAACATAGATGAACTAACGCCAGAACAACGGATGGATGGTTTCATCAGGAAAAAAGACAACACAAAACTCCACTTCGGTATGCCAATGGGCGATACAGGCGACATGTTCAGCGCGCTTATGTACCTCCTGGGGCTGCTATTCAAAGACCCAGAAATGTTCCCGTTCATGGCTGAAATGATGTTCCCGGAAAAAATCTATACAGATCCAGTAGAGCGTCAGGAACGCATAGAATACGCCAAAGAAATTGCGGTGAATAAAGATCATCCAGACAGAGATTTACCTGCCAAAGAAATGGTTGAAAAAATCTTTGGAGCAGAGCATTTTCAAAACCTCAAGCCACATATTTCAAACCTCATGAATGCTGTAACTAAAGCAGAATCTGGGAAAGACGCAAATATTGTTTACAACTACACTGGGGGAACAGGCTTTCAGCCTGGGGACACAACTCCAAAAGGCTTAAAAATACCTAACATGGAAGAACTTACCGTAAATCAAGTCATAGAATGGCAGGATAAATACAAAGCTGAACAACGCGCCTATTTCGAAGAAAATAACATTCATAATGCAGACGGCTCTCGAAAATATCCGTCTTCAGCTGCCGGCGCTTATCAATTCACCGGCAACAGGTTAGAGCAACTACGCGACAACGGTTACATCGACGGCGACATGAAATTCGACGTTGCAGGTCAACAACATGCCGCCAGTCAAAGTGTCAAACAACTTATCGACCATGCCGTTGAACACAGCAATGGAACATTCAGTGACATCAGGAAAAGACTCGATACAAACCTCCAACGTGAATGGATTGTTCTACAAGGTTCAGAACTCAAAGATGTTTTAAACACGGCTTTAAATGAAATTGCAAAAGACTCAAACCCTACGGCAATCATGACTCCAAGCAGCCCTTAAGAGCATCCCTAAAATCCAATCTAAAATTATCGAAGTTTTTACCTGACAAGCGCAGACTATAAAGAGTGGCGTATTCTTCGCCAAACACGGTTATAGAAACCACAACACTGCGTAAACTCTCATGATCCGTTTTCTAACACTCCTTGCCCTGTGCTTCGCCCTGCCCGTTTCGGCCGGTGCGTCAGACACCTGCATCAAACCGACCAGCGTTATGTTCCTGCAAGGGCCGGACTCAAAACGTCTCGAACTTGCACGCTCACTCAAAGCATATCTCAAATCACAAAATCAGGATGGACATCTCGCAACAGCAATCTATAAAGCCTCGATCAAAACCGGTGTTGATTTCGAACTCATGGTGCTCAAAGCAAAAATGGAAAGCGATCTCGGACGCCTTAATTTCGCAAGCACCAGCTCCGCCCGCGGTACATTCCAATACATCGAACCGACATGGCTGACACTCATCCGAAGATACGGCGACAAGCTAGGTTACCCCCACTACGCCGAAGCAATTGAGCGATCAAAATATCCCGGCGTCCCCACCATCAAAAACAGCGCTAAAAAAGGTGGCCCGTTCCTGAAATCCGAAATTTTAGCGCTTCGCCATGATCCCGAAATCTCCGCGATGATCAAAGCCTATCAAATCAAAGAAGAAACCAACGTGATTAAGAAGTACAAACGCGGGGCGCGTGTGACGTCAACCGACCATTACATCGTTCACATGCTCGGCCTGTCATTAGCCAAAGAGTTTTATGACATGAGATATCGTGGCTCTGTCATTGCTGTAGCAAAACTCGGCAATGCCCGCATGCGCGAAGCCGCCAGACTCAACCGCGTGTTTTTCTACCACGGCCAGCGTCCCCTCACTGCGCGTGAAGCCTACGTAAAGTTCGAACAACGCGTACGCCGGGAATTTAATGCCGTGCAAAAAATTGTCTATAAAAAGAAAGTGGCGGCTTGCGTCACCACTGGGCCGCCACCTCCGGAAAATGTATTAGAGCAGGTTACGCCGCTTTGCTCTGGCTATCGAAAAGATCTTCTACAGCCGCTCTCTCTTCACGCAACTCTGCATCCGTTGCATCCATGCGCTCGCGTGAGAACTCATTAATCTCAAGACCCTGAACAATTTTGTACTGACCACCGGAACATGTAACCGGATAACCGTAGATCACGCCTTCCTCGATACCATATGATCCATCAGACGGAATCCCCATGGAAACCCAGTCACCTTCCGGTGTACCCAATGCCCAATCACGCACATGATCAATCGCCGCAGACGCCGCAGACGCCGCCGAAGACAAACCACGCGCTTTGATAACTGCCGCACCGCGCTGCTGTACTGTTGGAATAAATTCATCCGCATACCAGTTCTGATCAACCTTGGCCGTTGCATCATCGCCACCCACTTTACACTGATGAATATCAGGATATTGCGTCGCACTGTGATTGCCCCAGATTGTCATCTTGGTAATATCTGTTGAATGCGCACCGGTTTTTTCCGCCAATTGTGAAATCGCACGATTATGATCCAGACGCACCATCGCCGTGAAACATGATGGATCAAGATCCGGCGCATTTTGCTGGGCAATCAATGCATTTGTGTTGGCCGGATTACCGACAACCAAAACTTTCACATCACGTGACGCATGATCATTAAGTGCCTTACCTTGCGGTCCAAAAATCCCGCCATTGGCCGTCAAAAGGTCTTTACGCTCCATCCCGTCTTTACGCGGCATAGAACCCACCAACAGCGCGTAATCCGCGTCTTTAAATGCAACATCCAGATCATCCGTCGCCACGATGCCCTGAAGCAAAGGAAACGCACAATCATTCAACTCCATCACAACGCCCTGAAGCGCGCCCATCGCCGGCGTAATTTCCAACAAATGAAGAATGACAGGCTGGTCTTTACCAAGCATATCGCCCGAAGCAATACGGAACAGCAAAGCATATCCAATTTGACCGGCCGCACCGGTGACTACAACACGTTTAGGAGCTTTCATAATAAGAAACCTTTCTTGAATTAAATCTGTGATAAAAAGCTACAACCTTTGGGATAGAGGGGCAAGCACGAAAGACCATACATACACACATACAAAATCATTCGGCAAAATCATTCGGCAAAATCATTCGGCAAAATCAGCTCTTCTTCAGGCCCAAAAACTCGAGCTGCCAATTCAACTCCTCATCATCCAATGGATAATCTGTCCCACCCTTCGGATATATAATCTCCTTCGGGCTCACCTGCCCGGCTTCTTTTTGAATCTGCAAAGCCATACGCATAGAAAGCCCCGCATGCCAAGCCAAAGCTACAATCGGCTTGGCCGCCTGCAAATCAAAAATTTTAATTACAGTTTCAGGTGTTGTTTTCGCAAAATAAGCCAAAGCCATTGCCGCAAATTCACGATCACGCATCGCCAGCGCATCGGAAATTGTCTCCTCCGTTAAGCCGCCTTCGGCAATCAATCGTTTCAGTTTTTCTCGCGGGGTTTCTTCTGTACTCTCATCCGCGAAATCTATCCGCCTGCGAAACACAGCGGCAATCTCTTCGGTTTCATTTTCATTGAAATCACCCCGTCTTATCAAAAGATCCCGCACAGACGCATCAACAAATTCAGCCAATTCTTTCGCAATCGACGTTGGCAGTGATTTACGAACAGCCATCGGTTTTTGCCACTCAGGCAACCCCCGCGCGATCTCTACAATTTTATGAAGCAATGAACTGGTAAGCAAAGCGCCTTCGTTCCCAATCAATTCCGAACCACCATATTTATCACGCGTTTCAATCACCGCTTCCGAAACTTCCTCGCTCACAGCTTCCCTGCTTGCAATCGCTTCGATGACCCAACTCGCCGGATGGGATTTTAAAATATCCAGTAAATCCACATCGGACAGCGCGGCACAAAACCGCAAAACCGGTTCGGACACTTCCTGCTCTACATCCCTTGCGAGCTGACCTGCCACTTTCGGCGGTGCATGTGCATGATCTTTCAGCGTGCTGGAAAGCGCCACACGAATTTTCAAAACCTCGTCCAACGCTAAAGTCCCCAGCGCCTGAACAGCAAACGCATAAAGCTGGCTTTGCTTATCCTGAGAAACATCCGGCAAAAGATCCACCAAACGGGCCGCAAGCGCCAGCCTTACGTCCTGATCACTGTCTCCTGCCAACACAGCCGAAACCTGCACCGGCATCGCCTCATTCTCCGCCACAGCCTTACGGACCTTGGCCGAGGGGTCATTTTCTGCCAGATAGTACAAAATTTCCTTATTTGTAGCCGAATTACCGGCAAGAGACACCCGCTCTCTCACCTTTGCAGATTTAAGAGCATCCCTTTGTTCTTCATAGGTTTTTTTCTTCTTTGCGAAGAGTTTTTTTATCAAACTCACCATTTTCTTTTCAAAACACCTAAATTATTACCATATTCACTAAAAACACTGCAGGAATCATACCAGATCACCCTTCCAAATACGCCTCGGACTGCATTTCCTGGAGCCGTGAAATCGTGCGATCAAATTCATACGCATGATCATGCCCACGATAAAGCTCCTCAGCCGTAGCATCCGCCGTTACAACAAGCTTCGTTTTAGCCTCGTAAAGCACATCAACAAGGTTCATTAAGCGCTTGGCCTCGTTGCGTCGATCATATCCCAGCTTAGGAATTTTTTCGAGGAAAACGGTGTGATAGTTACGTGCAATCTCCAGATAATCTTCCGCGCCATAAGGCTGTTCGCACAATTGAGCAAAGGTAAAGCGCGCCACCCCCTTGGCCACTGCCCTCACAGAAATCTCGCGCCCTTTGACCTCCAGCACCTCTTCATACGGAAGTGCATCATCGGTCAAACTATTAAAAACACTATTCGCCTTACGCGTTGTTTCCGCACTTAACGGGCAAAAATAAGTTCCCTCTTTCGCCAAAAACTGTGTGCGGTAATCATGAGGGCTGTCCAGATGTAAAACATCCTGTTTTTCTTTCAACAATGCGATGAACGGTAAAAACCGGTCACGCTGCAACCCGCCTTCATAAAGACGGTCCGGTTCCCAGTTACTCGTCGATACAACGACAACACCGCGATCAAAAAGCGCACGAAACAAGCGGCCCAAAATCATCGCGTCCGCGACGTCCGTGATATGAAACTCGTCAAAACACAGCACACGGGATTTTTCGGCGATCCGTTCTGCCAATAACGGCAATGTCGCATCAACGCCTTCGCGAATACCATCACCTTCACGGCGCGAATGAATATAATCATGCACATCAATCATAAAGGCATGGAAATGAACACGGCGTTTGGATACACCCTCCGGCAAGCAATCATAAAACAGATCCATCAACATGGACTTACCGCGGCCCACGCCCCCATGCATATACACCCCCTTCGGCGGCTCTTCACGTTTTGAAAACCAACCCTTCTTGGGTTTATACACCTGAACAGCGTGATACAGAGTATCCAACGCATCAACCGCCTGCTCCTGTATCGGGTCAGGCTTTAAATGTGCATCATTCAGACGCTGTTGGTAAATCTGTTTTGGACTTTTTTGAGACATTCCGGATCAGGATAATTGAAAGTTCGTACAGCCCCAATATTGGCACAGCCAAAAGGATTTGGCTAATCACATCTGGTGGTGTAATAAAAGCCGCCACAACAAACGTGATAATCAACGCGTATTTACGCTTCGATGCCAGCCAGTCAGCCGACACCAAACCGGCCTTGCCCATCAATGTGAGCGCCACAGGAAGCTGAAAACACAACCCGAATGCAAAGATCAGCGTCATAATCAAATCCAGATATTCACTCACCCGCGCCTCAAGCTGGATCGGCAAGGCCGTTTCGCCCGCCGTGGTCTGGAAGGAAAGAAAAAACGGCCACGCCATCGGCAACACCACATAATACACAATCGCCCCGCCAGCAAAAAACAAAACCGGAGTCGCCACCACAAACGGCAGAAACGCACGACGCTCCTTGTCATAAAGGCCCGGCGCAATAAAGCCCCAAATTTGCATCAATAAAATCGGAAATGTCAGAAAAATTCCGGCGAAAAAAGCCACTTTAAGATACGTAAAAAACGCCTCGGTCAGGCCTGTATAAATCAAACGCTGACTATCACCCTGCTCCATCGCATTGGCCAGCGGGCTGACCAGAAAACTGTAAATCGGCTCAACAAAGGCAAAACACACCGCCGCCCCAAGAGCCATCGCACCGACAACCCAGAGCAAACGCTGGCGAAGCTCAATCAAATGAGACGTTAAAGGAGCCGTATCTTCACTCATTCGAGGCCTCCCCTTTTTTTGAAAGAGGCACCATCATTTCTTCATCTTCGCCCGCTTCATCAAATTCAGCATCAACAGGCGCGCGCCCGGATTCAAAATTCACATCCGTCACATCCACGTCCGCCATAAAATCATCGAACTGCGCACTTAAAGAATGCTTCATATATTGAAAACGACGAAATAGCTGTCCGAAACCGCGCATGAGAGCCGGAATCTCTTTCGGGCCAATGGCAAACACCGCCACAGCCATCACAACAAACAATTCTGCCCAGCCAAAATCTAGCATAGGGCCTCTCTGTTAGGATTTTTTATCGGATTGATCTTCAACAACCTTCGAAGGCTCATCGTCTTTCAAGCCTTTTTTGAAGCTCTGAATACCTTTGGCCATATTTTCCGCGATAAACGGCAAGCGCGATGCGCCAAACACCACCAAAATCAGCAATACAACGATTAAAATTTGTAACGGTCCCGGTGCCATAACTTAAAGCTCCTCTAATGCGTCTTCGCGCTCATCTTCAATTTTCGCCTGATGTTGATCCGCCTCTGCCTTATCAAGGGCATCTTGCTCAATCTCACCGGGCTCTTTGCTTTCTTCTACGCGCATCTCCTCTTCTTGTCCAGCAAACAGATCACGCGATCCCGGAATGGCGTCAATCGCCGGCCGGCGATCCAACAGACCGGATGCCTTCAAATCATCCAGCCCCGGAAGCTCCATAACACTCTCGAGACTGAACTGATCAAGAAAATCTGTCGTCGTCACCCATGTGAGCGGCCGACCCGGCGTCTCACGCCTGCGCCCCGGCTTTACCCACCCCGCTTCAATCAACGCATCCAGCGTCCCGCGATGCGTCGCCACACCGCGAATATTTTCCACTTCGGCGCGCGTAACCGGCTGGTGATAAGCAATAATTGAAAGCGTCTCCAGCGCCGCACGCGAAAGCTTCTTCGTAATTTCTTTTTCGAGAGCCAAAGCATCGGCAAGATCAGGAGACGTTCTGAACGCCCATTTTCCATCCAGCTCAACCAAATTCACACCGCGATCCTCATAATGGCCCTTAAGCTCCATCAACGCGGCCCCCACATCGGCCCCATCCGGCATATGCTCATGCAAATCCTTGGTCCCGAGCGGCTCGGAAGACGCAAACAACAACGCTTCTATAACACGCGTTAATTCATTCATCGGAAGGCTTTTCTGCAAACATCGCCAGAAATTCAGCCTCGGTTAACTGCTTACAATCATCGGCAAAATCATAATAAGGCGGCTTGCAATCCGTATAAATATGCTCCCTGACGCTCAGCCCTTCTTCATTATCCAGCAAAGCAGGAAATACACCGCAATAATCGGCAACATCCTCATTAACGCGGACAAACAGATTTGATCCACACTGGCTGCAAAAAGCACGTTCCGCCCAGTCCGAGCTTTTATACCATTTCACATATTCTGCGCCATTTGCGATACCAAAATCGCGCTCACACTCAGCAGCAATAGACGGGCCGCCGCCCCATTTCCGGCATATACTACAATGACATACCCCCAAATGGGTAGATTTAAGTTTAGCTTTAAAACGCACCGCAGAACAAAGGCAATTGCCCGTTCTTTCCAGATTTTTATTTTCACTCATGATTGCTCTCCTTTTACTTCAATTGACCTCATATAAACCGGGCGAAACAGTCCGTCCTGTTTAATTTCCATCTTGCCCTGCTTCGCCAGCTCCAGCCCGGCGGTAAAGGTTGAGGCCATCGCGCTGCGGCCAAAAAGCCGGTCTTTAATACCATCAGGCATAAAACTCTCCAACGTAGACCACACACTCCCCATACCCTTGCGTGGAAGCTGCCCCAGCATCCGTGTTAAACGGCTCATCGCGTTATCAGTCGACATCAGATTATATGTCGGAAGATCATAACTCTGCCCCTCTATCCGGCGCTTGATATCGCCATAGCTTTTGAGCAGATCATAAAGCTTCACATTCCATGTCGTTGTTGTTTTAATCTGCACCCCTTCCGGCATCCCG
>Ga0316204_10011632_pt1 | contig 10966 bp, 11 predicted proteins | sample 6monrhotite_MG_2_FD_205661 | JGI IMG/M metagenome (GOLD analysis project Ga0316204, IMG submission 205661) | Microbial mat bacterial communities from mineral coupon in-situ incubated in ocean water Damariscotta River, Maine, United States -... | ecosystem: Environmental > Aquatic > Marine >... | reverse complement strand
CCTGGGTAATAAAACGAGGGTGAAAGTTGTCAAAAATAAGGTGGCTTCCCCTTTTAAAACTGCAGAGTTTGATATAATGTACGGTGAAGGAATATCCAAGGTGGGTGAAATTCTCGATCTTGGAGTTCAATATGAAATTATCAAAAAAAGTGGATCCTGGTTTAGTTACGGAGACACAAAGCTCGGGCAGGGAAGAGATGCAGTAAAATCGCTTTTGCAAGATAATCCTGAACTACTGGAAGAATTAGAAGGCAAAATAAAAGAAGCAATAAGTGCCGTATAAGCTTAATTTAAAATAGCTCATTTTCTCTATTCCTAGGTTTTTTAAGCAACCATTACCTGATCCTATCATCTTATACCAAAGATTTTAATAGATGATTATGAAAAGAGTAGTTTCCCTATTTTTAGTATTATTCGCATTTGTTTTGTCTTCTTGTAGTTTGAGCGATGATCAACCGAATTATTATTTTGTTCCACTACAAGTTGTAAGTGCTGAATTACCCGAATCATTCAGTTTGCATGAGACCTATCAAATCAATGTAACTTATACGTTGCCTAATGGATGTGTCTCTTTTGAAGGTTTTGACGTAAGTCCCATTGCAGAAACAACAAGAAATGTAGTTCCTATAGGATCACAGTTTGATGATCCGGAATGTGTAGATGGAATGGCCGAAGTAGAAGGTTCATTTAACTTTATCTGTCTTTATACAGATACCTACCTCTTTAGGTTCTGGACGGGAGAAGATGAAAACGGCGAGCAGGAATATTTGGAAATTGAAGTTCCTGTAAACCAATAATCCACTATTTTAGGTCTGTTAATCTAACCAATATTTTGAGTCTGGAAGAACTCATACATAATTGTAAAAGAGGAGATAGAAGTGCGCAGGAACAATTGTATAGAAATTATGCAAAAATATTGTTCGGTATCTGCCTAAAATATTCGCGCAATAAAACGGAGGCCGAAGATAATCTTCACGATAGCTTTATGACCATATACGATAAGATTGGTCAGTATAAGTTTAAAGGCTCTTTTGAAGGTTGGATTAAACGGATTACGGTTAATACGGTACTTCAGAAATATAGAAAAGAAGAATACCTGAAAGTAGTAACAGATAATGTAACTGAAGAACCCGAGATTCATTCAGAATATTTGGATATTGAACTCCCCACCCTCTTGCGCTATATACAGGAACTTCCTAATAAATACAGACTCACCTTTAATATGTACGTTCTTGATGGGTTTACACATAAAGAGATAAGCGAACAATTAGGGACATCAGAAGGCACATCAAAATCAAATCTAGCCAGGGCCAGAATGATTTTAAAAGAACGAATAAAGAAAGAAAACATAAATATTGCTTAATTACCTAAGCCATGAAAAAAGAAAATATTGATAAATTATACCAGGAGAAGTTGAAAAACTTCAACGAGGTTCCGGACGAAAGAGTCTGGAAGGCAATTTCGACCTCCCTGGATAAAAAGAAAAAGTCTCGCCCAATTATTCCTATTTGGTGGAAATTAGGGGGGGTAGCGGCAATTTTAGCCATATTGTTATCCATTTTTATTCCTTTTGAAAGCGATCAAAATACGAATCAAATAATTACAGATGTTGAAAGTGCCCCTTCTTTGGATAATTCAAGGATAAATGATATTGAAAATATTTTGCCGGCAGACAACAAGGAAGATGGGAATAGTGTGGTAAACTCTTCCGATGCAAAAAAAGATACAGCAAATCCAATTCCTGTCAGTGATGTTAATAGTCCCGCAAATGAATTACAAGATATTGAGAACACCATTGTTACGTCATCTGAGAAAACCAATTCAAAAACAGAACAAAATACCGATAATTCTACAACTCCAGACCCTGAAACAGCTATTACCTCTGTTCGTTCAGAATATACCCCCAGTGAGATTAGGAAAGATGAAGATGCCAAAATAATGAAGGAAGAGCGGAATACTGAAATTGCCGCCAATATCAATACTACTGTCAAAGACCCTGCGGTTATAGATAGCGAGAATAATATTTCTAAGAATAATCTCCAAAAAGATACTCCTCTAAAAGAAACCGCCATCGCCAATGGAGTAAGCAATTTGAGTGAGGAAAAGGAGGAGGAAGATCAGAAGTCTGATATGGGTAAGAAGTCTATTTTTGAAGAAATTGAGAAATCGAAGGAAACTGAAGTCGCCCAAAGTAATAGTAATAAATGGTCTGTAGGGCCCAGTATTGCGCCGGTTTATTTTAACTCCTTTGGGAATGGCTCGCCAATACATTCAAATTTTGTGTCGAATTCGAAAAGTGGTAACGTTAATCTTAGTTACGGATTGATGGTTTCGTATGATATCAGTAAAAAGTTGAGTATCCGCTCAGGGCTCCACAAAGTAGATTATGGTTATGATACAAATGAAATATCTTTTTCAGCTTCACTTACTGCATCCACTAGTGATCAAATTGATAATATAAATTATGTGCCTACTTCAAAAAATTTAGTTGTCAGGAATATGGAAGACAGTAAACTATCAGAACAGGCAAGCAGTATGGAATTTACGGCTCAAAGCCCTGCCCGTGATGGCAGAATGATTCAAGATTTTGGTTATTTGGAATTACCCTTAGAAATAAATTATGCACTGCTTGACCGAAAATTTGGAATAAACGTTATAGGCGGATTGAGCTCGCTTTTTCTGGTAAATAATTCAGTCGTTCTTGAGGCAAATGGAAACACTGTAGAGATGGGGGAGGCCAATAATATTAATGATGTGAATTTAAGTACAAATATTGGTTTTGGTCTTAATTATAAGTTTTCTCCAACCCTGCAATTTAACCTGGAACCTATGTTCAAATACCAATTAAACACATTTAGCGAAACATCTGGTGATTTTCAACCTTACTCAATAGGAGTCTATACCGGTTTGAATTTTAAATTTTAGTGTCTCTGAAAATTTAATGTTTTATTATGCCTTGGATAAAATGGCTTTATTACTTCAATAGCAGGCATAATTATATAATATATTTTTATACCATTTAGTATATTATATTAGTGATCCTTTAATTCCGATTAACAGGCCTATTTTGAAGCTCTTTTAAAATAATGGTTCTTACTTGTTCACGTAATTCCGATTTTTCATTTTCCATTAGTTCTTTTGTTTTGAAAAAGGAATGAACCTTTACTCTTGCAATACCCGGGCTTCCACTGAAAAATGTAAACGGAAAACGGCTTTTGTTGTCATAAAAGGTAATTGGAACTACGGGAATATTGTGTGCTATTGCCATTTTAAAGGCCCCATCCTTAAAGTCATCAAGTATTACGTCCTCCTCGGGTACGCCACCTTCCGGAAAAATACAAATACTAAGGCCCTCATTTAATCTTTTCTGTGCTCTTCTATATACACCTGTCCTGCTTCGACTGTCTTCTCTGTCGACAAGAATGCAGACACGTTTATAAAAAAATCCAAAAACAGGAATATTAACCAACTCTTTCTTACCTACAAAGACAAAGGGGTTCTTACTTGTTTTTAACATCATCATAATATCCAGCATGCTGGTATGATTTGCAACCAACATATAGCTTTGACCCTTCGCCAACTTTTGTTCGTAAGATATTTTTGGAAAACAAAACATCCCGTAAATAATAATATTTGCCCATAAATTTCGTGCCAGCCAAAAAAATTGCCGATAAGTCCTGTCTGAAAGGGTTGTTAAGAGAAGAAAGGGGAAAAAAATAAAAATAGGAAGACTCACAAGGATATAAAACCAAATACGATAGAGAACGTGCCCTAATTTTTCCAGAAGTAAGCGCATAAATCAAAAATAACAATTTTAGCAGGGTAATCGTATTTCTTTTACTTTTGCCTCTGAAATATAAAAATAAATGGCAAGAATATTAACCGGCATACAAAGTACAGGAACCCCACACCTCGGAAATATCCTGGGAGCGATTATACCTGCAATCAATATGGCAAAAGATCGTGAAAATGATTCTTTCCTGTTTATTGCCGATATGCATTCCCTTACCCAAATAAAAAATGGTGAAGAGCTGAGACATAACACCTATGCAACTGCTGCCACTTGGTTAGCTTTCGGGCTTGATGTAGAAAGCACGGTGTTTTACAGACAGAGCGATGTTCCGCAAGTAACGCAACTGGCGTGGTATTTAAGCTGTTTTTATCCTTATCAACGACTAACCCTGGCCCATTCATTCAAAGACAAGGCAGACAGGTTAGAAGATGTTAATGCGGGGCTATTCACATATCCTATGCTAATGGCTGCAGATATATTGTTATATGATGCTAATATTGTCCCGGTTGGTAAAGACCAGTTGCAACATATCGAAATGACACGAGATGTTGCATCGCGTTTCCAGTCACAAATGGGTGAGACTTTTGTAATGCCTGAAGCGCAGGTCCAAAAAGATACCATGTACATTCCTGGGATAGATGGGGCGAAAATGAGCAAAAGTAAGGGCAATCTTATAGATATTTTTCAGCCGGATAAAAAACTGCGTAAACAGGTGATGAGTATTGTTACGGACAGTAAATCTCTTGAAGATTCCAAAGACCCTGAGGCGGATACCACTTTTTCATTATACCGAATTTTAGCTTCTGATGCTCAGATTGCTGAAATGCGGTCAAATTATTTAAATGGAAATTATGGCTATGGGCATGCCAAACAAGCTTTGTATGAATTAATCCTTGAAAAGTTTAAATCACCACGAGATAAATTCAACTATTATATGAATCATCTAAATGAGGTTGACGATGCGCTATCAATTGGCGCAGAAAAAGCTAAAAAAGTGGCCGATTCAGTGCTCGAAAGAGTTAGGAATAAAGTAGGGTACTAGATTTTTGTTAACCAACTACCCGGTTTGTAATTAAACTTTTTACTGAAAAGAGCAAAAGTTAGTCTACGGTTTTATTAGTGTATTTTATCGATGAACACCCTAAATAGCTTGTTTTATCATCTTAAAATAAAAACAAACAAACTACCTGGTCTGATTTAAACTATATAGCTTCATACTGTTTCCCGGGTAAAGGACGTATCATTCCTTTCATTTCCATGGTCAAAAGACTGGACACCGTTTTAAATACAGGTAATTGGCATTCCAAAGCAATTTGGTCTACCAATTGTCTCCCTGTATTCTGCAGAAAAGTGTAGATTGTTTTCTCATTCTCATCCAATTCAACAAAAAGTTGTTTTTGTACAGCGACAGTTTTATGTTCTTCCAATTGCCAATCCATTAAATAGATCAGATCTGCAGCAGAGGTGATCATATGAGCCTTTTGGCTCTTAATTAGATTATTACATCCTAAACTATATTTATCTTTTACCCGCCCAGGTACGGCAAATACATCCCGATTATAGCTATTAGCCATATCTGCCGTTACAAGGCTACCTCCCTTTTCTGCAGATTCTATTACAATTGTCGCTTCACTTATCCCTGCAATTATTCTATTTCTTTTTAGAAAATTTTCCCGATCGGGGTTACTTGTACTCCAGAATTCAGTTAAAAAGCCTCCGTTTTTATCAATTTCATCAACATATTTAAGGTGTGCTTTTGGATATATTTGATTTAATCCATGTGCCACACAGGCTATGGTCTGAAGTCCCATTTTTAAAGCTGCCCTTTGTGCACAAATATCAATTCCATATGCAAAGCCACTTATTATAACAGGATCTAGGGGCGCAATATCTTCAATGAATTTTTCGCAGAAAGCCCTGCCATAAGCAGTGCTATTGCGTGTTCCCACTATACTGATCACTTTTTTATCCTCAAGTTTAATGTTGCCCTTTTTAAAAAGTAAAATAGGGCCATCTAAACAATGTTTCAGATAAGCAGGATAATTAGGATCCATAAAGTATGAATAGGATATTCCATTTTTAAGAATAAATTCATATTCTGCTTCAGCAGCAAGAAGGTGCTTTCTGTTATGCAGGCCGCTTATGACCGCAGATCCAATTCCGCCAATTTTTTCTAAATGCTTCCTTTTATCCGTAAAAACTGCCATTGGACTGCCACAGTGAGCTATCAGCTTTTTAGCTGTTATATCACCAATGTGAGGGATATTTTGCAACCTAAGAACTGCAATTAACTCATCCTTAGTCATTTATAAAATATATTTAGTTATTCACAAATTACACAAAATATTATGTTAATAAAAAGTTCTCTTCTCTAGTTTGAAGCCCTCAAATTTTTCTTCATCTTTGTATTTATGGGAATTGAGCACTACATTCAACAACTTTTATATCGTTACAACTGTGTTGTCGTTCCTGATTTTGGTGCCTTTCTAACGCAAATGAAATCTGCCGTACTTCTAAAGTCAACCAATACCTTTTACCCTCCTTCAAAAAGAATATCATTTAATGAACAATTATCCTCAAATGATGGTTTACTGGTTTCATACATGGCTAATGCCGAAAACAAGTCGTATGAGGAAATGCTGAAACAAACCCTTGATGTTGCAAAAGCATGGAGAAAACAATTACATTCAGGAGAAAGGTTAAAAATATCATCTATAGGTGAATTATGGTTAAACAGGGAAGGTAAATTACAATTTCAACCTTCAAATGAGGTAAATTATCTTACATCTTCTTATGGTCTCTCGTCCTTTGTGTCTCCGGGGGTTACCCGTGAAAAGCTTAAAGAACAAGTAGTCGAATTAGAAGAAAAGATTCCCTTTATTATAACTCCCGAACAACGAGAAAGAACTTCATTCAGGCCGTATTTGAAATATGCTGCTATACTATTATTAGCCCTATCGACGGGAATGACAGCTTACCGATTTTATGGTGAAACTCTTCTGAAAAAACAACTCGTTCTGGAGGAAGCACAAACCCTTGTGTCTAAAAATATTCAGGAAGCTACATTCTTTAACTCAAAGCCACTTGAATTACCTGAACTTGAGCTAAATGTAACAAAGAAGAGTAAGGGTAATCACCACATAATTGCAGGAGCATTTAGGATTCAGGAAAATGCTGATAAGAAAGTAACACAATTGCGCAACAAAGGTTATGACGCAACTTATCTAGGGGTTAATAGTTATGGCTTACACCAGGTTACCTACGGTAGCTTTGAAAACCCGGAAGAAGCTCTTATCTTTCTAAAGAAAGTAAAGCGTTCAGAATCACAAGACGCCTGGATGTTGTCTACAAAATAGTTTCTTTCTTTTTCTTCAATGCATTTGCTGCGTATCTTTGAAAAAACTTTTCATATGCAGGCCAAAACACCCAGTGATTCAAGAACAATAATGACGGATATGGTTTTGCCAAGCGAAACTAATCCATTGAACAATCTTTTTGGTGGTGAACTATTGGCGCGCATGGACAGGGCTGCCAGTATAGCTGCACGGCGACACAGCCGGCGTATTACAGTTACGGCATCTGTTAATCACGTTGCTTTTAACCGTTCTGTCCCTTTGGGCAGTGTGGTTACCGTTGAGGCCAAAATATCCCGAACCTTTAGAACTTCGATGGAAGTTTATATTGATGTTTGGATGGAAGATAGATTTAGCGGGGAAAGTACTAAAGCCAATGAAGCCATTTATACTTTTGTTGCAGTAGATGAAACTGGAAAGCCAACTGAAGTCCCGCCAATAATCCCGGAAACAGCACTGGAAACTGAACGTTTTGAGGGCGCACTGAGGAGAAAACAACTTAGTCTGGTTCTCGCGGGTAAAATGAAACCAAATGAGGCTACGGAACTCCGTGCATTATTCATGAAAGAATAAATTCATTTAGATATTTAAAAATTAAAAATCGAAATTGTCAGGATCCGGCCCAAAACGCTGCCCTCTATCCAGACTATCCAAATTAGCCATATCATCCAGGGTTAATTCAAAATCGAAAATATCCGCATTTGCTAAAATTCTTTCCCGCTTGGATGATTTAGGAATGGTAATAACTCCTTTTTGCAAATCCCAGCGCAAGACTATTTGAGCAATCGTTTTATTGTATTTATTTGCGAGTTCTTTAAAGGTTTCTATTCCAAATATTTTGCCCTGCATCATTGGAGACCAGGCTTCGTATTGAATATTTTTATCCAAACAAAAATCCAAAAGGTCTTGTTGCACTAAATATGGATGAAATTCCATCTGATTTACCATTGGAACTATTTTTGCCGTACCCAATAAATCTTGCAGATGATGTTGCATGAAGTTACTTACTCCAATAGCTCTGATTCTTTTCTGCTCATAAAGATATTCCATAGCTTTCCAGGTGTCCTTATATTTTCCTGCAACCGGCCAATGCGCCAAATAAAGATCTAAATATTCCAGCTCCAGTCTATTAAGGCTTTTGTCAAAAGCTTTTAGCGTATTGTCATAGCCCTGATCTGAATTCCAAACTTTACTCACAACAAAAATATCTTCCCTTGGAACATTGCTCTCTTTTATTCCGGTGCCTACTCCTTCTTCATTATTATAGACAGATGCAGTATCTATATGTCGATATCCTTCCTCTAATGCCCACTTAACCGCGTTTATTACCTCTTTTCCATCTTCAGAAAGATAAACCCCCAAACCGAAATACGGCATTTTAACCCCATTGTTTAAGGTAAAAGTTCCTTTAATATCAGTTATTGATTCCATATTCTACTTATCATTAAAGTCGGTAAATCCACTCCTCCGGATTCAATCTTGTAGCATCCTCGTAGAGGTAAAATTTTAGTTGTGTTAAACCATTATACCGATTAGTATATATTTCTCCTAACTCTTCTTTCAAGCTTACTTTATCACCCTTTTTTACATACAAATTAGAAAGGTTGTAATAGGTGCTTATAAAGTTTCCGTGTTTGATCTGAACACCTTTATTTCCACCTGGTACAGCCAAAATTGCTATTACTTCCCCTTCAAAAACAGCACGGGCCGTAGCACCTTCATCCGTTGCAATAATTACTCCATTACTTTGGTGTTTAATACCAGGATATACGGCATCTTTATAAATACCAAAACCTTGCTGTTTAATCCCCTTTTCTACCGGCCAGATAAGCTTTCCTTTGTTGGCAGAAAAGTTATTTGCCACCAGAGTCGCTTCCGGAGTTAAAACAAACTTATTTGAAGTTACACTTTTCCCGGCTTTCTTATTCGAAGCGGCTATAGCACTCCTGATTAGTCGTTCTATTTGTTGATCAATCTTTCGTGCTTCCTGCTTTTTCTTTTTAATAGCTGAGGCATAATTACTCTCATTTTGTCGAATTGACTTTAATAAGTCTTTTTGAGCCTTTATCTCATTAAGCAATAGACCTTTGGCCTTTAAATTCTGGGCCAGTAAAACCTCCTTTTCCTTTCTTTGGTTCGTTAAATCATTGTTTAGCTGGATAAGTTCTTCCGTTTTCTTGACAATATCCTCTCCCTGCTCTTTTCTAAACTGAGTATATTGTTTCATATATTGTAATCTTTTGAAGGCCTGAAAAAAATTTTCCGAAGACAAGAGAAACATTAGCCTGCTTTGTTGAGATCTATTTCGATATGATTTTTGGATCATTGTGGCGTACTCTTCCTTCAAGGCGTCCAAATCTTCCCGAAGCTTGGAAATATTTCGAATATTAGCATTTATTTGCCTGTTAAGAAGGTTAGCTTGCTGATTAGTAACACGTATCAATTGCTGTCTAACATTAATCTTCTGATCCAGCACCTCCATTTGATCCAGAACAGTACCTTTTTGTTTTTTTTCTGCAAATAACAGTCTGTTTATGTCTTCAATTTCCTTTTGCAGCTGTTCTCTCCTGGTTTCCAAGGCTTTTTGCTCATTGGTTTGCCCATGTACATTGGAACCCAGTAGCACGAAAATAATAAAAAGTATATATGCAGAATATTGCTTTGCAATTCTCATTTTATTTCAAAACTATTTCTTCAAATCCTTTTGGTATTTTATAGGGGAAATTCAATATTCTATTCAACTCAATGTTCTTAAATTGTATGGCAATATTGGTGATTTGGTCAATATCAATTGCTGTTATCAGAATTTCTTCAGGTAAAATTTGGTTATTCTTTTCCTGATATGACTTGTAATAAATCTCCAGCAGCCTCTTATTCCATGGTTGAGATAATTGCTGTGTAGCGATTTTAAAATTCTTTGGTTCAATTAAGAATAGTGTTTTGAACAGATCACCTATATTTTTAGGCTTAAGTTCGTAGTATTCTTCCGTAACAACGGAAATATATTTCTCAGTCCGTAAATCAAATAGTGCCTCTCCTAGTAGTAGATTCTGTACTTTGTTGAAATCTAATTCGGTTCCTAATAACTCGCTTAAATAAGTGAAGTCTCCATCAAAATACTCATTTTGAAGTTTATTGTAGAATGTTACTCTTTTAGGGGTGATTAACGCCTTTACAACACCCAAAGGAGCACTCATCCAAATGGCTTTCCCCTTTTCAATTCTTAGGCTAACATTAAAGCTTTGAACAGCTCCACCATCATTATACTCAACTTTCATCTTACCACTTATGGTCTTGAATGCTAATTGATTTTTATAATGATTCTTGATTATTGCCTTGGTGGTAAGCCTTTCATCAACTTTGCCCGCAGAAACTACTTTACTTGATTTGCAAGAGAAAGAAAGCATTGCCAGAATGGTAATTATGATCCATCTATTCCAACTATAGGTATTACTTTTCATTCGATCAGGAGCCAGATTTGATTTTACTAAGATACATATTTGCCTTTGATGAGTTTCCCAAAAATGTATACACATTGGCTAACTCCTTGTATATGTTATTACCAAGTTCAATGTCATCAATAAGAAAATCCAAAGCAGTTTCTAATACCTCTGTTGCTTCTTTTTGTTTTCCACTTCTATTCAGGCCCATCCCCTTGGCAAAATAAAAATAGGGTTGAGACGGAAATTCCTCCAAAGCTTCATCTGCTTTGATAATTAAGGAAGAATAATTCTTATTGAGGATTAATTCACCAATTTCTTTCTTATACTTTAAAAGAGGGTTCAAATTTGTGTTTTGGACCGGAGGAACTGGCTTTATT
>Ga0316204_10011630_pt1 | contig 10967 bp, 10 predicted proteins | sample 6monrhotite_MG_2_FD_205661 | JGI IMG/M metagenome (GOLD analysis project Ga0316204, IMG submission 205661) | Microbial mat bacterial communities from mineral coupon in-situ incubated in ocean water Damariscotta River, Maine, United States -... | ecosystem: Environmental > Aquatic > Marine >... | reverse complement strand
TACAATTGGGTGTGCCGCCAGAATAGCGGCAGTATTATCATTGATGCATGGCTCAACTGTTTTGGCGGTCATAGCAAGCGTTTGTTCACTAACATCACAAAAATGAGGCGTTAACTTAGACCATGACGCTATTTCCGCCATACGTCGATAAGTTAACGACGGCATAATCAGTTCTGACTTTCCCTTTAGTGCGACGGCTGAAATGGTCGCGACCAATCCCCAAAATCCACTGCAGAAGGTAACGCAATAATTAACTTCATGTAATTTGGCTAGACGTTCCTCAAGCAAGCGAACATTGGGTCCATTATTTGTATATCGTTGCGAATCAAAAAATGTTTTTGAGTACGCCATGTATTTATCAAAATCTGGGCGGAGTAAATTTGACGTAGACCTAGGTCGCTCAAATAGTTTGCCGCCACCAAAACTGGCCAACTGTTCGGCTGAAGACTTGCTATCTGAATTACTAAGTTTATCAGTCATAAAAACCTTTTTAGGTTGGTCTTCTCTAACTCGCTATAACAGGTGGTAATAATTATTTCATCGAGTTTAGAGCGCCATGCTTCTCTGTCTAACTGACCTCTAAAGACAGAATGGGTGTCTGGGTTATGTTTCGTTTGAGCCTGCCCAATAAAATCAGCAATCTGATGGTGATATGGAATTTCTAGCTGCGAGAACAAAGCCATTGTTTGCTGCTCAGGAGCCGAAAGAAAATCCTCATAACGAATAATACTGTGGCGATCACTATACTGGGCCGATAATTCTACAGCCTGTTGGGTAACATTAACCCAATCATCAAAACCCCAATACTCTCCAATAGCGTTTTTACGGCAATTTCCACCACGCCACTCATCTAATGGTTCGGCACTTTTGGGAAACTCTTTAGGATCATTAAACCAAGAACTCAATGAGGCACATGGATTTCTGGCAATATAAACGAGTTGAATGGTATCAACCTTAGCCAATAGATAAGGCATTAAATGATGATAGCGATTAGATTTTATGACTAGCCATTCCGGGTTATCGTCTTTCAACTTAAATTCAGGAATCAGACCTTCATTACGCAAATGATGCTGGTCTAAGAACTCAGATTCGGTGTTATATAGGGTCTTAAAAAGTTCCTTCCAATCCTGTGCAGTACTTAACTCGTCACAGGCATTTTTAAATTCATAAGAGAATAGTGGGCATAGTTTTAATCTGACATTAGGCGATGAAGCAAAGATTTGTGATATCCAGGTAGTACCTGAACGCGGCATACCATATAACCAGAGTATATTTATATCAGCGGATGACATGGTGGTCTTTTCTAAAAAGTTGAACGTCATAGCGATAGTATGAAGGAATGTATTGTTCAGGCATTTTTCTAAAAGAAATATCCCATCCTGTATCATCTGCCAACCGTTCAAATTCAGCTTTGCTACGCCAGATCCCAATGGCTGAATCATAATCATTAAGCAGATCTTTGCTAACTAATTCATCTTTATAAAAATCTTCAGCCAAATCTTTATCAGGACAATTCCCAATAAAAATCTGATTTACGTTGAGCAGATTCTGATTGATACCTAAAAGAGTCGTTCTCGCTTGCTCAGTTGTTAGATATGCAAAGGAGCCATAACATAACACCTTTGTATATTCAGTAGCGTCAGTTGGATTCTGGCAAAACTCAACAACATCCGCCAACAGGTACTTTTGTTTTTCATTGGCAAAGTTCTTTTCTGCAATCTGTACTAGATATTCAGAAAAATCTACCCCAACTATATTTCTGCAAGCATTTTCTAATAACCGAGTTAAGGCGCCATTACCACAGCACAAATCGAGTAGAACATCGCTCTTCTGAAGGTTTAATCCTGACTCGATAGCCTGAGTGATCATATCAATTTGTTCTTGCGCTAGAGGTTTACCATTTATGGTGCGCTTAACCTGCCCCCAAAAATCATCAGGAGCACAGGTCTTGGGATATTCTTTATAAAAACTATGCTTTTGATTAGTTTTCATTTTAACCTTTAAATAGCTTCGTTAATTTAATGATTTGATTATAAACCCGATGCTTCCAAAGCCACATTTTCGACAATGATTGTTCTAGCTTTAGGTTGGCTTGGTCCTGCTCCGCTTTAGATAATTTACTCCAAACTCCTCGCCCGGTCACTCGATAGACGGTCATTGCCTCGCGAATGTGCTTTATCTTTTTTCCACAGGTCATCATTGCATGAAACAATAGAACATCGCCACGAGCAGATGGCTCTTTAAAAGGGGGCGGTAAAAATGTACCCGTTTGTTTATGTATATTTCGCCAAATAATGCCAGAAGGATGCACATAGAATCTTACTCCCGGACTGAGCCGAATCATGTCAAATAAATTCCATTCATCAAGTCCCGGCTCAATTAGTGAAACTTCACCGGTTTGCTCATCTTTAATTTCTGTATTACAACTACAGCCAACATAATCTGGTGCTTGGGTTAAGAAATCCAGTTGCTTTTGAACCTTATTCTTGTCCGTCCAATAATCATCGCCTGCAAGCAATGTCCAGTAACTACTGTCTGTACCTGGTCGGTGGTAATAAAAGTTTGCTTTGCCTGAACCCAGGTTATTTGGGCTAGTATATACTTTTACCTTATCTGGGTACTTAGTGGCATAGTCTTCTAGAATAGTACCGGTATTATCTGTTGAGGCATCATTCAAGCAATGGATGACTATGGAATAATCAGTCTCTTGCATTAAAACACTTTCTATTGCATCCGCAATAGTGCTCTCATGATTATATGAAGCCATGATAACGCTTAAGTCTGTGTTTAGTTGTGACATTAAACTAGAAACCCATTTTTTTAATCATGGTAGCATATTTATTAATTTATCTGGTTCAAAGTATGCATTCCTATATTGACTAATTTATAATGAACACACCAATGATTTGCCATTAATAACAAGCTCGAGAATATAAAATGTCCCTAGAAAATAAAATTAGCCAGTGGATTAAAGACTATTGTGAAGCAAATAACTTCAAATGTGTCATTGGTGTCTCAGGCGGTATTGATTCAGCCCTAGTCTCTACACTCTGTGCCATGACTGGTATTGAGACCCACCTAATCACTATGCCGATACTACAGAAACCTGAACAATTAGATCTTGCCCATGCACATATGAAATCCCTCAGCGACAGATTTTCAAATGTTAAATGCTATGACAAAGATCTAACCCAAACATTCCTAAGTCTAAAAAACTGCCTCAGTGAATTCGATAATGACCTTGGTTGGGCCAATAGTCGCAGTAGATTGCGTATGATTACACTTTATCAACTCGCAACCCATGTTGGCGGCTTAGTAATCGGTACTGGCAATAAAGTAGAAGACTTTGGAGTTGGTTTTTTCACTAAATACGGTGATGGTGGAGTCGACCTGTCACCCATTGCTGATCTGTCTAAAACTGAAGTAAGAAAGCTCGCCAAAGATGTTGGTGTTATCGAAAGTATATTAAAAGCTAAACCAACCGATGGCTTATGGGACGATGATCGAAATGATGAAGAACAGATAGGCGCATCGTACGAAGAGTTAGAATGGGCGATGTCTTATGCTGGAGATTTAGATACGCTTACAAGCCGTGAGCAAGAAGTAATAGCGATTTATCAAGGTTTTCATCAGCGTAATAAACATAAGGTCCTACCCATTCCTATTTTTCTAAAATCATCAAAATAACCAATTAGTAACCACACTAAAGTTGTAAAGAATTACATCCTAACTAGGATTAATTGCAGAATAAGTATGTAATTGTATCAGTCAATACAGCTGTGCTTTTTCAAGATCATCGGTTGTATCTATGTCAAACTGTGCATTAGGTATGTCGATAAAGATACATTCAGAAGTGAGTGATTTAATTAGTTTTCTAGCACCATAAGTTCCATCTAATTGCTGTAATTTTGAAAAAAATCGCTTCGGAAATAATGTTGGGACACCTTTGATGCCTTGGTAGTTCGAACAAATTATCTTTTCATCATTAAAGGCTTTTATTAATGTATTTAAATCATTCGAATCTATTCGATACTGGTCACCAAGAACTATAATAATACCTTCATAGTCTAGCCTAGTATCTGCCAGTATATTGGTAACTCCACAAGCAATAGAACTCCCCATGCCTTGTATCCAATTTTGATTAATAATACATTTTACTTCTGAACTAACTAATGGTTTCAAAGCATCAAAATGTGCTCCTAAACAAATGAAACCATCACAACTATCTAAGTTAGAGACTGTATTTAGAATGCCGGCCAACACAGGTTTTCCTTTTAAATCAGCTGCCAGTTTACAGTCCTCAAACCGTTTAGATTCTCCAGCAGCCAGAATTAAGCAAGCAAAACGTTTTACCATAATGATTAACTCTTCTTATATTCTAACAATGGACTTTTGTGTAACACAGCATGGCATTCAGATAGTATCGATAAGGCAACACTCTCAGGTAACACACCTCCAAGATCAATGCCCGCTGGTGCAGAAATTTCACAAGGTAGATCGTTAACGTCAAGATTTGCGGATGACATCACTTGTTGATAACGGTGCGAAGGTCCTAAGAGAGCAAGGTATTTAATCGATGAATATTGACAATCCCTTAATCCCTGAGCATCAATCTCAATATTATGAGACATGACCACAACAGCATCTACACGATATTTTTCAATAAAACTGCTCAATTCCTGCCCAAGAATACTTAGAACGCGATAAGCCATCCTAAAATGCTCAGGACGCGCATTAGAAGCTCTAGGATCGGTCACGGTTACAGACCAACCCAAGGTACTCGCCAGAGTTAATAGAGGGATGGCGTCACGCCCTCCTCCAATAATTAACAAATGAGGTTCAGGCGCTATATTTGTCACAAGCCATTGTTTACCGAATCGATTATCAATATACGGTGTACTAACCGCAGACACTAAATTAGGTAAAAATTTTGTCTGGTTACTTTCTAAACATTGTTCAAATAACCCTGAGGTGTGTGACCTCAATGCCTTTAGCATCCCTCTTAAGCCGAGGTCATTTTCTAATGTAATATGCTGCAGCAGCAACTCTATTCGACCACCACAACCAATTCCGAGTCGATAAGACCAGTCATCTTCGTCAGTGCTATCATAGACTAAGGTTTTGGATTGACCATTTGAAAACACTTTTTTTGCATTGAGTACAATATCTGCTTCCAAGCAGCCACCACTTAACATGCCCATATATTGCCCATCTGAATTGATTAACATCATTGAGCCCGCTTTGCGATATGCTGAGCCATGAGTTCTAAAAATGGTACCTAATACCCAATCTCTTGCGCAATCCTTTTCCCACGCCTCAAGCAAGGAAAGTAAATGATTAAACATAAGTTCTCCTTACTTAGGTGGCTATTTTGTCTGCGGCTATTTTTATCGCTTTTCGTATTCTTGTGTAAGTGCCACAGCGGCAAATATTAGTCAGGTTTTTATCTATATACTCATCATTCGGTTTCGGGTTTTTCTCTAGTAAAGAAGTCACGGCCATGATCTGACCCGATTGACAGTAACCACATTGTGGAACATCTACTTCCATCCATGCTTCCTGTACGGGATGAAGTTTATCTTCAGATTTTGCAAGTCCTTCAATTGTTGTAATTGAGCTACCTTTAATTTGATTTATAGTGATTGAACAGGACCGTATGGCCTCACCATTAATATGTACAGTACAGGCCCCACATTGCCCTATACCACAGCCATATTTTGTGCCCTTTAGTCCTGCATACTCCCTTATGAACCAAAGTAAAGGAATAGTGCTCAGTTCTTGTTCATCAGTGCCTGTTAATCGAATCGGCTGATTGTTTAATACAAATTCAATGCTCATTAGTTACTCCTTAGATAGTAAAGTTTTCAGCCAATGGTAGGCGACGAATGCGTTTCCCTGATGCCGCAAAAATAGCATTTGCTAGTGCTGCTGCTGCAGGTGCTGTTGGCGGTTCGCCTACCCCTGTAGGAGGGTACTCATTGCTAATAATATCTACCTTTATTGTCTTAGGTGCCTCTTTCATTTTCATCCAGCGCAAGCTGTGAAAGTTATTATTTATGACTCGACCTCTATCAACTTTGACATCATTAAACAGAGCTGCATTTAGACCTTCGATAAATCCACCTTCCATTTGATTTCGAACATGATTAGGATTAATAGCGAAACCACAATCAATCGCACCCCAAGCATTACAAAGTGTTAGTTGGTTTTTGTCATCTACTGCGACCTCTATGACAAAGGCGGCATATGACCCAAAGGTAAAGTGTCCGGCAATACCTAATCCATGTCCCTTCTCAAGTGTTCTTCCCCAGCCTGCTAGTTTTGCTGCTGACTGATAACATTTTGCCAATCTTCCCGAGTCAATAACTGTGGCTCCAAAGCCCTTATATTCATAAGCTTTGTGTGGCTGCAACATATTTAATCTGAAAGCCAATGGGTCTTGATTGACTCGATGAGCAAGCTCATCAGTCATCGATTCAACGGCGAATGTCCACTGTAAATGACCGGGCCCTCGCCAAGCACCTGTAGGAATTTTTGATTGAGTCTGGATGACTTCTGTTCTGTAGTTGCGAATAAGATTAGCGGGAAAGCAGTTATCTCTCGCCCCTCCTGCCGTTTGAGCTTGTTTATGATGCCAAGCGGTAAGATTATTATTTTTATCTAATGCAGTACGAATGCGCATCACCGTTGCAGGAGCAAAGTAGTCACGTTCAACTTCGTCTTCTCTCATCCAGGTTACTTTGACAGGACGCTTGAGACGTTTTGAGATAAAAATAGCCTCTCTAGCAAAATCACGCTGGTATTTTCGACCAAAACCACCGCCAGCTCTTTTATTGATAATTTCCACATTCAGACCATCAACCTCTGTAAATCGATCAACCTCCTCAGCAACAATGGTTGGAAACTGATGGCCAATAATGATGGTGGCATCATTAGCTCTAATATCTGCAATACAGTTATGAGGTTCCATGCAAGCATGTGCAAAAAGTGGTGTCTCGTATGTTTGGTCGATTATCTGTTCTGCTTGCTCAAAGGCTTTATCCACATCACCATTATTGATTCGAATCTTGCCTGCTTTATTTTGCAAAACCAGCTTTTTAAATTTATTTTGTTGTTGCTCAGATGATTGCTCAATATAGTCTGGGCTTTCTTTCCACTCTGTATTAAGAAGTCGCTTTGCTTTTATTGCTGCCCAAAGATTGGCTGCAACTACGACAACACCAGCTGATATGATTTGTTTTTCATTAGGCTTGCCAAGGTTATCCACATGTCTATCCATTTTGAAAACATCGATAACCCCTTTTACAGACATCGCTGCCTCTTTATTAAAGCTAACGACTGAAGCCCCCTGCCAAGGAGCCCTGTGTATAACCACCTCTGATATATTTTTATAGTCAGCATCGATACCAAATAATGGTTTACCCGTGACAATTTTTTTAAGATCGACTGTCTTTTGATCTTTACCCATGATGTTATAGTCAGAAGCGGACTTTAACTTAATTTTTGACGAATCTATCTTACGTTGGGCTGCTCCTTTCGCTAATAATCCATAGGTGATCGATTGACCATTTTGCTTATTAATAACACGGCTTTTATTTGTACTCAGGTGCTCAAGAGTTAGATTCCAAACAGAAGCAGCTTCTTCCAACAACATTAGCCTTACCGTTGCGCCAGCTTGACGCATATAGTCCCAGTTTCTACGAACTGCATGGCTACCTCCAGTACTCATATCTGAATATTTGTAGCCAATAATTCCATCTTCATTGCGTTGTAAATAGGTAGGGCAATCATCTGCGACAGTAATTAGCTCCCAATCAAGATCCAATTCCTCTGCCAGTATCATAGGACCCGTTGTTTTCATGTGCTGCCCCATTTCTATTACTGGAGAATACATAATCACACTGTTGTCAGAATTAATGTGTACATACAAACACCAATCTTCTGATAGCTCTTTAGTTTTATTGGTACTAGCCATTGCAGGCATCTGAATTGTCAGCAACATACTGCTACCAATGACTGAAGACTTTAAAAACTGCCTGCGATTAATCTGTAATTTGGTCATAAAACACCCTCTTTAGATGGAGATAAAAACTGTCACTGTCTAGGAATTTAGACAAGTACATGCCAGTTCAGGCTTAAACAATAAAAACAATATCTATATATACTTATAAACAATGGTGTGGATGATAAGCTGGGTTGAAGATTACAAATCTTAGGTACCTTTCCTGTAATTCAAAAACCTCCCTATCTGATTAATCAGATAGGGGGGAAATACCCGGGGGAGAGTATTTTTGAAAGCGTTTTATCAAACAACTAACGTAAACTTTTTAGCCAAGGCTACTGCTGCTTCAGTAGACTTCCATCAGCATTGTAAATTGTGCGGCTGCGGTTACGATTATCATCATAAGTAAACTTAATTAGTGAGCCACCTCGAAGTCGCTTATCCACCTTAAGGTTGCCCTGATTATCAAGCGACTTTAACGTCAGCTGTTTCGAAAGATCATGATTATACTCATATTCAAAATTAGCAGTTTGAGTACCATCTTGAAGGTAGGTTTGTACTCCAATCTGAGCACCTTTGTCATTGTATTGATAGCGCCCCATCATCGAACCCCATGAAAATGGAATTTGATTACCATGACGATCAAAACCTCTCAAACCGATTTTATTTCCATATGAATCATAAAGGTGTTCACCAAGATGAACCATCGGGCGATTACCTTCCACTGCGATGCCATCCTTATCATAGACTTGCCAACGAATGAAATTGCCCTCTAAATCATAGGTCACTCTATCAATGCCTGCACCAGAGTCATTATTGGTTGGTTTATGCTCTAGGCCAAAATTTCGCATAAAGGCTAATTGACCCTTAGTATCATATTCCAGTTTGACTTCATAAAAATCGAGTTCGGGGCGAAATTTTTCTTGTGCTCCATCTAAATTGAATCGCCTTTCAAAGATATGGCCATCATCACTGGGACGCCACTCATAGCGACTGACATTCCATGCATTAGCGCTTTTCTTGCCCTTACTATCAAAAAATTGAAGGTCTCGACGAACACCAGAATCATCGAGTCTATAAACCGCCTTCCAAACCTTGCCATGCGCATGGATTTGCTTACCCATTAGGTTGTAATAAGTATGAGTCTCAGTATCATCTTGATAGGATATTTTTACCTCTGGTGCAAACCAAATGAAACTATCCCAAACACCATGCGCTTCAATTATTGCATCGTCAAATTTGCGACTAATTCGTGTTACTCGCCCTCTTTGGTCGTACTTGAATTCATAGTGAGCAATTGATTTACTCTTAGCCTCCGAAACAGGATGAATGCCCTGGTAAGGAGCATAAGGGCTTTCGCGAAACATCAAATGGCGGTAATGCTTTTCTTCTGCATTCGCTGCAATTGAAGTAAATGTCACTAGGACAATTAGGCCCAATGTATATAAACTATTTTTCATTGTTTCTCTCTTTTTATGAGTTGAGGTTAAGGATGGTTTGCATCCACTTAAGTGATGTTTTAGCTATATCCGGATTGTATTTATCACCAGGTTGGTCAACTCGGTGCAGTCCTTCGCGCATAGCTTTTAAAAGACTTTCGATATCCGCGTAACGCATCAGGGCATGCTCAGTATTGGGAAACTCAACTCCCTTGCCTTTACCTGGATTGTTAGCATTTACTAGGTTAGCAATCGCATTTTGCCAACCAGATTCAATAGCTTGGATATCAAAGCCACCATGCATCATTAGCACATGGCTCTTACTATTTGCCCACATCGCTCTGAAATCATATTGGCTTAATGACCGGAAAAAGCTGTAATGACGATTGAATATTTGATCGCCATTTAAGGGTAATAGTTCCGATTGTTGAGCACGCTTGTTAGCATCCGTATTGAGAACTTCTTGCCACGCTTTATTGGTTTTAATCCAGTCATGAAGAAATGGAGCAACAAGTTTGGTATTTTGTTGCGCTTGTGTCGGACTAACACCAAAATATTTCACCGACTGCTTGGCAAAGATATCCTTTAAATAGTCATGCCATGGTTTAATAACACCACCATAGCCCATAACACCTTTTGCAAGTCCTTGTTCAGCAAAAAAGGCCCCATGTAACACACCCAATGAATGACCAAATATAAACACTTGCTCTGCTTTTAAATGATGTTTAGATTTAAAGTGTTTCAGTCCTGCCTGAAAGGCTTGATTTTCAGTATCAAAGTCATACTTTAAACAATCCAGAGGGCCGTGACTGTCTCCGACACCTGGTTTCTCCATTTTAAAGACCTTAAAGCCAGCCGCGGCATAGGAAGCAAGTAATTGCGTCATGGTTAAATCCGGCGCCATACCATGGTCTATTGAGTCACAGGTATAGCCCTGAATATACATAACTGCTGCGTTATCAGCTCGAGGTTTGTTCGGAGTATAGGTGATGGTTCTTAGGTGATTTTTTTGCCACTCAAATTGATCATAATTAACCTTGAAACCTTTACCTTTTTCTTGTGGTCGACCTTGTGCGGTGCTTGCTAGGGTTACTTTTTTCCCTGCTCTTAAAATTTCGACAGAAATAGCATTTCCTTCATGAATGCTCCCCAATATTTCGATAAGGGCTTGAAAATCCAGAACCTGAATACCATTCACAGATATCAGTTGATCACCAACCTTTAGACCAAGCGCTTCTGCTGTACCCACAGGATGAAGCCTCTGAATAACTACTGCGTTATTGGTATCGTAGGTTTCTGGTACTAAACCTAAGAAAGTACTACGAAAAAGCGGTTGTGCTGAATACAAACTAGCCGTAAAGCTTAAAAATAATAATATGAGTTTTGTATATTTCATTCCATCTATACCTATGAGTTAAGCCATGACTGGCAACATATATTTTTGTTTTATTAACTAACGTTGAGTTTATTATTCCTTCAATTCCCTAACTAAGATGATAATTTGGGTGGAGATTTACATATTCTTG
>Ga0316204_10011629_pt1 | contig 10972 bp, 7 predicted proteins | sample 6monrhotite_MG_2_FD_205661 | JGI IMG/M metagenome (GOLD analysis project Ga0316204, IMG submission 205661) | Microbial mat bacterial communities from mineral coupon in-situ incubated in ocean water Damariscotta River, Maine, United States -... | ecosystem: Environmental > Aquatic > Marine >... | reverse complement strand
ACGCACAAGCTGCTGATGCCGCTCATAAAAAATACCAAGATAACCGTTCAGATTTTATATCGTTTATTAATCTTTGGAATGATTTACATAAAAAACGAAAGTCCAACACTAATTCACAGTTTAGAAAATGGTGCCGACAAAACTTTATCTCTCACCGCCGATATTTTGAATGGCGTGATATTTATGGGCAATTAAAGAATATTTTACGGGAACAAAAAATTTTCTTGAACAATGCCTTTAATGATAAGCAAGCAGAATACATTGCTATTCATCAATCAATACTATCTGGTTTTATATCACATGTAGGTTACAAAAAAGAAAGTGGTGATGCAGGTGGGTACTCAGGTGCACGCAACCGAAACTTTTATGTTTTCCCTGGCTCTGCACAATTTAATCAAAAACATGCTTGGATAATGGCAGCCAGCATTGTCCAAACCACTAAAGTTTATGCAAGAACTGTTGCCAAAATTGAACAAAATTGGATTGAAGACATTGGTAAGCACGTTATCAAGGCTTCAACTTTCGATCCCTACTGGTCAAAAAAACAAGGATCCGTGATGGGGTACCAACGTTTAACTTTGTTTGGACTGCCCATCGTTATGAAACGTGCTTTTCATTATGGACCTTCTAATATAAAAGAATCACATAAATTGTTTATAGAAGACGGTTTAGTTCAACAACAATTGCTAACAAGACAACCCTTTTATTCACATAACCAAAGATTGATAGCTGAAATTCAAGGGCAGGAGGACAGACAAAGGAGACAAGATATTTTAATCGAACCTTGGCGTCTTGCAGAATTATACTCAAGCATTATTCCTGAGCATATTTATAGTGAAAAATTATTAGTGAAATGGTTAAAAAAACAAGATAAAAAATGTCTGCATTTCACTCATACACAATTGACAAAATCTAACAGCACTAAACCACAAGAAGAGCTTTTTCCAAAACAACTATCTATCCGTGGATTAAAGCTTGATTTATCCTATAATTTTGCTCCTGGTGAAGAAAATGACGGCATTACTGTCACCCTGCCATTACAGTGGCTAAATTCATTTACAGACGATGATTTTCAATGGTTAGTACCAGGTCTTATAAAAGAAAAGTTAGAGTTATTAATAAGAGGGTTGCCCAAACCTATACGCAGAAACTTGGTTCCTGCTAGTGAATATGCTCAGGCTATCAGTGACTCTATTATAGCTAAAAATAACCAATTCTTTAAACAAATCATTAAACAAGTAAATCGCATGTGTGGCGTGAAAACTACAGCTGAAATGTGGCAAATCAAGGAACTACCACCTCACTTAAAATTAATATTCAAAGTGGTAGACAAAGATAAAAATATACGACAAATATCGCGTGATTTTAAAGCTCTACAAGAACAATTTTGTAAACGAGCTAATAAATCATTTCAAAAAACAGCCAGCCAATCTTATCAAATTAACAATGCCAAAGATTGGGTTTTCAAAACCATTGAACCGACCATTACATTAGACAATGGACTCATTGCTTATCCCGCAATTATTAAGCAAAAGGATTCTGTCGGATTGCGTTTATTTGAAAAAAAAGAACAAGCTGAAACTAAGCATCTACAAGGATTAAAAACCTTAGTTAAATTAAAAATACCGGCTAAATACCGTTATCTTGTGAAAAACCTACAAACCAGTATCAAAGCTCAATTCGCTTGGAATGAACTCGGAGCTGATCAAACCTTAAAAGAACACATAATCGATGCGGTCTTACAAGATATTATTGAACACAATGCACCTATCATGAGCATAGAATCATTTGATCAATTATGTGCTATTCTTGATAAAGCTTGGTTGGCTAAATCTAACGACATCAGTAAAGCCATTAATCCTATTATTGATGAATGGTATAACCTGTGGCAAAAAATCGAAAATAAAGCAGATAAGTTAACAGAAAAAACCTATGATGATATGCAACATCAACTAGATTATCTTATCTATGCTCATTTTCTATATGAAGTTGAAATTGAACAAATAAAACATTACCCACGGTTCATCAAAGGACTTGAAATTAGATTACAAGCGGCTATTGAAAATCCAGCAAAAGAAGAAGAAAAGCTTATTTCACTACAAAAGGTAAGCCTGCCTTTCTATGACGCATGTGAGAAAGCTGATGAATACACTAAACAACTTCAACATTTTCATATACTGCTAGAAGAGTATCGCATCTCATTGTTTGCACAAAATTTGGGTACTAAGCAAAAAGTATCAGATGTAAGAATGGAAAAAGCTTGGAAAAAATTACCTTTATAAAACCCATTAAATGGATTAATACTTTTTGAAGGTAAACAATAAAAACCTCCATTAACAATGTGAAATAGTTGAAAGGTTATTGGGTTGGAACTGGCCTTGATCATTTTTCACAAGAGGTATGGGCTAAACCCTCTTCCCATTCTATGATGGGAATGTCTCAAATGATTTAGATTAACAAAGTATCTTTATATTGTTTAAAAGGATGGAAGTATGATTTTGAAAATTAAACACTTCATTACAGATCACAGTGGTTAAGATAAAAAAGATATATAAGTTAGCTTCCTCATAATTAGCATAGAAGAACAAAAGGCCTGGATTGATGACTTAAGCTATCGGCGCAAAGGCATTGAATTATTTGAATGAATGAAGGTCAAAAATAAAGATGATTCTATCAATTCAGGATAATTAAAATTTTCTCTTTCTAAGTCGATAATTATTAAATCCATAAGCTGAAAAGTTTTTAAAAACATCAAAAAAGTGTCAAATCTGTTTAGCTCAAGATTGATGTTCTTTACTACTAATATTTTTCATCATTTATCACCAATATTTATAATTAATTATAACTGTTTATTTTTTCTATTTTTATGTTAATTCCACATAAAGCCATGTCTTTTATGCACATCTGAGACTGTCAAGATATTTTTTCATTTTTTTTATCATTATAAAATAACATTATTCATCTTACAAACTGTATCTTACTGATTTTAAAACATATTTTCTACATGGTTAATTATTAACCAAAGTGATAAACGACTAGGCTTTATAGTGCTTTGCAGGCCTATTTTCTAGGGTTATACACAGACTTATCCACAGCCTCTGTGGATAAGTCTAATTGTACTTTTGTTACAACAACTTAGGACGTTTTTGGAGAATACTTCTTAAGATATTACCCTAAGGCATTGTTTTGAAAATTTCATCTATTTTCTGAGCTTAAAAAGTCTAATATTGCTTGCTTTTTATTCAATGAATCTTGATAACCCAACTCGATTAATGCACAGGTATATCCAGGTTCAAAAAGTAAATAACTGGGCATACGCCAATCTTTACCCCATCCACCAATCATCTTTAATAAAGTCCTAACTGGTCTTGGAATATCTCCAGCATGTTCTGCTGTGACGTCTCTCACATCAATACTGGGTTTTATAATCATGGTATCAATTTGCTTGAGTCTGGTTTGTATCTTTTGCTCACTATTTAATAAATTAATGGTGCGATTAATACGTTTTAATCGAGATAAATCCGCCATCATAGTATCCATAAATATAGTATCTAACATGTAACCACCCAAAGCTCCCATTGAAGGGTACTCAGGAACCTCGGTGGGCGTAGGAATTGGACTCTCATCACGTGTTCCTATGACCAATATTCTTTCTGCTCCTAAATGAATCGCTGGAGACAAAGGTGCATTCATTCGCAAACCACCATCTCCATAATATTCCTTTTGAATTAATTGAGCTGGAAATAAAAAGGGCAAAGCTGCTGAGGCTAAAATATGCTCTACTTCAATTTTCTCTGGCAACCCAATTCGCCGGGTTCTGTTCCAAGCATGCACACTTGAATGAGCCTGATAAAAACTTTTAGCCACTGAGGTATCATAGGAAGAGGCTGTAATAGAAAGTCCATGCAAAATTCCTTTATCAATGGCTTGCTGAATTTGTGGCAAATGTAATTCTCGTTTTAAAAGATCTTTTAATGGGGTGTTATCTAATAAAGAATTTGGTGCTTTAGCTCCTAGTTTTGAAAAAAACATTGCACCTATTACTTTAGCAATGGTTCTGATAATAATAAAGGCATCTGTTCGATAAACATTTTCACAATGTAAACCAGTCCAGAACTTTTCAAGTCTTTGAACCCCTAATCTTAAATCATGGGCATAACTTGCCAATACCACAGCATTAATTGCACCAGCAGATGTACCTGTAATAATAGGAAAAACATTCACATTATTTGGCATGATTTCTAAAATACCCTTAAGCACACCGATCTGATAGGCTCCGCGAGCTCCGCCACCTGGAAGCATCAAACCAATTTTAGAATTAGAACTCATAGAATACCTTTAAGTATAAAAATGCTTCAAACCATCACGAAAGTTCATTATAAAATAGATTTTTACAAGTTTGTTCATTATATTTCAAGACTATTAAAATCCGAGTACGAGTACGAGTAAGCACTCATATTTGATATTATTTTCAATTACGGAATAAGCATAGACAATACTATATCACTACAATAGATTATTGCCCAACTCTAGAGAGGATTTTTTTAAAGCTGATAAACTGAGGTTAATCAACAATAAAATAAACTTCTAGTCTCTGTTAAATGAGACTAGAAGTTTATTAGGATAAATGATTATTCAAATGGGTTGTGAATAATGATGTTTTCATTTCTATCAGGACCTGTTGAAATCATATGCACAGGAGATCCAGTAAATGATTCAATTCTCTCAATCAGTGATTGTGCTTGAGGTGGTAAATCACTCACCTCTGTCATGCCTCTGGTTTGACTCATCCAGCCATCCATTGTTTCATAAATGGGTTGAATATGTTCCCATGCCTCAGCACTGGCAGGAAAACTATCGATAATAGTATCGTCCACCATGTAACCAGTACAGACTTTTATATTTTTAAAAGTATCTAATACATCTAATTTAGTCACACAAATCCCAGTTACTCCATTCATTTGTATGGCGCGTTTTAAGGCCACAAGATCTAACCAACCACATCTTCTAGGTCGACCCGTTGTTGCACCAAATTCTACACCGTTTTTGGCCAACATTATTCCATCATCATCAAATAATTCTGTGGGAAATGGTCCTGAGCCTACTCGAGTCGTATATGCCTTGGTAATACCCAATACATAATCAATATCAGTAGGTCCTAATCCAGTACCTGTTGAGGCTGCACCTGCGGTGGTATTAGATGAAGTCACAAATGGATAGGTTCCATGATCAATGTCCAATAATGAGCCTTGTGCACCTTCAAGTAAAATTGATTGACCAGAGGTTTGAAGCTGATGTAATTCAGCTGTAACATCTGAACCCATGGATTTCAATTGATCACCAAAGTCTAATGCTTGCTTAAATACTGTTTCAAAATCCAATGGCTTTTCTTTAAAGTAATATTCAATAACAAAATTATGATAAGACAATGTTTCTAATAATTTTTCTTTCAAACGTTCAGGTTCAAACAAATCACCAAAACGAATACCTCTTCTGGCAACTTTATCTTCATAGGCTGGACCAATCCCACGACCAGTAGTACCTATGGCTTTACCACCTTTGGCTTTTTCACGTAATTGATCTAAAACAATATGATAAGGCATGATAATTGGCGCTGCACGTGATATTTTTAACCGTGATTTAACATCAACACCTGCGGCTTCTAAACCCTGAATTTCAGTTAATAAAGCATCAGGTTCAACCACGACACCATTACCTATATAACAATTCACACCTTCTCTTAGTATGCCTGATGGCACCAAATGTAAAACTGTTTTCTTCCCATTAATAATCAATGTATGGCCTGCATTGTGACCGCCCTGAAAACGCACAACAGCATCTGATCTATCAGTTAATAAATCAACAATTTTGCCCTTGCCTTCATCACCCCATTGAGTTCCTAATACAACTATATTTTTTTTCATTTAATATGAGTCCTAACTCTTATTTAAGCTTTTCCATTAATCGGAAATTTATTTTTTATTAAAATGTTTAAAGAAATCTGATTTCGGATCCAGTACCATCATACTCTCTGAACCTTCAAAGCTTTTCGAATAAGCTTCTAAACTTCTCAAAAAAGAATAAAGATCTTTATTTTGATTATAGGCTTCAGCATATATTTTGGTTGCAGTGGCATCGCCTTCACCATTTAAGATAGCGGCTTCTTTGGTGGCATCTGCGACTATAATCCTCACCTGCTTATCAGTATCAGCTCTAATATTTAAGGCCTCTTTTTGGCCATTAGACCTGTGTTCTGCCGCTTCTGCTGCTCGTTCTGAACGCATACGCCCAAAAACTGACTCACTAACCGCATCACTTAAATTAATACGTTTAATTCGAAAATCAACCACTTCAATACCAAAATTCTCTGCGATGGGTTTCGATTTTAACTCTAACGATTCCATTAATTCTGTACGTTGTGTTGAAATCACTTCTTGCAATGTTCTGTGAGAAAATTCTTCTAGTAAAGCATTTTTAATGACATCGCTTAAACGCTTTTCAGCATTACTTTTAAAACCATTGAATGTTGTATAATAATCAACCACATTCAAAATACGCCATTTCACAAAATAATCAACTTCAAGGTATTCATTGTCAGTGTTTAATACCGATGTTGGTTTATTATCTAGCGTTTGAATTCTTGAATCAAACTTTTTAATATCGTGAATATAAGGAACTTTCCAATGTAACCCAGGCTCATAGTCTGATTTAATGACTTTACCAATTTTTAATTTCAGAGCATGTTCTTTCTCATCTACAGTAAACGTGAAAGCTTTAAAACCAATTATCGTTAAAACTATAAACATCAATAATATTATTAATTTATTCATTTAATTTCTCCCTGACCTTCCAGTGCGTGTGGTTTTAGATCGTGTTTGTTTATAACTAGAACCTTTGGACTCAGGACTTGTGACTGTTGTGGTTCCTAAATAAACAGAATCAGGCTTTTTTGCTTTTTTCATCATTTGATCAAGAGGTAAATACATCATGTTATTGCTATTTTCTGAGTCTATTAACACTTTATTTGTTTGACTGAATACATTTTCCATTGTTTCTAAATACAACCTTTCCTTAGTCACTTCTGGTGCTAATTCATATTGATTACGTACCAAATCAAACTGTTGCGCTTCACCTTCAGATTTTGCGATAATAGCTTCTTTATAGGCTTCGCCTTCTTGAATAATTTTTAATGCATCACCTTCTGCAAGTGGTATTTCTTGTCGTGCATATTCGGTGGCTTCATTAATGAATGTTTTAGCATCTTCGCGCGCTTTCACAACATCATCGAATGCGCTTTTTACTTGAGCGGGCGGATGCACTTCTTTAAAGTTGAAGTTTGTCACATCAATACCAGATTTGTATTGATTTAACATGGATTGTAATTCTTCAACAATTTTATTTATAGCCACTTCTCTATTTTCATTAAGCAAATGACTCATACTGTTAGTTCCAACCACTTCTCGTACAGCACTTTCAGCAGCATGTTGAACCGTTGATTCTGGACTTTCTAATTCAAATAAATAATCTCTGATATTACTTTCACGAATTCGAAACTGTATATCAAAATCTAAAAACACTAAGTTTTTATCTTCTGTTAGCATTTCTCCACTTTCACCCACAGAGTAAAGCTTTTGATAATCAACCTTATAAACTTGAGAAATAGGGGCAGGCCATGTAAAGTTTAGACCTGATTCCATGGTTTTATCATACTTACCAAATGTTAAGACTATGCCTCTTTCTGAAGGTCCGATTTTATAAGCAGATGTCCAAATGGCATACGCTCCAATGGCAAACAATATTAATATAATGGGGAAAACTACACTTCCACTTCCACCATTATTATTAGTCTCATTCATGCCTAAAGCTTTTTTAAGTTTATTAAAAAAATCACTCACAACTTGCTCTAAATTTGGTGGTTGATTCCCACCTGATCCCCATGGATTATTTGGCTTATTAGGCTCATCAGGTTTTTTGTCATCATCACTATCGTTGTTTCCGCCAGGTTTATTCCAGGCCATAATTTACTCCATATCGGTTAAGTTGTGGATAAAATCTCCACATTCATCATTTCTTGCTGCTAACATTTTCCACTTTTCAGGGGGTAATTCAACTTTTAATGACCAACTATTATCATCATTATAACTATCTTCTCGGATGCCATCTAATTGATAGAATAAGGCGCGTAATTTACCCAAATTCGCAGGAACAAGTATATTTTTTACTACATGGGTACGATTAAAGCGTTCTTCAATGGCTGAAAGTAATAATTCTACACCATCTCCAGTAATTGCTGACAACCAGCATTGACTAATCAAACCATCATTATCTCTATTTATTTTTGTACTAACATTTGAGAGATCAATTTTATTATAAACTTCGATCATTGGTAGTTTATCGGCTTTAATCTGTTTTAAGACTAGATTAACTTCTGCAATGTGTTCTGCTTGTTCTGGATTATTGGAATCTATCACATGTATCAATAAATCTGCCTCAATAGCCTCTTGCAAAGTGGCTTGAAAAGCTGCCACCAAATCATGAGGTAAATCTCGTACAAATCCTACTGTATCACTGGCAACAACTTCATTGCCTCGAATATTGGGAAACTTTCTTACAGTTGGGTCCAAGGTTGCAAATAATTGGTCTGCTACATAGACTTCTGATTCAGTTAATCGATTAAATAAGGTGGATTTGCCAGCATTGGTGTATCCAACAAAAGCAATCATTTTTGTACCACCTTGCTTGCGACTATTTCTTCCTTGTTCGCGCTGAGCAACCACTTTATCAAGTCTAGTCCTTAGCTTTTTCACACGTATGGCTAACAGCCTTCTGTCTGTTTCCAGTTGAGTCTCACCTGGGCCACGCATGCCAATGCCACCTTTTTGCCGTTCTAAATGAGACCAACCACGGACCAAACGAGTCGATAAATATTTAAGTTGTGCCAATTCAACTTGCAACATCCCTTCGTATGACCTTGCTCGTTGTGAAAATATATCCAATATTAAACAAGTCCTGTCTAAAACAATACATTGACAAACTTGCTCTAGGTTTCTTTGTTGAGCTGGTGTTAATGCAATATCAACTAAGACTAAATCTGCTTCATTTTGATTGACTAAATCTGCTACTTTTTCAGCGTTACCAGAGCCAATATAAAATTTTGGCTCTGGAATTTTTCTAGAGGGGCTTATAATTTCAAGTACATTCGCCCCAGCTGACAATGCCAACTCAGTGAATTCCTCAATTTTTTCTTGATGTCCCAGACCTGTGACTGGGCACACAAGTATAGCCTGATTACCTTTTTTACTGCGTTCTTGATCTAACAATAGAATTGCATAATGTGAAAGTTTGTATTATATGTTGATTAAGAAAAAAATGACATTGAGATCAATTATTTTTCCTCATGTATTTTTAATGAAGTAAAATTCCACTAGCTTTCATCAATCATAAACAACAATTATTAATTTAACTTACTCATTATCAAAATTTTGTGTATTGATGTTTTTTGATGGAACAATTGTCGATATAGCATGTTTATAAACCATTTGATTGGAATTGTTATGTAAGACAATAACAAATTGATCAAATGATTCAATTGTACCTTGCAGTTTAATACCATTGATTAAAAATATTGAGACTGGAATACGATCTTTTCTAAGGGTATTTAGAAACGGATCTTGTAGTGATGTTCCTTTTGGCATGATTTGCTCTCCACCTATTATTATTATTACGTTTTATGATACCACAAATAAAAGATGCTTTTTATAGGATCTGACTTATGTAACATTGTTTTACTTTATAAATGTAAAAATAGCCTTAAATTCATCACAATTTTAATCATTTCATTACCTTCGACCACCGAATAAACTTTTCCAAACAGCGTTGATTATTTTAGTTCCAAACCTTCTAGCTACAGTCTTACCAGCTGCCTCCCATACTGTATCCTTGTTTCTACGGGATGATGTCCTTCTACTGGCTTTTTCTTTTGCCCTTTGAGCTTCTTCCCTTAATAACTCCTGCTCTGCTTTTACCTTTTGTTGTTCAATAACCTGTTGACGCTTCTTTAAGGTTTCAAATGCAGAGTCCTTGTCCAAATCTTCATCATACTTGGTTCCAATTGGTGAACGAGCAATCACAATTTTTCTTTCTTCGTCTGTTGCAGCTCCCATGCGACAACGTGGAGGGGCAATTTTTACTTTATCTACAATAGAAGGAGCCCCGCCTTCTTCTAGGGTAGAAACTAAAGCTTCACCAATGCCTAATTGTGTGATAATTTCTGCTGTATCAAAATTTGGATTAGGTCTAAAACTGTCTGCTGCTGCTTTAATGACCTTCTTATCTTTGGGTGTATAAGAACGCAATGCATGTTGAACTTTATTTGCCAGTTGCCCTAATATCGATTCAGGGACATCCCCTGGCGACTGAGTACAAAAATATATCCCAACACCTTTAGAGCGAACCAAACGAGCAACTTGCTCTATCTTGCGCAATAAAGCTTTAGGCGCCTCATCAAATATTAAATGCGCTTCATCAAAAAACAAGATAAGTTTTGGCAACTGTTGATCACCCACTTCTGGTAGAGATTCAAATAATTCTGTCATTATCCAAAGCATAAAAGTTGCGTACATTTGCGGGTTTTGTATCAAATCTCGTGAGTCCATTATGTTAATAATACCGCGGCCAGATAAATCTTGTTTCATGAAATCTGACAAGGCAATAGCAGGCTCGCCTAATAACATTTCAGCACCTTGTTGTTCTAATTTAAGAAGCCTTCTTTGAATAGCTCCTATAGAAGCACTTGTGATTCGGCCATACTTATTTGAAATCTGCTTAGTATTATCTCCCATATAGGTGAGCAACTGTTGTAAATCTTTTAGGTCTAGCAAAGCCAACTTTTCTTCCTGTGCCATTTTAAAACCAACATTTAATACACCTTCTTGTACATCAGATAGCTCTAAAAACCGACCCAACAACATGG
>Ga0316204_10011628_pt1 | contig 10972 bp, 8 predicted proteins | sample 6monrhotite_MG_2_FD_205661 | JGI IMG/M metagenome (GOLD analysis project Ga0316204, IMG submission 205661) | Microbial mat bacterial communities from mineral coupon in-situ incubated in ocean water Damariscotta River, Maine, United States -... | ecosystem: Environmental > Aquatic > Marine >... | reverse complement strand
GACGGAATTTTCCGGAGAGTGGATCATGACTGCATTCAGCAATGTCATTGATCGTATCTACTTCAAGGAGAATTCGTCTGGCTGAATGGAGTAACTGCTTGCCTATTTCAGTCAAGATGACACGTCGGTTTGTCCTCTCAAAGAGTGCTACTCCAAGATGCTCTTCCAGTTTTTTTATTTGACCACTCAGTGTTGGCTGACTGACGCAACAGCGTTCGGCGGCCTTACCAAAGTGTTCAAGTTCAGCCACAGTCAGAAAGTACTTCAAATCTCTAATATTCATCTACCCTCCAACCCTAATGAAGGAAAAACCTATCAATAAGATAGAAACAAACGATTTAACCTAACAGTATTCTGTTGATATAATTAGTTCAACAGGGTGTTCATGCAAGCACTCTCTCCGGCTTCGGCAAAAGATGCCTTAGCCATATTGTTAAGTGAAATTGGAAGCCAACTGGCTTTGATTAAGACAAGAAGGAGATCACAATGAATATAAGAAGCATATTCACGACTATGGCGCTGGCAGGGATTCTGGCTATCCATATCCCAACAGCAGCTTTAGCCAATGGTGAAGCTAAACCCAACCATTTCTGGTGGCCGGAACAACTTAATCTGTCCCCTCTTCGTGCACACGACACGACATCCAACCCATATGGCGAATCATTCGTTTATGCTGATGAGTTTAAAAAACTCGACCTCAAAGCATTGAAAAAGGATATTGAAAAGGTATTGACGACACCCAAACAGTGGTGGCCAGCAGATTATGGTAACTATGGGCCATTTTTCATTCGTATGGCGTGGCACAGCGCTGGCACATACCGTACCTATGATGGACGTGGAGGTGCCGGAGGAGGCCAGCAACGATTTGATCCGTTAAATAGTTGGCCTGATAATGGAAACCTTGATAAAGCAAGGCGTCTCCTCTGGCCGGTGAAACAACAATATGGCAAGAGCATTTCATGGGCTGACCTGATGATTCTGGCTGGCAACGTGGCAATGGAGAACATGGGATTCAATACCCTTGGTTTTGCCGGTGGCCGTGAAGACGACTGGGAGCCTGATCTGGTTTATTGGGGTCCTGAAACCAAATTCCTTGATAATCAACGCCGCAACAAAGACGGAACATTAGACAACCCACTTGCTGCAGTTCAGATGGGCCTGATCTACGTAAACCCAGAAGGCCCTAATGGAAACCCTGATCCGTTGCTGGCCGCTAGGGACATTCGTGAATCCTTTGGCCGTATGGCTATGAATGATGAAGAGATCGTTGCACTCATCGCTGGTGGACACACCTTTGGGAAAGCGCATGGTGCTCATAAACCATCTAAATGCGTTGGAGTAGAACCTGGTGGCGCTGCTATTGAAGAACAGGGGTTTGGCTGGAAAAACCACTGCGGCAAAGGTAATGCTGAAGATACAGTAACCAGTGGTTTTGAAGGCGCATGGACATCTTCTCCTGCTCAGTGGACTACCATGTACCTGGACAACCTGTTCAATTTTGAATGGAAACAAACCAGGAGCCCTGCCGGTGCCATTCAGTGGATACCAACAGACAAGAGTGCCTCTGAGATTGTTCCTGATGCGCATGTGGAAGGCAAGTTCCATGCACCTATCATGTTCACCACTGATCTAGCTCTTAAAATTGACCCGGACTTCAGAGCGATTTCAAAACGCTTTCTGAACAATCCTGAAGCGTTCGAACACGCATTTGCTAAAGCATGGTTTAAGCTGACTCACCGCGACATGGGACCAAGTGCACGTTATATCGGTGCAGATGTTCCGGGTATAGAAATGCTTTGGCAGGATCCAATTCCTGTCGCTGACTACAAGCTTATCAGTAGCAGTGACATTACAAAGCTTAAGAAAAGCATCCTTAAATCTGGACTCACCATCTCCGAACTTGTAAAAACTGCGTGGGCTTCAGCGGCCAGCTTCCGTAGCAGTGATATGAGAGGCGGTGCCAATGGCGCAAGGATTAGTCTTGAACCTCAAGTAAAATGGGCGGTGAATAATCCGACTGAACTGAAGAAAGTGCTACACTCCCTTGAGAAGATCCAAAACGACTTCAACAGATCGCAGCGCGATGGAACAAAGGTTTCGCTAGCTGACCTCATCGTTCTGGGTGGTGCCACTGCCATAGAAAAAGCATCCAAAGATGCCGGATACCAGGTGGAAGTTCCGTTCAGGCCGGGTCGAACAGATGCAACTCAGGAACAGACTGATGTGAAATCATTCACCCTGCTTGAGCCAAGAGCAGATGGGTTCCGTAATTACTTTGGTAGTGGCAACTATAGATCGCCACCAGAAATGCTTGTGGATAAGGCTAGCCTGTTAAATCTAACCGTTCCTGAGATGACTGTACTGGTCGGCGGCATGCGGGTACTGGATGCCAATACTGGAAACTCCAAACATGGCGTTTTCACTAAACACCCCGGAACGTTGAATAATGATTTTTTCGTAAACTTACTTGATATGTCTACTGTCTGGAAGAAGTCATCCAAATCTGAGTCTGTGTACGAGGGGCATGATCGTAAGACAGGTAAGCTTAAATGGACGGCTACTTCTGTAGATCTTGTTTTCGGCTCAAACTCCGAGCTGCGTGCAATAGCAGAGGTCTATGCATTTGATGACTCAAAAGAGAAATTTGTGCATGATTTTGTTACTGCGTGGGTCAATGTGATGAAGCTTGACCGCTTCGACAACAAATAATAGATGTAGCGCATAGACTACAAAAAGGCGCGGGCCTTCGGGTCCGCCATTTTTTGGTTATTTGTCCCGTACAGCAATAAGGCATTCCTGCATTCATAATCGCAAAAAGAACGACCCGTCTCCTTATTGTTCCGCTCGTCGATACCTATTGATAATTCAGTACATGGTGTCTGTAGTATCAACGTATGAAGAGCTCAGGGCTCGCAAGGTCGGATTCTCGCCTTCCAAACGCATCAACCACCCTATTCAGCCAATAACAGCTCTAATAAGACAGACAGATCAACGTTAAGATCAGCCATACCACGATGAGACAACTGCTCAAGCCCGATCAGCGCGCCATATAATAGTTTCGCATGCGTAGTAGCTCGTGCAGAAGAAGCACCATGCTCTTCAAATAACGTTTGTAGAAATTTCAGCCGGGAGCTATCAACAGCCTTTAATGTGGCAGCAGCATTTTCATCATACCTCGCCCAATCCCGAATACCTGCTTCAGCAAGCTTGCCACCATAAGGCTCACTTCTATCGCTCGTTGCAATCTGGATCAGTAATCTGATCTGCTCTTTAGCACCGGATGCATGCTCACGAACAGCTGAAATGATGTCTTCGGTCGCAACCTGTACCCAGCGTTGCAGCATGGCCTCCTTTAAACACAAAACATTGTCAAAATGCCAGTAAAATGAACCTTTGCTGACCTGCAATGCCCTTGCTAAGGATTCTGCCTTGATTGCTTGAGGGCCTGCTGCTGATAAAGCCCGGAAGCTCGCTTTGATCCAGTCATCTTTTGTTAATGAGTTTTTCTTTGCCATGCCTTAACCATACGAGTGCGTATTGACTAATACAATTCACCGCGCAACCATACGTATCCGTATGGCATGACTTCCGGAGGCTCACATCAGATGAATAAATTAATCTTCTCAGCTGCCATTTTATCCCTGATCACTCTCTTTGTTCACATCTTCGCAGGAGGTCAAGAGATACATATCCCCATCCTGGAAAGTAAACTTTCTGTCGGCATGAAAGCTATCCTCTCGGTAGTTTGGCACATGGCTACCGCTATGCTTATCATGAACTCAATAGCACTGCTTATAGCAGCCAGATCACCGGATTATCAGAAACCTCTTATTCTGCTGATTGCCAGCCAATACTTATCCGCCTCGGTTCTCTTTGTATATTATGGATACTTTCGATTGGACTCGCTGATGCTGATGCCTCAGTGGATTGCATTCTCTTCAATAGCAGCATTAGCACTCACAGGTTTATATAAAAAACGGATTTATGCATGATAACATTTTTGAGTATCACAATATTTAGTATACTACTGCTTATAGCACTCATACATATCGTCTGGGCCCTTGGTAGTTATTGGCCAGCAAAAGATGAGCAGTCATTAATCAATACCGTCATTGGTTCAGCCAAACGGTCAGTTATGCCTGCACCCTTTTTGATCATACTGGTTGCCATCGGAATTTTTGGTGCCGGGCTTTGTGTACTTTGGGGCCCCGAGCTCATCAGTCTGCCTTTCCCTGAGTGGATAAAGCAAACAAGCCTGATCAGCTTAATCATCATCTTTGCAGCGCGCGGCATCTCCACGTATTTATTCGTCGCACCACTGGTCAATAGAACAGAGCCGTTTAAAACCCTTGATCGCCAATATTTCGCACCACTGTGCTTATTACTCAGCCTTGGATTTTATTTCATTCACAGTCAAAGCTAAAGAAAGTTTCCCGAGGACATAACCCATAACACCTATGCTCTCTAAGTACCCTATTCCAACTTAAGGATGTAAATGAACAAGGTATGCGCCAGATTATTTACATCTTGTTTTAACTTATCGAATATGGATTCAATAGCAGTGATCTAATCAGGCAAACACACCACTTTATCCAAAAAAATATATGGAATATTGTCTATGGTATGCGAAATCCAAATCACATATTGCAATTAGTCGTATGAGTCTAAAAGGAGAAGCTCTTTTCTGAAAATAGCTTCAAACATGCATCTACAACCACTGGCTCATAATACTTGCCACGGTTGGTCTTAATTTCATCCAAAGCAACGTCGATGCCTAAGGATGGACGATATGGTCGATGAGAACTTATAGCCTCTACAACATCTGCTACAGCTACAATCCTTGACTCTAAACAAATCTGATCACCCTTAAGCCCCTGTGGATAACCGGTGCCATCTTTGCGTTCATGATGTTGATGGGCAATCTCAGCAATAGGCCATGGAAACTCTATATGTTTAAGAATTTCAAAACCTGTCGTTGCATGCATTTTGATCAATTCAAACTCAACTTTTGTTAATTGAGTCGGCTTGGACAAAATTTCAGAGGGGGTCTGAATTTTTCCGATATCATGAATAGTTGCTCCCAATCTAATCGCCTCAATCTGATTCTCTGTTAACTCCATTTCTTCACTTATAGCACATGCAAGCATGGCAACGCGTTTTTCATGACCTGCAGTATATGGATCTCTTACTTCCACAGCTTTGGAAACGACGTCAATGGTCCCATACAAACTTTTACGGAGAGCATCAGCACTTTCTGCAAGTTTCTCCTGACTTTTCAGTTTCTCGGTAACATCATGAACTATTGCTAACAGATATTCTCTTCCTTTCAATGTGATATCCGAAGCACTGATATCTGCATAGAAAACAGTGCCATCACATTTTTTTATCGGCATTGACTCTACAATAGTGATTTCCTCTCGGAGAAACAGGTCTAGCTGATCATAGCCATACTGGAGACGATCCGCAGGAATAATGTCCGCAATCGACATGCTTAGCAACTCGACTTTGGAATAACCAAGCACCTCACACATTCTCTGATTGACCATATGAAGTGTTTTATTTTCCGGATCAAGCAGAACCATTCCGTCCTGGGCTTTTTCAAAAATAATTCTCTGCGTGGATTCTGATTCCATGAGTGAAAGCTCTATCTGTTTATGTTCAGTTATATCGCGACTTTCAGCTATCAAATACTGAGCCTTCCCATCTTCATCAACGGCTGCTTTAAGCGAAAAGTCGAAATAATGAAGTACTCCAGATATGGAATAATGAGTAACTTCACGACGGACAAGTTCACCCCGAGCTGCTCTTGATATACTAACACGCAGCCACTGCTGTAACTCTTCACTATGTTTCCACCAGGGGGTATCCCAGACCTTCCTGCCTATGACATCATTTTCATGCACACCAATAAAATTGATCGACTTCTGATTGGCTGCGGTTAATGTGCCATCAAGAGTCATAATACCCGCGAACTGAAATGTCTGGCTGAAAATATTACGAAAACGCTCTTCGCTTTCCTGCAACGCTATTTCACTCTGCTTACGCTCTGTGATATCGCGGGCAATACCTAATATTCCGATCAGCCCCCCATCTGAGTCAAACATGGGAGTTTTGATGGTTTCGAGAATTTCCCTGTGTCCATCACTTGCAAAGGTGATCGCTTCTTCGTTGATACTCGGCTTTCCGGCATCCATGGCCAATCTGTCATTCTTCTGGAAAAACCCAGCCATCTCCTTATCTAAAAAATCATAATCGGTTTTACCCAAAATTTCTGCTTCTTTCGCACCAAGTAATGCTTCAAACCTGGGATTACAGAGTAGAAAAACACCTTCCTTGTCTTTTAACCAGACCAAATCAGGTAATGTTTCAATCAGAGTACGCAGCTGTGTTTCATTTTGCTCTAAGGCCATCTCAATCTGCTTGCGTTCGGTAATGTCATCACCCGAACTTATAACGGCAATGATATAGCCTTGCTCATCTCTGATAACAGAATTGTGCCAAGCAATAATTCTCTTCCCTCCCTCTTTGGTGAAGATCGGGTTTTCAAAGAACTCAACAGGTTCGGTGTTTCCAGAAATAAGTTTTTCAAAAGCAACCTTTACAGTATCCTGACACTCTTCCGGAAGAAAGTTGTCGAACCAGTTCTTGCCAAGAATTTCAGCTTCAGGATAACCAAGAACCTCACATGCCTTTTTGTTGGCGAGGGCAACAGATTGGTCCTTGTTGACTACAAGCATCAATACCGAGGCTGTGTTTAAATATTCCTGTGCAACATCTCGTTCTTTCTGGATTTTATCTTCAGCCAGCTTGCGTTCTGAAATATCAATAAAAGTAACAACAACCTGCTTCCCCCCCTTATAATTCAGGGATGGGAATGCATTACACAAGACCCAATTAGGCTCTCTCTTTTCAGAGATGGTTATACCCAGAACATAGTCCTTTAGAGGTTCCTTTGTAGAAAACACAATATTAACAGGATATTCATTCTCCGGCATCATACTCCCATCCTCACGAATAAAGCTCCATAAAGGTGAATCGGTTTTAACTCCAACCCTCTGTTTCTGACTTAAACCAAGAAGCTGTAATGCAACCTCGTTCATAAAAACAATTGATGTGTCTGAATCATGCACCACCAAGCCTGCATTCAGATGACGGGTAAGCTGACGGTATTGTGATTCACGATTCATCAACTTCATTGCCACGGTCTTAAGCTCTGTAATATCTGTAACAATTCCCTCGATAGCTACAGGGTTACCCTCTTCATCTGTGACCAATACATTACGTTGATGGATCCATTTAGTGTCACCTGATCTGGTAATGATCTGATATTCGTATGTAGGAGGCAGCTTTCCAAGCAGCAGACACCTCCATTCCTCATCGAAGTAAGGCCTCCACTCAGGATGCATAAGGGTTTTAATAAAAAGGGGGTGTTGATAAAACTGTTCTGGCTTATATCCAAAAACATTCACACTGGCCGGGCTGACATATTCATATTTCCCATCAGGTAATGACATGCGGTAAATCATATCAGCTGCATTTTCAGTCAGAGATCTAAATCGAGCTTCACTGGCTTCAAGTTTTTCTTTTACCTTCTTTCTATCAGTTATATCACGTAAAATGGCCGTAAAAAACCATCTATCATCTATTCGGGCAGGTGAAAGTGTCACTTCTATAGGAACCGCAATTCCATCCTTTCTAACACCTGAGACTTCAATAGTTTTTCCTGAAAGTCGAGGTTCTCCTGTTTTCACAAAATGCGCCAGATCTGCATCATGCCTCTTTCTGTCAGCGGGAGACATGAGCATACCAACTGACTGCCCTAATACTTCCTTTGCACTGTAACCAAAAAGTCGCTCTGATGCCGGGTTCCACAGAGTAATCCAGCCACTTTCATCACAACAAATAGTGGCATCCAAGGATGCGTCTACAATCGCATGAATCGGAATATTCTGTTTTTTCATTTTAACACTATAGCAGAAACCATAACTTTTAGTCGGGTTTTAGGCTGAATAGCCTCATTCACTCTTTAAGCTATGAACAAATAACCTGAATTTCATGTATAAAATTGCCATTCTATAATCAAAAAAGGCGAACCAAGTGGCTCACCTTTTTCCCTTAATGAAGCACAAGGCCTCAAGCTCTCAACTACTACAGCTTTTTGATTTCTGTAACAGCGTTCTGAACGATTGCTGAAGCCTTGTTCAACTGCTCCACAAGCGAAGCATCTATCGCTGCCTCGATCAAAAGCGCCAGCTCTTCAAAATGTCCATCGGTCACCTGAGACTTTGCATCTTCAGACAACATGGATTTAAACGAATCCACTACCCTGTGGGCGTGGCTGGATTGGGTATCACTCATCCTATTCTCCTATCAGTCAGGTAATGGTATATTCATCTTTAACGAAAATCTCTGCGGCCGTACCAACCAGTTTAGGGTCGGGAGGAGAGACAACATCCAGGTCTTTATCTGGGTATGGAATGCTATGCAGGATATGGCGCATACAGTTGATACGAGCCCGTTTTTTGTCATTGGACTTGATCACGGTCCATGGAGCATCGGCAGTGTCGGTATAGAAGAACATTGCTTCCTTGGCTTCTGAGTAATCACCCCACTTATCAAGAGAGGCAATATCAACAGGGCTAAGTTTCCACTGTTTCAACGGATCATGCTTGCGTGACTGGAAACGACGCAGCTGCTCGTCACGGGTCACTGAGAACCAGAACTTGAACAGGCGAATACCACTACCTACCAGCATACGTTCCATCTGAGGAAGCTGGCGCATAAACTCTAGGTATTCTTTGCCCGAACAGAAGCCCATCACCCGCTCTACACCCGCCCGGTTGTACCATGAGCGATCAAAGGAGACGATTTCACCGGTTGTTGGCAGATGCTGAACATAACGCTGGAAATACCATTCACCCTTTTCACGCTCGGTGGGTTTCTCAAGAGCAACAACCTTGGCATGACGTGGATTAAGGTGTTCGTTGATACGTTTGATCGTACCGCCCTTACCTGCTGCATCCCGACCTTCAAAGATCATGACAATCTTTTCGCCGGATTCACGTACATAACTCTGCATCTTGAGCAGTTCGATCTGCAGCTTCTGTTTCTCTTTTTCGTACTCTTCCCGCTTCATTTTTTCAGCATAGGGATACTCACCATTTCTGAAGCTTTCCAGGATACCCTGCTTGGAGGACTTGATCTCTTCACCAAGTACATCCGGCTGTTCAGCCGCCTTTTCCTTGTTCATCGTCACGACCTTCTGATCCGGTAATGGTTGCTGAGAATTTTCTTTGACTGTCATCTTCGTCCTCCTAAAAACGACCTGTCATTATACACCGATACTTCTATCCATCAACCAATACTCGCCCATTACAAGCTATTCACCAGATTACTCTATACGCATTTTCGTCTCATCTAGCTCTTGGCTTCCGCTGATACTGTACCAGTCCATTTTTCGAGAAAGTGTCATCATAGAAGCAAGTGCGACGAATAAGAGTAAAGAGCCCATCAGCAGCGCATTATCTTCGGATTGCAGCACACCATATAACACTGCATACAACAATAAGATCCCACATGAGAAAGCAAATGCGGGCCTAATGCTTTTCAACACCCCAGCTAGATAAAACCCAATAAGTGCTGTGCAAACAAGGCCAGAGGCTACATAAGCTGTGAAAAATGCCATGTGTTCGGAAAGACTGATTATGAGCAGGAAGAACATTGCTAATGCCAAGCCAACCAGCAGGTATTGCATGGCATGAATGCGCAGGCTACGCAGTATTTCAAACATAAAAAAAGCTGCAAACACTAAAACTATAAAGAGCACTCCGTATTTCACAGCTCGTTCCGATAGCAAATATGTGTCCACCGGACTTATAAAACTAACCGAAAATATTTCAGCGGCTACTGGATTACCAACTTCATTTTCCCCCTCATTGTTACGAGCCAAATTACTGACTAACCACCGCGCAGTAAAACCTTTTTCATTAACTGTATGGGAGCGAGGCAAATATCCACCACCAAAAGACGGATGCGGCCAAGAAGATTGAAGTGATACTTCCGTCGTCTCGCCTGAAGGTGTAAATTTAATCGTCCTCATACCTTGTAGATCAAGAGGAAAATCGAAATGAAGCGTGTGTGATTCCCCAGTCTTCAGAGGCTTTAAGGCTGCATGAATCCCGTTCCCAGCCACAGGGCCTATACTGCCCGGTGCAAACTGGAATTGATTGCCATCAATCGTTAACACCGGTGAGTTACTTATGCCACGAGCATCACTAACTTTCATAACAAAATATGCCGCGACAGGAGTAATATCTGCCAATGGCGTATTAAGGCCATAACCTTGGGGTATGGCAAATTGACCGCTCACATTACCATGCAAATGAAAAAGCCGCGCTTTGTAGATACCACGTTTTCTAATTTCAATATCTGCATTGCCATCTACTCTAAGGTTACTGGGCCTGACAACTGCATCGTGAATAGCCGAACTAACCACAACCTTTTCATTTCCGGCGTTATCTTCAACCGTTCGGCGTTCATTTAACTTGTACCTCAACACTAAATAGGGACCTGAAAAGGTCTGAAACCCTGAAGCACTTCGCGCAATATCTCGTTGTACTTCATGCTGTAGAGACTGCCTCTCAGTAACCTTAGATTGAATCATACTTAACGGAATTAGTAACACTAAAGCCATCAGACAAATCATCAGTATTTTCGAGAATAATGGATTACTTAACATATCATACCTCTCCTTTAATTTCTGAAGCAGAGGCTGCCAAGTATATGTGTGGAGAGAATGTAGCTATATGTAGTGAATGTGTACCCTTACTAGCAATTTACTGATAAAATAAAACGGGCCTCTACCCCCCCTTGCGGCAAATTATTAAGCTTGACGTCACCACCATGAAGCAGCGCCACTTCTCTTACAAAAGGTAAGCCAAGGCCTGAACTTTTTAGCTTATTTCCAGGTCGA
>Ga0316204_10011627_pt1 | contig 10973 bp, 9 predicted proteins | sample 6monrhotite_MG_2_FD_205661 | JGI IMG/M metagenome (GOLD analysis project Ga0316204, IMG submission 205661) | Microbial mat bacterial communities from mineral coupon in-situ incubated in ocean water Damariscotta River, Maine, United States -... | ecosystem: Environmental > Aquatic > Marine >... | reverse complement strand
ATATTCCTCTAATTTTGAAGTCTAATGGCCCTGGTAAAATGAGTAAACGCGACGAAGGAGCACTCATTGAGGATTACGAAAATCGCCATTTCCTTCCCGAAGCATTGATTAACTATCTCTGCCTTCTTGGTTGGTCTCCTAAGGATGATCGCGAAATTCTCCCCGTAGAAGAGATTATTAGTCTTTTTGAGCTTTCAGGGGTGAATAAAAACAACGCCCGCTTTGACGAACAGAAGCTGTCTCATATCAATGCAGAGTATGTGCGTGCGCTGCCTTTAGAGCGTTTGATGGAGCTCGCTGTGCCTCAGCTTGAGGAGGCAGGTATTGTTTCTTCAGAAGGTCTTGATCGTGATTATCTTCAGTCTATTTTAAGTATCAGCCAAGAGAAAATGCGTTCTATTGAGGGGCTTTCAGGTTTCTTGGGGTACTTCTTTACGGATGATTATGCGAAAGATGAAGCAACGCATGCTAAGATCTTTAAGAAGGGTGATCCTGTAGCGCGTGTGCGCGAAGCGCAGGCAGCATTGGCTGAGCTCGAGGACTTTTCTGAAGAATCCCTGGAGGCGACTCTTAAGGGGGTGGCTGAGGCCAAAGAGCAGAGAATCGGTAGTTACTTGCTTCCGCTCCGCTATGCGGTGTCTGGAGTTGGGGTTGGGCCAAGCTTTTATTCTGTGCTTCGTGTTCTTGGTAAAGAGCGTGTTATCAGTCGCTTAGATCAGTTTGTGGGTGCGCAAGAAGGTCAGGCCGTCGCTGCTTCTAGTTGATTTTGTCTAGATTAGCTTGCTTTAGGGTGGGCTCGTCTCTACAAGACTGTGGGAACTATGATAGACTTACACAGCCATTTAGGAGGTGCCGTTCCATCAGCTGTTCTCTGGGAAGTCCTATGCGACAGCGGACTGCAAACGGAATTTACTTCGTTCGAAAATCTACACGAGTTTCTCACCGTAACGTCTGAAGGTTTCCAGGATTTGGATGACTTTTTGGGCCGCTATTTCCACGCAACGGAGCTCATCCAATCTTCACCTCATGCAGCGCAAACAGCGGTGTATCAAGCGGTCGCTAAGGCATATCGCCGAGCAGCCATTGAGGGGATGGAGATTCGCTACAATCCTTTCAAGCGTATTCATGGGGGACACCACACTCTGGGTGCCATTATTATGGCAACAGTGCAGGGGCTTCAGCGCGTATCGCACCACTACCAGGTGCAAACGGGGATGATCTTCTCGATGGGTAAAGAGCTTGCGCACTCCAGTAATTGGACGATCGTTGAGGCAGCGGTTGCTTTTTGTAGTCACGGAAACCTCAATGGCGCTCATGGTGTTGTTGGGATTGATATGGCTGGCCCTGAATCTACAGGCGTTGATACCAATAACGAGTGGCTTGCTGAAACCTCGAAAATGGTGGAGCATGCCCGTGAGGTAGGTCTTGGTATTACCTGGCACGTTGGCGAAACGGATAGTTCTGGCCCGGACGGGCTTGAGCGGATCTTGGAGGTTATTCGTCCAGACCGTATTGGCCATGGAATTGCACTGCGTAAAGCTCAGGGTAAGCAGCTTGAGCGCCTATGTGCGATGCTTCGTGAGCGTAATATCTGCATGGAGATCTGTCCTTCGGTAAATAAGGTAACTAAGTCGATTGATTCCTTTAGCGAAATCGCTGATTTGGTACGCCTCATGGACAAGGAGCAAATTCCTTTCTGTATTAACACAGACAACCCTTACCTCATTCACACCAATGTTCAGCGCGAATATGAAATCGTGCGCGAAGCATTAGGAGCGGATGGCCATCTAGTGGATCAGGGGATTGGGCACGCTAAGCGCGCAAGTTTCATGAAGGGGATACGTGAGGGGAAGAAGATTAAATCCATAATCTAAGATCTTTCCTCGTAAGTGACCTATTGGGTTGTCTTGCGCACAAATTTACTTACTCTGGGGGCAGCTTTTTAACTGCCTCCATTTTTTTACCCATTGCGTCCTATGTTTGATATTATTTCTGGTGCTGGCATTTTCATCTATCCCTTGGCCCTGTGCTCGTTTCTCGCGGTGTTTATTGTTGTTGAGCGTCTTTTTGCGCTTCGCACAGAGCGCGTGATGCCAGGTGCTGTGATCGACCCCCTTCTCGCAGGGAAACGCCCAGAGAGTGCTTTTTTGAAAGGCTCAGCTGCAGGGCGTATCGCAGCTTTCTTTTTTGATCAATCTCCAGACCCTGATGCCCTTAAGGCCTATGGCCGCCTTGAGGTGACGCGCCTTGAGCGCGGGATTTTCCTTCTCGAAATCGTTATTGCAGCAGCTCCGCTCTTGGGCCTACTCGGAACCGTGACAGGGCTTATTCAGGTGTTTGCTTATTATACGCCCGATACAGGCCTTCCCGATCCAGGTGTTTTTACACAAGGGATTGCGCTTGCTCTAACGACAACCATGATTGGCCTTGCCATTGCTATTCCCTCTATCGTGGGCAATAACTACTTGCAGCGCAGGGTAGAGACATTGGCAGCTCGGCTAGATGTCGAGGTCGAGCGTTTGTGTGCAAACGGTTTAGAGTAATCGAATGAGTCTTTACCGGAAAAAGCGTCGGCGCGCTGAGGTGAATATCATCCCGCTTGTGGATGTGCTCATTATTCTCATTTTCTTTTTCATGATAGCGATGCAGTTCCGCCAGTTGACGGTGCTCAATATTAATCCTCCCAAGATCGAGACGGCAGGTGCGAAGCAAAACACGAAGGAACTGGTTTTAGGCGTTGATGAAGAAGGGGACTATTTCTACAAGAGCGGGGCGGTGACACGCGAGCAGCTCCAGGAGATTTTGAAAAAAACGGTGACCGAAGACCCTACTGCTCCTGTACTCATTGTGGCTGATGAAGATGTTGCCCTCAAGCACATGACTGAGCTTATGGATATGTGCCGAGCTGCCGGGCTCACTAAAATCCGTCTTCAGTCGCGCTAGGTATTATTTTTCTACTAACGATCAACCCCAGAAATTATAGCATGAAACTACCCCGTATTTTCTTGAGTCTTTTATTTTTAACGCCTTTAGCGCTTATGGCATCAGATAGCGAGGAAGAGTGTGATGAGTCTCTTTTCTTTTCGATTCTTAACGAGAATTCAGAAGAAGATTAAGGAAACATAGAAGAGGACGACAGTGAAGTGCTTTTCCAGTCAACGTTCGAAGAGTTTCAAGTAGTTGACGGGGAGTCAGAGGAGGTTGACGGCGCAGTGTCTCTCGATACTCCACCAAACCCGAACGTCCAGGCAATAGGCGGAGGGGGTGTTCCTCTTCAGAATGCAGGCCAAGAGGAAGTTCTTGCTGTTTGGCAGATCTTTAGGGCCTTCTTCAACGAGGTTCATGGAAATGGCAGCATCTAGATTAGCTTTACTATCTTTCAAATAATAAAAAACCCGCCTCAATTAAATAAGGCGGGTTTTTTAGTGAAAACGTTAAAGAAATCTTTATTCGACTCCCTGAATAGGAATCTCGATCTCTGTTTCGGCTTCGTAGTTGATTTCAGGAAGACCGAAACCAAAGAGTTTTAGGAAGTTTGCTTGGTAGCCCTTAAAGTCAGAGATGTCCTCTAGGTTTTCTGTGGAAACCTCAGGCCAGAGCGCGGCGACAGCCTCTTGGACGTCAGGGCGCATTTCCCAGTCGTCAATGCGGATGCGGCCAGCTTCGTCCAGGGATGGGCCCTTTTCGCTGTAAAGATGCTCGTCAAAAAGGCGCTGGATCTGGTGGATGCAGTCCTCGTGGATGCCCTTTTCCTTCATTATCTTAAAGAGGAGGGAAATGTAGAGAGGAACGACAGGGATGGCTGAGCTTGCCTGAGTGACGACAGCCTTGTTGACAGAAACGTAGGCGTGGCCTCCTGTTTTTTGGAGTGATGCATCGATGGCCTTGCAGGCGCGCTCGAGGTCTTCCTTGGCTTTACCAATGGTGCCTTGGTAGTAGATCGGCCAGGTAACTTTGGGCCCGATATAAGAGTAGGCGACCGTTTGTGCTCCTGGTGCGAGTACCTTGGCTTTTTCGAGGGCTTCCATCCAAAGTTCCCAGTCTTCACCGCCCATAACTTTGCGGGTGGTTTCGATCTCTTCTTCGTTGGCAGGGTCGAGCTGGATGGTGTTGATGAGCTTTTTGTCTGTATCTACGGACTTGTTCTCAAAAGGTTCGCCAATGGGCTTGAGGGTGGATTTGTAGATTTCGCCTGTCTTTGGGTCTACCCGGCGAGGAGAGGCAAGGCTGTAGATGACAAGATCCACTTCGCCGAGGTCGTCCTTGATGGCCTGGATGGTCTTTTCCTTGATCTCGTCGGAAAAGGCGTCGCCATTGATCGTCTTTGCGTAGTGACCGGCCTCGTGGGCTGCCTTTTCAAAAGAGGCTGTGTTGTACCAACCTGCGGAGGCTGGACGGCCGTTGTTGGCAGGGCGCTCAAAGCATACACCGAGCGTGCCAGCACCGGTTCCAAATGTGGAGACGATACGTGATGCTAGGCCGTAGCCTGTAGAGCTTCCGATGACGAGGACCTTTTTTGGGCCCGCGGTTCCTGAAGCCTTTTCTTTAACGTAATCAATCTGTTCCTTTACGTGTGCGGCGCAGCCTTCTGGATGCGATGTAATGCAGACGAAACCTCGAACTTTGGGTTTAATAATCATAGGTAAGTATGAGGGTAGACGTGCTGATTAGAGTTTCAACCGAAAAGTCTACTTTTAGCGCATTGGGTAGAGCCAGTAACGTTTACTCTTTGACTGAAAATGTTTTGCGTCTCTGTGCCAGCGCTCAATAAAGCGGTCAACACGGGCATGTGCGCCTTTTTGCGAGATTTCTTGCCACCAGGCATTAGAGCCCACGTGTTTGTTGAAAAGATCGCGCTCGTTTTTGGATGCGGCTGCGAAGGGGTTGCGTTTGCTCCATTGGCAGGTGAGTTGCATCATGTGGAAGCTGAGCTCTGTTGGGCGGTGGCGTTTCCAGTCTTTAACGAGGACATAGACGCCTTCTTTGTTTCGGCCCTTTTTGTCGGTGTAGGAGATGACCTGATAGGCAAGGCCAGGAATTTGACGACGCTCAAGGGCAGCCTTGATTTCGTTGGCTGATTTTCCAGGAAAGGAGAGGAGCCTGAAGGGATAATCAGTCCCGATGCCATGCCTAAAAGAGCCTATTTGTGCGCCAAGACCCGTCATGGGGTAGCCAATTGCGGCACCGATTGTCGGAATATAGGGGGATGTCGGGACCCAGCTGAGCCCTGTTTCTGGCCAGAGCATCGAGCGATTCCATCCACGCATGGGGATTACGGAGAGCTTCCCTTTGTTCTTTATTTTATCTGAAACGCTGAGCATGCCTGGCTCTTTCTTGAGCATAAGCGCGAGTTCACCCATGGTCATGCCGTGGACGTAGGGAACATTAAAGGGTGCGAGAAAGCCTTGCCACTCTTTGTCTAGTGGTGGACCGTCAACAAGGAGCCCTCCTTGGGGGTTGGGTCGGTCTAAAATAATAACTTCAATGCCCTTTTCAAAACACGCTTCCATTGCGTATTTCATGGTGGCGCAGTAAGTGTAGGAGCGCGTGCCAAGGTCTTGAAGGTCAATCACCAGAACATCTAGGTTCTTGAGCATGTAGGCTGCGGGCTTCCGGTACTTGCCATGGAGTGAGTATGCGGGTAGGCCCGTGCGCGTGTCGATCTGGTCTTTGATCTTGGCGTTAGCTGCTTCTCTTCCGTAAATACCGTGTTCTGGGCCAAAGAGCGCAACGAGGCGGACGTTTTTGCTCTTCCATAAAACATCAATTGTGCTGATGCCTCTGCGGTTAACTCCGGCAGGGTGGGTGAGTAGTCCTACGCGTTTTCCCTTGAGCTGCTTGAAGCCTTGCTCTTCGAGGACGTCAATTCCCAGGAAAATCTTCTGCGTGGCTGGGTGTGCTTGCGTTTTTGACCAGCTAATTAAGGGGCTGAGCAGAGTGAGCGTAGTAAAAAGAAAGAGGGCAAGCTTAGGGCTTTTTGGGTGGAGCCGAGTCATGCTTTAGTTCTTGTTTCCTTGCGCTCCAATGTCGAGACCCGATTCGGTAAACCGCACTTGAAATAAAGCCGCAGAAATATCCGATGATCATGCCTCCAATCATCGTGTGGCCAAAGATACCAAACCCGTGACGTACGGCGCCAGATGCGGTCTTGGCTGTTTCAGGGTTTGCAATGTCCTGAACTTCGGTGGGGAGTGAGGGGGCTCCGCCGAGGAAGGAAAGGATGAATTTCCCGGTGTAGTAGTCCGCAATGTAGATGGGGGGGACGGTAAGTGGGTTTGATATAAACTGAAGGGCTACCAAGATAGGGAGATTAGCCCTAAAGAGAATAGAGAGCACAAAGGCAAGGGGGATTTGTATGCCGTAAAGAGGGGTAAAGGTGAGAATGAATCCGGCGTAGAGTGCAGGAACAACCTCGGAGGCACGAAAGGACCACAAATACGGGCGCTTGCGCGCTGCTTCGGCAAACCACTTAATCACCGGGTAGCGGTGCACGTTGGCACGCCGAGGAAGCGGGCGTAGGAATTTCTTTACGCGGCGAATCCGTGAGTGGCGCTGCTTTCTTTCGTTTTCGTGATGTTCGTGGGCGTGCATGGGGACTTAATCAGCTTTGTGATGTCTTTTCAGCTTACTGATGTCCAGGAAATAGTGATGCTTATCCATGAACGATTTTCTCAAACAAGGTGTCGATAGGCATCTCCATGAGTGCACTGGGCTCAACACGATTAGGGTGGGTTCCGGGGAGTTTGGTCAGTGTTTCGCTCAGCGTTAGTGCGCGATTTGCTGCAACTTCGTCGACCTTTTTAATGGGCGTAAATCGGGGAGCATCCTTCAGCGCTTCAGGGAACTCGCGAATGATCTTGCGAATGGCGAGGACGGCCTGCGTGAAGCGGTCAAGCTCGGCCTTTGTGTAGCTTTCGGTGGGCTCGATCATGAGGCCGTAGGTTTCTGGCCAGGCAACGGTCGGCGCGTGAAAGCCAAAGTCGAGGAAGAGCTTACCCACTTGGCCAATAGCAAGGGCGCGGGGGATGCCGGCTGCTTCGAGTTTGTCAAAGTCCTCGGGCTCAAGTGTTAGGATGAACTCGTGCATGCGTGGTTGCTCTTGAGCACCGCTCGGGAGTGTGGGGTAGGCCTTTCTTAGGTCATTGAATAAATAACGCGCGCTGAGGACAGAAAGGGCTGCCATTTGGCGGATTCCCTCTGCTCCAAGACGCCTTAAATACGTGTAACAACGAATCTTGTGAGCGAAATTCCCCCAGTGGCGGTGGACGGATCCAATGCTTTTTGAGGGGCGAATGGCGCTATATTTTCCGTTTTCACGAAGGATTTGATGGCCTGGGAGATAGTCTAGCAAGCGCTCACTTACGGCAACGATGGCATCTCCTGGGCCGCCTCCTCCGTGAGGGATCGTCCATGTTTTGTGGAGATTGTTGTGCACTGCATCTACGCCCATTGCACCGAGGTCGGCCCAGCCTGCGATCGCATTCATGTTGGCTCCGTCCATGTAGACGAGACCTCCTGCTTCGTGGACTTGGTCTGCGATTGCCTTAAAGTTAGACTCAAAAATGCCGCATGTGTTGGGATTCGTGACCATGATACCACAGAGCTGAGGGCCATATTCTGCAATTTTAGCGTCAAAATCTTCGCGGTCAATTTCTCCATCAGGGCTGGATTTTAGGCGAATGATACCTGCTTGTTTGCCATCCACTTTTTTGGCCTCGAACCCAGCCATCATGGCCGTGGCAAAATTGGTTCCGTGGGCAGACTCTGGGATGAAGACTACGTTGCGCTCCGTTTTGCTATGGTCGCGGTGGTAAGCTTGGAAAAGCTTGAGGCCAACGAGTTCCCCTTGGGCGCCCGCTACGGGTTGAGTTGTCACTCCGGCAAGGCCTGTGATTTTAGAGAACCACTCCTGGGTTTCAAAAAGAAGTTTGAGGCAGCCTTGAACTTCGCTTGCTGGTGCCTGGGGGTGCGCTGCGGTGAATCCTGGAAGATTGGCGGCCCAGTCGTTGATGTACGGATTGTACTTCATTGTGCACGAGCCAAGAGGGTAGCAGGTGTCATCAGGGCTAATGTTCAGGGTGCCCAGCTTGACGTAATAATCCTTGAGCTCCTGCTCCGTGAATTCTCCAATGCCTAGTGGTTGGCGGCGGAAGCTGTCAGAGGAGAGAGACGGAACGGTCGCCTCGAGAGGGTCGGTTTGTTCGGAGTATGTGTTTTTGAAGAACGCGATCAGTTTTTCGCAATCTTCAGCTGTTTGTATGTCAGAGAAGGAAACTTTGAGGAAATTATTACCCGACTCAAAGCGTTTGGAAATATCGATCCCTATGTGTAGATCAGCTTGGCAACCTTTTGCAATGGCCTCTTCAGCGGATTCGGGAAGTGCGAGTACGAATTCGTTGAAAAAAGGTGTTTTAGGGAAGGCTAAGGAAATACCTTTGCAGTGAAGGAGAGCATTGGCTACGCGGTGTGCGGCTTCAAAACCAGCTCGGCAAGCGTTGCTCATCCCGGCATCACCACGAGCAAGAACAGCTGCGCCTACGAGTGTTGCTAAAAATGCTTGGTTGGAGCAAATATTGGATGTGGCTTTCTCTTGGCGGATGTGCTGCTCACGGGTGGAAAGGACCATGACAAAACAGTCTTTTTCGTCAGCATCGAGCGCTTTTCCGACAAACCTGCCTGGAGCATTGCGAACATGGTTTTTGACGTCGCTGTTGTGGCGTACTCCAAAAAGCCCGAGTCCGGGGCCTCCAAAATTAGCACCAATGGCTAGGTGTTGGGCCTCACCAACGATAATGTCTGCTCCACGTGTTCCGTAGTGTGCAGGTCTGCGGAGACCTCCGCTGGCAAGAAGCATAGGGTCAATAACGGCGATGCTTAATGCACTCAGTTCGTTAATGAGGTCTGTTAGCGCGTCAGCGTCTTCGACGAGGCCAAAGTGGTTGATCTGGGGAAATGCAATCGCTGCCAGGTCTTTGGCATGTGTTTCTGCCAAAGCCTTAAGGCCTTCAAGATCCGTAAGCCCTGTAGCCTGATCAATCGGGGCGTAATGCAGGTTGAGGTTCGTCTCTTCAGCGAGTGTCTCTATTACCTCTAAATCCCCAGGGTAGAGGGACTTGCAAAGAATGACTGTATTTTTTCGCTTCATGCGCGCACTTGCGCAGAGTGCTTCAAACAGTGCCGTCGAGCGGTCATAGAGAGATGCGTTGACCGCTTCAAACCCGGTGAGGCTTGCCATGACGCATTGGTAAATCCACTGAGTAATAAGTGTTCCTTGGCTGCGTTCCGGTTGGTAAGGGGTGTAGGCTGTTGTAAGATTGCGAATGTTTGATACGAAAGGAACAATATCGGGGACGGTGTAGGCCTGAAGTCCGTCGCCTAGAAAGCTGGTTGTGGTCTTGTTTTCTGCAGCGAGTTCGGCAAGATCACGCTGAAGCTCGTCATAGGAGAGTTCTTCAGGAAGATCAGGTGCTGTCTCAAAACGGATGTCTTTAGGGAGATTGTCGAATAGCGCTTCAATGGAGGGAGTATCGATTGCCTCGAGCATGGCTTTAATGTCAGCCTCGGATGCCGAAATATAGTGGCGTTTGAGTTCGCGTGGAAGCGATTGCGGGTCATAGCCTAATGCAGGAATGTCGATATTCTGTTTCATAGGAAAATAGCGCTAAATGTGGAATTTAGAAGAGACTAAAATGGCGACTAGACAGTAATCGTATTTGTTTTTCTATGGATTGCAATCTTGCAGCACCTTGATTTAGCTAAGAATGCATATGACAAAGAGCGAACGGGCTGAATATATCCAAAATTACTTAGAATCTCGGTTCTCGAACCCAGATGTTCCTTTGAATCATAAGGATCCGTATACGCTCCTGATTGCCGTGCTGCTTTCTGCTCAGTGTACGGATGACCGGGTCAACCTTGTGACGCCTGAGCTTTTTGCCAAGGCTGATAATCCCGCATCTATGGTGAAGCTCTCAGTAGAGGAGATTGAGGACATCGTGCGCCCCTGTGGGCTGGGGCCTCGGAAGGCTAAGGCCATTTGGGGGCTCTCGGAGATATTATTGGATAAGCACCAGGGGGAAGTACCTGCAGACCTTGCTGCTCTCGAAGCACTTCCAGGGGTGGGGCACAAGACAGCTTCGGTCGTGATGGTTCAAGCCTTTGGCGTTCCGGCATTTCCTGTGGACACACATATTCACCGTTTGGCTCAAGTCTGGGGGCTTACCTCAGGGAAGAATGTCAAGGAGACTGAGGCGGACCTTAAGGCGTGCTTCCCTGAAGGTGTGTGGCACGACGTACACCTTCAGTTTATCTTCTATGGCCGCGAATCTTGTTCGGCTAGAGGCTGTGATGGCCTTCGTTGCGAACTGTGTAAACAGCTTTTCCCTGACCGTAAAAAGCCTGTTGCGTGGAATAAGGCGTGATTATTTGAGTTCATACATTCATAGGTGTGGCTTATTGGAGAGGTAGGGTGCTTCTATTCTTAATAATTTTTCAACTGAGGCCAAATAACAACCCGAGTCTTTTTTACTCCCTTTTGGCATTTGTATTGACTTGTATCGTAGCGCTTTATGATCCTGATCTGTGATTTGTTTAGTGTATGTGAGGACGATAATTATTGGCATAGTAGCTTTGTTTACTTCCTTAGTGTGCTTTGCATCACTTGAGGATCCGGTGGATTATGACCCTCATCTGAGGCTAAGGGGATGGCATTTAATACCTTCGGATTTTGGCCAGGAAGCTTCGGGTAACTCAACATTTGTGCCTGAGAGCCCCTCTATTGAAGCAGATTTGCACCAGGCAGTAGCATCTGGAATCCTTTCCCGCGTTCAGGCTTTAGTGCAGAATGGTTATTCTGTGAATTTAAGAAACGCAGGGGGGCATACACCCTTGCATATTGCAGCCTTGAATGGCTACTGGCAGCTGATTCGGTACCTTGCTGGTCAAGGGGCTGATCTTAACGAGATCGGAAGAGC
>Ga0316204_10011624_pt1 | contig 10973 bp, 9 predicted proteins | sample 6monrhotite_MG_2_FD_205661 | JGI IMG/M metagenome (GOLD analysis project Ga0316204, IMG submission 205661) | Microbial mat bacterial communities from mineral coupon in-situ incubated in ocean water Damariscotta River, Maine, United States -... | ecosystem: Environmental > Aquatic > Marine >... | reverse complement strand
AAAATTGACACGGTACTTATGTCGTAAATCTACACTTCTTTTATCGACTATTCTTTGTGCTGCATTAGCCATAATGGACGTTAGATTTGACGCGAGTATTTTCGCATAAAAATCTTGCTGTACTGACAACGCAGACTTACCTGAAAAGTTCTCTATCTCAACCCACTGCTTTAATCGCTTATAGTTCTCTTCAATACCCCAGCGCAAATGATATAACGATTTAAAAACGCTAAAATGATACTTGTTCGTATCAAGTAAACTTGTAATAAGAACCTCAACATCATCGGGCAGGTCAACCCGTATTAATCTTAACTTAATCGGCTTTGTTGACAGACCTTTTTCTATGCATGTTTCTATTGAATATTTATTAGGTGCAAATGTAACAACATCTTCTTTTTTATTGCTCTTTATAAAGTCTTTTACTATTAAGTCTTTAAGCGTTTTTGCACGCATACAAAAATTCGTTTTGTGCTTTCTGTGCAGTGCGTACAGCCAAAATGCATTATAACCTCTATCGTATAAGACAAGGTCATTATTCTTTGAATATTTCAAATGTTCACCAGCACATTTATTTTCAGAACCTGATCTTGGCTCTATGACTGAATCAAGCACTACATGATTCAATACATCATAAAAAACAGACGCCAAACCCATCGAGCAATCTGCTTGTCCTGACCGACCCTTCTGAACGCCAAAATACTCAACAATATCAGGCTCGTTTGGTAATCGTATAGATGAGCCATCTATTGCGCATAAGCGAAATCCTTTCCATGTTTTATAATGCTTAGGCTCTTTATACAGCTCATCAACAACCTGCTGGTTAACATCAATAAACGCTTTATATGACATCTGCTTTCTTGCTTGAAAAAAAGCAGATTTCGTTATGTGCTGCGTCGCTTCTTTCTTTTCATTAACAACTTTAAAAAACTGATCGAGCTCAACCTGATTTGAGTGCTTACGCAAGTTTAATAGATATAGAAATAATGTCGGAAAATTTAATGTGCGATTGCGCTGAAATGCAGTATCACTTAATCGGTGTTTTTGTTTAAACAATTCGCTATTAATAGTTTTATCTATACCTGCATAAGTATTTTCAAATTAGACTTGTCGTTATCATTATGTTTCTCTTTTAAGTGTCAATTTGATGTTATTCATTCTATTTATCATAACACAATCAATGGGTTACAGCTTAACTTACTGGCAGTGGCTCTGACCCCAATTAATTAGTGCAGCCCCCATGTAAAGAAACTAATAACATCCAGAAAAACAGTTGGTATCAGGGTAAAGACTAAAGAAAGTTATAGGGGGCAAGTTAGAATACCCCCGATTAATTTGCTAATATAATATCAGGTTAGATCAAGAAACATAAAAGCGTGATCAGAGCCCTGCTCATTCTTTATATCCGGTACGGGGCATCGATTGTATTTACGCACCTCGACGCGATTGGGCACATTGGTTACAGCATAGTCCAGTGTCCGACCGGAAATTCTGGTACCTGATACCGGACGTTTGATATTGTCCTCAGGTACTCCTTTAGCTATGAGCTGGTATGGCTCTGCATTGAGATCACCAAAAAGAATAAAATCCTCACCCAGGCCTGTAAGGTGATCGTATACCTCATACACTATTTGGCCATTGTTTCCTGACGGTGCATGCCAAAAATAACACTTTACCTCCCCTCCCTGACCTGTTCCGTTTATATTTCTATATTTAGGTACGCGTTTCATTTTTGCAGCAATAGCGGCTGGCCAGACTATATGTGATAAATTAATACTGACACCACGACTGAAAGAAGCATAACAAAGCAGGCCCCGGGGCTTGGTGTCGTCTGCTCTAGAGCTTTGAGCGTCATTGTGGGTGCTTTCTACTTCGCAGAAAAAAATCTCATCCTGGCTATTTTTCATGTCACGTGCCAGCGTAAATTTTCGTGTTTTTCGCAGTGCCCTTTTTACTACCTTGTTTTGATGCCTGATAGCTGCCAGCTCTTTTTCCTCTTGCCTGGTGAGCCCAGACGGCCTGGACATCGGACCCTGGCGTCTTGCCCTCTTTTTCTTAGCTCGCCCATACCCACTACAAACAGATGAACGTGTAATAGCTCTTGTAGGCCCAATCTCGCCCCGTACTGATATTTGCTCTAAAGCTGCCTTTGCAGCAGCTTCTGCCCTCTCAGCAATAGCAACATCATGGTTCGACCAATGCTCTGCATTCCAGAACCCTATTTTTGTAGGCATATACTTCTCCTGTACATTAGTCTGGCCAGAATTAACCTGACCTCCAGCATAAATTTATAACTCCAAATCTCAAGCCTGTTGTCTGGACATGACGAATATGGCATTAATATGGGTGCTGAATACAAACTACACGTACCCCAAACACCGCATTAATAAAAAACAACACCCAATGCCTTGGTTTTCGTTAGCTGCTTAAGATAGATGTCCTGTTTATTTACAACAGGCAGCCGTAAATTTATTTAGTTATTTTATTTCGTTAAACTCTGACACAGGATGCAAGGAAAAAGCACCCCCCATTTAAGGGGGGCTAATAAATATTCAGGCTTTCAAAGTGCTTTTTATAGCCAGGTTATAACATGTCTTCTGGGATTTATTTTCTTAAAGTCGATATCATTCCTGATAAACCTGTAACACATCAGGATGCACCAGATAACCACCTTTTCGGTCCCGAAATAAATATTTCGGTATAACTAGCATTACTCTGCCCTGGCTCCAGGGTAGCCGCAGGTAAAAATGAATTAATATAATCGGATTTAATATCACTAAAGTGCGCCTTAAATTCCTTAAGGCTAACCACCGAAGCAATGTTTCTATCGGGTATCCAGCGACTTTAACTTAGACCTTAACCATCACCTTACCCCAACACCAGGAAAACCATAGCACACAGATTTTTTAGATGGTAAAGGATTTTTGTGCGGGGATTTTTCCTGAATGCTTTTTGTTTTTTAAATAAGAAGATGATTATAAAAATTTCTTAAGATTTTCGGTAATGAACGAGAGTGTTAATAATTATCACTTGCCCCCCTTTAATTAATACCTGGATATAGCAATTTACCACTATAAGTGGCATTCTATAAATACATATAGACATAATTCTGGATTTAGGAACTCTGTCTAATTAACTGTTAGGCAAATACGGAGTATGAGCCAGATCAAAAATAAAATTATAAGAATTAGCTTTTTAATTTTTATCGTAACTCCACTGGCAGCCTGGTTTTTTGTTAAGCCTGTCAGGCTTATCGCTCCAGAACTTGTAGGGGTAAAATGCTTTGATGGTGGTGTGTGTTTAGAAAATGAAGCTGATTACGAAAAGGCAAAAAAATTACGCTTGGAAGCGATAGAGTTTTTAAATAAAAAATTAGGCTCTTTTGAAAATCAACCAAAGATAATATTTTGTTCTACCTGGGAGTGCGCTAGTAAATTTGGCCTGGGCAAACGATCTGCGGTAACATTAGGTGCATATGGTAGTGCTATTAGTCCACGAGCATGGAAGCCGCATTATGTTCGTCACGAACTTATTCATCAGTTACAGGCTCAAGAATTAGGGGTTATAAAATGTTTACTACTTCCATCCTGGTTAATTGAAGGTATGGCCTATTCACAAAGCCATGATCCAAGGCAACCGCTAAATCAACCGTGGGAGGGCTACCGTTCCCAGTTTGATAATTGGCTAGTGAGTATTGAAAGTTCTAGTGTGTGGTTTGAGGCAGCATCAGAATGGTAAAATTGCATGAGGAGAGCCCCCATACTTTGCTTACGCCACGCTCCAGCCCCTCAACTCAGCGTTGCCGCTTTAGATTTTGAAGAAATTGCTTTTGCTAAGTCTTTTTGTGAAGCACCTAATGCGAGCATAGACTTAATTATAAGATCAATTGAAACTGAAGCAGATGCATTCTCCATTTTAGCGACTCTTGATTGACTTGATTTAATTAATTTTGCAAGAGTAACCTGACTCATGCGTTTACTCTGTCGTAACTCCTTCAAGCTTCTACTCAAAGATATTTTCAATTCTATTAATGCTTCTTCTTCAGGTGATAGACCTAAAAAATCAGTCGCACTACCTACCTTCCAGCCTTTAGCTTCTAATTTTTTACGTTTAGCCTGTTTCATCATTGTAATCTCTCAATCTATCTTTACATACATCAATAACACTTTTTGGTGTCTTGCCTGTCTTCCTGTTAAATACTTCAAGAATCACAATTGCATCCTCATCTAACCTATAATTATTCGCCAAATTGAATAACTATCTGTAATTCGAAGTTCGTGACAGTGCCTTCCAACTGTAGGCATAGGCCGCGATTAAGGCATGCTTAATTTCTCACCAAGCTGCAATCTCCTCAACAAATAGCCTACCTCAATACGGGCTGCAGCGGAAAATGGTGGTGTTTTTACTTACCGCTGCAGCCAAACGACCGTCTTGTCTTTTGTACTCATAGTGAGTATTATATGTCAGATATGACATATATCCAAACAACCAATACATGGCGCTAATAAGCGCTTCAACAGCGCCAACGCAATTTGTAGAGGATAGTAGATAAACAATTATGAAGGATGTTATTAAAATATTATCAATTCTTCTCGTTCTTTCCCTCAATGGTTGTAAAGAAAAAGAAAAGAAACTTTTTTGGGTTTCACCACCAGGTGCTTATGAGAATGATTTTCTATCCATGGCTGAATCGACAAATGTTTTACCAATAGATAATTTAAACTACTATTTGACAAAGAAAGAACTTTTTAGCGCTGAGCAGCTTACCTTCAAAAATTTTGGCCGCATTTATAAAAACAATACTTTTAAAGTCGTCGTGTTATTTCGGGAAGGGAGTAATTCTGGTCGAGACTACACATTTATTATCCGAACGTTTAACCATAACGCTAAGATCCTGGATTCATTCGAATTAGCAACCTGGATAGAATCGAAAAAAAGATATTGTTTTGGTTCGATTAATGAAGCATTGATAATAAAACGAAACTGCAATCATAACAATGAAATAGATATTCGAAAAATATTAGGTAATGGAAAAATAGTGTCTACTACATACGATGAAAGAAAATGAAGGCTCCACAGCGCTTATCATAAATTGTTCTTTCCAGAGCCTATCCGGACAGCCATAACCTTAAGTTTATGGGGCAGCAATGAGTCTGGACCCCGTTGCTACCATTGCCAGAGCACATATGATCTTGTATTTAAATAAATTGAAACCTTTTGCAATACGGTCCGTCGGCATTCAGCAAATGATTACAAAAGCCCTAGTAATTACGATAATATATACTATGATCAGTGCGCATAATTGCGTGTTCACTTTTCCTGGGTAACATCAGTTTAACAACCACCCATCGCTAACAACAGGGAGACTCAAAATGAAAGCAGTTTTCGGTGGCGTAATTGCCGTTGTCCTACTGGGGATCTACGTGCATCTCCTTCGAGTTGCGTATCTCATTGTAGATTGTGCTAGCCAGATGGAATGCACAACCAGAACACCCGCAGATTTCAATGACGTAATGGCGCAGACGCTTACCGTAATTGGAGGGCTTGTCTCAGCCCTGGTAATCGCTGAGCTTGCAATCACAAAGACCGGTGAAGCACCTGCCGCACGAATGCTTTCGGATGATTCGTCAACAAGATCAAAGAGCGTGCTTAAGGCAGTCACTCTGGTGTATATCCTGGTCTGGCTTATAGCGGGGTTAGTTGCATTTATGAAAGGCATGTACCACCCGAAGGTACTCCCCCCTTTAACAAGCGTTGGTCAGTCCTGGCTCGGACTGGCAGTAGCATCGGCTTACGCATACTTCGGTCTTAAACCAAAGTAATACATAAGCCTGAGCTTGCATAAGCACTATTAAATAATTTTGATGTCAATAGAGATTATGTTATGTAAATTGTAAAACTCCATTAATTTAGCCTGATCTAAATTAAGCATTGTGTTTTCGAAATTCGAAAACAGATTAATACCGCACAATTCTGGAGCAGTGAGATATTATATAAACCAGGGGACTTATGCTTTAAACATTACAAATAAAATGAGCAATGGGTATTTACATGGAGCTTAAGGTACAATACCCGTGAGTGTATTTATTAATATTAAGAAGTCATTATGAGTTTATCTTCCACAGAACAAAATTGTTATTTCTGCAAAGTTATCAATGGCGAGGCCGATCCATTTATATTCGAGAATCGTTCGTTCGTGGGTATATTTGATACCAACCCAGTGAATCCGGGGCACGCATTGATTATGCCCAAAAGACATGTTGCTTCGATTTTTCACTTGAATCAAATCGAACACGATGACTATTTTGATGCGATTTATGGCGTCAAGCAGGTTGTAGAGTCAACGGATATGAAATTACTCTACGAGGAGATGATCAAAAGAGATTATCTTAAAGACCGCCCCAAAGATCACATTGAAACGGTATTGAAATTACCATTCCTGGGAAATAAACCCAATGCCTATACGCTCGGAAACAATGATGGAAGAGAAGCGGGGCGAAGTATAGATCACTTGCATGTCATCATGTTACCACGTTACAAAGGTGATGTAGAAAACCCAGGTGGCGGCATTCGAAATGTTATTCCAGCCCGGGCTCAATACAAAAAACATTAAAGAGTGCTCTGAAACCTTTAATGATCAGAAGTCGAAACCAGAACGTTTCGATTTTCCATCGCCATGCGATCCTGATGATGTCGATCAATCCCGCGCTTAAGTTTACACTCTAGTTGATTCTGCACTTAAGCACCTGGGATAGAACCAGCGTAGCGGCAAAAGGGGTTAGAGTGATTAACTAATAATCAATGTGCTTTGTGAAAGTAGCTGATTAGAGGATGCCGCTTCTAATAGCCAGAAATAATCATGATATATGTGCCTGGTGTAATCAATGCTTAAAGCTACGCCCATTATCGTTCACAAGCATATCGAATATTTGAAATATTGGTTAAGCTAGAGCCTGCCGTCAACCTTACAAAAAGTTTTACTATGCTACTAAAACGACAACTTCTGGGCTTATGTTTTGCTTTAAGCTCACTTTTTCTCCTTACATCCTGTGCTGAGGAGCCTGACACCACAGCAGCTGAAGTCCTTCCAGCGGCTAAAAGCTATATTCAAACCGGCGACCTGTCTGAAATAAAGAAGCATAAAAAATTGCGTATTCTGACAATGCCACTTGCTGAAAGATGGCTGCCCAGAAAAGGCAGCTCATTTATCTCTGAACAGGAGATGGCAATTATACTGGCCAAACAGCTTCAGCTAGAGCCTGTGCTGATTGTGGTCGACAAGTTTGAAGATTTAATACCTGCCCTTATTGAAGGCCGGGGAGATATCGTTGCCGCTAATTTAACTATCACCACGGCTCGCAAGGAAAAAGTTGAGTTTACGGTGCCAGTTATGCACAGCCAGGAACGCATTGTTACAAGAAAAAATGAACAGATAAAAAACATTAAAGCACTCACTAATCGCACCATCGCCTATCAGGCAGAAACCTCATATGAAGACACCATCACCGAAATAAAAACGAAACAGCCTGGCATAAAAACTCAGATATTACCGGGCAACCTGAGTAAAGATCAGGTGCTGGATAAGCTGGTTAATAATGAGATTGACCTGAGCATTATTGACAGCAACCTTTTGAAAATTATCACTACCTACCGTAACGATTTTAATAGCGGGCCGAGTCTTACCGATGAGCGCCCCTTAGCCTGGGCCCTCAGAAAAGACAGCCCTGAATTACTTAAAGCGACAAACTTGTTTCTAACTCACGAGAAGCTGACACAAAAAAATGAAAGCATTCATACCGACGATTTAGATACCATAAAAAAACGTAAAACCTTACGTGTAATTACGCGCAACAATGCGGCTTCATATTTTCTGTGGCGCGGAGAATTATTGGGTTTTGAATATGAACTGGCAAAAGCGTTTGCCAAACAACATAATCTTCGCCTTGAAATAATAACCGCTCCCAGTCATAAAGCACAGATACCCATGCTACTTGAAGGTAAAGGTGACATCATTGCCAGCTTTATGACTGTGACTGATAAGAGAAAAAACCAGGGCGTAACCTTTAGCCGTCATAGCCACATAGTCACTGAAATGATTGTTGCACGCGCAGATGACAAAATTAATAAGTTAGAATCACTGACCGGGCGCAGTGTTCATGTACGAAAATCCAGCGCCTACTGGGGCACACTTCAGGCGTTACAGAAAAACTATAATTTTAAAATACAAGCTGTACCTGAAACCATGGAAACCGAGGAAATCATATCACGTGTTGCCAGTGGTGAGTTCGACCTGACACTCGCCGACAATCACCTGCTCGATATTGAACTCACCTGGCGGGATGATATTAAAGCGGCCTTCCCTGTTAATAAACCCCGCAAAACGGCCTGGGCAATGCGCAGTAACAACCCCCAGCTCACCGCTGCTGTTAACCAGTTTCTCAAAAAGCAATATCGATCATTATTTTATAATATCACTTATAATAAATACTTTAAAAACTCGCACAAAATTAAAGCATATCGCGATCAGCGCATTGATTTAAACCCAGACGGCACACTGTCGCCTTATGACACACTGATTAAAAAATACGCCAACCAATATAACTTTGACTGGCGCTTACTGGTTGCACAAATGTATCAGGAAAGCCGCTTTAAGCCTGATGCAAAATCCTGGGTGGGCGCTGAGGGCCTTATGCAGGTGATGCCCAGAACAGCAAAAGAGATGGGCATTAAAAACTTAAAAGATCCAGAATCAGGCATTAAAGCCGGCGTTAAATATTTAGACTGGGTGCGCGACCGATTTGAAACGGAGCTTAATGTTAAAGACCGAATGTGGTTTATTTTAGCGTCATATAATGCCGGTCAGGGGCACGTGAAAGATGCTCGACGCCTGGCTAAACAACAGGGATTAAACCCGAACCGCTGGTTTGATAATGTTGAAAAGGCAATGTTGCTGTTATCGAAACGAAAGTATGCAAGCAAGGCAAGATATGGTTATGTTCGGGGCAGCGAGCCGGTGCAATATGTAAGGGAAATTAACCGGCGTTATAAGGCCTATTTAGCACTGGTTGAGAGTGAGTGAGTTTTTACGCTATGAAAACGCAGTTTGAGCATAATGGCACTTAACTTAAGCAAAATCAAAAGCTAAAAGAAAACGCAAATGAACGCAAAAAGCGCAAATACACGCGATAGAAAGCCCTAAACACGTTTTACTAAGCAGAGCCTGACCCCGCTCTTGTGAATAAAAGGCGGTGCCTGCCCCCAAGAGGGTGTAAATAATATTAAATATTAAGCGGACACCCTGAACCCATTGCTTAAATGGCATTAACTCCTTCTAGTGAATTTTCAAACCGAGAAATGGGGAGGAGTTTGAAGGCATCATCTAAACTCTGAATCATTTCGATCCTGTCGCAACGAAATGTCCGCACATCACCGCGCAGGTGATCCCAGGCAAGCACATACCAGACGGGATAACTGAGTAAAAGAAAATGTGGTTCAATTATACGTTTAGTTTTGTCACCATTTTCGTCGCGGTACATAATGGAAATTCGACGTAGCATTAAAAATGCATGATGAATTTTCTCTACGATTTGGCGTTTAGGTTTAGAAAATTTAATGAGTACAAATCGCGACGCGGATTCACCAATGAGTATCCGTGCTTTCAGCCCATTAACCTTATTTTTCATAGACGGTGAAAAAGAGGCCATGAGTTTATGTCGCACACTTGTCAAATGCGCCATAAAAAGGGGTGAGTTCATTTGCTCGGCAACTGCCAGGCTTATCAGTAGATCAACTGCTTCGGAATAGTTGAGGTTGATGCGACCTATACCCCAGTGTCTATCCAGGCGCACTCCACCGCCCCGCCCAATATTGGTATCAATAGGCAAACCCTGGTCTTTTAATACCTGTATGTCACGACTAAGCGTTCGCACACTAACACCAACCTCTTTGGCTATTTCGCCAATCGTTGTCGGTTCATCTGATTTGAGTCGGGCTGTTATGATTTCCAGCCGTTCGATTCGAGAAAGTGTTGTTGAGCAAGCCATTTTATAAATATGCCATAGAATGACATATTTATCCATATACTCTTTTGACATAATAACTTCTATACAAGGAAAAAACATGACAAACCCTGTAACGATACTTGCACCTGTAAAATTATCAAAAGGAATAACAGAAGCTGATTTTCTTTCAGCATCAGATCGTTTTCAAAAAGAATTTGTAAATGATCAAGAGGGTATACTTCGGCGTGAGCTGGTTAGAACAGCAGATGGAGAGTATATTGACATTGTTCAATTTCGTTGTGCTGAAGATGCACAAGATGTGATGAAGAAAGAGAAGGAGTCCACTGTGTGCCATGCGTTTTTTTCGATCATGGATATGGAAGGTATGGAAAATACTGAGATTGAATTACTGCCATCTCTTGTGACCTATACATAACTTGTTGAAAGAAACCGATAGTTAGCGAAGCTCAGGGTCAGGCCTTACAACTGACATGGTGTGGAATGTAAGACTTGCTCCCGTATACGTCGTATTCACTTTAAATAATAAAAAACGATTTTTAGTTTTGTTCAGATAAATAAATTGAACAATAACAAATATAATGGAGGATAAGTTATGATAAAAATATCAATCAGTATTGATGTCTCAAACTTGAAGAAAGCAGAGACTTTTTATGTTGAAGCACTTGGCTGTAAGAAAGTTCGTGACCAGGGCTCTAATATGGTTGTTCTTTCTGTAGAAAACTCCGATATATATCTGCAAGAAAAAGAACCTGGAACAAAGCCCCTCCTATCAAGTAGTGTAGTCCGTAATTATGAACGTCATTGGACACCTGTTCACTTAGATTTTATCTGTGATAATGTCGACCAACTTGTATCAAAAATACTGGACTTTGGGGGAGCACATGAAGGAGGAGATAGTGGTGACTGGGGCTCTATTGCATATTGTGTAGACCCATTTGGCAATGGTTTTTGTGT
>Ga0316204_10011623_pt1 | contig 10974 bp, 12 predicted proteins | sample 6monrhotite_MG_2_FD_205661 | JGI IMG/M metagenome (GOLD analysis project Ga0316204, IMG submission 205661) | Microbial mat bacterial communities from mineral coupon in-situ incubated in ocean water Damariscotta River, Maine, United States -... | ecosystem: Environmental > Aquatic > Marine >... | reverse complement strand
TCGGCGATATCATCACGTTGGTCTTACTAAACCTTGGCGCTGTCTTCGTAGAAGGTGCCTGGTGGATGCCCTTCATCTCGGTGATCGCACTGGCCATTGATGAGGCGTTCGAGCGCAGTAATCTGACCCAGCGCCTCGCCATTCCCACGCTTCTGGCGCTCGGCATTGTGGCCATTTTCTTCGGGACCGGCGTTGATCTTTCGGTCTTAGACACTCTGGTACGCGGCTGGATCGTCACGGTTGTCGTGATCACCATTATGGTGGCCGGATCGATCTTCAATGTCGAAGAGGTCTCCGCACCGATGGATGTTTCGGGAGCCCCGTGTAATGACCGCCGAATTCAGGCAGGCATGGCATTGATACTCCTCGGCGCGCTATGCAGCTTGCTAGGCGGTCAGGAAAGCCTCGCGGCGAATCTCGGCATTCTCGCCGTTCTCGCCGCCAGCCTGATGGGTCGAAACATCGTACTCGGCAAAGACGACAATAACGAAGATAAGCCTGAAGCCGCCTAGCGCGACGCCCAGGCCAGCCCATCCGGCTCATCACCGGTCGGGATTTGATCAATCACTTCGCGCGTGGCGGTATCGATCACCGTCACAAAATCATCCTGCGTATTGGCGATGAAGGCACGATCCCCTTCCGGCGAAATCAGAATGCCTACCGGAACGGCACCCACATCAATTTTCGCCACCAGTTGGCGCGCAGCGACATCAAAAACAGCAACCTGATTGGACGTCGCGTTAGAGATATAAACCTCTGAACCATCCGGCGTGAATTTCGCTCGAATCGGCATGGTTCCGCCCGCATCAAGCGATTGCAGCACGGAATCGGTCGCGACATCGATGATAGAAATGGTGTTTTCCACCCGGTTCGTCACCCAGACTTCCATTCCATCAGGCGACACATCAATGCCTTCTGGACCGCCACCCGTGCGCACGGTGGTAACGTCATTAGTGGTGCGATCAATCACCGTCACAGTGCCGGAACTGATATTGGCAATGTAAAGCTTCGTCCCGTCCGGCGTGGGGACTAATTGATGCGAGACGCGCTGCCCGGTTTCCCAGACATTGGTAATCTCGCCGGTCGTCGTCGACAATTCGACAACCGTGCCGCTGGTTTCTGTTGTTGCCCAGACATGGGCGCCATCGGGGGACACCCAGATGCCATGCGGGCCACGATTACCGCCCAAATCCCAGACATCTGTGCGAATGGCGCTATCGAGATCGACAACAGAAATCGTGGAGCCTTGAGCGCTGCCATAATCAGACACATAAGCGGTCTGGCCATCCGGAGAGACAAACACTTCATGCGGATTGGCCCCGACGCCGACCTGCCCCTCGCTTTCATAGCTGGATGCGTCAAGGATCGAGATCGTGTCATCGCCCTTATTGACGACCACAATCTGATCGTCCGCCATTGCACCTGTGGCAGATAAAATGGCCGCAAGGCCCGCATAAGTCAGTTTCATCACGCTACTCCCCATCGATATCTGAAGAATGAGATGTTGATGGCGTTCGCGATTTACAAGGGGCCGCTCGATCACGGCTTTGCGATATCACCAATGCTGTGTAATTTCGACACATGGACACCATGCACCTCTCCGACGCCATTACACGCGAAGAGTTGCGCAACATATCGCGCGCGTCGGACTGGCGCGGCGGGCTGATGCTGGCGGGCGATATTGCACTCATGATGGTCGCCTTTGGGCTCTCCATCATCTCGCTCTGGCTGATCCCGGTCTCGATTGCGCTTTTGGCCGGGCGGCAATTGGCCTTTGCGATTGTCATGCATGACTGCGCACATAAATCACTCTTTCGGACACCTTGGCTGAACGAGGTGGTAGGTAAATGGATCGGTGGCGCGTCGATTGATGCGCCCTTCCTCGCCTATCGCGATTATCACATGAAGCATCACAAATTTGCCGGCACGCCGGATGATCCGGATCATGTGCTGGTCGAAGGCTACCCGGTCACCAAAGACAGCCTGCGCCGCAAATTCATACGGGATTTCACCGGTCAAACCTTTGTGAAAGAGCTCGCCTTCTCCTGGAAACGCGCGAACTTTGCCGGAAAACTGCCATTCTTGGTCTTTCAGGCGGTGATGATTGGCGGGCTATGGCTGGCGGGTGCCGTCTGGGCCATCGCGCTCTGGTGGGCCGCCCGGATTTTCGTCTTCCCGGCGATCATGCGCTTACGCAATATCGGCGAGCATGGCGTGGCGCTGGATCGCTATGATCCCGAGCCACGCCGCAACACGCATACAACGAAAGCCAACTGGCTCGAACGCCTGACGGTCGCACCGAACTACGTCCACTATCACCTCGAACATCACATGTTCGCCGCCGTTCCGCCCTATCACTTGCCGCGCCTACACCGCACACTCTCGGCTCGTGGGTATTTCAACGGCTTCGACTGCGTCACTGCTAGCTATCCGGCAATGATCCGCAAGGCGGTTCGGGATTAAAGCGGAATATTATCGTGCTTCTTCCAGGGATTTTCGCATTTCTTGTTCTTCAGCGTGCGTAGCGCCTTGATCAGGCGGCGGCGCGTATTGCGTGGCTGGATGACGTCGTCGATATAGCCACGACCGGCGGCCACGAACGGATTGGCGAAGCGGTCTTCATATTCCTTGACGTGCTCGGCCATTTTCTCCGGATCATCCAGATCGGCACGGTGGATAATCTCGGCGGCGCCCTTGGCCCCCATCACCGCGATTTCCGCGGTGGGCCAGGCGTAATTGACGTCGCCGCGAAGGTGCTTCGAGCTCATCACATCATATGCCCCGCCATAGGCTTTGCGGGTGATGACGGTCAGTTTCGGCACGGTCGCTTCGGCATAGGCAAACAAGAGCTTCGCGCCGTGTTTGATGAGGCCGCCATACTCCTGCTTGGTGCCGGGAAGGAAGCCGGGCACATCCACAAAGGTGACGATCGGAATATTGAAGGCATCGCAAAAGCGCACAAAACGCGCAGCCTTGCGGCTGGCATCAATATCCAGCACTCCGGCAAGGCTCATCGGTTGATTGGCGACAAAACCTACAGGCTGCCCATCCAGACGGCCAAAACCGACAATGATATTCTTGGCATAGTCCGGCGCGATCTCGAAGAAATCGCCTTCGTCAGCGGTCTTCTCGATCAGCTCAACAATGTCATACGGCTTGTTCGGGTTCGGCGGCACCAGCGTATCAAGGCTAGGCTCAGACCGATCCGAACGGTCATAGGATGGGCGCGTCGGAGGCTTTTCACGATTGGACAGTGGCAGGAAGTCGATCAGGCGACGCATCTGGACGAGTGCTTCCAGATCATTGTTGAACGCACCATCGGCCACGCCAGATTTCTTGGCGTGCACAGAAGCTCCACCAAGGTTTTCGTGGGTCACTTCCTCATTGGTGACGGTTTTGACCACGTCTGGGCCCGTCACATACATGTAGGAGGTATCCTTCACCATGAAGATGAAATCGGTGATCGCCGGGGAATAAACATCCCCGCCCGCGCACGGCCCCATAATGACCGAGATTTGCGGTACCACGCCGGAGGCCAGCGTGTTTTGGAGGAAAATATCGGCATACCCAGCCAGCGAGGCCACGCCTTCTTGAATCCGCGCACCACCCGCATCGAAAATTCCAATGATCGGCGCACCGTTTTGAAGCGCAGCTTTCTGGATCTTAATGATTTTCTCGGCATGAGTCGCAGATAACGACCCGCCAAACACGGTGAAATCTTTCGAGAACAGATAAATCAGACGGCCATTGATGGTGCCATGCCCGGTGACCACGCCATCGCCGGGAATTTTCTTGTCGGCCATGCCAAAGTCATTGCAGCGATGCTCGACAAACATGTCCCATTCTTCAAACGAGCCTTCGTCCAGCAGCATTTCTATGCGCTCGCGCGCGGACAATTTGCCCTTCTCGTGCTGCTTGGCGATACGGGCCGGCCCGCCGCCCTGACGTGCGCGTTCGCGCCGGTTTTCCAGCTCTTCAAGAATGTCCTGCATGGATGCCCCTCTTGGCGTGTTTCATTTGAACGTCAGTTAGCACTGTCCGTATGGGAAGGGCAATTTATTGGGGCGGTTCTGATGGATTGCGTGCTTCGAGGACATTGTTGTTCTCCCCGGCGTGCGGGGGAGGTGATCGCGAAATTCGTCGCTAAAGCGCACCCAGCATGGCACCAATCGCGAGACATTCAGTTTTTTGAAAATCGGCGCGCTTTTGCGCTTCCGCGTCTTCGCCCCAATGTTCAATCTGGAAGTCTTCATCGACCCGGCTGGCCGTGAATATGTCGGCCGCACTTGCGCGGCCTTCCACCAGAGCAAATCCCAACACGGCAGACGTTGTCAGGGCTGTCGCCTGCATCAATGCTGTCAGCTTCCAGTCATCATATGCCGCCGCCCGCACTTGCAACGCCACCAGCGCCTCAGGTGGCGTAGACGTAGGCATGACACCGACAATCGTCGTCAAATGCGCACCCAGCTCGTCTTTTGCCCAGCGAAGATGATCATCCCACGCCTCGACTTGAAGGTCGGCCAGAACCGACTCTGCTGCGCGGTGACGCAGAAGGTCCGTCCCGGCATATTTTGCGATTTCAGCCAGCACCGCGTCACGATTGGCAGATGTCGCATCAATGGCGCCATGCGCCAGCCGGGTGAGTGGCATGGTCGCCGGATCAATGCGCTCGCCCTGTGCCGCCCATTCATCCGCCATCAACCGCGCTAACGCCTCTGTTGGCACGGCCAAAGCAGATTTCATCGGCGTGCGAATGCTGCGGCCGTCCAGCTGAACCGCCCAACCATCATCGCTCTTGAACACATCCGCGATTTTGTAGAATCGCTTGGGCAGACTGTCTTGGCGACTGGGAAGCCGAACGCCGTCTTTCATTTCGCCCTTCATAGCCTGCTCTGCCCTTGCCCAAACGCGATCAATTCCTTGCCCAGACAGTCAAAATCCTCGTGTACGGAATGCGCGCCCGCCTCGCTCAACTCTTCGGCGGTATGGAAGCCCCAGGCAACGCCCGCTGCCCTGACATTCGCATTGAGCGCCATTTGAATATCGTGAGAGCTATCGCCGATCATGATTGTGTGCGCGGCGTCAACGCCGGTTTCGTTCATCGCCTCGATCACCATACGCGGATTGGGTTTTCCCACTCCGGTGCAGCTAGTGTTCAGCGTTACAAACCGACCGATCAAGTCATGCGTCTTCAATATATGATTAAGACCGCGACGCGGTTTGCCTGTGGCGACACCCAGCAACCAGTCATCTCTGTCCAGAGTATCCAGAATTTCAAGCGCGCCGTTATAGAGGCTCTCGGTATGCGTTCCATCAGAACGATTGCGCACGAAAATCTCACGAAAATCATTGGCAATTTTCACAGCGCCCTCGGCGGGATAATCATCCGGCAACAGCATCGGGATGGCTTCAAATAATTCGATGCCAACGATCTGACGCACCTGATCATAGGAACAACCCGCCAAGCCGTTTTTGCGAAAGGCCTCGTCCATGGATTCCGCTATCAGGGCGCGGCTGTCCACCAGCGTGCCGTCCAGATCAAACAGGGCAAGCTTTAGATCCGTCATGCCAGTAATTCCGCCAATGCGTCTTCGTCTACGTATCCAATTTCAAAACCCAGCGCTTTGAATGTCTGGGCCATATGAGGTGCAAGGTCAGCTTCCAGCACCAGACGTCTGCCACCGACATCCAGCACCAGACGACGCGCGTGAAGGTGCAGTCCCTTGCCGATATTCTCCGGGTCTTCACGATCGCATTTATATTTATGATCACCAATGATGGAATGCCCCATCATGGAAGCATGGACCCGCAATTGGTGGGTCCGACCGGTTACAGGCCGCATGACCAACCAGCTGGCCGTATGTCCTGCCTCACCTGCCACCGTGTAGCGTGTCAACGAATGCTGAGCGCCGTCTTCCCCGTGCTCGGCAGACATCATCTGCTCGCGGCCATGCGCGCCGCCCGTGTCTTTTTTCAGGAAGCCCTTGATCTCGCCAGTCTTTGGCTTGGGCACGCCGGGAACGACGGCCCAGTATGTCTTGATGGATTCACGCGCCTGAAACGCTTTGGCCAGCATCGCCGCAGCGCCAACATTCTTGGCGGTCACCAGAACGCCGGACGTATCACGGTCCAACCGGTGAACCAGGCGCGGCTTTCGATCACCCTTGCCAAATGCATTCAGCAAGCCGTCAATATGTCGTGTCGTCTTGGATCCGCCCTGCACAGCAAGCCCGGCCGGCTTGTTGATAGCGAGAATGTCATTGTCCTCATAAATCACCAGAGACCGCATATAGGCCGCATCCTCGCGGCTGATCGAAGGCTCCGGCGCCTGATACATCGGATCGGGTTCCGGCAAGGGCGGAATACGGACCGATTGACCGACCTCCACACGCGTATCAGCCTTCACACGGCCGCCATCAACTCGGATTTCGCCCTTGCGAAGCGCTTTTTGCAAACGCCCCTGTGGGATATGCGGAAAACGCCGCCGGAACCAACGATCCAGCCGGGCACCGGCTTCTGCCTGTTCGACCACAATTGTTTGAACACCGCTCATGCAAAAATCCGCCGCGCAATCAACAGCCCCGCAAACAGGGCCAGAATGGAAAGAATAACAGACGCCGTCACATAGAAGAACGCATCACCAAAGGCACGCCGCTCTATCATCACCACAACATCCAGAGAAAACGCCGAGAAGGTTGTAAATCCACCCAGCATGCCGACCGCAATAAAGGCTCGCAACTCATTGGCATCCGCCCGCCCCGCTTGGGCCAACCAACCGATAAACCCGCCCAGGATCAGCCCGCCAATCACATTCACCGCAAATGTGCCATAGGGCCAGTCCGGCCCGATAGCCCGCAACAACGCTTGCCCGGTCAGATGACGACTGACAGCACCCAGCGCGCCACCCATAGCGATGAGAAGGATATTATTCATGGAGCCGGGAGATATGGGAGATAGAGCGCGGGTGCAAGCTTCACTTATCCATGCAATTTTGCATACCGGGCATGGCGCGCACGCATTTGTGCATCCAAACAAAGGGTTTATGTCATCACATGTCTGACGGACACAGTGTCCGGCCAAAAACAATAAGGAAAAAGACAATGGATCGATTGAACGCAGCCCTCGCCGCAGTCCTGCAAATTGGCTTCACCCTCGCCGTTCTCGGCGGAATGGTTATTGCCGTTGCACCGACACTCGCATGAATGACATATAAAACGGGGAGCCAAGGCTCCCCGTTTTGCTGATATCTATGAGGCGTCCGGCCTGGCACGGATGGCCATAAACAACATCAATACTGTCGCCAGAATAACCAGCATCGCGCTGATGCCCAATATCGGCCCGAGCGTCTCGCCATTTCCACCGCCATACAGTTTGTAGAGGGCGACGATCATCACAGCCGCACCTGCGTGATGCAAAGCCAGCTGAGCCCAGGCCACTAAACCTGATCCCATTTTCCAGACGCGATTCAGGATTGCCCACAATATCGGCAACACACCGCCAACCAACATAATATGAGCATGGGTCGGCATTTGCGCATGATCAGCTGTGCGGCCCATATGTTCGCCCAAGGCCATGCCGGCCAATAGCCACAGCAAGCCCATCACCAGATGTAGTCGATCAACTTTCATGGAAACTCTCCCCTTTTCCCGCGCGCAGACTAGTCGGCAGAGGGGTGGTAGTAAATCAAAACCCTAGGGTTCGATAATTCGCACCGCGTAATATTCCTGCGTCCACAGCTGGTAGAGCAACCAAGCAGGCACACCGGTTGTCTCGCGAAGATAATCGGCTTGCGAAGAATGAATGCGCCAGGCGCGCGTCTTCAGCCCTGCATCTGCATCCAGCGCGAAAGTCGGCTCAGGCTGAAGGTCAGCTACCCGTCCGTAGTCTTCACCACCAAAGCGCCGCGTACCGGGCCGCGAAACAAGCGTGTAGGCCAGCGTCACCGCTTCGCCGCGCTGGCGGGCATATTGCTGCGTCGCGGCCAAAGCTGCCCGCCCCATCGCCATATGGTCTGCATGCAGGGACACACCGCTCGGCGGATGGAACGTCACGACCGCATCGACTTCCAGCCGCACCAGCTCATCCAGCACGCGGTCGGCCAACGCCGCATCGCTCATCGCCTCGGGAACGCCGCCATCGGGTAGGCCCAGCACCACTTGTTCAGCCACTCCCAGTGCAAAGCCATGACGCCGCAACTCGCCTTCACGAACGACGCCCAAATGCTCCTGCGCGACGATCTCGGGAAACTGTGTGCCCGCCTCGCCACGCGTAGCGGTGATGGTCGCCACAAACGCGCCCTCCTCCACAGCACGACTGATCAACTCCGTCGCAGTGATCTCGTCATCAGGATGGGCAAAGACCAGCACAATACGTTGGGCGCTCAGCGCCTCGGTCACGCTAGTGGCCACCTCTACATCGGGCTCCGCAAACAAGGACCGGCCGTACCAGAGCGTGGCCTGCGCAATACCCAGCAATGCGAGACCCGTGATGGCTAGACCGATAATCAATTTTTTCACGACGCGCCGCTCCGCTTCGCCCGCACGTTGCGCCACCGCGCCAATCTCTCTCCAACCGCCGCTTCCCGCCCCCTGTCTGTGGGCTCGTAGAAAGTCGGGCGGTCTGTCATGTTTTCCGGGAAATAGTCCTGCCCGGATATGCCGTCTTCGCTATTGTGGTCGTATTCATAGCCTGAACCATAGCCCTCGGCCTTCATAAGCTTCGTAGGCGCGTTCAATATGTGTTTGGGCGGCGCAAGGCTGCCCGTATCACTCGCGGCCTTTCTGGCGGCCTTGTAAGCGTTATAAACCGCATTGGACTTCGGCGCGCAGGCGAGATGAACCGTGGCTTGTGCCAGAGCGAGCTCACCTTCGGGTGACCCGAGAAAGTCATAGGTCTCTTTCGCGGCGAGCGCCGCATGTATGGCGGTGGGGTCGGCCAGGCCAATATCCTCATTGGCCATCCGCACAAGACGCCGCGCCAGAAACAACGGGTCTTCACCGCCTTCAAGCATACGCGCCAGCCAATAGAGCGCCGCATCGGGATCAGACCCGCGAATGGATTTGTGCAGGGCCGAGATCAGATTGTAATGCTCGTCGCGGTCGCGGTCATAAACCGGCGCGCGGCGTTGCAGATAAGTGGCAAGATCCGCAGTTTCCAGCTGCTCTTTCCGATCCAGCGAGAATAACTCCTCGACGAGGTTCAAGAGATATCGGCCATCGCCATTGGCAAGTTCCAGGACAGTGCGCCGGGCGTCGGGCGTCACTGGCAAGGTGCGTCCCGTCTCTTCCTCGGCACGCTTCACCAACAATTCAAGGCTGTCGGCTTCTAGCCTTTTGAGAACAAGAACCTGCGCGCGCGATAGCAAAGCGGCATTCAGCTGAAAGCTGGGGTTTTCGGTCGTCGCCCCGACCAGCGTAATGACACCCTCTTCCACTACGGGAAGGAATCCATCCTGCTGCGCCCGGTTAAAACGATGGATCTCATCCACGAACAGCAATGTGCCGCGTCCGCCTTGACGCCGGGCGCGCGCCCGCTCGAACGCCTTCTTGAGGTCGGCAACACCGGAAAACACCGCCGAAAGCGGTTCAAACTCAAGCCCCGATTCATCCGCCAGAAGCCGGGCAATCGTGGTCTTGCCCACACCGGGCGGTCCCCACAGAATGATTGAAGCAAAGCGCTTTTGCGCACGCATGCGAGCAATCGGCCCCTCACCTTTCAGAAGATGGTCCTGACCGACCACCTCATCCAGATTGTGCGGACGCAGCCGATCCGCCAACGGACGTGGCGCTTCATCTTCCAATCCTGCGGCTTCAAAAAGTGAGCTCATTCATGTAGTCTAATCGGATAACCAAGGGGACGCACCATGAAGAAAGCGGTCGCACCATATCTGAGCGTTCGTGATGGCTCCGCAGCCATCGAGTTCTACAAAGCCGCTTTTGGCGCAGAAGAGCTGGAACGGTATGAATATGAAGGCAAGATTGGCCACGCCACTCTGCGTATCAATGAGCATGCTCTAATGTTGGCCGACGAATTTCCCGAAATGGAAGACATGACCGGAAATGTCGCGCCCCAAACTCTTGGCGGCCGTACAACCTTCACCGTCAATTTGACGGTCGATGATGCAGATAAATGGTTTGAACGAGCCGTCGCCGCTGGAGCGACACCTATTCGGCCTGTCACCGACGAATTTTACGGTCGCCACGGTAAGTTGCGCGACCCATTCGGACACGTCTGGAGCGTTGTGACGTTAAAGGACGCAGATCTAGCCTAAAGACTAAGCGTCCGCTCGATTAACCGGCCACGGCGCTCGATAGCGATAGGCCAGGACTTCAGATCATCTTGTCCTTCAAGCAGGTCTTCAATTTGATCAACCTCGTCCACGCGGGCACCGAGCAATTCCAGAACTCTATCGCCGGGGCGGAAACCAAAATATTCGGCAGCCGACCCGCGCTGAATGGAGAGCACGACGACACCCCTGGCGAAGGCATCAAAACCAACTTCCTGATTGAAGGCCGGCGATAACTCGACCAGTTCCAATCCGGCCAACGGATTGCGACCTTCGATAATGCGACGAGCGGGTTCTGTTTCACCCGGAGCCATTTCAACCGGAACAGCCACCTCAATACGCTCACCATCACGGATGATCGCAAAGAGTGAGGCCTCACCTATAGCCCGTGTCGCATAACGAAAGCGGGCGCCCGGCTCATCATTCACATCCACGTCGTCAATCGCAAGCACGATGTCGCCCTGACGAAGCCCGGCTCCATCTGCGGCAGCGCCGGGATAGATATCTGCCACCAGAGCACCGCGCGGGCGATCCAGCCCAAGCGATTCTGCGATATCTCCCGTGATGGTCTGCAAACGAGCACCCAGCCACGGTTGAACCAGCTCACCCTCCGTCAGGGCGGCATCGACAACGCGCCGAACCATTTCAACCGGAATAGCAAAGCCAATTCCATTTGACCCGCCAGAGCG
>Ga0316204_10011622_pt1 | contig 10974 bp, 11 predicted proteins | sample 6monrhotite_MG_2_FD_205661 | JGI IMG/M metagenome (GOLD analysis project Ga0316204, IMG submission 205661) | Microbial mat bacterial communities from mineral coupon in-situ incubated in ocean water Damariscotta River, Maine, United States -... | ecosystem: Environmental > Aquatic > Marine >... | reverse complement strand
CTCCTTGTTTTTTTCTACATCGGAAAGGGCTTTTGCAACGCGGGCGTAGCTTTCATCGATATCGTTATCAACGGCTTCACCGGTTTTACTTTTTAAGCGGTATTTTGTGTCCCAGATATCCAGTGATGCTTCCTGGAAAGGCACTTCATTTACGTTATTTGGAACAGCCTGCAGTTGCGGAGCGCTCATTCATTTTTCCTTATTATGGTATTACTTTGTTCTTAAGTTTTTTCTAATATTCGCCACAATCTCAGCGCTTTTCTGAGTGTGACTAAATTCGGGTCGTTTTCATTAATATATCAGTGAAAAAGTGCTCTGCTGATCTATTAATTATGCTCTTTATTTGTCCAACACGGGCATTTTAGGTACAAGCTGTATTAGCAAATATTAATGCTTATGTTGTGGTATGTAGGTAAAATAGCACAAGATGTTGTGGTTTTGAATTGGCTGTGCACTATTGTTGTGGGTTATTCTGTGGATAACATTGTATGAAATTTAGCAAAGCTTGATGTGCTGCGGGTTGTGGGGAATTGGGGGATATTACAGTTTTTTTACATTTCTGGATAAACGGTCGGTTTTCAGGGTGAGATTTTGGCTTTGACCACTACATGTTGTGCTTAAAAAATAAACAACTGGTAGATGTGGGGTATTAGATGCCTTGAATTGTGTCATCTGTTTGGGGGATATAAAAGAAAACGCAAGCGCACCCTGCGTGTTATTTTTGTGTTTGTATGTAGAGGAAGATACAAGGTGAATCAATAGCTGCATAATACCTTATGCAGCTATGATTTTTGTTTGCTAGATATCTTTACCGCCGCCTTGTACGTGGTGAGTTTTTTTGCCTGATTTCTAAGGCAACTTTGAATACAAAGGCCACTATATAAATGGCAATTACAAAACCAGCATAACTGGTTACCAGGCCCTGTGTCGTAACGCCGGGTATTAGTGGTGGAATAATAAGTATTGCTAGCATAACCAGCAGATATTTTATATTTGACCATATTGAAGCTTCTGTGTATTGATATGTGTTTTTTTTGCTATTAGTTGTTGTGTTTATAGATGTGTTCATGTGGTTATACCTGAAGTAATTATCAGACGTGCAGAAGTGCCCATACACAAGTTGTTAAATACTGGTGTAAGAGAAGAACCAAACGTAAAAGAAAATGATTTAAATTATCTGATGATTAGCAGGTGGGGCACGGGCAGAGAATTTGGAGTAGTTATGTTGACGAGTGTGTGTTGCTGACAGGGTGATTGTTAAAGCGTGATGAAGTGTTATTTGTGTTGCTAAGGTTTTGTTTGTTAATGCGTAAGGTGAGGGTGATTGTGGGTTAAGCTTAAAGGGTTCGGTTTGTTCTGATTGAGACAGCTGTGGTGCATAGTTATCTGTTGTGTTGCGATACTCTGTTGTGAGTGCAGCTGTGGTCGCGCAGTCACCAAGAAGCACCAGTAAGGCGACAATAAATTTTGTCAGGCTGCGGTACATAATTTTATGTCAGGGTCTCAGTGTTAATAACGGTTCACGTTAAAGTATCATCGGTCATTTGTATTTATAATACAAGTTAAGTTTTATGCTCATTGTCTGCTATAAAAAAGCGCTAAATGCGATACTGTTAATCACAGGCTTAGAATAAGACGGCACACACATATGTGCCGCATTTTAAAATAAGCTGTAAAGCTGGCGGTACTCAATGAAAAAACGTATATATATTTTATGCTCAGTTGAGTGCCGCCATTACAAATTATTTACATTCACACCTGGCTGATGTCGCACAGGGTGCAGGCCCGCTAACCGCTACACACTGACCCTGTGATTTAGCATTGCCAATACACCAGGTATTACAGTTAAAGGTGTCAGGATGGCCAATGTCACCCGTGTGGCTATGTACCTTATCGGCTTCAGGGTTTGATTCCACTAACAGGCCATTTTCCAGGCAGGCTTCACCAAAGAATCGACCGTTAGCCTCGCCTTTTTCATTAGTGCCAATGTGACAACCAGCCACGCCTGGAGCTATACCATCTGAGTCTTTCCACCAGGTTTTTGTATCTTTTTTCCAGTCAGCGGGGGTGAACTCGAAGGTGCCTTCTGCCCCGGGCATATCAGCGGCGCCTTTAGAGGGCGCATGGCTGCTACAGGCGGCGAGTAAAAGGCTGAAGCTGGCAAGAAATATCAGTTTAACTATTGTGTGTTTCATTTTTATTTTTCCATTAAGTTTTATTAGTTAAGCATGCTTAAAATTATCGTTTAAATCATAGTGTTACGTTGGTGAAGTAATGTGTATTACCGAGGTGTATTTAAACCAAGTTATCATATTGTCTCGAACAAAATTTAGAGTTATATCTCAATAAGTATTTAAATATTAACAATATAATATCCAGCTTAGCTCTTTAACACGAACAAGTGCTTTATTGTTGGTTAGGTTAAGGTCTGATTTAATCTTAAATGTACTCAATGTCATATCAAACAGGCATCAAGTTTACCCAAACGGGGAGAGGAAATATGTGGGGTGTGCTGGCATTGTTGCGCAGCAAAGCGAGCGCAGCCTACTTTGAAGCTGGGCGTTTAAAACTTTTTCGTGCCTGCTCCACTTTTTTTCGGATTACACAGTCAGTGCTATGATCGTTGATTAAGCCCATTGCCTGTATAAACGCATATGCGGTAGTGGGTCCAACGAATTTCCAGCCCAGTTTTTTTAATGCCTTAGAGAGCGCTATAGATTCGTCTGATGTTGATGCTGTTTGAGGTTTGGTGTTTTTGGTTTTAGCTTCGTAACGCCAGAAAAAAGCGGCTAGTGAACCTTCCTGTTTTACAAGCTCCTGGGCGCGTTTGGCGTTATTAATTACGGCTTCTATTTTGCCGCGGTGACGCACGATGCCTTCATCTTTAAGTAATCGTTTTATATCGCGTTCGGTAAAGCGGGCGACTTTGTTAAAATCAAAATGATGGAATGCTGCACGAAAGTTTTCGCGTTTCATTAAAATGGTGCGCCAGCTTAAACCTGACTGAAAACTCTCCAGGCAAATTTTCTCAAACAGACGCTGATCATCATCTACCGGGAAACCCCATTCCAAATCGTGATACTTCAAAAATTCCGGTGCTGTTCCACACCAGCTGCAGCGTGGTTTTCCGTCTGCGGCGATAAAAGCTTTACTCATATTTTTATCCTTGTCGGTAAGTGGCTTAGTCCATTAGAAAGGCGAGTTGTTCAGTGCTCTGGTTTGCTGCGAGTTCAAGAATTTCTGCGCTGACAATATTTTGCGCAACAAATGGATCATTATTTACCCGCAGCTGTAATTGTTGCAGAGGTGTATTATGCGCAATAATGCAGCCACCTAAATTTGGTTTGAGGCTACCAACCAGTAAAAACACACGCTCATCAAAACCCTGTTTTATCCAGTCATTATGGCCCTGCATAAATTCCTGTGCCTGATTTTTGTTGTCTGAAAATTTCAGTAAAATAATAAACATAATTCAAGTCTCCCTGTTTTTTATTGTATTTAAACTACATTGTCTGTGTATTGAGCCAACCATTTATGTAGATGTTTGACTTGCTGCGTAATGAATTTTTTATCGTTAAACGCACTGGCCAGTGTTGCGACTCCCTGGCTATGTGCTAAGAGATGCATGGCTAAGTCGTCTGCATTTTTTTTATGGCCTAATAGTTTGAACTGATTTTTTAGCCAGATGCGAAATAGCGTGAAAACTTTATTGGCATCGTGCAAAGCCAGGTGATCGAGTTTGCTAAGTTCGGTGGTTAAAGTGCCAACAGGGCAGCCGAACTGCAGAATTTTTGTCTGGTTCATTATTAGAATGTTAATAAAACTGCGAATTCGATCGGCAGGTGTTTTAGCTTCGCTATGCCATTGATTTAGCATGGCCTGGGTATTGGCAAGTCGGCGATTGATCACCGCATCTAAAATGTCATCTTTGGTTTTAAAGTGGTAATAAAAATTACCACGGGAAATATCTACCGCTTCAGCAATGTGCGCGAATGAGGTGTGTTCAAAACCATGCTGATAAAACAGCTGGTCTGCTGCAGAAATAATTTGATCGCGTTTGCTTTCGCTGCTCATATTTATTTTGTCTGATTGTTTGCTTGTGATTAGAGATAGGCTTAGGACAGTTGCCCTAATTTTGATAAATATTAGGGCAACTGTCCTAGTGAGTCAACTATTTAGGAGGTGGTTTTTTGCAAAAGAGATACCGAATGGTGGCGCAAAGGGGTTTATTATGTCATTGCTGCTTGCGTAGGCATGATTGAGATGTTCAAGCATTGCAGGATGTGCCTGTTTGTTAGCGCAATGCTTAATTAAAGAGAATATGCTGCGCAATAAGGCGAGCGCAGCCTACGTTGGGTATTTTATATATATTGTAAGTGCTAACAAAAAAGGCGCAGAGCGAGTTTTAAATTCTCAGTGCCTCTGCGCCTCTGTGTCGAGATTGCAACGCTGGTTTTAAGGCAGCATTAAACCACGAATGGTGAAGTACATCATTGCGGCCATTAAGCCAGTTGCAGGCACTGTAATCACCCAGGCTGCGGCAATTTTTACTAGCTGTGAGCGTTTAACTAACTCGTGCTTGTAAATCTTACGCAGTTGTTTGCGTTCTTTTTTAGTCAGGTCGGCTTTGGCTGAGTGTTTTTTCAGCTGCGTTAACATCTCATGCTTTTTCATAATCGAGGCGACCTTAAATTCTAATAAGAAGGCTTCGATGACTTCTTCGTCCTGCTCAGCATGATGTGACTTAATTTCTTCAACCATGGTTGAGTAGTTGGTTTTAAGGTATTCACGCAGGAAACCAACACCAAATACACCACCCACGGCGATGTGAGTTGAGCTTACGGGCAGGCCTAATTGACTGGCAATAATTACCGTAATAGAGGCGGCCATGGCAATACTGAAAGCGCGCATCTGGTCTAGCTCGGTAATTTCTGTGCCTACTGTTTTAATTAGTTTCGGGCCATAGAGGGCTAGCCCCAGTGCAATACCGATAGCCCCTACCATCATTACCCAAAGCGGAATGGTGGCTTTTGTGGCGACACCACCGTGCATAATTGCATCGTTAATTGCGGCTAGTGGGCCAACAGCATTCGCCACATCATTTGCGCCGTGTGCAAAACTTAAAAGCGCGGCGGCAAAAATTAAGGGGATGGTAAACAGTTTGTTTACGCCGTCTTTATCATTGCTAATTGCAGATGCGGCTCGGGCAATCATTGGGCGAACAATAAAGTAAACCGCAATGGCGATAACAATACCAATACCTGCGGCGGTTAAGAAATCGAGTTTCCAGATTTTCTTTAAACCTTTAAGCATCAGGTAAGTACCAAATGCCCAGGCCATAATGGCGACTAATACCGGCACCATTTTCTTTGCGGCTTCGCTCATTTCTGTTCGATAGGTAATGGTGCGTTTAATCACGTAGAGGAAGGTTGCGGCGATTAGACCACCCAGCAGCGGAGAAATAATCCAGCTGGCGGCGATCTGGCTCATTTTTACCCAGTTAGCGATTTCAATACCACCGGCGGCTATGCCTGCGCCTAATACACCACCCACAATAGAGTGGGTAGTTGAAACAGGTGCTCCAAGAGCTGTTGCGATATTTAACCAGATGGCACCGGAAAGCAGGGCTGCCATCATCAGGTAAATAAAGGTGCTGGAATCGGCAATCATCTTTGGATCGATAATGCCTTTTTTGATGGTGCTAACCACGTCACCACCGGCAATTAATGCACCTGCGGCCTCAAAGATCGCGGCAATAATTATTGCGCCGGTTAAGGTGAGGGCTTTTGAGCCAACCGCAGGGCCGACGTTATTGGCTACATCGTTGGCACCAATGTTCATTGCCATGTAACCACCAATCATGGCGGCGGCGATAAGTAAAAATCCGTTTTCAACCCCACTCACGTGGTAGCCTGTTACCAGCATAATGCCAACAATAAACAGCATGGCAATACCAAAGCGTATGCTTTCTTTACGGCCAGATTGAACAGCGTCCTGTAGTTGGTTTAAATCTTTGAATTCCAAGGGGATACCTCACGGATAAAGCAGATCGGCTATGTTGATTTTATGAGTGCTGGTTTTCAGCATTCAGCTTGTTTGGTCATTTGTGTGACGATTATATGTTCGAGATGTTACGAAAATATGAACGCTCTGTAAGCGGCGAATAATAAACGCTGTGTAGCAAGGAGTACAAGTAAATTTAAGGTTTATTTAGTGTGTTTGATAAATGTAAATAAACCAGCTGATTTTGTTGGTTAAAAAGTGATCAGTGAACGTGTTTACTTAATATGAATATGGGCTATTGTGTGTTCTTTGAGGTTTGTAGTTAATTTGAGGTTATATGATGACTTCGTTGAACTTTGGGTGGACTCAATCAGGGGACGGAGCGCTAAAAAGCAGCGGTCCATCCCCGAGGGTGATGTGTTTGAGGCTGGTTTTGCTTTATTTTTTCTCTGTGTCTATAGCGGTTTTGGGTCAAACGTTACAATAACTTAAGCACATCTAGCGGCTTATCAATTTCATAATCTGCGCCCCAGTCTTTAGTGTTTTCCCATTCACCGATATAACCCCAATTGGCGATTACGGTTTTCATGCCGGCGTTATTGCCTGCCTGAATATCCCTGAGTGCATCACCAATATACATGCAGTGGTTGGGTTTTGACTCTGATTCTTTACAGGCTAAATACATCGGTTCGGGGTGGGGTTTGCGGTTCTTTGTCGTATCACCGCTAATAATGCAGGAAGCGCGTTCTGTTAAACCAATCTGTAGCATTAAGGGCTGGGTTAACCACCCGGGTTTATTGGTGACCACGCCCCAGTTCATGTTTTGTTGTTCGATGCTGTTGAGGAGTTTTTCCATGCCGGGGAATAATACGGAGTCGATGCAAAGTTTTTCTTCGTAGATATCCAGGTAACGTCTTTTTAAACGCTCTTTTGTGTCACCGCATTGCAGATAGGGAAACCCGAGTTCTACCAGGGCAACACTGCCGTTGGAAACTACCGGGCGAATGCTGTCATAACTTAAGCTGTTGCAGCCTTCTTCGTTTAATAAAATATTTAGCGCATTGGCCATGTCGGGGGCTGTGTCGATTAAGGTGCCGTCGAGGTCGAAGAGTATGGTTTTTATGTTTGGCATATAATTATGTCATTCGGGGATGACGAATAAGTATTTAGTATTTAAAGTGTGTTGTAGTTTGTGACAGTTGTTAAGTATTAATCAGCCAGATAATGCGTCATATAATTCACAGCAACATCTTTTCCCAAACTGTAATTTTTAGTTAATGGGTTATAAGTTAGTCCGGTGATATTTTTTAACGCTAAATTCGCTTCACGTGCCCATTCATCTAGCTCAGAAGGTTTAATGAATTTTTCGTATTCATGGGTGCCGCGGGGTAACATTTTTAAAATGTATTCTGCACCCACAATGGCAAACATATAGGCTTTTGGATTGCGGTTTATGGTAGAGAAAAAAACATGGCCGCCGGGTTTAACTAATTTCTGGCAGGCTTTAATGACTGATGATGGATCGGGGACATGCTCTAGCATTTCCATGCAGCTAACCGCATCAAAAGAGGCGGGTTGCTGTTCGGCTAATTCTTCTACGGTGATTTGCTGATAATCAATATCGACTTCACTTTCCATAGCGTGGAGTTTGGCAACGGATAGTGGGGCTTTGCCCATATCAATTGCGGTAACATCTGCGCCATGTTGCGCCATGCTTTCTGAAAGTATGCCGCCACCGCAGCCAACATCAAGCACACGTTTGCCGTCGAGGTTAACGCGCTTATCTATATAGTGTAAACGCAGTGGGTTAATTTCATGCAGGGGTTTAAACTCGCCGTGTTTATCCCACCAGCGGCTGGCGAGTTCTTCAAATTTGGAAATTTCTGCTGGATCTACGTTTAATGTGCTCATGCTGGTTTTTATTATCTCTGCTTTTCAGGCTGTTCTAAATCAGTTTGTATTCTAGCATTCCAGGCCTGTGATTTACGAATGATGTCTGCTTCATTTAATGTGGTCAACTCACGATCTTTTAACAGATGTTTACCGGCAACCCAAACATCGGAGACTTGCTCACGACCGGTGCTGTATACCAGGTTGGCGATTGGGTCGTAAACCGGGTTTAACTCCAGGCTGGAAAAATCCACCGCAATAATATCTGCATACTTGCCCTGTTCGAGGCTGCCTGTTATTTGCTCTAAGCCCAGTGCTTTGGCGCCGTTAATGGTAGCCATGCGAATAGTTTGCTCAGCGCTAAGTGCAGTTGGGTCCTGGCTTACTCCTTTGGCCAATAAACTGGCGGTGTGCATTTCGCCTAACATACTCAGGTCGTTATTACTGGCTGCACCATCAGTGCCCAGGGCGACATTTATGCCCGCATCTAAGAGTTGTTTAACCGGGCAAAAACCACTGGCAAGTTTAAGGTTTGACTCGGGGCAGTGAACTACATGGCTACCGGATTGTGCCAATAGCTCGATTTCTTTTTCAGTGCTCTGGGTGAAATGTACCGCCATCAGGTTGGGGGAAACCAGACCTAAGTCGTTCATGCGTTCTAGTGGGCGTTTACCATATTGTTTTAATGACTGCTCAATTTCATGGGCGGTTTCATGGACGTGCATATGTATGGGTAAGTCCATTTCATCTGCCAGTACTCTAATGCGTTGTAAAGGTTCATCGGAAACCGTGAAAGGCGCATGGGGTGCAAATGGGGTATGAATCAGGCTGTCGCTGCGAAAGTGGTCGCGTAATTCCAGGCCTTTATCAATGTATTCATTGGCGTCGCTGGCCCAGGCGCTGGGGAAGTCAATGGTAATCAGGCCAACACAGGCCCTGATGCCTGTGTCTCTGGCCAGGCGTGCGGTGACTTCGGGAAAGAAATACATATCGTTAAAACAGGTGGTGCCGGAGCGGATCATTTCAGCCATGGCCAGCTCAGAACCATCATGTACAAACTCATCACTGACCCATTTTTGCTCGGCGGGCCAGATGTGTTTATTGAGCCACTCATCCAGGGCTAAATCATCTGCCATGCCACGGAAAAGGCTCATCGGGCTATGGGTATGGGCATTAATCAAACCCGGCAATAACAGGTGGTTGGCGTAGTCTTTTTCAATGCTGGCGGTGAATGACTGCCTGGCTTGTGCGCGTGGCACTATGGCAGTTATTCGACCGTCATCAATAATGATGCTGTGCTCATGTAGTAGTGGTGATGACTCGGTGACCGGGTATACCCAGCGAGCATGTAATATGGTGTCGACTGTTTTCATAAGCCGCAAGATAACACAAAATCACTCTGTGTTCAGTGTGAGCGTTATTTGCAGGCATTTATGGGCTATTGTCTGGTTTTAGTTGAGCCTGAAAATAGTTCATGGCCTCTATTGAGTTAAACTGAAAAAGTCTGGCTATAATGTAATAAAAAATCAGCCGTTAGAACTGCTTTTCCTTACATTTAGTGTTATAAGTATCTGATTGTAAATTTATAAGTCAGCACGGAGAAAATAATATGCATTCATTAAAACTGGGTCGTGTATTTCCTGTTATAGCGCTCAGCGCCGTTATGGTGTTTGCAGCAGGTTGTAATCCAACGGTTACACGAGTGGATAGCAATACGGTAACGGATTTAAGCGGAAAGTGGAACGATACTGATTCAAGACTGGTTTCGCGTGAAATGATCGATGATGTTTTATCACGCCGTTGGTTAACCACCTTCAACCGTAAAAAAGGTAAGGCACCTACGGTTATTGTCGGCTCGGTTAGAAACCTGAGCCATGAACACATTAATACGCGCACCTTTATTAGTGACCTTGAGAAAGAGCTGATTAACTCAGGTGAAGTTGATTTTGTGGCCTCTGCTGATGAGCGAAGTGAAATTCGTGATGAGCGCCGCGATATGGATTTAAATGCCAGTGAAAATACACGTAAAGCCATGGGTAATGAAACCGGTGCTGACTTTATGCTTAAAGGCACTATCAATACCATTATTGATGCGGTAAGCGGCGAGCAGGCTCGATTCTATCAAATTGATTTAACCCTGATTGACCTTGAAAGTAACCGTAAGGTTTGGGTTGGACAGAAAAAAATTAAGAAAACAGTTGAGAAAAGTGGCTGGCGTTTATAGTCGGCTTTGTTAACTGAACTTCTTTGCAGGCTGGTCTGGCCGTCAGAATTTTCTGGCGGCCAGGCTTTATGCATAATCTCGTAATTACAATCAAAACTAAAAACTTAAATAAATATTTAACGAATAAATAAACAGCTTAATTAAAATCTGTGTAAAACTTAATTCGTTAGAACGGGTTGTTAAACCTGCAAACATAAAAATATAACGCTAAATAAAAGAGGTATACCTGAATGAGTGTTCAACTACTCTGTCGTATGGGTAAATTGCTAGCGATTGCGTCTGTGCTTGTGCTTCAGGCCTGTGCTACTTCAGCACAAAAAACCGCAGGTATGCGTAACTATATGGAAGTTAACCGATATGATCTTGCATTGATTGAAGCTGAAAAACAGCTAAAAGAAGATATTGACGGTGTTATGGAAAACATGAACGTCGGTGTATTACGTCGTTTAAATAAAGATTATAAAGGCAGCAATGAAGCATTTCAGAAAGCCAAGGAAAAAATTGAAGAACTGTACTCAACCTCGCTAACCGAGCAGGCAGGTTCGGTGCTTATTAACGATGAGACCATCAGTTTTCAGGGTGACAGGTTTGAGCAGGTGCTGGTGCACCTTTATATGGCGACAAACTATTTGAATATGAATCAGCATGATTCTTCCCGCGTTGAGTTATTGCAGGCTCAGGTGAAGATGGATGAATGGGGTGAGCCAAAAGATGAAACCCCCTTTATGCGCTATTTTTCAGGCATTATGTTTGAATTAATTGGTGAATATGATTTTGCTACGGTGTCTTATAGAAAGGCACTTAATGCATATAAGAACACTAAAGAAAAACACGGTTTAGAGCCCCCGTTGCAATTG
>Ga0316204_10011621_pt1 | contig 10975 bp, 10 predicted proteins | sample 6monrhotite_MG_2_FD_205661 | JGI IMG/M metagenome (GOLD analysis project Ga0316204, IMG submission 205661) | Microbial mat bacterial communities from mineral coupon in-situ incubated in ocean water Damariscotta River, Maine, United States -... | ecosystem: Environmental > Aquatic > Marine >... | reverse complement strand
GCGAGGTGCTGGCGAAGGCCAGTTCCACGATCCGCCTCGTCCCCAATCGGGCCTGAGGTTCGGTCGGCGGCGGATCTCGCCGGCGTCAGCCTGTTGCCCACCCGTCGGAGACGACCATGCGCATCGTGACCTGGAATGTCAACTCCATCCGAGCTCGCCACCCTCGAGTCCTGGCCTGGTTGACGTCCCATCGTCCCGATGTGGTGGCCCTTCAGGAGACGAAATGCACCGACATCGCATTCGCCGAGTTGGCCGAGGACTACGCGACGCTCGGCTACGACTGGCTCCATTGGGGTCGTGACCACTGGAACGGTGTGGCCATCCTCAGCCGAATCGGCCTGCGGGACGGCCAGCGGGGATTTTGCGGTGTCAGTCGTCCGCCCTATGACGAGGCTCGACTCCTGACGGCGACATGCGGTCACGACACCAGAGCCATCCGGGTCAGTTCCGTCTACGTTCCAAACGGCCGGGAACTCGACAGTCCTCACTACCTCTCCAAGTTGGTCTGGCTGGAACGGCTCCGAGCCGAAGTGGCTGCAGTCGACACAGGTTTGCTGCTCGGGGACTTCAACGTGGCCCCAGCCGACGTTGACATCTACGACCCATCCCGGTGGAGGCACAGAACCCACGCCTCGCCTCCGGAGAGGGCGGCCATCGGGGCGTTGCTCGACGGCGGGCTGATCGATGTGACCCGAACCCACCTGCCGGGGCCCGGCGTCTACACCTGGTGGAGCTACCGGCCCGGACAGCTCGAGTCGAACCGAGGGTTGCGCATCGACCTCGCCCTGGCCTCCCAACCGATTGCCGATCGGGTCGAGCGTGTGTGGATCGACACCGAAGAACGCGGCAGACCTCGGCCATCGGACCATGCTCCCCTCGTGATCGATATCGACAAACGACGAGGTCGGGACTGATCGAGGCTCCCCGGTCGCCGTCCCCGTGTACGGGCACGCGGTGTGCGACCAGCGGTGAGTCGGCAACGATTGGGTTCGGTCCCGAATCCCGAAGTGGTAGCGTCCCGCACCGTGTCCCACGACGCGAGGTCTGAGCGGCCGGCCGAGATGCAATCGAGGAGAATGACTCAACATGGGTAGTGATGAACTGATCTTTGTGGCGGTCTTGCTCCTACGCCTCGGGATTCCGTTGCTGATCCCACGTTTCGCTCTTCCCGCGATCTTGGGGTCGCTGGTGATCGATGCATGGGACCAAACGATCTTCCAGAACAACACCGATCTCAATCTGGACGGCTACCAGGGTTACGACAAGGCCCTCGACGTCTACTACCTCTCCATCGCCTACCTGTCGACCATCCGGAACTGGGGCGACCCATTTGCGTTCCGCGTCGGCCAGTTCCTCTGGTATTACCGATTGGTCGGCGTGTTGCTGTTCGAGCTCAGCGGCGAGCGTTGGCTGCTCATCGTCTTCCCGAACACGTTCGAGTACTTCTTCATCGCCTACGAGGTCGTCCGTCTCTGGTGGAATCCGGCTCGGCTCTCACATCGACAGATCATCAAGACCGCTGCATTCATCTGGATCTTCATCAAGCTTCCCCAGGAGTGGTGGATCCACATCGCTCAACTCGATTTCACCGACTTCATGAAGGAGGACGTGTTCGGCGTCCCGGTCGACACATCGTGGGGCGATGCCATCAGCCAGAATCTCTGGTTCGTGGCCCTCTTGATCGCGGTCGCGGTGGGCGCTGCTGTCGGCATCAGCAGACTCCGGAAGAACCTGCCACAGCCGGACTACTCGTTCGGTTTCGACGTCGACCGAACCCAGGATCACCACAAGATCACCGCACCGCCGGATCCGGCCTGGCAGCCAGTCCTCAGCTGGTACGCATTCGAGAAGGTCGCCCTGGTATCGATGGTCTCGACCATCTTTGCTCTGGTCATTCCCGACAACGAGGTGTCCTTCTTCGGAGTCGTTGGTCCTGTGGCGTTCATCATCGTTGCCAACGCATTCGCCAGTACCTGGTTCGCCCGCCGTGGCAGGGACTGGGGTTCGATCGGAGTCGAATTCGTTGCCATGGCGGCGGTGAACCTGGGCAGCGCCCTGGTCTTCATCCTGCTCGTTCGCTCGTCGGACGACTCGATCAATGAATCAGCCACGCTCTTCTTCGTGCTGCTCCTCACCCTCATCGTCACCTTGTTCGATCGCTTCCACCGAACCGGGGCCGACCCCGCCTCTCGCTCGGTGCAGACAGCGTCGTGATGATCACGGTGACAACTCATCCCAGCGGCGTCCGAACACAACAATTCCGGAACTAGGGTCCAGTAGATGACGACATACGTGGTGGGAGTCAACGACTCCGCGGAGTCGCTCGACGCGCTCCGTTGGGCTCAGCAACTGGCCAAACAGACTGGGGCTGCCATCCGAGTCGTCACCGCTTGGATGATCCCAGCCGACACCGGCACGAGCATGTCCTACACCGTCGACCTCTTCGAAGAGGGCGCCCAGTTGATGCTCGAAAGGTCCCTCGAAGCAGTGCCCGCGGATGGGCTCGAGCGCACCGGCGAGACGGTGTTGAGCACATCTGTGCCTTGGGCATTGATCGAAGAGGGCGGAAAGGCTGATCTGCTCGTCGTCGGCACCCGAGAACACTCGCGGTTCGAACGGGCCCTCGGTTCGGTCGCGATCCAGAGCGCACAACACGCCCATGGACCTTTCATTGCCGTCCCTCAGTCAGCACCACCTCTGGGTGGCACCATTGCCGTCGCATACGATGGATCCGACAGCTCCAACGCTGCGCTGAAGTGGGCCGCCGGGGTCACGGCGGGAAACGATCTCGTGCTTCGAGTGATCGCAGTTTGGGAGCGGAAGCACTGGGACAAGACAAGGGCACTGGCGGACGACACGGTCACACCCGAGGATCGGGCCGTCGAAGAGCTCCGCTCCGCAGTCGAATCCGTCATTCCCGACATCGGCCCTGAGGTCGAGTACCGACCGGTCGAGGGCCCGGACAAGGTCGCCCCCTATCTCCTGGAGGCGGCAGCCGGCGCCAGCCTGCTCGTGGTCGGATCCCGTGGCCGAGGCGGATTCAAGGGTCTCCTGCTGGGCTCGGTCAGCCAGCGCTGCCTCGAATCGTCGCCGATCGCCGTCGCCGTCATCCGAGACTGACCCCCCTCGAGGGCGGGCCGTACACCCGCCCGCAGACGAATGGCTGCAGTTCAGGCAGAGACCAGTTCCGCCGGCTCCGTGTCGAGTTCTTCGGCGACGGCATCGCCGTACAACAACGTTTGTGCCGTCGCGGTCAACGGAGTGAACAGGCCGTAGATCAGCGTGGTGAACGCCGAGAACAACCACAGCGGCAACCCTGTGAACACCACGAGCACGACCAGGCCGAAGACGATCGACGAGATGGCAAGCAGACCGTTGAAGACGGCGATCATCACACCCGTGTGGAACCAACGACCACGCACCAGCTCCGAGCTTCGAGCCATCCCCGCCTTCCCATCGAGTTCGTCCACCATGACCGCCTGAGGCAGGAACTGGTAGCGGACCAACTGACGGATGCCCCAGGGGATCCCGACGACACTGATGAGGAGGACCGAGACCACCGCGAATGAGCGGACGAACCCCCCTGCCAGGGCGTGCCTGCGGCGCCACGTGAGCTTCGCCGAGTCGACGGCCGACCTGCCATCTCCGGAAACACGGCTTTGCAGATGGATGGCCACCATCGCGTTGACCGCCACATACCCGGCGAGGCTGGCGAAGCTGCCGGCAAAGGCGGCCAACACCAGGTTGGCCCCCTTCGATCCATGGGCGAGATCGAGCACGTCCCTGAGCAGTGGAATCACGGCAAAGAGGGCGCCGACCAGGCCGACGATGAAGGCGGTCGGGATGTACACCAATCCAAAGGTCAGCATCTCTCGAGCGCCGCGCCGGTAGGCCGTTGCTGCGGCCCGGATGATCTGGCCGGCACGGCGGCGGCGAACCAGCGGGAGCAAGGCGACCCGAGACCAGTCCGTTCGTCGTACCAGCCCGCGGGCGAGCACGAAACCGAGCAGTGTCGTGAGAAGGAGCCGAAGTGGTGACGTCGTCACCTGGATGAGGGTCCCCGAGCCCCACTCGACCACCTCACAGAACGCCGAGATCACCCCGAGCCCATCGGTGTCACCGCCGGGGATCACGACGCTCGTGGGGCGGAGGTCGTCATGCCAAGTGATCGGCTCGAGCCACCGCTCCTTCGCGGCGGGCCCGGTGGGTCCGTTGAACGGTCCTGCTTGGCGTTCACCCCACCGGCCTTCGAAGGCCAGCCATGCGAGCTCATCGGTGGGATCGTCGACACTGTCGGGCAGGACGACCACCTCGGGATCGAGTCGGTCGGAAGGCCCGTCGGTGTTGTCGCAACCGAATCCCTCACTTCCGCTCCGCCCCATGTAGAGAGCCGACCCGAAGTAGCTGGCGTGGGAGCCGGCCGAGGAATACACGAAGGGGTGGGTTCCATCTCGCTCGAGCTTGGACGCATCCCAATCTGCTCGTTCGCCACCCTCGTGCTGGGCGTAGCCGACACTCACGGGTTCGCCCTCCAATGCCTCGGCGATCGATGAGGCTTCGAACAGAACTTGGATGCCTTCCCAGTCGCTCTCGTGCTTGTTGTTCCAATCGTTGTAGTACCAGTAGGACCAGTACTGGACGGCCAACAATCCCGGGTGATCCTCCTGTTGGACGATGTGGGCGTACACAACGGCGGGCAGGTCCTCGCTGTACCGGTTGAAATCGGTTTCGTAGATACACGCCGGCTCCAACGCACCACCGGGGAAATCCAGGTACATCCCCTCGCCCAACCGGAAGAGATCCCCGGCACCAGGTCCGCGCATGACGACCGGGTTGCCGGTGCCCAGCTGACGCAACAACACCTCGGGGTTGTCGAGGACGATGTCGATCGCCGTCGGACCATACGGTTCGCCGTCGGGGTCGCACGGCTGCTCCTGGGACTTCAGCATCATGACCGGGGCGTACTTTTCGGCCAGCTCTTGCGCACCAGCAGGATCGTCACTGCTCAGATCATCGGCACCGGCTGCGGTTGAGTGCCACGACACCACCAACGTCACGATCATGGCAGCGGCAAGAATCCGGCCTGTCACGCCGAAACTGCTGAATCTGTTCACCTGTCACCCAGTTCTCTGGTCGTCGACGACAACGGTCCGCACGCTAGCCTCTCCCACCCGACCACGATGGCCTTGTAGGACTGGAAGGAGCGTCGATGAGCACGAGCGAGCACAACGACTCCGCCGGTTGCTGCGCTCCGCAGCGCGACGGTCCAGGGTTGGATGACCCTCACACTGCGCCGAGGTCGACCGAACGAGCCGATGTCGGGCTCCACGACGACGATTTCGTCGATATCTCCGGTGGCACGTTCATCATGGGAACCGATGAGCCATACCGCTATCAGGGCGACGGTGAGGGCCCGGCACGAGAGGTGACACTCGGCGACTACCGGATTGCTCGCAACAGCGTGACGAATGCGCAGTTCGCAGACTTCGTGGAAGCCACCGATCACCGAACCGAGGCGGAGCGCTACGGCTGGTCGTTCGTCTTTCACCTGTTCCTGCCGGATGACTTCCCCGACACCCGTGCCGTTGCCAGTACTCCATGGTGGCGTCAGGTGTACGGCGCTGACTGGGCTCACCCGGCAGGCCCGCAGTCGAACCTCGAGGGCCTCTCCGATCATCCGGCGACCCACATCTCGTGGAGCGACGCTGCTGCCTACTGCGTATGGGCCGGGGTCCGGCTCCCGACCGAGGCCGAATGGGAGATGGCGGCTCGCGGCGGATTGGTCCAAAAGCCCTTCGTCTGGGGTGATGAGTTTCGGCCAGATGGCCAGATCATGTGCAACATCTTCGATGGTACGTTCCCGACCGAGAACATCGCCGAGGACGGTTACGTCGGAACATCTCCCTCGGCTGCGTTCCCTGCGAACGGCTTCGGCTTGCACGACATGGCCGGCAACGTCTGGGAGTGGTGCAACGACTGGTTCCACACCACGTTCCACGTCGATGGCCCTCGGGTGGATCCCCAGGGGCCGCCGAGCGGTGAGGCGAAGGTGATGCGCGGTGGGTCCTACCTGTGCCACGACTCCTATTGCCACCGTTACCGGGTCGCAGCGCGGAGCTCGAACACGATGGATTCGTCGGCCGGCAACCTCGGCTTTCGTGTGGCTGCGTCATCACGTCATACCTGATCTGACCCCATGGTGGTGCGGAGATGGGCAACCATCTCGTGATGGACCTACGAGCTGTTCACTCGAGCGGACCTGCACCGTGTCTGGACGTATCGACCATGACGAGGTCATGCCACCACAGCCGCTCGAACAGCCCAGGTGTTGCGCCAACGATGTCTCCGATCGCGGTCTCGCCGTCGATGGACTCGTACACAGGCCTCTCGTCGCTGTCGAGGAAGAACACGAGATCGCGGTCGACGTGCGCTTGATTGATCAACACCCCCGCCACGCTCGGTGGAAGGCGTTCCTCCACCATCACCACGGTTGGTGGCCGGATCGGAACGAATGATCGCCATGCATCGCTGTCCCAACGGACCGGTGACACCGGAAGCGGCGAATCGTCACGATGGAGGACCACGCTGTGCCTCGGCATCGTGCCACGGAACAACTCCATCGCTGCGAACTGGTCAGGCTCGGCCATCGAGGCGATCCGCGCCGCGTGTGGAGTCTCCGACATCGCACCGCAATGCGGCCGGTACGGAGCCTGGCGGACCCACCGACCCAACCGTAACCCACTGGCCTCGACGAGCTCCAGCAGCTCGGGAACGGTGTACGACCGATCTCGAGGGTTGAACAGGGCGTCCGCGATCGCATCGTCGTCCCGGAAGTCTGCCGTTTCACGGAGTACGTGACTCATCGGGTGGCCGGTGGGCATCTCCCGCAGGGTGGCGATGAGGTCGGTCAGGTCACCTCCTGCGGTCGTGAGGCCGAGTCGGCGGCAGTACTCCTGCATCATGTAGACGCCAGTCCGGCCGTAGGTTGCGTACACCATCAGTTGCATGGCTCCCGACGGCGTGACCACGTTGCGGAGCTCCCGCAAGGCCGCGGCGGGATCGGCCAGGTGGTGCAGCACCCCCGTGCACACCACGTGATCGAACGTCCGGGCGAGAGAGCCGACATCCTCGATCCGGAGTTGATGCACCTCGATGTTGGTGACTTCGTGGTGCACAGCAAGCCGGACCGTGGCATCGATGCTGGTCGTGCTGACATCGATGCCGACCACGGTCGACTTCGGGTAACGCATGGCATAACGAACCGCCTGCGACGTGCCGCAGCCGGCGATCAGAATCGAGTGGTCCTCGCGATACGGAAGAGATGGCCACATCCTTGCGTGTTCGAGCCGCCGACGGTCCTCATCGCCGGCGCGATCGACCTCGCCGTCGAGGCTCTCGACCGCGGGCGGGTAGGGGTGTAGACGGTAGAATTCCGCGATCTCGTCGCCGGCGACGTCAGTCATGAGTCGGCGAAGACCGTCGTCCAATCGTCTTTGACACTGGTAACGACCAATCGGAGCAGCTCGACGCTCACGAGCTGGTGATGCCGCCCGTGAGCTTCGCAATCACCTGATCGATGGAGAAACTGGCCGGTTCCTGCCGCCTCGGGAATTCGGCGAGCGACTGGGCCTTGTTCGCGACGAACACCTGAATCGGTCCCATCATGTAGGCGTGGTCCATCATCCAGTCCTCGTACGTGTTGGACGTCAGGTTCGCCCGTTCGTACGGATCGGTCTTCAGATTGAAGATCAGTGGGACACGTAGCTCGGTGAGCGGCTCTCGCCAGACCTGCAGCGTGCCGATGGCGCGTTGCTCGAGGAAAACGATCTTCCAGTTGTGCCATCTGACGGCGCACAGGTCGCCTTCGTCGGAGAAGTGGAAGAAATACTCGCGAGCGCTGGAGTCGGACTCGCCGGTGAGGTACGGCAACTGGTTGTGGCTGTCGAGGTGCACCTTGTAGTGCTTGCCGTCCAGTTCGGCGCCGACCTTGAGCTGCTCGTCGATGTCGTCCACGCCTGCGGCCGCGAGCAACGTCGAGAACCAATCGAGATGTGAGACGGGTTCGTTGAGCACCTCGCCTTCGCGGATCTGGCCGGGCCAGCGGACGAGGCACGGCACGCGGTAGGCCCCCTCCCACATCGAGTTCTTCTCGTTGCGGAACGGTGTCATGCCGGCGTCTGGCCACGAGTTCATGTGTGGGCCGTTGTCGGTCGAGTACATCACGATCGTGTCCTCGGCGATACCCAGTTCATCGACGAGATCGAGCATCTCGCCGATGCGCTTGTCGTGTTCGACCATCGCGTCGTGGTACTCGGACTGCCAACGCCCGGCCTGGCCGCGGATCTCATCCTTGATGTGTGTGCGGAAGTGCATACCCGTGGTGTTGAACCACATGAAGAACGGGGTGTCGGCGTCGTGGGCGTCACGAATGAATCGCTGCGCCTCTGGCACGATTTCCTCGTCGACGGTCTCCATCCGCTTCTTCGTCAGTGGACCGGTGTCTTCGATGCGCTGGGTGCCATCTTCGTTGGCCCAGCAATGCAGCACGCCGCGCGGGCGGAACCGTTCACTCCAACCGGGTACTTCTTCGTCGGTCGGATAGTCGACGTTCTCGGGTTCTTCTTCAGCGTTGAGGTGGTAGAGGTTGCCGAAGAACTCGTCGAAGCCGTGGTTGGTCGGCAGATACTCATCGCGGTCACCGAAGTGGTTCTTGCCGAATTGACCGGTTGCGTAGCCCTGTTCCTTGAGCGCAGTGGCGATGGTCGGGTCTTCCACGCTCAGACCGATCGGCGCACCCGGGAGCCCGACCTTGGACATGCCGGTGCGATAGACGCTCTGGCCAGTGATGAATGCAGCGCGGCCAGCCGTGCAGGACTGCTCACCGTAGTAGTCGGTGAAAAGGACACCTTCATCGGCGATTCGGTCGATGTTCGGGGTCTGATATCCCATCAAACCTTGCGAATAGCAGCTCAGATTGGTGATCCCGATGTCGTCTCCCCAAAGAATGAGGATGTTCGGCTTCCCGTTCGGCATGTAGTGACTCCATCGATTGTGTGGTCCGGTCGAAGGCGCCCGTGGCACAGCGCCGGCAGTCTTCTTACATTGCGAACGAAACACTGCCATGCCGTCGGTGAACCTGTCGACCCGTGGGAAGAAATCCACCCGGGGTGAATTCGTGTCGTCGCTCAATCCTCCTGGCAGGGCTCCTCGTCGGCCTTGTCACGCTCGTCGATCACCTGGACGACCTCGGCGCCGAAAAGCAGGACTTGGGCGCTGTAGTAGACAACCAACAACCCGAGGACTGCACCCGACGCGGCACCGGTCACGCTGCTGCTTCCGACGACCCTCAGATACAAGCCATACGCCCAATATCCGACGTCGAGCACGAGGACCACCAGGACAGCAGCAGGCCAGGCGCTTTGCCACGGTGGTCGTGTGTTCCTGGCTGATCGGCGGTACAAAACGGTGAGTGCCAAGACCGCCACCGCAGTCTGGAGAAGGGCGCTCGCTGAGCGCAGCGTGGCGTCGATCAACCCCGACCCGACGAATTCTTCGACGAACGTGAGCAGCGCCTGCAACACCATCGTTGCCGCCAGCAGCAGGCCCATTCCGATGGGTACCAGCACAGCGAATGCCCGGGTCCGCATCGTGATCTCGAAACCTGCGTCGTAGGGAACTCCCCAGACGAACTCGATGGAGTCGCGCCACGCCGTGAACAACACCGATGCCGAGTACACAACGGCGGCAAGGCCGAACAGGGCGAAGTTCGATCGATTTGTCGACGTCCACAGCGATGCGATGGCGGTTTCGAGCTGCTCTGATGCATCGGCTCCGAGGACACCGGACATCTGCGTCGCCAGCTCGCCGGCCGCGGCCTCACGGCCGACAAAGGCGGCGGCAACCCCGACGGCGACGAAGAGTGACGGGACCAACGCGAACAAGGCGTAGTAGGCCAAGCCGGCGCTCAGCCGCTTCGCACGATCTTCGAAGAAGAGCCTCGACGCTTCCCGGAGGATGTCGAATCCGGAGGTGACGCTTGCCTTCAACTCCGAGGTGCGCACGATCACGTGGTTCGTCCGGCTCTCATTTTCAGATCGTCATTGGACATCTGGGACATCCTGCAAGGGTCAGAGCGCAGGGGGGTCCAGCGCACCTCGGACACTACCGGTCGGTGCCCCGCTGGCCGCTCGTATGCACGATCGGGTCCGTCATCAGCCCGCCTCATGCCGACCGGCGACGTCGCCGCCTGGCTCGCCTTGCCACGGCTCTCCGACCGCGCCGTTTGAGTACCTCGTTCAAGGCCGCACCGAGAAGCGAAATGCCGATGACGATGTAGAACACCGTGAACAGCTTCGATCCCGCTGACGACGGCGCGAGGTCGCCGTAGCCGACCGACGTCAGGGTGATGACGCTGAAGTAGAGCGAATCCACCCAGCCCCAGTCCTCGAGCAAGCGGTACACGATCGTTCCGCCGGCGACCACGGAGAGACCCATGCCAGTGATGATTCGACTGCTGTAGTGGTCCCACACGCCGTTGATCTGCTCGTCGTCGTCGTGCGGGTCGATCGCGTCGTCAGGCATCGCCTTTTCTTACCCCGTATCAGCCTTCAATGGGTCGATCGCCTGCTGAGGCCGCTTCAAACGGGACCCCATGCCTCGGTCAGGTCAGGCGTACTGCATCTGCTGACCGCGGCGTGCCGCTCCGATCGAAGACACATCGGCGAACAGGCCGAGGGCGACAACGAACCAGCCGAGCGATGAAACGCTTTGACCGTCATAGGCGAGGGCATACATGAGCGTGGTCCAAGGCAGGAAGACGAAACCCAGGATGGGCACGATCGCGTTGTCATAAGCGCGATCGACCAGCGTGGTGAAGATCCACACGAAACCGAGTGCGAAGCGTGGTCCGATCAAACTGAAGAGGAAGATGAGACAGCCCATGGGAGTCGAGCCTACGTTGTTGGAATGGACACCG
>Ga0316204_10011620_pt1 | contig 10975 bp, 14 predicted proteins | sample 6monrhotite_MG_2_FD_205661 | JGI IMG/M metagenome (GOLD analysis project Ga0316204, IMG submission 205661) | Microbial mat bacterial communities from mineral coupon in-situ incubated in ocean water Damariscotta River, Maine, United States -... | ecosystem: Environmental > Aquatic > Marine >... | reverse complement strand
ATTGTCGCGCTTTTGGCGGGCCTTTGGTTTGCAACAGCCCGAAACGCGGCCGATATTTTTGCGGCCTGCAGGTCATCGCAAATTGCTGGCGGTACAGGTAGTATTGGTGGCCCATTTACACTGGTCAATCAGCAAGGGCAGACCGTAACAGACAAAGATGTCATTACGGGTCCGTCCATCGTCTATTTTGGTTATACATTTTGCCCCGACATTTGCCCGGCGGATACTGCGCGCAATGCAGAAGCTGTCGACCTTCTGGAACAGCAAGGGATAATGGCGACCCCCGTCATGATTTCGATCGACCCAGAGCGGGACACACCAGAAGTGATGGCGGATTTCGCATTCAACCTGCATGAGCGGATGATCGGATTAACCGGAACTGTGGAGCAGGTCAAAGCAGCGTCGCGGGCCTACAAAACCTACTATCAGAAACAAGAGGGCGACGAGGAATACTATCTCGTAAACCACTCAACGTTTAGCTACCTTGCTCTGCCAGAGTATGGGGTTGTTGAGTATTACACACGTGATACGACCGCAGCCGAAATGGCGGAAAGCGTTACCTGTTTTGTAGAAACTGCAAGCTAAATTGACCCGCTGCACGCAACCGCATACAAGGGGCGTTAGGACAACGCGCGCAAGGTATTTTAATGACAGACCGAGAATTGCTTGAGATCGGAGATGACAAGTCTCTGCTTCTCGTAGATGACGACGAGCCATTTCTGCGCCGTCTGGCGCGCGCCATGGAAAAACGTGGCTTTGAGCCAGAACTGGCTGGGTCTGTTGCGGCTGGTAAGGCGATTGCGACAGCCCGCCCCCCTGCATACGCGGTCGTTGATCTGCGGCTTGAGGATGGCAACGGTCTGGATGTGGTTGAATTGCTGCGCGAACGCCGCCCCGGTGCGCGGATCATTGTATTGACGGGATACGGCGCTATCGCAACAGCGGTTGCAGCCGTAAAGATCGGGGCGACTGATTATCTCTCTAAGCCTGCTGACGCGAATGACATAACAGCCGCCTTATTGGCGAACGGTGATGCCCTGCCGCCACCACCAGAAAACCCAATGTCTGCAGACCGGGTTCGCTGGGAACATATTCAGCGTGTCTATGAGCTGTGCAATCGCAATGTAAGCGAAACGGCACGGCGCCTGAATATGCATCGCCGCACGTTGCAACGGATTTTGGCGAAACGAAGCCCGCGCTAATCTTAGCTGCAACAACGCAACCAGTCGATAAATGGCGCAAGCGATGGGTGCATATGGTTTTCGCGCGTCACGATGTAGTAGCCAAGTTCGCCCGAATCTTCCTGAAATACGCTAACCAGGGTTCCGTTTTTCAAATCACTTTCAACCAGCGCATAAGCCTGAATCGACAGTCCGTACCCTTGCCGTGTTGCTGACAAGACCAAGGTATTGGTTGCGAAGGTTGTGATCTGCGACTGGTTCAGGCTTATGCCAAGCGCCTCGGCCCAGAGTCGTTGTTCAGGGTGTCCCTGTTCAATCAGCCAGACGTGTTTTGATAAATCGGATGGGCCACCAAATTCGATTTTTTCCGCAAACTTAGGGCTGCAGGCGATCACATAAGTGGATTGCGTAAGCCGCTCTGCCTTATACCCCGGCCAGTTCCCGCCCCCGTATCGGATGGCAAAATCGATTTGATCGCGCCTAAGGTCGAGCACTTTCGTCGTTGGTACGATCGAAATTTCAAGGCCCGGACGATCAGCCCAAAATGCACCCAGCCGCGGCATAAGCCAGTTTTCAGCAAAACTTGGCGTTGTGGAAATTGTAAGAGGGCGTGTTGTTGCTTCTGAAATCAGGTCCTTAATGCCTGCCTCAATCGTCCCAAACCCATCACTTAACGTGTCAGCCAGCCGACGCCCTGCTTCCGTTGGCTCCATCAGTTGTCCGTGCCGTTCGATCAGAGACTGAGAAAACCTCGCCTCTAATCCGCGCACGTGCTGCGCAATCGCCGCATGGGTCACATTCAGCTCTCGTGCTGCCGCGCTAAAATTCTTTAGCCTTGCTGCGGATTCAAAAGCGCGAAGCGCAGCGAGTGAAGGGATATTTCGCCAATCCATAGTCTACCTGTTAGTTCAGCTTACAAGATGCAAATTTTTAAGATTAGCACAATAGGATGAACGCCTTTATTTCTAGAGCATGAAAACGACGAATTGGAGAATGACATGTTATCTATTCTAGCAGACAGCCTGTTAACCGCAACCTGTGTAAAACGTGGTTGCAGAGTGCCGGAGCATCCAAAGCCGCATGCAGATCGCTTTATTCCGACACGCAATCGCACCGAGAAGCGGCTGGGAAAAAAGTTTAACTCGCTTAGGGATCTCTGGTAAAAATTGGCAGGCGCGGCCTCTCCCTGCTGCGCCTGCTAAAGCGTGAAGCGTTTGCTGATCCTGTCAACAGGTGTACCGTCGCTGAGCGGAACGTCGCAATCAACGCGCCATGTTTCAAAGCCCAGGGATGCATAATAAGCAAGACCGCCTTTGTTATCAGTCCTGATCGTTGCGTTGATCCAGCGATACCCAACATTACGCGCCGCGATTTTGGTTGCCTCAAACAAACCTGTGCCGATACCCATTTTGACCGCACCGATCCGAACAAAGCTCGCGATGTCGCACGCCTCGATGGGCAGCTTCTTATTCGGCTCAAAATACTGAAACCCCACTATTTGTTTTTCCGGAGTTTCTGCTACATGCCAGCCGTTTCTGCCCTGATGGGCATCCATCCATCCAATCAAGACTGAGCGTGCCGTCGGTTTTTGCATGGCAGTCGTTCCGCCAACCTGAACGATCTGATTGAGGATTTCTGCCATACCAACAGCATCATAATGAAAGGCGCGCCGTACAGAAAAAGTCACTATTTCAGCCCAATTCCGCTAAAAGTAGCCGATGCCTCGCGGTATAGTCATTGCGAACCTCAAGCGGCGGCCGTAGCCGGATCGTCAAGCCATCAATCATATCGGGTGATGGTTTGCCAAAAAACTTGTCTGCCTCTTTCTTTGTAAACCCGGCGATCTGGGTGGCCTCGAGCCACGCGGAAATTTTATCTGCTTTTTTGATTTGTCGTTTAACAGAGACAGGTGTCGCGGCGGGTAATCCAAACCGCAGGTGAATTGCGGCAGTCAGCCGATCATCAAGTGAACTGTACCCAAGACCCACGGCAGCTTTTACAGGTGAAATCATGTCTCCTATTACGTATTCGGGCGCATCATGCAGAAGCGCTGCAAGTTTCCACTTTGCTGGGGCATTTGGGGAAATTCGCATGTAAATCTGTTCAACCAGCAAGGAGTGTTCGGCAACTGAATAAGCAAAATCGCCCTGTGTTTGCCCGTTCCAGCGCGCAACAAAAGCTAACCCATGTGCGATATCCTCGATCTCTATATCAACTGGGGTTGGGTCGAGCAGATCAAGCCTGCGACCTGAAAGCATTCTCTGCCAGGCTCTGGGTGGTGTTGTCATTGTGCCACATCCCCTTTTTGGGCCACTCTATCGCCGCATTTTTCATTCAGCGTAGACGAATAGATCACGTGCTGCCGCCGTTTGTGTGAAGATTTGTGTTTTGAACACAGACGTACGGACCATGATCTTATTAGTCGAGGGGGGCACTGTCATCCTCCCGGCGTGCCCTCCTCAAAACCGAAGCACTAACGAAAGGAGCTTGCTATGTTCAAGCGTCTTCTTACAGCCGGACTTTTGTTCGGCATGGCAGCAACGGCCCCCCCGGCGCACGCAACATCCTGCGCGATGCGCGACCAGGTCGTCGACCGGCTAAAATCAGAATTCTCCGAGCAACTAACAGCCGGCGGTATTCAGGCGACACGATCGGCACAGACATTCCTAGAAGTCTGGGCCTCCCCAGAAACAGGCACATTTACAGTTATGTTGACCAGCCCAAATGGCGTTAGCTGTATCGTGGCGGCCGGCACAGATTGGTTTCATGACCTGCCAACGCCAGAACCAGCAGGCCAACCAAGTTAACCAACGCTTTGATACGCCTAACGTAGTTTCGGCTAACCTATTGTCGGTCCGACGGCTGAATGCTATCTGCTGCGCGAAAGTTATTCGCAAGGAGCGTGGGCAGGATGCCAAAGGATTACATCGTAAAAGATATTTCGCTGGCCGAATACGGCCGCAAAGAACTGGATATCGCCGAAACAGAAATGCCGGGCCTAATGGCTTTGCGCACAGAGTATGGCGACAGCAAACCCCTTAAGGGCGCACGTATTGCCGGGTCATTGCATATGACCATTCAAACGGCTGTTCTGATCGAAACGCTTGTTGTCCTTGGCGCGGACGTGCGCTGGGCGTCCTGCAACATCTTTTCAACTCAAGACCACGCCGCCGCCGCTATCGCCGCAGGTGGAACTCCTGTTTTTGCGATCAAGGGTGAAACACTCGAAGAATACTGGGATTACGCAGACCGTATCTTCACGTTCGAAGAGGGTGGCGCAAACATGATTCTGGACGATGGTGGTGACGCGACGCTTTACATTCTTCTTGGCGCGCGTGTTGAAGAAGGTGAGACAGACATTATCGAGAAACCGGAGTCTGAAGAAGAGGTCGCCCTCTTTGCCCAGATCAAGAAGCGGCTAAAAGACAGCCCCGGCTGGTTCGTCAAACAACGCCACATGATCCAGGGCGTGACAGAAGAAACCACCACAGGCGTCCACCGTTTGTATCAAATGATGGAAAAAGGCCATTTGCCTTTCCCGGCGATCAACGTAAACGATTCTGTCACCAAATCGAAATTCGACAATAAGTATGGCTGTAAAGAGAGCCTTGTTGACGGTATTCGTCGTGCGACAGATACAATGATGGCTGGCAAAGTTGCCGTTGTCTGCGGCTATGGCGATGTTGGTAAAGGGTCTGCCGCGTCTCTTTGCGGGGCTGGCGCGCGCGTTAAGGTAACCGAAGTTGACCCGATCTGTGCGCTTCAGGCCGCGATGGATGGTTTCGAAGTGGTTGTATTGGAAGATGTCATTGATAGCGCAGACATTTTTATTACGACGACCGGAAACAAAGACATCATTCGTATCGAACATATGCGCGCGATGAAAGATATGGCGATTGTTGGCAACATCGGCCACTTCGACAACGAAATTCAGATTGCGTCGCTTAAGAACCACAAATGGACAAACATCAAAGAACAGGTTGATATGATCGAAATGCCGTCTGGCAACCGGATCATTCTATTGTCAGAGGGCCGTTTGCTGAACCTCGGCAATGCAACGGGACATCCGTCTTTTGTGATGTCAGCAAGTTTTACAAATCAGGTACTTGCACAGATCGAACTTTGGACCAAAGGCGACGAATATAACAACGAAGTTTACATTCTTCCAAAACATTTGGATGAAAAAGTCGCGCGTCTGCATCTGGACCGTATCGGCGTGAAGCTGACGACGCTGAAAAAAGAACAGGCCGATTACATTGGCGTGAATGTTGAGGGCCCTTACAAGCCAGAGCATTACCGCTACTAACGTGATCCCGTAAAACCAAAACCCGCGCCGCAGTTTGGCGCGGGTATTTTTGTGAAACTTAAGCAGATTTTCCGCCGGGAACCCGCAGAACCTGACCGGGATAAATTTTGTCCGGATGGCTCAGCATCGGTTTATTCGCCTCGAAAATTTCTTTGTAGCGATTACCATTGCCAAGTGTCTTCGTCGCGACCGCCCAAAGCGTGTCACCTTTTTCAACGGTGTGAAAAAAAGATTCCCCTTCTAGGTCCGCCTCGACCGAAGAGATGCCATCGACATTACCAACAGCCAGAACAATCTTTTCTTTTTCTTCTGTCGACATCGTTCCGCCACTTACTTTTACCTTTCCATCAGTAACGGTTATATCGAGCCCGTTTGTATCAAGGCCAAGTTTTTCAACCTCTGCCTTCAACGCTTCTTCGGGCTGTGCTTCTGATGCTTCGGCAGAGCCAATCAAGGATTTCCCTGCGTTTTTTACAAAGTTCCATAGTCCCATTTTGTCCTCCAGAGTTGGTTGGGTTGTATGGCGGCAATTTGCGCCGGTGGTATTGCGCAAACTAGGGGGAATTATCCGGCAATCTTTTCCTTTGTTATCGTCGCGAATGGTTCTAGTCTGCACTTGGACGGCCCGATGTTACGGGCTAGCGGCGGGGGGCGGCCCCGAATTTATTGTTGGGAGATTCCTATGGGAAAAAGAGACGATCTTATTGCGCAATACGCGGATGATTTGAAAAACAAATGCGGCATTACACCTGATATGGATTTGCTAACCAAAGTCACCATCGGTTGCGGCCCGGCAATATACGATGCGGATGCATCGACAGTAGCTGGATCTCAGGAGCATGAGCTCGATACAGTCAAAAACAATTTTCTCATCAAGAAGCTAGGGCTGAATGATGGTCCTCAATTGATGGACGCCATCAACGCAGTTATCGAAACCTATGGTAAATCCGAGCGCAACAAATACCGCGCGGTTGTCTACTATATGCTTACAAAACATTTCGGTAAAGAATCCGTCTACGGCTGATTGGCCGAGGGGATTAACGCAAGCGCCCGCCTTTTGGCGGGCGTTTTCGTTATAAGCAACCGTGCATTGGTGAGTTTAATTTTACTAGTTTTGTCGCAGTAATTTTGTTGCTTTGATGGCAGAGCGCATCTAGTTTCAGATCAATGGCTAGAACAGCCGGGACCTTTTGAAGAACACGTGTGGTGCTGAGGGAGCACGTGGGGTGGCGGAGGGTTCTGGTGTTTCAGGGCCCTCCGTATTTCAAACTAAAACCAACACAAGACCCATAATTGTGCAGCCGAACGTTGCGTAGCCGCCATCAATAAGTGTCAGCGCGCGCGGGCGCATGCTAAAGGCGTAATTCGTCAATATCCACGGGCTGACAATGAATATTCCCAGTCCGAAACCGCCCATTAACCCGGTTCCAACTGTGTCGATTCCGGAAATGAAAAAGATGTGACGCATCATCCCCGCGACGATCAGAGCCGAAACAAAGCTAATGATATAGGGTTTTGGATCTTTGCGGTTGATCTCGTTCTCTCGAAGTCCCGCAGCGGCCATCCAAGGCTTCGCAAGCACCATGTACCAGATCGCCCCAAACGCATAAGACGCTATCGCCGCTATTACAACAGACAGAAAACCCATGTCGTCCTCCTATGATTTATGGTGGAATAGTGACTGAAATACAGAAAAATGCTAGCTTTTTAAGCCACCCATTTCGCAGACAGTTTTCCATTCTTTTTCCGTTACAGGCTGCACCGACAAACGGGTATTGTTGACCAGGACCATGTTTTCAAGGCGCGGCTCTTCCTTACACATCTGAAGTGTGACTGGCTGCTTAAGCGTTTTGACCGCCTTTATATCCACGCAATCCCAGCGGAGATCATCGGTTGTTGTATCGGGGTGCGCTTCTGCGCAAACCTCAACGATTCCGACAATCTCTTTTTCCTTTTGTGAATGATAGAAAAACCCGCGGTCACCAATCTTCATCTGACGCATGTTATTACGTGCCTGATAGTTGCGCACACCATCCCATTGTTCGCCAGCGTCACCTTTGGCAACCTGCTGATCCCAGCTCCAGGTTGATACTTCGGATTTGAACAGCCAGTAGGCCATCATCCAATCACCCTTTTCCATTCCTGCAGGTCTACGCTCTCAAAAAGTCCTGCCTTTGCATAGGGGTCATTTTCGGCCCACTTTGCTGCATCTGCCATGCTGTCGACGGACAGAACAATCAGCGAGCCACACATCTGGCCATTCGCATCCAGAAACGGGCCTGCCTGTTCTACAACACCGGTTTCTTCAAGATAGGCAAGGTGGGCAGGACGGTTGTCCAACCGGATTTGCAGGGCTCCGGGTTTGTCTTTGACGATAAGCGCTACACGCATGGGTCATTCCTCTTTCAACGGGCGGGACAATAACGTTTTTACCGCCTCTTCCACAGTTAACTTTTGATCAAGAACGGCCGCGATTACATCAGCAATGGGCATCTCAATTTTGTGCTTTCTTGCAAGGTTAGAGACTGCTTTTGCTGTTGCAGCCCCCTCTACCGTTACATTTTTGTCGAAAGCTTCTCCGCGGCCAAGCGACAAACCAAACGCATAGTTTCGCGACTGGGCGGATGTGCAGGTGAGGGCAAGGTCACCAAAGCCTGAAAGCCCCAACAATGTTTCTGACCGCGCTCCAAGCGCAGCCGCCAAGCGCAACATTTCTGCGTATCCTCGCGTCATGACAGCGGCGCGCGCACTTTCTCCAAGACTGGCACCAATCGCGATCCCGCAGGCTATAGCGACAACGTTTTTCAGCGCTCCCCCAAGCTCTGCCCCGATCGTGTCGTTGGTTCTGTAAAGACGCAAGTTTGCTGTCGAGATCTCATGTTGAAGATCTTTTCCAGCTGTTTCGTCGTTGCAGGCGAGGGTTAGGGCCGTCGGCAGGCCTCGCGCGATGTCAGCGGCAAAGCTTGGCCCGGTCAGAATGGCGGCGGTCGCAGAAGGAACGTGGTGCCGAATAAGCGAGGTCGCGCCCGAGAGGCTGTCAAGATCTACACCCTTACAGCAAGCGACCAGCGATTTATTAGCAAGGTTGTCTTTGTAACAAACCAAAAACCCAGAGAGTTGCTGCATTGGGACGCAAAGAAGCAGCGTATCGGAATTTGCGGCGATCTGGATGTCTGAGGTAACCAGCAGGTTCTCTGGCAGCCGCACACCCGGAAGCCGATGCACATTTTCGCGCATGTTTTGCATTGATGCGGCCGCGCCTGAGTCTCTGGCCCAAAGGGTGACGGGCTTCTCATTGCGCGAAATTGAAATTGCCAGGGCAGTTCCGAAAGCGCCCGCACCAAGTACCGATACACTCATGCCTTCGCCCCTTTCTTTCCAGAGCCCAGCATGCTTGGACTTGTTTTATCCAGCGGCCATCGAGGCCGCGCAGACAAAGTCATATCGTCCCGTGCCCCAGACCGATATCTTTGAAGGCCGGCCCAGGCGATCATGGCTGCATTGTCAGTACAAAGCGCGAGTGGCGGTGCGGTGAACCGTACGCCGAATTCAGCAGAAACAGTCTCTAATACAGCGCGAATTTGTTTGTTCGCGGCAACACCTCCGGCAACCGCGAAAGCAGGGTGGGCTGGATTTTCAGACATATAGAATTTCAACGCGCGGCGTGATTTTTCTGCCAGAACATCCGTTACGGCCTGTTGAAAGGCAGCGCATAAATTGGCGCGGTCAACCTCTCTCAGGCCGCCATATTCCGCAACAAGCAGATCCCGGGCGCGAAGCAGCGCAGTCTTCAGCCCGGAAAACGACATATCGCAATCTGGCCGGTCAAGCAGGGGGCGGGGCAGGGGGATTTGCGTCGCATCTCCGGACATGGCGCAAGCCTCGACGGCTGGCCCGCCGGGCTGGCCCAAGCCAAGCAGTTTAGCGGTTTTGTCAAACGCCTCGCCAGGGGCGTCATCAATTGTTCCGCCAAGCCGGCTAAAGTCGTCATCACCCCGCACAATTAAAAATTGGCAATGCCCACCCGACACCAAAAGCATTAGATAGGGGAACGCCAGGTCATCGGTTAATGTGGGCGTGAGGGCATGGCCCGCAAGGTGATTGATGCCGACCATTGGCAGGCCTGTCCCTATGCTAAGCCCCTTTGCGCACATTACAGCAGAGAGAACCCCACCGATCAGGCCGGGGCCCGCTGTTACCGCAATTCCATCAATTTCCCGCAATGTTAGAGCCGCTTTCTCCAAAGCCTGCTCTACACAAAGGTCGAGCCTTTCAGCATGTGCACGTGCCGCAATCTCTGGTACGACGCCGCCGAAATCGGCGTGTAATTCAGTCTGTCCCATGACAACCGAAGAAAGTATTTCCGGACAAGAGCCGGGCGTATGACGCACAACGGCAGCGGCTGTATCGTCGCAGCTGCTCTCTAGCCCAAGGAAAGTTAACGTTGTGTTCATTGCTGCGCCGGTTGCGAAGGGTTCCTTTGGCAGGTAACACCAGAGAGAGGCGCAGACAATCCCGGCAGGTGGCACTTGGCCAAAATCACTCCAAAACTTTTGCTGACGCGGCCCCAAATGCAGGCAGAACGCTTTGCATCGATTTGCCAGTCAGAGTTTGGCAATACAGTCAAAATTATTGTCTCGCCGGTTGTTCAGATCGAACCTGAAACGCCGGACATCCAGCCCGAAAGATTTGATGGTTTTATCTTCACGTCCGAAAACGCGGTGCAGGCCGCTAAAAATCTTTGGCCGAATTTGCAAGGGCCAGCCTTCTGCGTCGGCGACAGAACGGCAAAGGTTGCGGGCGATGCGGGTTATAAATCAACATCCGCGAACGGAACCGCAGAAGATCTGATCAGAATGATCAGGGAACTGAAACCTGCTGGCCCATTGCTGCACTTAAGAGGCAGACAGGCCCGCGGAGATATTGCCCAGACACTGACAAAAGCGGGCCTGCGAACAACAGAGGTAATCTTGTATCGGCAGGTTCCAGAAGAACTTACGGATGAAGCGAAGGAATGTTTATTGGGTGACAGCCTGGTGATTCTTCCCCTTTTTTCCCCGCAAAGTGCGAGGCTATTTTTTAATCAGGTAAAAACTGTTACCGCACCGCTGCGAATTGCAGCCCTGAGCGAGGCCGTAAAAGCAGAAATATCAGGCTCTGTTAAGGCGAAAATCGTTGTTTCTGCTAATCCAGGTGGGCCAGGTATGATTGATGCGATAGCAGGACTTATAGACGCATGAAGGCCGCTTGAGAGAGCCGGGTGACCAAGCTAGTCTGAGGGTATCGTGCGGGGCGCCGCAGTTGTGATTGTAGAAAAAGGGTAGGGTCCGTTGGCCAGTTCCAGAAAACCAAGAACCACGGCAAAGAAAAAGGCAGAGGCGGATAGACCGCAGGATGACAAAATAGAAACTGTTGATCTTGTAGAGCCTGAGGTTCAAGAACAAAAATCCGAAGATCGAAAAGATGAATCGACGGAAGACGCTAAAAA
>Ga0316204_10011619_pt1 | contig 10975 bp, 10 predicted proteins | sample 6monrhotite_MG_2_FD_205661 | JGI IMG/M metagenome (GOLD analysis project Ga0316204, IMG submission 205661) | Microbial mat bacterial communities from mineral coupon in-situ incubated in ocean water Damariscotta River, Maine, United States -... | ecosystem: Environmental > Aquatic > Marine >... | reverse complement strand
AACCCCGTACCGGAGCCGTCTCGACTGAAGCCCCTACTCAGTAGCAGACTTTGTCTTCTTTCTTGTCCCACTCTTCAAACGCCAAAGCCGCTTCTTCGTCGACCAAATGGATCATGGGAATTTTGCGATCTTCGATGCCCTTAGCAACTTCATCATATAGTTCCGCGTCATCAAACCCAATCTTTGCCGCATCCCACCGGGTATTGGCATAATAAATCTTGTCTAACCGCGCCCAATATATGGAAGACAGGCACATGGGGCAGGGCTCGCAACTGGTGTAGATCACCGCGCCACTCAGGTTAAAATCGCCGATATTGGCGCAAGCATCGCGAATCGCCACAACTTCGGCATGGGCCGTTGGATCATTATCGGTGGTGACTTTGTTAAATCCGGTGCCGATTACGTTGCCATCCTTGACAACAACCGCGCCGAAGGGGCCGCCAAAGCCGGCATTCATTTTTTCCCGCGATACCTTGGCGGCTTCGGCCATAAACTTGGCGTGATGATCTGAATGGTCACACATCAACGATCTCTCTTCACATGTTTGATATAGTCGATCTTGCGCATATTTTCTGCTCTGGCAGATCTCAGCACCTGCATGATTTCTGACCAGGCGGCGATGGCGATAATACCCGGCTCTTTTCCGATGGGCCCTCCAGCACCGATGGGGCAGGTCAAGCGGGTGATCTCTTCGGCGCTGCACCCTTCCTTAGACAAACCGCTGATAAACCTTGCGGCTTTCGTCGCACTGCCAATCAGACCCAGATAAAAAATATCTGGCTTGCCAATCAGCATCTGACAAAGCCGGTAATCAAGGCCATGACTATGGGTCATGATAAGAACCGCATCAGCACCGGCCAATTCTTTGGCGTGAGAAGGCGGGTTGTCACGATGAACGGTGGTCACGTTGGGTGCCAGCGGAATGTCCGCCAGAGCCTCCTGACGTTCATCGACCACCTCGAGACGAACCGGCATCTGTGCGGCAACAGCGGCGATTGCACGCCCCACATGTCCCCCGCCATACAGCACAACACGCGGGCGTTCGTCGATCAGTAATTGAATATGAGCTCCGCCAGACCGGTTCAGATTTTCAGGAATATCTCCACTCATGACCTTCGGAGCCGAATTCGAATGGCCAACAGGGAACAGAACATATCCCTGGGCGACCTCAGTGAGAGCATCGGACAACCAGTCCAGAGAGGTTTCATCGACGGGCTCAAAAAGTACCGCCATCATCCCACCACAACACTGCCCGAGGTCCGGACCAAGTTGGAATTTTTCGTTTGATCTACGCCAATCTTTGTTTCCGGCCAGCAAGTCGCGGGCTTCGGCAATCACCATGCGCTCGACTTCACCTCCACCAAGCGTTCCCAGACATTGCTGTTCGTCTATCAACATCCAGGTCCCGGTTTCCCTCGGTGTCGATCCCTGATGATCAGCGACGAAAACCAGCACGCATCGTTTATTCTGCGTCGCCGCCTCATGCGCCATCCGAACCCAGTCAACGGGCCCCAGTCCCTGATTGTTAGAGGTATGATTTGATGCACTCATGGCGACACTCGTTCTTTCATGGCGTCGACCGCCATCAGAATACGTTCCGGAGTGGCGGGCGCATCAAGGTCGGGGAGGAGTGCATAATCGCTCAAACTCGAAATGGCATCTGAAATGGCGTGAAACACGGAAATCGCCAGCATTAAGGGTGGTTCGCCAACGGCCTTCGAGCGATGGACAGTGTTTTCCACATTCCTGCCCTTATCCCAGATGGTGACGTTAAAATGCTCCGGGCGGTCGCCACAGGTGGGGATTTTATAGGTCGATGGTGCGTGGGTCATCAGGCGGCCCTGGTCATTCCACCACAACTCTTCCGACGTCAACCAACCCATGCCTTGAATAAACCCACCTTCAATCTGCCCCACATCAAGCGCCGGATTGAGTGATTTACCGACGTCGTGCAGGATATCAACCCCGAGCACGCGGCTTTCTCCGGTCAGGGTATCGATGGCAACTTCCGAGACGGCGGCGCCATAGGCGAAATAATAAAATGGCCGCCCACAAGCCGTCTCACGGTCATAATGAATCTTTGGTGTCCGATAAAACCCAGTGGCCGATAGCTGCACGCGACCAAGATAGGCCCTGTTGATCAGTTCATCAAAGGTCAGGACATGATTGCCTGCATTGACGCGATTGGGCAGAAAGCTCACGTCGTCATCGGCACAATCAAACTCCCTTGCGGCAAAGGCCGCCAGGCGGCGCTTGATCGTTCTGGCCGCAATCAACGCGGCCATGCCATTCATATCCGTGCCCGACGATGCCGCTGTCGCCGAGGTATTGGGAACCTTGCCGGTATTCGTCGCCGTAATCTTGATGCGGCCCACATCGACCTGAAATTCCTCGGCAACAATTTGGGCGACTTTCATAAACAGTCCCTGGCCCATTTCCGTGCCGCCGTGGTTCAGGAGAATGCTGCCATCCTTGTAAACGTGGATCAGCGCCCCGGCCTGATTGAGAAACGTCGTCGTAAAAGAAATACCAAATTTCACCGGGGTCAGAGCGAGGCCCTTTTTGATCAGTGGGTTGGCCACATTGAACTTTTTGATTTCATCCCGACGTCTCTGATATTCTGAACTCGCCTCAAGTTCCTCAACCAGTCCATCAAGAACGAAATCTTCCACTGTCATATGAAACGGGGTCACATTGCGTTTAGGGCCACCATAAAAATTGAGTTTGCGAACATCGAGCGGGTCTTTGCCGACGGCCCGGGCGACGGCTTCGATCATGCGTTCACCGACCATCATGCCCTGCGGCCCGCCAAACCCGCGAAAGGCTGTGTTGGAAACCGTGTTGGTCTTCAGACGCGCGCAGGAAATCCGTACGGCGTCCAGATAATAGGCGTTGTCAAAATGAAACATGGCCCGGTCGCTGATGGCATCGGACAGATCTTTCGAATAACCACAGCGTGTCGACATATCGACGTCGACGGCAAGAATACGACCCTCATCATCAAAGCCTACTGCCCAGTCACCGCGAATTTCATGGCGCTTGCCGGTCATGGTCATGTCATCGTCGCGATCAAGGCGGCATTTGACCGGGCGTCCTGTTTTCGTTGCACCGAGTGCCGCCAACGCTGCCCACTGCGCAGGCTGGCTTTCCTTGCCACCAAAAGCACCACCCATACGGCGCACCTCGACCGTCACCGCATGGGCCGGGAGGCCCATAATATTGGCGACATTGTGTTGAACTTCAGACGGATGCTGGGTCGAGGAATGCAGATAAACATCCCCGTCCTCCGCAGGAACCGCCAGCGCCACCTGGCCTTCCAGATAAAAATGATCCTGCCCGCCGATATCTAGCCGCCCCGATAATGTATTAGGTGCCGCCGCCATTGCCGTTTTGACGTCGCCTCGCTCCATGACATGAGTGTCGCTGACATAACTGTCTTTCGCCAATGCCTCATCGATGCTGACAATCGGCGTTTCCGCCTCTCCCTCGATGACACCAAGCCGGGCCGCCGCGCGGGCCTGCTCATAGGTTTCAGCAACAACGGCAAAAACGGGTTGGCCGAAATAGTCCACCCTGCCCTCGACAAGTACAGGGTCATCCCCGGAATGGGTGGGGCTGAAGTCATTGTGCCCGGGGATATCTGCGGCAGAGAGCACCGCAACGACGCCCGGTGCCTGCCGGACCGCATCCAGATCAACCTTGGTAATTTTGCCGCAGGCGAAGTCGGCAGCGCCCGGTGCCAGATGCAGGGTGCCACGCGGTTCCAGAATATCGTCGATATAGGTCGATCGCCCGGTGACGTGATTGACGGCGCTGTCATGGCGCAGGCTCTCGGCGACGCCGCCGGAAATCCGCTCCTGATCGTTGAGGGCCTTACCCATGCGCGCCCTCCAGAACCCGGCGGTCCGCCAGTTCGAGCACAGCGCCGGGACTGTCGCCGTCGATAAAAAACCGTTCCAGAAGGTTTCTGGCTACCCGGCTGCGGTACGCCTTAGAGGCCCGGGCATCGGTCATCGGGGTAAAATCCTGATCGAGAGCGGCCTTGGCACGCTGGATGGTCTCGGCATTCCAGTCCGCGCCATTGAAGACAGCTTCGCAATGCGCGGCGCGCACCGGCGTTCCCGCCATGCCGCCGTAGGCAACCCGGGCTGAAACGACCTTGCCGTCGGCAACATCGACCTGAAATGCCCCCAACACAGCCGAAATATCCTGATCGAACCGTTTTGAAATCTTGTAACAGCGAAACCGGCCTTTTGGTTTGTTGATCCGCACACTGGAGACGAATTCACCGGGCCACCGGTCCTGTTTGCCGTATTCGACATAATACTCTTCCAGCGGCAGTTCCCGCTTACCACCGGCACTTGCAAGAACAAGCGTCGCGCCGAGGGCAATTAGCGCTGGCGGCATGTCACCGATGGGCGAGCCGTTGGCGATATTGCCACAGACCGTGCCGGAATTGCGAACCTGGGTCGACCCAATGCGGCGCACCAGTTCGCCGAGGCTGTCTGACAAGGCGTAAAGAGCCTCCTCGGCGCGGGCATAGGTAACACCGGCACCGATCTCAAGATGATCATCCGTCTCTATAATATCATTGATGTCACGAACTGCGCCCAGCGACACAATCGGATCAAGCCGGCGGCCCTGTTTGGTCACCCACAACCCCACATCAGTCGCGCCTGCGACGATGGTCGCACCCGGATCATCGGCAAGCACATCGCACAGCTGCCTTGCGGTCGTCGGGGCAATGAAGCGGCCATTCGTGGAGTCAATGTCTAACGCCCGGTCGTCTTCCGACCACGCCAGAAGTTGTTCGTGGGAACGATTCAGTGCGGCCTGCCATCGGAGACTAACCGGCATCGCCATTGCCTGCTTCGCCGCTTCAATAATCGGACCGTAACCGGTGCAGCGACAGAGGTTTCCCGCCAGTGCGTCATCAATCTGACGACGGTCCGTGCCGCCTTGGTTCAACTGATGTGCGATCAGGGACATGATAATGCCGGGCGTACAAAATCCGCACTGCGCACCATGAAGTTCCACCATGGCGGACTGGACCGGATGCAATCCCCCCAGATCCACATGTTCGACAGTCAAAATCTGTTTGCCGTCCATGGCGGGTAAAAACAGAATGCAGCCGTTCACCGCGCGGTACGACACCTGACCATCAATGCAGTCACCAATGATAACGGAACATGCGCCACAGTCGCCTTCGGCACAGCCCTCCTTGGACCCGGTCAGGTGGGCATCGGTGCGAAGATATTGCAAGACAGTCTGATGGGCATCCTCAATGGACACTTCGATCGCATCCCAGCCGAGCAGCAAACGGACACTTGAACGTGTTTCCAGACCATCCATCTAAGCCTCAGCTCCCGCGATAGGTCGAATAGCTAAAGGGTGAGACCAGCAACGGTACATGGTAGTTCTGCGTCACATCGAATATGGAGAAACGAAGTGGAATTGTACCCAGAAACGGCGGGTCAGAAAGCACGACGCCCTGATTTTGGAAATAGTCCGCGACCTCAAATACAAGCTCATAGGTCCCAGTGACGACCGCATCCCCCTCAAGCAACGGTGCGTCGGTGCGGCCATCATGATTGGTAACACCGGATGCTAATCCTTCATGGGTATCGCCGTTAATCCTGTACAGCGCCCAGGGAACCCCTTCAGCAGGTTTTCCAGCAGCAGTATTTAGAACGTGGGTACTCAAGCGGCCCAACGCATGTCTCCCTTACCCCTGTTATGTTATCCCGCTATCGAGCTGCCCGTTGCGGCTTTGCCATTCTTAAATCAGGGCTCTCCAGAATAACATATATATAGTGGCATGCAGACCATCTGCTGTAGAAGAAACTGCGTCGGTAAACACTTTCAATAAAAAATTGATAATGACCGCTCATTTAACTGTGAAAATTAAATAATATGTCTGTATTCTGCTTTTCCCGGCAGAACGGCACTGGAGTCAGCATGAGCGAAGACGCTTCCTATCCTCGAGACCTTATCGGTTACGGGCCCAATCCACCCCAGGCGAACTGGCCGGGTGCGGCGCGGATTGCCGTGCAGTTTGTTTTGAATTACGAAGAAGGCGGCGAAAATTGTATCCTGCATGGCGATCCGGCATCAGAAGCCTTCCTGTCAGAAATGGTCGGCGCTACGCCGTGGCCCGGCGAGCGACACATGAGCATGGAATCCATCTATGAATACGGTAGCCGGGTCGGCGTCTGGCGTATTCTGAAGCTGTTTGCTGACGAGAATCTTCCCCTGACGATATTTGCCGTGGCCATGGCCCTGGAACGCAATCCGGCCGTTGCCGAGGCGGCGTTAAAAGCCGGGCATGAAATCTGTTCACACGGTTATCGCTGGATCGATTACCGAAATATTCCGGAGACCGTCGAGCGGGAACATCTCGAACAAGCCATAGACATCATAAAACGGGTCACCGGGGAACGCCCCCTCGGCTGGTATACGGGCCGCACCAGCGTCAACACCCGCCGCCTCGTCGCCGAAGAAGGCGGATTCCTCTATGACGCCGACGACTACAACGACGACTTGCCCTTCTGGACAGCGGTTAACGCCGCTCCTCATCTGGTCGTGCCCTATACGCTGGATTGCAACGACATGCGGTTTGCGTCGCCCCAGGGTTTTAACTCAGGCGATCAGTTTTATGCCTATCTGCGCGATGCCTTCGACGCGCTCTACGCGGAAGGCGAAGACACACCCAGAATGATGTCCATCGGCCTGCATTGCCGTCTGGTCGGCCGACCGGGGCGCATCCGCGCACTTGAGAAATTCATTCAGCATGCAAAATCTCATGCCGACGTGTGGTTCTGTCGGCGCATTGATATTGCCCGGCACTGGCGGGACCAGCACCCCTATGCCGAGGTGGGAAACAACCCGTCATGACCCGCGTCAGTCAAATGAACCGGGATGACTTTGTCGCGACTTTCGGGGGCATATATGAACATTCCGACTGGATTGCTGGACTGGTCTGGGACCGCGGCCTGACCAAAGCCGAAGACACGGCGACCGGGCTTCAGGCGGCAATGGCCGATGTCGTCAGTGCGGCAGGATACGAGCCGCAACTTTCGCTGCTCCGCGCCCACCCCGACCTGGCCGGCAAACTGGCCGTCCGGGGCGACCTGACTGACGAGTCGACTTCAGAACAAGCGAGCGCTGGTCTCGATAGATGTTCGACGGAAGAATTTGATGAACTACAGGCGCTGAATAGACGCTACAGATCGACCTTCAACTTCCCCTATATCCTTGCAGTTAAAGGCCGCGACGTGCCGGAAATCCTCGAGAATTTCCGCTCGCGCGTCGACAATGATGTTGAGATTGAATTTCAGCAAGCCCTTAGGCAGGTTCACCAAATTGCCCTGCTGAGACTTGAATCTCTGTTCGCCTAACTCCTGATTGAGCTCAACTTTCAGGCGTGAGCAGGGATTCTCCCAGCAACGCCCGCCGGCGCAACCACGGTGTAGGCCGGTAACGCGGGTCTCCGGTCATTTCAAAAATGGAAATGAGAATTTCCAGAACCCGGTCGGGGCCCAGAAAATCACCAAACGCCAACGGCCCCTGCGGGTAACCGAGACCAAGGGTCACGGCTTTGTCGATATCGTCCGGTGTTGCCGCCCCGGACTGGGCAATTGAACATCCGATATTAACGATCATCGCAAGGATACGTTGAGCAACGAACCCGGCACTGTCCCGGATCACCGAGACCGGGGTGCCATCGCTGGCAAACAGGCCCTGGGCCGACGCCGTGAATACGGGGTCCGTTACCGGGGTTTTCATGATTGTGCGCCGCACGTTCAGATCGAAAAGCGTGTCCAGGGCAACGGTGTGTTCCGGGTCGAGCCCCTCTTCAAGACAGGCGGTTGTCGCATCAACACCCAGAGGTGTGACAACAATAAGCGATTCCTCGCCGGGCTCTTTGTCTTCATCCAGCCTGACATCCAGCTTCTGCAGAAGCTCCATCACCTGCTCACGAGATTCCGGATTTGAGGCACTTACCCAAACCACCCGCCCGTCAAACTCTGGCGGCGACTGTTCATCAGGTAACTTTTGCTGACCGTCCTGATAGCCGTAAAACCCCTGACCGGTTTTGCGACCCAGAAGTCCGGCCTCCATCCGGGTTTTCATCAGGGTTGAAGGCCGATAGCGGGGCTCATGGAAAAACTGGCCGTAGATCATCTCTGTCGCCGGGTGGCTGACATCAATTGCCGTCAGATCCATCAATTCAAACGGCCCCATGCGAAACCCGGCGGCATCGCGCATGATACGATCAACATCGACAAACCTAGCGACACCCTCGCTGCATAAATGCGCCGCTTCGATTGTGTATCCCCGTCCGACCTGATTGACCAGAAACCCAGGCGCATCCGCAACCCGAACCGGCACCCGGCCCATGCGCTCCCCCAACCCGACCAGAAAATCAATAACGCCGGGGTCGGTGCGGATGCCATTGATGACCTCGACCAGCTTCATCAGTGGAACCGGATTGAAAAAATGCAGCCCGGCAACCCTTTCCGGGTGTTTGCAACCGGCGGCAATTGTCGTCACTGAAAGAGATGACGTATTGGACGCCAGGACCGCATCGTCAGCGACGATACTTTCAAGTTCAGCAAAAATCTCCCGTTTGATATCGAGGTTCTCAATCGCCGCCTCAATCACAACGGTGCTGTCGGCAAAGCCGGACATGCTTTCAACGATCTCAATGCGCGCCATGGCGGCCTTTGCGTCATCGGCGCTCATGCGGTTTTTGTCGACGGCACGTCCCAGCATCGACTCAATAAAATCAACGGCTTCCTTCGAAGACTGGGTGCGGGTGTCGAACAGCTTCACCTGACAGCCGCCTGTCGCCGCGACCTGAGCAATGCCACGTCCCATCGCTCCGGCCCCAACCACGCCGACGACAAGATCATCCTGGGCTGCTTCGATCGTCATGTTTATTTTCCTTTGAACTCAGGTTTACGTTTTTCAATAAAGGCCCGCATGCCTTCCTTTTGGTCTTCCGTATCAAACAGAATATCAAACGCCTTGCGCTCCAGTGTCAGGCCCGCCTCCAGGGAACAGTCAGCACCGGCAAGCACGACTTCTTTGGTTTGACGAATGGCCAGCGGCGGCAATGCCGCGATCATCGTTGCCAGTTCCAGCGCCCGCTCGACGACATCTCCATCGGCAACGACTTCACTGGCGAGACCCATTTGAAAGGCCTCGGTGGCGCTGACCTGTTCTCCGGTGAGCAGCATTTTCATGGCCTTGAATTTGCCGACCGCCCGAACGAGGCGTTGTGTTCCGCCAGCGCCGGCCATGATACCCACACGAACTTCCGGCTGACCGAATTTGGCGCTTTCGCCGGCGATAATGATATCGGCATGCATGGCAAGTTCACATCCGCCACCGAGGGCAAAACCGTTAACCGCCGCAATAACCGGTTTGGGGCAATCGGCAATCAATTTCCATAATCGCCGTCCTCCACTCAAAGTCATGTCAGCGGCCCCCATTTCCGCCATTTCCTTCAGGTCGGCACCCGCGACAAAGGCTTTTTCATTGCCGGTTATGACAATGCACCGAATTGCCTCATCATTACTCAGATTGCGGAAATGGTTGGCCAGTTCAATGCGGGTTGCGATGTTTAACGCATTCAGGGCTTCCGGCCTGTTCATGCGCAGCAAGGCAATTCCATCACCAGGGTTTTCAAGAAGCACGAGAGACAAAACGTTTATTCCTCTTATATCCACGAAATTTTGGTTGTACGCCAATCAACGACGGTAAATCTACCGCATCCTTATATCAACGTATTGGCCAAGCGATACCATGCAAATTTATTGTAACCAAAACTTAACACAACATATGGATTTCCATATATATGCTTGGGCGCATACATATGATCAGACGTATGGAGGTAACGATGACCCACAACGAACTTTTCAAGGCTCTGGCCGACCAAACCCGTTTGCGTTGCCTTGTCCTGCTGTCTGGTGAAGGAAACCTTTGTGTCTGTGAACTCTGTTATGCGACCGGGTTGTCCCAACCCAAAATCTCTCGGCACCTGGCGTTGTTGAGAGCCCAGGGGATTGTCGTCGATCATCGTCAGGGACAGTGGGTGTTTTACCAGATTCGGCCTGACTTACCTCAATGGATGCAGGAGGTTTTACAGGTAACCAGCGAAGGTTTGTGCAAACAAGATCTGTTCGCCAATGACCGAACACGGCTGACGGAGATGCAGAGCCGTCCTGAACGTTGTGTCGCGGCCTGAAGACGGTACGTGTCTCAATTTAACGAATCAATTCAATAATCTTCTGACGTGAAAAGAGAACAATAAAATGAGTATCCGTATTGGTATTAACGGCTTTGGACGGATGGGCCGTCTGGCGATGCGGGCTGCCTGGGAATGGCCCGAGCTCGAGATTGTCCATATCAATGAAATCAAGGGGGGTGCAGCCTGTGCGGCCCATATTCTCGAATATGATACGGTGCATGGGCGCTGGCATCATGGGGCAGAGGCCGATGGCCCGGACGGTATATTGATTGACGGGAAAAGGGTTGGGTTTTCAGAGAAACCTGCTCCCGAGGACATTCCCTGGCAGGATCTCGGTTGTGACATCGTCATCGAGAGCACGGGCAAGTTTCGCACGTCGGAGCTACTTCAGCCTTATTTTGACCGAGGCGTCAAAAAGGTCATCGTCGCAGCCCCGGTCAAGGATGGCGCACTGAACGTTGTCTATGGGATCAACGATGATCTGTATGATCCGGACCAGCACCATCTGCTGACCGCGGCATCCTGCACCACCAATTGCCTGGCGCCAGTGGTCAAGGTCATCCATGAAAATCTGGAAATCGTTCACGGCTGCATCACAACGCTGCACGACATCACCAATACCCAGGTTCTGGTCGATGCCCCCCACAAGGATCTGCGCCGCGCCCGCTCTGCTCTCAATGCAATGATTCCGACAACAACCGGATCGACCACAGCGATCAC